>Ga0209777_10006879_pt1 | contig 12737 bp, 18 predicted proteins | sample FrelakmetHBP12HB_FD_187147 | JGI IMG/M metagenome (GOLD analysis project Ga0209777, IMG submission 187147) | Freshwater lake sediment microbial communities from the University of Notre Dame, USA, for methane emissions studies -HBP12 HB (SPAdes)... | ecosystem: Environmental > Aquatic >...
CTTCCGATCTGTGCCTAAGTAGTTCTCTTTTTGTTTTTATATCACAGAAAGTTTTAGCCGTTGGTATGGTGATTTGACCTAACCCAAAGCTAGTTACTGCATTACCCGGACCTACTGGGTTTATAGCTTTTTCTTGATAACTTGATTCGTGTTTAATTAGTGCGGAAAGTAGTGTTCTTGGTATACCGTATTGCTTCTCATTTTGTTTGATACAATTTTGTATCTCTTTCTTTCCAACTGCGAATGCCATCTGACTTGTAAGAACAAGTAATAGAATAAAACGTATCATCATTCCCCCTCTGAGTGAACGGTGCTTGAGAAAATACCGATAAATATCCTTTCCTGCTTAGTTTTAACAAAATTGCCCATATTGGTTTGCCTTTTTAGCGTGGTACAAAACTATCAAATGCATACGTTTAATATAACGAAGCAAAGATGAGAATTGAATGAGAACAGGTATGCCATAAAGAACTAGTTTAATAACTTCCAAGAATCATTATTTTGTAATATAGATTTTATATATGAATCTATAAAATCTTCTAACTTCTTGTTTATATCCTTATCCAATTTTACTTTCTTTTTGTAATTTTCTTCCACTATCTTTTTTAATGTCTCAATATCTTGTTCGGTACCTAGTGGTTCACTATATAAGTATTTTTTAAGTGTTGCTGCATTATAATTTGGTTGTTTCATTTTTGATTGGTTGTATCGAGTTAAAGATTTTCTCCATCCCGCTAATTCTTGTTGCCAATGCTTGGTACTCTCATGCTTTGGCATCACACATAATTTAAAAATATGTTCACTGATAGCTAACGCTAAATTGTCTAGACGTTCCATGGCTTTTTGCCGGGTGAATGACATGCCATATACTGTTTCCATATATCCCCCATGCTGAAAACATACGCTTCTATATTAACTTATCGGTTTGGAGATTGCAAAACTTTAGATAACTATTAATTAACTGAAATTATTAGATATTTTTCATAAATCATTTTTGCTATTCTTTGTGTAGTGTGGGGTAGTTGACAGGTAAAATTTAATTTGCTAGGTCATATTTGACTATATTTTTTGAATAAAAGGGTATGCCATTATGACAGTATTTCAAAAATATTTATTTTTATTATTATTAGCTACATTATCAACATTTGTATACGCCAATGGTGGTGGTATCCCCAACAGAGAACCCGATGTAATATCACAACCAGCTAGGTTAGAAGATTACTATATCTACGACAAAGAAACAAAACAATGGATATGGCGAGATGACTACGCCAAATTTAAAAAGAAGCGTCTTGCCGAGAAAATTAAAAACGCTGAGTTGAGAGCAATAGCTGCAAAAAAACAACAAAAAGAACAATGCCAACCCTGTCCGGTATGTCCCGCAGTCACTAAAGTTCTACCCGGTATAAATACAAAATTTGAAATTAAACCGGAAAAAGAAAAAGGATTTTTCGAAAAAACATGGGACAAAACAAAAGGGATATGGGGTAAGATTAAGAATTATTTTAGAAAACAGGGGGTGGCCTACTTAATTGGTCTTTTAACTATAACCTTTTCATCTTCCACTGTTACAAGCGGGCAGTCCGTAGGTCGATCTTTGAGATTCCCCTTACAAAATTTATGTATTACATGATAATGGCAGAACGTATCTCCACCACGATATCGACAGATTTTTTCATCATCCATCTCGATAACGAATCTTATTACGCTCATGCTATTTCCTCAACAGTAATATATTCTTATAAGCCCAATTAAGTAGACCACCCTTATTAGAAAACTGTTTTGTGGTAACTGTCCCTAGAAATTACTTTACTGCTATCTTTTGCTGGTGCAATTTTTTTAAATATTTTTTAACAAAGCAATCTTCCTTCTCCCCCCGCATATATGCAATAGCTTTAGCTTCTATTATCTTCAACCTTTTTTTCTTTTCATTGTTATTATCTGTCATCAAACACTTCCTTTAAAATGTTTAAAATATTTTCAATCGTTATTTCAAATACAATATCTGTTAATTCAATCCATATTTTTGAATCAATATTACTAGATATGTTTTGATATTTTGAAACAAACTCTTTCCCAATAGTTTGGTATTCTTCTAACTTAGGTTCAAACACATTACGGATATGTTGCTCTATTTCGGGGGTTATCTGATTTATTTCATTCTCCACCAGAATTTCTTCGGTACTATCTATTGCATCTTGTACTAAAATATACCATTTTTCTATTTTATTTTTAATCTGCTTGTTAATGAATTCCCAACTCAAAGACGCTGTTAACTTTCGACCGGGTGATTTTTCAAGAAGTTGAGAAAGATCAGATACCCATTGAGATAGATCAATACTTAACTTTTTAAATATATCATCCAAACGTATTTTTATTTTTTTGTTTGGCATATACAATTCCTATCTAAAGATGCCCATAGTCATTATCGGAATAATAAACAAAAAACTTTAGTATTTTTCAACAATTTAAACACAACATACTAAAATAATTTGTTTAATTATAAATGCTATATTTGGGGTTAGGTAGATGTTTAAACCACTAATTTAATAGACTTTTGTTGCATTAAAAAAGTTTATATCTTTTTCGGATAAGACATCTGGACTTTCTACAGCTTGGTATAACAACACCACTTCTTTTTGTAGATCCTCTAGACTGTTGGCGACAAGCAAGGGATCGGGACACAAAGAAACACCTCTATGATCATCATTGTTATCACCATAGACTTGGTGTAACCCAATACACGGTACCCCTTCTTGGTTATGCTGGATCAGTATGTATCCCCATTCACGACTAGCGACTAATTGATTCAATTTTTTCTTTGTGGTTGGTAACATGGATACTCCCTAGAAACCTATGGGTGATTATGTGGTGGATGGGAGTAGCATCGTTTATTCTTTCTGAATTTACCAGCTAAAAAATATAAGTTTAAAAAAACTAAACTGGTCATTTTTAAGCAACCCAAGCAACAAATCCTAAAGTTGTAATAAGACGTTTACACGCATATAATGATAGTATGGTATGAAAAAATTATTCTAAAGGCAACAAATATTATGGAACAACTTACACAAGAACAAGAACTCACCTTATTAGAAAAAAATGAAATGATATACACGTTAATAAATGCGCTGTTTCAGTTGTCATGTCTATTCTGCCAAAACGGTATTCGTATTAACCCGAATCTTGGATCTAAAAACATTGAAATAGTTAAAATGCTTAACAGGGCTATTGAAGACATCTCCGATGCAAAACTTTGTAGGGAAGCTGATAGAAATGAAGTAACTTATGAATCATATCTCTCATCTACTAACCATAGCATCAACCTTGCCTATACAAATATTGTAAATGCGCTTACAAAATAGATATGTCCCAATCCACCTTGTTTTGTCCCAAATGCCTAGAATCTGTCCCAATATTATATTTTATAGTGAATGGGTATATTAAAATGGAGAACAAAATGACAAACAAAAATCTTATAGCGGCATTACGGGCATTGGCCGGTCCCGTTTATGATTTTAACACTAAACAAAAACTAACGGATGAACAAGTAAAAGACTTGGGTGGAAAAGAAACTGAAGAAGAAACTAGTAGGCATACTAAAAAATTAGATGAAGCGGCAAATGCCTTGGCACAATGCTGGGAAAAATATGAACTAGCTGTAAATGAAGCTATTAATGATGCATATAGTCTAACTGATGCGGATAAAGGCATCCTACAAAGAATAGGGTATATTGGTCGAAGTGTTTGTGAGGGTATAGATGATGACTATGCCGACAATGAATATGAAGATGATGATTACGAAGAAGACGAAGAAGAAGAAGATACGGAAGATGATTATGCCTAACAAAATAGTAGCGAACGAACAATCGTATCAATCCATCTATATCAACCCCAAGGCTGATAATTGGCAAGAAGCAATTGTTTTTCACGAACCTGTTTTCGATGATGAGATACCGGGAGTTATTGCCCTTAAAAGTCTTCGCTTAGAGAATTGTCTTGGTTTTGTTTTGGCGGCACCTAAAAATCGCATTAGGTATTTTATAGAGAAAGTAAAAGATATTGATGTTGAAGAACAAATAGGAAAAAAGAAACCACGGGATATCTTAACAAGGTTACTTTCTTTAGCTGAAGAAATAGGCGGTTCAGTTGTTTATATCCAAGATGAAAATTCCGATGCCCCCGATGAGGATATCCCCGGTACAAAGGGTCCAGAAAAGAAAGTTAAGAAAAAAGTAAAAAAGAAAGAAAGTGAAAAAAGTAAAAGCAAACAGGAACAAGAAACGGATAGTTTATTTTTTGATCTCAATGAAAAACGTAGATTGATAACAGATGGTCCAGTATACTTTGACCATTCCCTACCTTCTATGGGTAAAGAGGAAAAAGAAAAAGATACCAATAAATTTATAAATACTAGCTCGCAGTTAATCTATTCACCTACCGCCAATGTTTATCCTGATAATATCAACCAAAATAACCTTCCCATATGGGACAAGGCTTTGATGGTAGCTGTTGGCTATTCTCTATACGATCTAGAAAATAATAGGTGTAGGTGGAAATTTGTAAACGAAACGTATCAAAAACTATGCGCTGAGTTAGAGATAACACCATATCAATTATCGTGTTTATCCAGCAAAGATGATATCAAAAATGATATCAAAAATAGAATAGGATTTGCTACACAAATACTTGTCGATCTCAGAAACAACGAGAAAATAAATATACGATTCAAGGATGTTTGTTTTTCTAATGATAATTTTCAAGTGGTGCTAGAAGCAAAGTTATCTCCTAATGCTATGCGAACAGCCCATGAGAAGCATAATTTCATATATGCTATTATAGGGCAAAATAAAAATATTATAAAACAATTGGATGGTAGGACAAGTATTACCATTACATCCAGTAATACTGGGGTATACTCATACGTTACCTACCAACTACCTGTGGGAGATGCAGAGAATTTATTTGATACTAAGGATACAAATAAACTAAGATGTGGTCTTATCCGTTTCGTTTCTAGATTGCTGAAGTGAGGGAAACATTTATGCGTATTCTTGTTGCTACTATCTTATTTTCAATGGCGCTACTTACAGGTTGTGGTTTCTACAAACGAGCAATTGTAGCTAATATATCAGGCTATGATAAAATATGTGTGGAAGGTGTGACATATCTTCAGTTCCCATCTGGTGTTGCAGTACAAGTAGATTTATCTGGTAAACAAATCCCTTGCACTTATGGCAATTAGATCATTTTTTAATATTGCTTTAGTGGGTTTTTGCCAAAAGCATTAAATTATTTTTAATAATAATAATACACCACTGGGGTAAAAGCTGAACGGGTGGTACACTTAATTGTGCTTAATCATCTTTATAGTTCGCTAGATTATTTAACAAATCCACTAAACAATCTGCGATCTTCGGGGGTACTAACGCTACCAATTCCATTTCCGCATCCACAATAGCTTTAAAGTTACCTATTCCAATCATTGACGGGTTTCCTACTGATTCCATAATCCTATCCATCACGGTTTCATGGTCATACAGCGAAACATACTGCTCATACGGTAAGTGTTTTTTATCCATATATTTCTCCTAGTTATCAAAAAGAACAATGAAGTAGTCCACCCTTAAAAAAATAATAGACTTAAATATAAAAAAAAGCTATCTCCTACACCCGTCCAAGATCGTTAAAAAAGGAGTAGCGTGTCAAAACAAAAAGATAATAAATATCTGGTGATATCAAGGCAATACCGTACAGATAAACCTATTCTCCAATATATGGATGAAAAAGATGTAATTGATGCTGTAACCACTAAGTGGTTTGGGTTTAAAATAATTACCGTAAGGCAGATTAATAAGAAACAAGATTTTATCGAACAATTCCCCTCGAAATCTGTGCTTATCATGTGTGGTAGTCTTTGTAAAAAACAAATAATCGAAGGAATGCGTAGAAAACAGCTATATGAAGAAAGGGCAAGAAGACCAATACCCATTTACGACCAAATATATAAAACAAGAATAGGAGCAAATAATATGGTATCCTGTCCTAATTGTAATGCTAAAAGAGAACACTATTCAACTTGGATTAAATCAGATAATAACGTGGGAACACATTATTGCCATAACTGTAAAAAAGTGTTTAAGTTAACACATATTTTTGAAGTTTTAAACACACAAGAATCTGAGGAAATTATAAATGATTTGGAAAAAGGTATTAAAATAAGTCAATATAAAGGAAATTTTATTTCTGATTTTATTATAGAGAATAACTATGTTAGAAGTTATGATGAGTTAATCAACATACCTTTTGTAAAAGCTTTTATGGCATGTGATACTGATGAAGGTGAATTCATACAATTTAAAATTTCACAAAATACAGAAAAAATATCTGTCATCAATTATAATTCTCAAGCCGTACTCTTAGCTCAGTATACGTTAAATCGTAGATGTGTCGCACATTTATGGGGTAACTATAGTATTTTAGGTCTTGCTACTCTCACTGAAAATCATTATTAAAAAGTGGAATGAAGCACAATGAACAATTAGATAGTCCACACTTTAATCAAAATTATATGTATTTACGGGTTAATGCAAAGACCATTGACTTTTCACGATACAAAATATATTTTGTTTCCTCTACAACCTTTTAAAAATTGAATAAGGAGATCAAAAAATGGGTATACAAAAACTTATTTTACTGGGTATTCTTCTCGCCAATACTTCACTAGCCGAAACTTTTAATTGGGATGTCTCAAGAAAAACAGATGGAAATCAATCTCTCTACCAAATAAACAATATGTTGCCAACAGAACCCGTTAGTATTGAAAATGAAGATATTTCAATTATTGTAACTGGGTTAACAGATTCCAGATGCTCCCCCGGAAAAGTTTGCTTGTGGGAAGGGAGCGTTAATTTAAATGTTAAAATAATTAAAAAAGATTACCAAAAAGATGTCACATTGATGTACCAAGATAGCTGCTCACACGTTACCCAAATCGATGCATATGAATTAACTATTGTTGATGTTAATAGAAAATATAATAATCTTTACGATATCAAATTAAAACTAATACAAGAAGACCAGTAATTACGCAGATTTTCTGATCTGCTCTTTTTGTTCTTTTGGTTTTTCTACTTCTACTTCCTTCCTTAACCATTCAACTCTACCACGGCCTTTATCTTTAGCTAAGTAGCAAGCTTTATCGGCATCTTCATAGGTTAAACCAACACCTATGGATGCACTTAATGTTTGCCGACCTAAATTTTCTCTGATTTCTAAATCATCTGCTTTATAATATTTGGAGATATCTTCGTTTTGTATGCTCTCTAAAATTCTTTTACCTACACTTACACCCCGTGATAGTGTAGAATTTTTCAGGTAGATTACAAATTCATCACCACCATACCGAGATGCTTCTGCATCAAGGCGCTCTATTTTATCCCCACTTCTTAATTGCTTTTTGATCCCCGCACCTAACGCTAATATTGCAGCATTACCTGCGGAGTGACCGTATGCTGTATTGATTCTTTTAAGTCCATCACCATCGATCATTAGGAAAACACCACCAGAAAATTTTCCTTGTTTTGATTCAAAAGATTGACGATGTTGCAAACCGGTCATTGGATCTGATACCGCTACATCCATTACTTTCTTTATAAAATCTAAATATCTTTTCTCTCGTATTGTTTTAGCATGTTTTAACTCATCGGGTATTTCCGGTAGTTCAAATTCAAAATCAGAAAATATGCGTAGTATATCTCTCTTACTAACATATTTATTATCGTGTATAACAACACCGATAGATTTTAATCTTTTAATTAAAACTTTTTTTGTTATCATGTTAAAACAACCCCAAATAAAATTATACAGGTACAATAGTAATATAACTATTGTACCTGTAAATTACTGACTACCGCACTTGAACCAATACAGAAGCCTTGGCTACACCACATTTTGTTGTCGCATATAATGTAAACATATATGGGCTGAAAACCCGTACCATTACAATTGGTGCAAAACTGAAAGTTCTTCCATTTTGATCTTCCCAGTGATAGCTCGTACCCGGTAAAGGTGGTGTTCCAAGCCTAACTGGTTGACCCCGATAAACCATAATTGTGTTAGCCCCAGCATTAGCGATGGGCTGTGGTACACATGTTGGTGTAGGAGTAGGAGTAGGGGTAGGTGTTGGGTTAGGTGTCGGATTAGGTGTTGGGTTAGGTGTCGGGTTAGGTATAGGTGTTTGCGGTTTGTATACAATATAATTACTAGATAAACCTATAAGATTACAGCCGTATTTTATACGCATGAAACCTTTTTCACCCCAACCGGCACCCCATGAGTTACGCATAATGAAGTATTGGCCATCGTCATCCCAACCGACAATGCTTATAGCATGGTTTGGTTGTGCATTTGGATCACATTGATTAAAAATACCTGACTTATATGCAACGATTGCATCAGTAGCTGCAATCCCTGCTGCAATAGGACCGAATTGAAAAATAGCGGCCTTAATGTCCTCTGTACTGGGCGGTGTATTTTCGTCTTTGCTCGGCAAATAAGCCCATGACGCTAACTGATAGGGGTGATTGAGAGACTGTTTACAAGCTACGTTAGAAGACGCTTGGTATGGGAAATCCGAATCAAGTACAGCGCCCAGAGGGGCTTTGTGATAATCATGGGCAAACCAGCCACCATCACAACTCCATCGTGGGTTTTCTTTGTTGCAAGAGATTAAATATTGCTCAGATAGACTTACCGTAGGACCACCTTTGATTATAATAGCATCTTGCAATACTTCCACGGTTGAAAATGACCAACAGCTACCACAATTGCCCTGATCCTTGACAGGGGATAATGTAGCATGTTCACGCCAATCGAAATGCCTTGGCAGGGTTGCCGCTGCCAATGTCGGCTTGGCTTTTGGTACTTTTTTATACCAGCCTTTACTAAATTTTAATCCAGTAGCATGTTTTTGGGGGGATACTTCTTTTTCAAAAGTGTGCGCTCTTTCGTCTTTGAACCCCTCACCAGAATCAAATTCTTTTTTATAATTACCTTTTTCTGCTGCCATGGCACTAACAGATACCAAAAGTATAGGTATTAAAAACTTCTTAACCATAAAAAAAATCCCCCTACTTATCCAATCACATATTTTCTACATGATTAAGATAAGCAGGGGGGCATAGGGAGAACACACAGGGAAGTCAGTGCCTATGTTTATTATCGTGCGTATGGTCATGGCTATGGCTATGATTATGGTTGTGGCTATGAACATGCTTTTCAACCTTCAACTCACCACCAAGATCACTTGCCAAACTTTCCAAATCTTTTAAAAGTTCAGCTTCAGTGCCGATCATCTGAGTAGCATTGATTTTAATGCTACCGTCATCCTGAATCTCGACTACCAATTTTGATCCTGCTTTCATGTTATCTCCTTTTTTGCATTGTGATTTTTTGATCCTCAACAGATGAAATGGACATACCATTTCTTGCGGCCCAATCCCTTACCGTCAGATTTGCATACTGCCTACCTACCGGAGCAAGCTGCGCCTTGGTGCCGGTAAACACAAAAGAACTACCCGATTTCTGGCGAGTAAATGTTCCAATATCAGTTTGAACCCATAGATCCGTACTGTTAATCACACCGATTTTCAATTGCTGTAATGCACTGATCAACTTCTTGAAATCGATGATTTGCGTTTGCGTAACTGTTGAATAGCAAGGCATCTTACTTCCCCTTTCTTTCTTGACGGTTTACCGTGTTGCCCGTTCCAACGCTGCTTCAGCCAAAGATTTAATTTTTTTAACCGTAGTTCCCTTAACAGGAAGATCGCTCACAGAATTTCTAAAGGATTCGAGAAATTTGGCAAATTGTGACAATTGTTTTGAATGTCGAATAATTGAGTTACAATCAAATTCGGGAGTAACATACCCACCTATGCTAATTTGAAAGGGTCCGGATTCGATTTTATTTGTTTCAGCATCAAAGAGGGGTACAGTTAGTACATAGACAGACCATTCTTGTTTGTACGCCTTAAATTCAATACAGACATCCAGATGATACCCATGTTGGCCATTCTTTTCAACTTTGACGGTGTTAGCTTTCATTGTGTCTCCCTTTTTTTGTTTGTGTCCCTGCCCAACTTCCAACTAGCTTATCGGCATCTCCGGGTTAAAACTTTAGCTCTTTTTAAAAAATACCCGGTAAAATTTGTAACCTTATGATTTAAAGTTGAATTTTACGGTTACCAAGCCCGGTTAATTTCTTCTGCGCTTGTGCTGCGGCATCCGCAATATTGCTTTCCAGATTGCCTTTGATTTGGCTAAGATCAGTCACAACCGAATCCAAAGTGTAGTCAGATTTAAGCAGCCTACGAAGATTGCTGATCTGGTCCGATAGAACACTATCACCGAAAATGTTCAAGCGATCAACTTTATCGAGTACCGTCAATGCAGATTGCTTTGATTGTTCACCGATCCCATCTTTAGACCGGCTAGTACCGGATTTGCCTTTTTCAGCCAAGTTAATCAAATTAGAAACTTTTTCTGACAACTCATTTCTAAGTTGTTCCACCATCGACTGAACCACCCGTTGAACCTGCGGAATTGAATCTTTTGCCGCAAGTGCAGCTTCCTTAGAAGTTGGGATAGAGATCGTGAAGAAGTTCCATTCCAGACCAAATTTCGTAGCAATCTTTTCTTTTGCAGGGTATTCCGATCTCACCCTTTCGAGTGCTACTCTGGCAGCTTCAGGGGTCTTTGCAGCTTCCGTTAATGCTTCCTCAATAACCGGCAACATTTCGTTCTGAATCTGGTCATATTTTTCAAGAAATTTGGCAACAGCAATTTCAAATGACTTCATTCTGTCATTGATTTTTTCCTTCAAATCCTCAACTTCACTATCAGGTACATACCTGACACCTTGCAGCATTGGGAAACAAAAGGAATGATCTTCAATATCCTTGTTCCAACCACGAACGATGGTATTGATATCGTCAAATGCTTCACTAGGGGCAAGCCGGTGGCATCCAAGGGAGATCGCTTTTTTGACTTCTTCAGTATTTCCAATACCCAAATCATCAGCAGTAATCCTAAGTCTCGCTCTCCAAAGATGGACTGAATAATCAATCAATGTACCCTGTGTAAAAAGATCATTCCATGTTACCATTTTGATGTTCCCTCTTTGTTGTCTAACCTAACTTCCAATTTCTTTATCGGCACATTAATTAAAAAACTTTAACTTTTTTTAAAAAAAACTACGAAAAAGTTATAAACGTCCGTAATCAAACTTTTATTTTCCTAGTTGTGCCATTCGTTGCCTTCTGGGGTGGGATGGATGCTTGCTTTGCCCTGCCATCACCCCATTTACGGATAGCTTCGATTTTTTCCGACATCGTTTTTGCAAGCGGGATAAGGTTCGTTGCCGCTTCAAGGATATCTTTCGTATCGACTTCCTTTTCCACATCAAAAGCGGATACCATTGCATCAACCACACATGCTTCAATTTCCGAACCCGTAAAATCCTTTGTTGCGTTAGCTATTGCGGCTACATCAAATTTTTCAGGATCACGCTTGTATTTTTTAATAACAACTTTTGCAATTTGTTCACGTTCAATCTGATGCGGTAAATCAAGAGAAAAAATCTCATCAAATCGCCCTTTACGCAAAAACTCAGATGGCAGATTATCAACCTGATTTGCGGTCATCACCATAAAAACAGGTGTCTTGTGCTCTTGCATCCAAGTAAGAAATGTCCCAAAAACTTTTTTTGCCGTACCCGAATCGCCAGAACCAGACCCTTGAGTACCTGCAAATCCTTTATCAATTTCGTCACACCAAACAACACATGGTGACATTGCTTCAGCCAGCGCCAATGCTTCTCTTGCCCTAGCTTCAGATTCACCAACCAAGGAATTGAACAGAGATCCAATATCAAGACGCAGGGTAGGAATGCCCAATGCGGTTCCCAGTGCTTTAGATGCAAGCGTCTTACCTGTTCCCGGTACACCGACCAGAAGTACGCCTTTAGGGGAAGGTAACCCATACTTTTCGGCTGATGATGAATAAGCTTTCTTGCGCTTTAGAATCCATGATTTAAGCGATTCCAAACCACCAATGGCATCCAACCCCTGTGGATCAGGATCAACTATTTCCAAAAGCCCAGAACGCTTAACAGCCCCAATTTTTTCACGGTATATAACCGATGGGGTAAATTCACCTGTTTCGATTATCGATAAAGCCAAAGCATTTTCAGCTTCCGCAGTTGAAAGACCAGACAACGCTTTAATAGCTTCATTAGTAATATCTTGGACTTTCTTACCCTTAACAGATGCAGCGGTATTTTTCGCAATTTCCCGCAAATCATTTTCAGTTGGCAAAGAATATTCAACAATCGTAACAAGTTTCTTAATTGATGAATATGGCTTAAATTCAGGGGCAAGAACAACAACACAAGACCCACTGCTTGGGGCATTTGCGATCAAGTCTCGCAAACACCGGGCAAGAACCGGATTATTAAGTCCAAGCCATTGATGCACATCCCTCAATATAATAACCGTTTCTTCCAATTTTGCTGATATCAATGTCCTCAGTGCGCTTTCAAGTTCATATTCTTCACGTTGTGATCCATCTTCGAGATATACAATACCTTCCGCAGCAGACCACGTTACAACTTTCTTACTTGTATCATTAGCGGCAGCTAGGATATCGGCTTGTGCTCTGTTTTCTTCTTCCGTTAAGAT
>Ga0209777_10006880_pt1 | contig 12737 bp, 11 predicted proteins | sample FrelakmetHBP12HB_FD_187147 | JGI IMG/M metagenome (GOLD analysis project Ga0209777, IMG submission 187147) | Freshwater lake sediment microbial communities from the University of Notre Dame, USA, for methane emissions studies -HBP12 HB (SPAdes)... | ecosystem: Environmental > Aquatic >...
AGCCGCTGGCGGTGGACCTGGCGCAGGCCGACGAGCTGATCTCGCTGGCGAAGAAGCACGGCCGGGTGGTGCAGGTCGGGCATCTTGAGCGCTTCAACCCCGCGGTGCGCGCCACGCTGCCGCTCATCACCAAGCCCATGTTCTTCGAAGTCCACCGGCTGAGCGTCTTCACCCCGCGTTCGCTGGACGTGGACGTGGTGCTGGACCTGATGATCCACGACCTGGACGTGGTGCTCTCGCTGGTGAACAGCCCGGTGCGCGAGTTGCGGGCGGCGGGGCTGCCTATCCTCTCGCCCAAGGTGGACATCGCCAACGTGCGGGTGGAGTTCGAGTCGGGCTGCATCGCCAACTTCACCGCCAGCCGGGTGAGCACCGAGCGGGTGCGCAAGCTGCGTTTCTTCCAGCCGGGGCAGTACCTCTCGCTCGATTACTCGCGGCGCGACGTCTTCAGCCTGACCGTGAAGCCGCGCGCGGGCGGGATGCCGGAGATCGTGCCCTTCAGACCCGAGGTCCAGCCCGAAGAGCCACTGAAAAGCGAGCTGAAGAGTTTTTTGCGCGCAGTGCGCGAGCGCGCAACGCCGGAGGTGCCCCTGGCGGACGGACGCCGCGCGCTGGCTCTGGCGCTGGAAATCCAGCAACAAATGAAGGAGCACCAGGAGCGGGCCCATCTTGCTGAACTGGTGAAGCTCACCCCGGGAAGTTGACCTCCGGGGCCGACGCGAGTCTAAGACATAAGTGGCATGCGAGTTATTCCAGCGCTCCGTCTTCGCGCCCATGCCGCCGGATGAGACAATAAGAAACACGCGCGCAGTTGGTTGGCCGGGTGGGGAGACGGAACCGCAGGCCGCTGTGCGTCATTCGCAATCTTGAGAGACACTTCTTGCCGCTGCTGATGCGCGACCACCGACTCATCCCGCTGGAACCGACGGCGGAACGACCCATCCAGCGCGAGCTCTTCGCGGAACCGCCGGTGGCAGTCTTCGAGCCGGTGTTGCTGGGCCAGATCCGCGACGAGTTGGCGCGCTATCGCCTGCGCGAGGCGTTCTGGATCTCGGTTGTGCTGCACCTCATCTTGGCGATCGCGATTGCACTCTCCCCAAAATGGACGGCCGCCATCATGCGCCTGTTCCCGGTGCAGCCGCAGGTAACGGTGAAGAGCGCCGAGGACCTGCTGCGCGAGAGGGACCTGACCTACCTCGCCGCGCCGCCGGACCGGCAGAGTCCACCCAAGGAAGTGCTGAACCCCAAGCACCTGTCAGACAAGAACCGGATTGCGCAGTCGCCACGGCCGCAGCTGGACAAGAAGACGCTGGATGAGCTGCGCGCCATGCAGAGCATGGCGCGGCCCGGAGAACCGGCACCGCCGGGCCCGGCTGCCGCGCCGCCTCCTGATAACAACCGGATGGCCATGAACACGCAACCGAGGAATCCCTTTGGCTCACCCATGAGCCCGGGCGCGCAGGTCAATCAGGCAGCGCGCGGATCGCGCGGCGCGTTCGGCGCCGGCGGGGGTGGAGACTACGCCTTCAACCGCGGCTCCGGCCACGTCCGCATGGGTCCGGCGGAGATCATCAGCGACACGCAGGGCGTGGACTTCGGCCCTTACCTGAATCGCGTGGTGAACTCCGTCCGCATGAACTGGTACCAGATCATCCCCGAGGAGGCGATGGCGCCGCTGATGAAGAAAGGCAGGGTCGCGATCGAATTTGTGATTCTGCCGAACGGGACGGTAGCGGGGCTGCGCATTATCGGCCCTTCGGGCGATATCGCGCTGGATCGCGCGGCGTACGGCGGCATCACCGGCTCCAACCCGTTCCAGCCTCTCCCCTCGGAATTCAAAGGTCCGTATCTCGCTCTGCGCTTCTTCTTCTACTACAACCCGGACGCAAGGGACCTCGAGTGATCTTCGAAGTTTCAGATTTCAATATTCTCAAGATTAAAGAGCATTACCCGGCGTGCAAGGCATCACTTCTTCGCCGGCGGATATGCCATGAGGGCGAGCATGCGCTGGGCAAATGGCGAGTACACCAGCGCGGCGCAGCAGGCGATGGCCAGCCCCATGCCGATGAGGTGCACCAGCAGGAAGGGCGACAGCGCCCACGCAATATCGAGCAGCAGCACTAGCGCGAAGATGCGCTGGAAGTTGCCGCCGAGCTGAGGATAATCGAAGAGCACGGCGTTCAACGTGTAGAGGCGCACGACGACGCCGATTCCTCCGAAGAGGACGATGGCGGCCTCGACGTAACCGCCGGAGATGGCGAACCGCGCCTCCGTCCGCCAGCCGGCTTCATCCAGCCGCCACATCGCGATGGCGTAAAAGACCAGGTACATGAACTGGAGAAGTCCGAAGAGCAGGCGCGAGGTGCGGCGCTCGGCATGCGGCAGAGGCGCTGCACCCGCGGGCCCATTCTGCGCGGGCAACGGCGCGGGCGATGGCGGCGCCTGGCCGACCGCTTCCACCGGAGCGATGAAGCGATACCCGCGGCGGGGAAGGGTCTCAATGAAGCGCGGGTTCTGTGCGGTGTCGCCCAGGGTCTCGCGCAGCTTGTTGATGGCGGTATTCAGGCTGTGGTCGAAGTCCACAAAGGTGTCGGAGCTCCACAGGCGCTGGCGCAGGTCTTCGCGGGTCACGATCTCGCCGGGACGCTCGAGCAGCGCGAGCAGCACCTGGAAGGGCTGCTCCTGCAGGCGCAGGCGGTGGCCGCTGCGGCGCAGCTCACCCGAGTCGGGGTGGACCTCGAAGAGACCGAAGCGGAATCGCTGCACCGGGGCGGATAATTGCATCTGGCGGGAATATAACACGCGCGGCGGCTGAAGTCGGCGGGCGGCGAGCGTACAATGGCGGCGTGGCACGGCAGCAAAACCCGAAACCCACCTCGCGGGCCTCGTCCACCCTGGGCCTCATCCTCATTCTTTTGCTCATTCTCGCTCTCACCATCGTGCGAGCCTTTCGCGTCATTCCGTGGCGTGCGAGATGAACGGCGAGCGGCCTCTGCTGGTGCTGGTGGGGCCGACGGCGAGCGGCAAGACGGCGTTGGCGCTCTCGCTTGCGCGCCATTTCGCGGGCGAGATTGTGAGCTGCGACTCGGTCGCCGTTTATCGCGAGTTCGAGATCGGCACGGCGAAGCCCGGCACTGCCGAGCGGGCCGCGGCGCCGCACCACATGCTCGACGTGGCCTCGCCGGAGGAGAACTTCTCCGCCGGGGAGTACGCGCGGCAGGCGCGGCAGGTGATTGCGGGGATCTCCGGCCGGGAGCGGCTGCCGGTCGTCGTGGGCGGCACTGGCCTCTACCTGCGCGCGCTGCTCCATGGGCTCTTCTCCGGCCCGCAGCGCTCGGAGGAGTTGCGTGAACGCCTGCGCGCGGCGAGCGCCCGGCGAGGTGCAGGCTACCTGCATCGCGTCCTTCGCCGGCTGGATCGAGCGTCGGCGGAGCGCATTCACGCCAATGACGAGTCGAAGATCATCCGCGCCATCGAGGTCAGCCTGGCGGCGCGCCAGCCGATGTCGGAGGCCTGGGCGCACGGCCGCGAGCCGCTGCGTGGATACCGCACGCTGTGGCTGGGCTTGAATCCCCCGCGCGAGCAGCTCTACGAACGCATCAACCGGCGCGCTGCCGCTATGTTCGATGCCGGGCTCGTCGAGGAAACTCGGCAGCTCCGCGAGTGCTACGGCAAGCGCGCCTGGGCGCTGCACTCGCTGGGCTACCGGCAGGCGGGGCAACTCCTCTGCGGCGAACTGAGCCGCGAACAGGCCATCGCCGCCGCGCAGCAGGGGCATCGAAACTACGCCAAGCGGCAGATGACGTGGTTCCGCCGTGAGCCAGCGATCCCGTGGCTGGAAGGCTTTGGCGATGACCCGGATATCGAGCGCGAGGCGGTGAGCCTGACGATGAGGTTCTTGCTGGGATGAATCTGCGGCTCCATCGCGAGATTCGGCGTCATGATTCCGATTACCGACGGCAACTTTTCTGTTATCGTTCCCGCATGGTCACTCCTTTCCGCAACACCATCATCATTCTGTTTTTGGTTCTGATTGCAGCCGCGGGCGCGGCGCAACGCGCGGCGCTGGCGCCGGACGACGAAGGCGAGCGCTGGGCGCGCGAGACGCTGCACAGACTCACGCTCGAAGAAAAGATCGGCCAGATGTTCATGGTGTGGGCCAAGGTCCGGTTCATGAACGTGCACGGCCCCGAGTACGAGGAGTTGCGCGACCTGCAGCGCAAGTACCATCTCGGCGGCTGGGGCATCACCATCCCGGTGGAGGGCGGCATGCTGGTAAAGAGCCTGCCGCTGGAGGCCGCGCAGCTCACCAACCAGTTGCAGCGCGACAGCGAACTGCCGCTGATATTTGCGGCCGATTTTGAGCGCGGCCTGGCGTTGCGCTTCCACGGCACCACCGGCTTTCCCCACGCCATGGCCTTCGGCGCCACCGGCGATCCGGAGTACGCGCGCGAAGCGGGTCGCATCACCGGCGAGGAGGCGCGCGCCATCGGTGTGCAGTGGGACTTCTTCCCGGTGGCCGACCTGAACTCCAATCCGGTGAACCCCATCATCAACACGCGCGCTTACGGCGAGGAGCCCGTTGCGGTGAGCGCCATGGTGAGCGCCTACATCGAGGGGGCGCACGAATCCGGCATGTTGACCACGGCCAAGCATTATCCCGGCCACGGTGACACCGACACCGACACTCACATCGCGATGGCGCGGGTGAACGCCAGCCTACAGCATCTGGAAACGGTGGAGCTGGCTCCCTTCCGCGCGGCCGTGGCCGCCGGGACGGACGCCACCATGGTGAGCCACGTGACCGTGCCCGCACTCGATCCCGAGCCCGGCCACATCGCTTCGCTTTCCCTGCCGGTCATCCGCACCCTGCGCCTGCAACTGGGCTTTGACGGCATTGTGGTCACGGACGCGATGAACATGGATGCGCTGACCATGCTGTTCACCGGCATGTCGCCATCGCAGGCTTCGGCGAAGGCCTCCGTGGACGCGGTGAAAGCCGGCGAGGACATGCTGCTCATCCCCGTGGACCTGGATGGCGCTTACAACGGGCTGCTCAAGGCGGTGCGCTCGGGAGAGATACCAGAGAGCCGGATAGACGAGAGCGTACTGCGCCTGCTGCGCGCCAAAGCGGCGCTCGGCCTGCACAAGAACCGTTTCGTGGACCTGAACAAGGTGGCGGAGCGGGTGGCGCGCCCTGAGAGCCTGGCGCTGGCGCAGCGCGTCGCTGATGATTCCGTCACCCTCATCCGCGACAATCACCGCGTGTTGCCGCTCACCCCCGCGAAGAACACCGGAACCGCGCACGCCGGCGATGCGTACCATCCCACGGAAGCTGGGAGCGGCCGGCTGCTTGTGATCGTGATGGTGGAGGACGTGCGCTCCGACCACGGCAGGGCCTTCGCCCGCGAGCTTCGGCAACGGGCGCCGGATGCGCGCATCTACTTCGTGGACGAGCAATGCGCCGGCGCTCTGCGGGGAGAAATCTTGCACGCAGCGCACGATGCCGAGTCGGTCATCGCGGCGGTCTATCTGACGCCTTCGGCAGGGCGCAACACCGCCTCCGCGCCCAGGGGATCGCTGGCCCTGCGGAAGACGCTCAGCGGCCTGCTCGCGGACCTGCTGAAGTCGCAAGCGCGCAAGACGGTGCTGGTTTCCATGGGAAGTCCGTACCTGGCGGCTGACTACCGGAAGACGGAGACGTACATGTGCACTTACTCCAATGCGCCGGTCTCGGAGGCGAGTGCGGTGAAGGTGCTCTTCGGCGAGATTCCGCCGCGCGGAAAACTGCCGGTCACCATCCCCGGCGTTGCCGAGCGCGGCACCGGCCTGGAAATAACGCGGCATTAAGGAAGATGTTAAGCAAGATGAAAGGAAGGATGATTCCATGCGCTCCCTCACAGTCGGTCCCAGAATCCTGTGCGCGTCGCTCGCGCTGCTGCTGGCGCTGGCGCTGCCGGCATGCAAGATAGCCGTCGACAAGAACGCCCAGAACGGCGAAAAGAAGGTCGAGATCAATACCCCCTTCGGCGACGTGAACGTCAACAAGAGCCTGGACGCCAAGGACGCCGGCCTGGCGCTGTATCCGGGAGCGGTGTTGCAACCCGGCGACAAGAGTGACGAGAGCGCGAACGTCGGCATCACGGCCGGCGGCTTCGGCATGAAGGTCGTGGCGCTGAAGTACACTTCCGCGGATCCCCCCGAGAAGGTGCTGGCCTTCTACCGCAACCAGCTCAAGTCCTACGGCAATGTGCTGGAGTGCCACGGCGACGACGATGTGAAGGTCGGTGATAACGATAAAGACAGCCACCTCAAGGACGATCTAAACAGGCCGGTCCGCTGCAACGACGTGCGGACATCGAAGAAGCTCGTCCTCAAGGCCGGCACGGAGGGCAACCAGCACGTCGTCGCCGTGGAGCCCAAGGACTCCGGCTGCAAGTTTGATCTGATCTACCTGAAGATGAAGATCGGTTCCGCGGGCAGCGGCAACTCACTCTAGCGCGCACTTGCGCACCCGGCGCGCGGGCTGCTAACGTGCCAAGCATGGAGCACGCCTGCGCGCAATGCGGTGCCAAGGTCGAGGACGGCACCCCGTTCTGCCCCGGTTGCGGTGCGCCGCAGATTCGCGTGAGCGTGCGGACCGAGGATCTTCCGCCCGGCCCGCCGGCCGGAGAACCCGCCGCCGCGCCGTCCCCGCTGCATCCCGCACAGTTCCAGGCCTGGGTATCGCGCCCGGGCACATCCGGCCGCGTGGTGTGGCACGCCGCGCTGCCAGGATGCTTGGCCGCCGGCCTGCTGTCAGGGCTTGGCATGATGATTCCCAGCCTGCCAGTGATCGCCATCTTCATGATTGCCGGCGGAGGCCTGGCGGTCACTTTGTACCGTCGCCGCGAGCACCTGGGCGAGGTCACTGCCCCGCAGGGCTTCCGCATCGGCGCGCTCACCGGGTTCATTGGCGCGCTTCTGGTAAGCGCCATCAGCATCATCGGCTACACTTCGGCGGACAATCGCGCCCTGCTGCAGAAGGCGCTCCAGGAGAAGCTGCAGGAGGCAGCCGCCGGCAACCCCGATCCCCAGGCGCAGCAGGCGGTGCAGCGGCTGGGCGAAATGCTCGCCGGCCCCCACGGACTGACGACGATTCTCGCCTTCGGGCTTTTCGTCATGCTCGTTCTGTTCCTGGTGCTCTCCGGCGCCGGAGGCGCGCTGGGAGCGCGGCTGTTCGGTAAGCACCCGCCGCGCGTCTAGTCCGGTATTGCCCCTGTCGTGCCGGGCGTCGTATCCTTGTGGCGCTATGAACGTCATCTCGCGTCCTCCCAATCTGCGCGAAAAAGGGCAGTTGATGTCCGCCTCGGAGATCGAGCGCACGCTCGTCCGCCTCGCTCATGAAGTCGTGGAGAAGAACAACGGCGTCAGTGAGCTTGGCCTCATCGGGGTCCGCCGGCGCGGCATTCCCATCGCCGAACGCCTGGCCCGCCATATCGAACGCATTGAGAAGGTCCCGGTGCCGGTTGGGACACTCGACATCACGCTCTACCGCGACGATCTTTCTACCGTGGGCCCGAAGCCGGTGGTGGAACCGCGCCCCATCGAGTTCAGCATCACCGGCAAGGACGTGGTGCTCTGCGATGACGTGCTTTACACCGGGCGCACCGTGCGCGCCGCGCTCGACGCCCTCTTCGACCAGGGTCGGCCGAGGCGGGTGCAACTGTTGGTGCTCATTGACCGCGGACACCGCGAGCTGCCCATCGAAGCGACCTTCGTGGGACGCCGGGTGCAGACCTCAGACCTGGAGATCATCGAAGTGAAGCTCCAGGAGACGGATCAGATGGAGAAAGTGCTCTTGGTCGAGCGCGACCCTGACGTCATGCCCACCAAGTGAAAGATGGAGAATCATGACCAGCAAGCCCCGCTCTCTGCTCGGGATCGAGCCCCTGAATCCCCGGCAGATCATGGACTTCCTGACGCTGGCAAAGAAGATGGATCCTGCCAGGCCGCGCAATTCGCTGCGCGGCCGCCGCGTCGCCCTCGTCTTTTACGAAAATTCCACCCGCACCCGAACCAGCTTTGAGATCGCCGCCAAGGCGCTGGGCGCCACCACCGTCGTCATCCACGCAGACTCCACGAGCGTGGCGAAGGGCGAGTCGCTCAAGGACACGGGCCTGACGCTGCGCTCCATCGTGGACGCCATCGTGATGCGCCATCCGTCCTCCGGCGCTTCGGTGCTGCTCGACCGCATGTTGGGCATTCCCATCGTCAACGCCGGTGACGGCATGCATGAGCACCCCTCGCAGGCGCTGCTCGACGCCTTTACCATCCTGCAGCACAAGAAGACGCTGAAGGGGCTGAAGATCGTCACCGTCGGCGACATCTTCCACAGCCGGGTGGCGCGCAGCGACGCGCTCCTGTTCAGCAAGCTCGGGGCGCGCGTGGTGCTCTGCGGACCCGAGGTGCTGCTGCCGGATGTTGCCGCCGAACTCGGGCCGAACATTACGCTGAGCCGCAACATGGACACCGCCATCAAGGACGCCGACGTGGTGATGATGCTGCGCGTGCAGCAGGAGCGCCTGGCGGGGTTGCAGATCGTGGTGGACGAGTACATCCGGCGCTACCAATTGACCGCCTCGCGCGTGCGGCTGGCAAAGAAGGACGCCATCGTGATGCATCCCGGGCCGATGATCCGCGGCATGGAGCTCACTGACGAGGCGGCGGACGGCGCGCAGTCCGTGGTGCTGGAGCAGGTGCTAAACGGAGTGAAGGTCCGCATGGCGATCCTGGAGATGTTGCTCGGAGGGCGGCGATGAAAAAGAGCACCAAGAAGGAACAGCCCGCGGCCGCCGCACACGGATTCGAGAAAGCGCAGTCTTCGCCCGTGGCGAGCTTGTTGATCCGCGGCGGGCGCGTGGTTGATCCGGCGCAGAAGCTGGACGGCGAGCTTGACGTGCTGCTGCGCGACGGCCGCGTGGCGCAGGTTGCGCCACCGGGAACGCTCAAGGACGCCGCGGAGATCGTGGACGCGAAGGGGCTGGTGGTCGCTCCCGGCCTGATTGACTTGCACGTCCACCTGCGCGAGCCGGGAAAGGCTTACAAGGAGACCATCAAGTCCGGCACCGCGGCGGCAGCGGCCGGCGGTTTCACTTCCGTCTGCGCCATGCCCAACACCACGCCGGTGAACGACTCGCCGGCAATCACGCGCTGGATGCAGGACCCGGAGCGCGGCGCGGTGGTCAACGTCTTCCCCATCGCCGCCGCCACCGTGGCCAGCGCGGGCGAGCGCATCAGCAACTATGGTGCGCTGCACGCCGCCGGCGCCGTGGCCGTGAGCGACGACGGCCTGCCCATCCTCGACGACAAGGTGATGGCCGGGGCGCTGGAGACGGCGGCGCTGGTGGGCATGCCGGTCATCCAGCACGCCGAGGACACGCGCCTGACGCAGGGCACGCAGATGAACCTGGGCGCGACCTCATTCCGGCTGGGACTGCGCGGGCAGCCCGCCGAGGCGGAGTGGCGCATGGTGGAGCGCGACATCCGGTTGGCGCACGGAACGCGCGGGCGGCTGCATGTGGCACACATCTCCACCGCGCGCGCTCTCGAACTGGTGAAGCTCGGCAGGCAGACCGGGGTGGCGGTGTCGGCGGAGGTCACGCCACACCACTTCCTCTTCACCGAGGAGGAGTGCGCCGGCTACGACTCCCGCTACAAGATGAATCCGCCCTTGCGCACCGCGGCTGACCGCGAGGCGCTGCTCGCCGGGCTGGCAGATGGCTCCGTGGACGCCATTGCCACCGACCACGCGCCGCATGCGCTTTTCGAGAAGGAAGTGGAGTTCGACAAAGCGGCCTGGGGCATCACAGGTCTGGAGATCGCCCTGGGCGCGGCGCTCACCGTGCTCTACCACGAGCGCAAGGTGCCGCTCGCGCGCATTGTGGCGCTGCTTTCCTCCAATCCGGCGCGCATCGTGGGCTTTGACGGGCGCGGCACTCTGGCCGTGGGCGCGCACGCGGATGTGACGCTGTTCGACCTCAAGGCAAACTGGACTTATGACGTGAGGAAGACGCGCTCCAAGGCGAGGAACTGCCCCTATGACGGGATGAGGTTCAAGGGCCGCCCGGTGATGACGATCGTCGGCGGGCGGGTGGTGTTCCGGGCTTGAGCGGTTGGCAAATAGACAAGCGAAAGGCGCGGAGCAATCTCCGCGCCTTTGCCGTTTCTTAAGTTGCCGATCTATGCGTACTTCTCGGCCAGGCCGCCGATGATGGGCAGCACGATCTTCTGGTTGTTATAGGCCTTGAACATCAGGAACAGCCAGAGAACGAATATCGCCAGCCCGAGCACCATGTACAGGAGGGAAATGACAAACACCAGGTGGTAGCTGATCATGGTGACGATTACCGTCAACACGGCGAGAACGATATAGACAACGAAGTACGCCACGTTGAAGAAGATGGACTGGAAGGCGTGGAAGCGCACCGTCTTGTCCTTGTTATAGGGCTCCATGACCAGGAAGATGATCCCGGTGATGAACCCGAACAGGTAGCAAAGGGCGGACGCCGTGTTGGTGGTCATGCCACCGGTGCTGGCGGCCGGTGCCGCTGCTGGCGCGGCGGACGCACCCAGGGACGCGCCGCACTTGGGGCAGAATTGCCCGGTTGCCTGCGTACCACACTTTGGACAGAATGCCACAGCTGATACCTCCTGATCTGGATTATCGGACTGCCACAAACAGGTTGTTCTTAACGATGCTGGAACTCTATATCGAAGACTGCAATAAATCAATGTAAAGTTCGCACCCCGGCGCCGTGGACCGCAGCGCGGACCTACGAAATGACGGCCATCCTGCGCCCGACCTTCTTGAGCGCCTCCAAAGCTTGCGAGAGCTGCTCGCGGGAGTGCGCCGCGCTCACGATGGTGCGCACCCGCGCCTTGCCCTCCGGCACGGTGGGAAAGGCGATGCCGGTACCCAGCACGCCCTCCTCGAACAGGGCGCGGGAGAACTCCATGGTGGCGCGGCCGTCGCCGATGATGATGGGCGTGATGGGTGTCTCGCTGGCCGGGGTGGTGCGGCCGCCGATATCAAAGCCGAGCAGGCCGAGTTCCTTCTTGAAGAAGCGGGTGTTCTCCCACAGCTTCTCGATGAGCTGCGGCTCCTGCTCCAGCACCTCGAACGCAGCGATGCAGGTAGCGGCCACCGAGGGCGGGTGCGAGGTGGAGAAGAGGAACGGCCGGGCGCGGTGGTAGAGAAAGTCAATCAGATCGCGCGAGCCGCAGACGTAGCCGCCGAGCGCGCCGATGGCCTTGGAGAGCGTGCCTACCTGGATGTCCACGCGCCCATGCATGCCGAAGTGGTCAATGGTGCCGCGCCCGTTGCGGCCGAGGATGCCGGAGGCGTGGGCGTCGTCCACCATCATGATGGCACCGTATTTTCCCGCCGCCGCGCAAAGGCCGGGCAGCGGCCCGATGTCGCCATCCATGCTGAAAACGCCGTCGGTGATGAGCAGCTTCCGGCCGGGATGGTCCTTCACGCTCGCGAGCTGTTCCTCGGCGTGGGCAACGTCCTTGTGGCGGAAGACCAGGATCTTGGCGCGTGAGAGGCGGCAGCCGTCAATGATGGAGGCATGGTTGAGCTCGTCGGAGATGATGAAGTCATCCTTGCCGAGGATCGCAGAGACGGTTCCGGCATTGGCAGTGAAGCCCGACTGGAAGACGACGCAGGCCTCCACGTTCTTGAAGCGCGCGATCTTCTCCTCCAGCTCCATGTGAATCTTCATGGTGCCGGCGATGGTGCGCACGGCGCCGGAGCCGACGCCATACTTGCGCGTGGCTTCGAGCGCGGCTTCGCGCAGCCGGGGGTGCGTGGTCAGGCCGAGGTAGTTATTGCTGGCGAGGTTGATGACCTTGCGGCCGTCGAAGGTGCAGACGGCGTCCTGCACGTCTTCGAGCACGCGCAGGCGGTAGTGCGTGCCTTTTTGCTTAAGGACATTCAATTCATCGGTGAGATAGGAGAGAGGATCCTTGCGCACTGTGGTCGTCATCTTGGCGTCTTGGGGTACCTGCGGCGGAGAGGGAACTCCCTCACCCCGGCGTTATATTCATCTTAGCGCCTCGCGACGCGAGGTGGGAAGCGGACGGGGCGCATGAAATGCCCGGGACTCACGTCCCGGGCTATCCTATATCGCCCCTTCGGGGCTGGCTAGCAACGACGTTGGACTTCGCTTCCATCCACGCTAAAGGCCGAGGTAGCGACCTTCGAGCAGCGCGGAATCACGTCTATGACTTGGTCGCGGCGGATCGACGTTTTCAAAGTAGCCAGCGCCCTGTGGATCCTCATCCTTGGAATCATCGTCGTGGGAGAACAAGGAGGACACAAATTCAGCTGTCCCCGGTTGGATGGACTCTAGGATCGAGCATAGCGCATCGCCCAACATTTTGCCCAACGGCATGGCAGCTCACCCGCGGAACATAATATTACCTCGCTGCCGGCACCTTGAAACCTTGAAACTCTGAAACCTTCCCTCCTACTTCACTCCGCGCGGGTAGAGCAGGATCTTGCTCGCCTTGCCGCTGTTGAGCATCTCCATTCCCTTGTTGAAGTCGCTCATGGCGAGCCGGTCGGTGATGACCGGGTGCAGGTCGAGCATGCCGGCCTTGAGCAGCGCGGTCATCTGGAACCAGGTGTCATACATGCGGCGGCCGTTGATGCCCTGCACGGTGGCGCCCTTGAAGATGATGACGGTGGCCAG
>Ga0209777_10006881_pt1 | contig 12736 bp, 9 predicted proteins | sample FrelakmetHBP12HB_FD_187147 | JGI IMG/M metagenome (GOLD analysis project Ga0209777, IMG submission 187147) | Freshwater lake sediment microbial communities from the University of Notre Dame, USA, for methane emissions studies -HBP12 HB (SPAdes)... | ecosystem: Environmental > Aquatic >...
CGGCCCGGCACCCGGTGGTCAGCCTGGGGGGAACCGCCCCGGGGTACTTCGCCCTCCCCGCCGCCCGGCATTTCGCCAAGTACGGAACCACCAAGGAACACCTGGCCAAGATCTCGGTAAAAAACCACAAGAACGGCGCCCTCAATCCCAAGGCCCATTTCCAGAAGGAGATCACCCTGGAACAGGCCATGAAGGCCCCGATCATCGCCTGGCCGCTCGGGCTCTTTGACTGCTGCCCCACCACCGACGGCTCCGCCTGCGCCATCATTTGCCGGAAGGACATGGCCAAGAAATTCCGGGACGACTACGTCCTGATCAAGGCCATGACCCTTTCGGTCGACTCCGTGATGCCCGGATTCCGCCCCGGACACGACTTTCTCCACTGGCCGGCCACGGTGGACGCCGGCCGGATGGCCTATAAACAGCTCGGGATCACCAATCCCCAAAAGGAAATCGGGATGGCCGAGGTGCACGACTGTTTCACTATCACCGAACTTTTAATTTACGAGGATTTGGGGTTCTGCCCCAAGGGAGCGGCCAAGGATTACATCGATTCGGGCTTCTTCGAGCGCGAGGGGGAGTTGCCGGTCAACCCGGACGGGGGTCTGAAATCGTTCGGACACCCGGTCGGGGCCTCCGGCCTGAGGATGATCTACGAGATTTATAAGCAGTTCCAGGGCAAAGCCGGGAAAAGACAGCTGAAAAAGAAATTCGAGCTGGGCCTGGCCCATAACCTGGGCGGCCCTCCCCAGGTCTGTTCGGTGGCAATCTTGGGAAGATAATTTTAAATCATCCGAAAGTTAATTACCCCGCCCTTACGGGCGAGGCATCAAAAAAAACGATTTTAATTGATGATTATCTACGCAAAAACATTCCGGGCATTCATCCCCACCCTGACGGGTGAGGTATTCTGCCCATTCTTTTATAAATCTTGCGAGCGGACATATATAATCTGAAAGAATATTTATTAGAAGTTTTTTATATATTTATAATAATTGCTGTAAAAATGAAAAAATTTAAAAAATTATTATCTTATAATACTAATTCGATAATCATTCCATATATTATCATCGCCTTTGTTTTGGTAATCAGTCAAACAAACCGTAACGCTTATGGTTACGAACCTGACTTCATTAAGGGAATGGGGATTGAAAATTTTGAAGTTTCTGCCGATTTCACCCGCGTTACAACGACTGGAGCAATCTTTCTAATAAATAAAACAATAGGCAAGATTGAAATATATCAACGTATCGGTAAAGAGCGAAAATTGGCTGAGGTAACTATTTCTACAAAATTTAATCCGATTTTTAATAAGATGCCCCAAGATGAAGGATTCGAATATGTCTGGTCTAAAGGCCAAAGAAAAGATTCAAAAATTATTATTTCTGGTGACTCATTAATCAGATTTTATGATCTAAAAGAAATAAATATCAGATTGTTCTTTTCTCCCATTTTTGAAAAAGTAAATCCCAGTAATAAAGGCTTAATCGCTTTAGATGATGACGGTGGAATTGCCATAATGCCACCCACCAATATTTCACTGAATGATTATCAAATAAATATTGAAGACAATGAATGGAAATTTAATTCTGACTCGAAAATGCCTGTTCTATTTGTAGGGATATGTCCACCTCGAATATTTGATTTGGAGAGGTCTCGATGGCCAGTAATTCATTATTCCTCACATATACAACGTTATCCTTCTGATCAACAAATCAAAGAATATAGTAATTATGCCAAAGTATTAGAGATGCATCAGTGGATTTGGAAAAATCGTTATACCAATAATCAACTTTGTTCACAAGAACGATATAACAATTGTGATGGCGTTAATACCCCTTTTTGGGCGGACAATTCTGCGAGCACATTAAATAATAAATATGTCCCTGATAATGAAAAAGAATTATTGCGCGTTATTTCCAAAGCCCACGAATACAAAATGTTAGTTGCCGTTTACTTCAGCGGGATGGAGATAAACCAAATCGCGATATTAAAAGAAGTCAGTCGGTTACAAAAACAATATAATATCGATGGAATTTATCTTGATGGATTACTTACCAATACCAAGGAAGGCCCCTTGGATGCCTATTTAACTGCTCGTGAATTGAGAAAATTGTTTGGAGATAACGGCTGGTTAAATTTTCATAATTCTCATAATGGATACTTCGCCCCCTTCGTCCAAACTTATATGGATTTCGTAACCACTAGTGAACATAATAATTTTGATCGCTGGATATCAACAACCTTTAATATTTCCAATGCGATCGGAGGACTTTGGCCGGAGATTCCCTATTTTTGGCCAGATTCCAGCAAAAACATACAAGACGCAAGAACATTCCTTAAAAATCTCGTTGATCTAAGCATGAAATATCACAACCGGATTTTATTTCTAACCGGAGAACAAGGCCAATGGAGGTTCTGGCGACTATATTTTACTTCTGAAGAGCTGGAATTTCTCAAGAAATATTATTTAAAGCCACTTGGCGGTAATTAAGGTTACGATGGGTTAAGATAAAGGTTAAAATAAACAAATATTTCATCAGGAAGTAAATTGACGAAATATATAAAATTGTTGGTAGAGAAAGATTATTAATTATAGTTATTCAATTAATGAATACATATTTTTCGAAAATTCTGTACTCCGAAATCCGCAATCGTCAATTAAAATGACAGACCAAATTGATCATGCGCCTTTGAATGGTTAACGCTAAAAGTTCTGTGAAAAAACGCAAGAAAATATCTGTTGTCTTTGGAACTAGACCGGAGGCGATTAAATTAGCTCCAATCATTTTAGAGCTAAAAAAGAATCCGGATAAATTTAATGTATCTGTTTGTGTAACTGCCCAGCATCGGGAAATGCTTGATCAAATGCTTAACGTATTTAAAATAAAGCCCAATATTGATTTGAATTTAATGAAAAGAAATCAATCTCTTTCTGAATTTACATCCCGATCATTAATTGCATTGGATAAATATTGTAAAAAAGAAAAACCGGATATGGTTTTAGTCCAAGGAGACACGACTACAACTCTCACGGCATCTTTGGCGGCTTTTTACAATAAAGTAAAAATCGGTCATGTAGAAGCCGGGTTGCGTACCTGGGATAAACATGCTCCCTTCCCGGAAGAAATAAACAGAGTTTTAACTAGCCACTTGGCAGATATTCATTTTGCCCCAACCGAGTGGTCTAAAAATAATCTTATTAAAGAAGGAATCGAATCATCAAAAATTTTCATTACTGGAAATACAGTAATAGACGCACTGGAAATAGCCCTAAAAATAATAAAGAAAAATCCTCCGGAGATACCCGGCCTGCCTTTTTCAATATATGATAAAAAATTTAACAAAGATATCATATTAATTACCGGCCATCGTAGAGAAAATTTCGGTGAAGGTTTTAGAAACATATGTGCAGCCATATCTATTTCAGCCAATAAAATTCCTGATGTATTATTTGTTTATCCTGTTCATCTGAACCCAAATGTCAGAAAAGTTGTCCGAAAATATTTGGGGAGAAAGAATAATGTTTTTTTACTTAATCCATTGGATTATCTGCCTTTCATAGCTCTTATGAATAAAGCTAAGTTAATTCTTACCGATTCCGGTGGTATCCAAGAAGAAGCCCCTAGCTTGGGTAAACCAGTATTGGTCATGCGAGATAAGACTGAGCGCCCCGAAGCGGTCGATGCGGGAACGGTGAAAATGACGGGGACCAAAAAAGAAACCATAGTTAATGAATTGGCGTCACTTATGTGCAATGGGAAAAAATACAATAAAATGGCTCGAACGGCCAATCCTTATGGTGACGGGAAAGCAAGCCGGAGAATTGTGTCTGCAATTCAGGATTGGGTGTGAACGATACATCCATAAATAAGGCAATCCATGCATACTGCCCGGATTTCCTTCGGCCGACACTCGAACGGATTGAATCCTCAGAAATCGGAAATCGCCTCGCAAAAGGGGCATTCTGGTCAATAGCAGGTGCGTTGATCTCGCGCGGGTTGATGCTTATCGCCTCCATCTTCGTCGCTCGGGCGCTGGGAAAGACAGGGTTTGGTGAGTTAGGGATGATCCAATCCACTATCGGTATGTTCGGCGTCTTTGCCGGATTCGGTCTGGGCCTCACCGCCACCAAGCATGTGGCCGAGTTTCGACAAAGCGCTCCCGAACAGGCCGGACGGATCATCGCGCTTTCCGAGTTAGTCGCCATTGCCACCGGCGGTTTGATGGCAATGGTTTTGTTTTTTCTAGCCCCTTGGCTGGCTGAGCATACCATCAACTCCCCACACTTAGCAGGGGTCCTGCGGATCGGTGCTCTAATCCTATTCGTTAGCGCGCTCAACGGAGCTCAAACAGGGGCATTATCTGGATTTGAAGCCTTCAAAACCATCGCCTATGTCAACCTTTTTGTTGGTCTAATCTCATTCCCCATCCTTATTGGGGGGGCGTATTTTGGTGGCCTCTATGGCGCGGTTTGGGCGCTAGTTATCAATCTTTGCTTTAACTGGATCTTCAATCAGCTGGCCCTTCGAAAAGAAACTCGTCGATACAAAATCACCATCCTTTTCGAAGGTATCAGCCGTGAATTGTCCGTGTTATGGAAATTCAGTCTTCCGGCGGTATTGGCTGGTTCGATGGTTGGTCCTATCAATTGGATATGCAATGCCATGCTGGTTAACCAACCGGATGGTTATGGTGAAATGGGTATATTCAATGCAGCAAATCAATGGTATATTATGTTGTTTTTTCTTCCGAATTTGCTGGGCCAGGTTGTTTTGCCAATTCTTTCGGAACGTTTTGGTCAAAAAGACATGAAACAATCATTAAAAACAATGATTTTTTCTATAAAGATAAATGCACTGCTTGTTCTGCCTCTGGTTCTGTTAGCAAGCATTGCCAGCACTTATATAATGAGTCTTTATGGCGAGGGTTTCAGGAACGGTTGGCCGACCCTTGTTGTTGTTCTCTTGACCACTGGACTCCTCGCTATAGAAATACCAGTTGGACAAATTATCGCAGCGTCGGGACGAATGTGGATTGGTTTTGCTATGAATATGGGGTGGGCGATAGTATTTATCTTGGGAACGCGATGTCTTGTCCATATTGGTTCGCTCGGTTTGGCTTTAGCATGGATGATTGCTTATATCGTTCATGCTACGTGGACTTTTGCATTTGCTTTTTCCTTAGTGCGTAAGGAGGCACGTAAGGAGGCAAGGAATTGATAATTCCCAATCTCCAAATGTTTTCAAATGTTCTGAATTCGCAATACCATTTGATTCGCAATGTCTCGAATAAAATAATGTCATTTTATTCTCGTGAGAGAACAAAACATTTTTAATTATCTTATTGGAGTTATAATTAAGTTTTCATACTTTTTTTAATTTTATGTTTATTGAAAATAGATTGATTAATAAAAACCCTCAATAATATTTTATTAAGGTGACATGAACCCCTCTGAAGTATGGCGAAATTACTGGTTATCTAAAAAGATAAATAATAGTCGACTTAGCGACAGACTTGGAACATATCAGATTCCTGCTTATTTATTTCTCAAAGATAAAATCAAAAAAAATAATATTAAATCTATTCTAAACGCAGGTTGCGGGCAAGACATAATTTCTCTAAACTTACAAAGATATTTTAAAAATAAATTGCAAATAAGTCTTTTAGATATTTCAAAAGAGGTTTTAGAATGGAATAAAAAATTGTTTGAAAAATGTAGTCTTAAAGCCGATTTTGTAGATGGAGATATTTTTGCCATACATTTTAAAGATAATGTATTCGATTTAGTTTTTAATACGGGGGTTTTGGAACATTTCGAGAAAGAAGAACAAATTAAAATAACTAAAGAAATCCTAAGAGTTTTAAAACCTTCTGGTTATTTTATTACCGCTAATCCTTCCGACAAAGGATGGATTTATAAGTTCGGCATGATGTCAGCAAAGAAAAAAGGAATATGGCCTTTTGGAAAAGAAAATCCTATCAACGGTCTTAAATTTTTAAAAAACGAAATATTGGATATAGAATCTATTGAGGAATTTGATAAAGATTTCCTCAGTCAACTGGGGTTTCTTTCCTATATAAATCCTCTATGGAAATTTATAACTCTCCCAATATATTTTCTCACTCGGCTATTATATAAATTTCAATCTATACTTCAATTATGTGATTCTTTATTTTCTAAAATATTCGGAACATATCTTATTATTTCTGTAATAAAGAAAAAATGATAATATTTTGCTTTTTCTCAAGAATAAGACTTGGGGCCATACTCTCCACAGCAAGCTCCAGAGAATCGTCGAAAATAAGTCTTTATTCCCGTAGTAAACCACGAAGAATTCGGCAAAAACTTCTTTTAAATTTTGGCTTCTTTCTTTGTAAAAAACAAATTTAAATATGATCAAAGGACACATTCAATTCGTAACTAAATATATTCCTTATGTAGGAGGAGGAGAAATTCAGTTTCTTAAAACAGCTGAATATTTGCGTAAATTAGGTATAGATATTGAAACAGTACCAGTCTCTATAAAAGGATTGCCTAAATTGGTTCATTTTTTTGGTTCACAAGCTACATTATTTAACGAATTTGCCAAAACTTTAAAATATCATTATAAGATTCCTTTCGTTTTATCCACGATTTTCTTTTCTTCCCCAAAAACAATCACCGACAGAGTTTATGTAAATTTTTCTCGTTTACTTATAAAATATGGTCTTGAATTATTTATTCCAAGTTCAGGTTTCAGAAATTTGCCCTTTCTTTATAAGAATTCAGATTTATTACTTCCTAACACCAAAGCGGAAGCTAATATGATAAAAAGCTTCTTCCCATTTTTAACGGATGAAAAGATTAAAATTGTACCAAATGGCGTAGATGAAGAATTTGCAGAAGCTAAGCCTAATTTATTCAGAAAACATTATAATATTAATTATGATTTTGTTCTTAATGTGGCTCGTCTTGAACCTCGAAAGAATCAATTATCTCTTATTAAAGCAATAAAAGGAACTGGACTTAAACTTATTATTATCGGCAATCAATCCGTTTGGCCAGAATATGCAAAGCTATGTTTTCAGGAAGCACAAAAGGATGTTTTGTTTATAAATGAACTGTCTCACGATAACCCACTACTTGCTAGTGCTTACGCCGCCTCTAATGTATTCATTTTACCATCTAGAGAAGAAACACCCGGTATTAGTGCTTTAGAAGCGGCATTAGCAGGAAGCTCTATAGTAATAACTCAAAGAGGAGGTGCACAAGAATACTTTCAAGACTTTGCTAAATATGTTGATCATAATTCCCTTGAAGATATAAGAAATAAAGTTTTATCTGCCTGGGAAAGTAATTTAAACAAGGATGATCAAAAGCATTATATTCTTTTTAATTATTCATGGTCTAAAGTTGCCGATCTTACCCTCGATGCCTATAAAATAGTCTTAGCGAAATATTTATGAAGATAAAATTAATTGGAAAATTCTAATGAAAATAGTTTTAATTACACCTTATTGGCTTCAAACAAAAGGCGGCATTACCAGCGTCGTTTATCATTTGGCTAATGAATTACAAAAAATTAAATTGCCAATTCATATATTTAGTCCAGACGGAGGCACAGGAATAATAAAATTACCAAGAAACAGATTTCTTTTACCCCTAAAAACTATAAAAATGCTCCAAAAAGTTAAACCTAATGTTATTCATATTCACGGTCACGGCTCTTTACTTTTAGGCCCAGTTGTATATAAAAAATTACTAAATAAATGCGTAAAAATAATATTTACCTTTCATACTCAACCACACACGCAGTCGTTTTTAACCGGAAAGCCAGCAAAAGAACGAGGAGTTATTAAACAAACCATTGTCAATATTTTGCTAAATTATTGCGATTTTACTACTTACGTAAGTCAAAGTTTAATGGAATCCTTACAAAGAATAGGAGTTAAAATTATCAATCCGGTTGTTATTCAGAATGGAGTAATGGCAAAAAATACTAGTTCAGAAGAGATTAAAAAATTTGAACAAAATAATAATCTAGAAGGATTTTACCCTATTTTATGCATGGTAGCTAGCCTGGTTTGGGATTGGAAAGCAAAAGGCGTAGAGATTCTTATTAGAGCTTTTAAAGAAATATTAAAAGATCAATCAAGAGCTCGATTAATAATCGTAGGTGATGGTAAATTCAGAAAAAATCTTGAGGATTATACCGAAAAGGAAGGTTTAACTTATCAAGTTATTTTTGTTGGAAATATGGACAATCCTTTTATCGCACTTTCAACTTGTGATATTTACTGCCATATTTCGCTAAATGAGGCTTTCCCCGTAGCTCCACTGGAAGCAATGATAACCGGAAAACCGATAATCGCTTCTAACGATGGTGGGCTCCCGGAAATTATTATTAATGGTTACAATGGATTGCTAGTTGAATCCCGTTTTGAAAATGTTTCTAAAGCCATATTAAATCTTTGCAAAAATCCCGAATTAATACAAAGCTTATCCAAAAACGCTTTATCTAGCGCCCAGACCAAATATTCATGGGAAAAAATAACTAGAGAATATATCAAATTATATGAAGGATAATAAAATAATGGGACTAACAAACAATTTATCTTTTATTAAAAATCGAAAAATATTGCTTCTTTTTACTGCTGCCATTTCATTAATCTTTGGAATTATTTCGTTTTCATGGATATTTTGGCTTATCTTTGATTTATTCCTTTCTTTTATTTTAATTATTTATTTTTCAAATGAACTCCGAGATTCGTCTAATATCCATTTTGTTTCGATCACATTTCTTGTTATATATGCTCTTCCCTCAATAGTTTTAATATTGCTCGGAGAAATTCAGCTTGATAACGAAGATACTTACCTTTTATTTTCTTTAATTAATATAGGCATGTTGGGATACACTTTAGGTGCTTTAACAGCAAAAAAGGCTTTTTCCTTTGAAAAAAAAGAGAACACAAAAATTTCCCGAAAAATTAACGATTTTTTCTGGTTGACTTATCGATATCGATATCTCCTAGCACTTATTTCTGGGATAGTTATATTAATTTACGGTATCATGCCTTTAGGAATGAAATACCTCGAATCAATCGCTTTTCGAAAAGAAACTTCGGGGACTACCTTATATCTAAAATCATCTATCCCAATGATTTTCTCTCCTTTAACAATTATGATGATTAGTATTATTGGCGATTTACGAAAAAAACAGAAAATTACTTTTTTAAGTTATTTATTAATTGCAACAGTTATTTTATCTATTATTGCTGGTTATCGAGTTTGGATATTAGCTTTATTTGGCTGTTTGCTTATTGCCTTTCAACCTTTCTTACGAAAAATTAGATATTTAATTCCAATTATTGCTATTCCGGCATTTGCCGCGGTGTTGATAATGTCAGGCGCTGTACGATATGCAAGATCCGGAACCACGATTTCCGAAAATTTAAAAAACGCTTATGAATATTTTATGAAATTTAATTCATTTGGATATCGCTTTTTAGATTTTTATCACGGTAATCTTTCTGTTCCATTTAATACGTTTATCGATGTGGTTAAAAATGTTCCCAATCCAATCGAATTTGATTATTCTGCTCCGATTAATGACTTTAGCGTTCTAATTCCAAAAATATTGTATCCTGATCGTCCTCTTACTTATTCCGAATGGTATGTTAAAATATTTGAACCAAAAACTTTCAAAATCGGAGGTGGCCGCACTTTTTATATAATCGGTTTTGGTTATTTATTTGCCGGTCCAATCGGAGTATTAATATATCTTTTTCTTTTTGGAACCCTATTTGAACTAATGAATAAATTATTTCGATTAGTTAACGATGCCGCAGGCCAATTTCTCTACAGTTATTTTTTCGTTCATATAATCTCATTTGTTAGCGGATGTGGCTTTTTCGGATTTATTAAAACCGCTATTGTTTTGTACTGGTTTATTCCTATATTTTTATTATTTTTATTTATTTTTATCATAAATTTCTTAAATTTCACAAGACTTATACCTATACCATCAAAATGAAACTAGTATATATTACCGCATCTTCCCCTTGGGGATCGATCGAGCCGTTTCTGTTAGACGAAATGCTCGAGATGAAAGATCTAGGAATTGACTTATTAGTAATTCCCCGAAATCCATCAAAAGAAATATTTAACAAAAATGCTGACAATCTTCAAAACCTTTCTATCTGGCTGCCTCTGATAAACTCCCAAATGGCAATCGTTTGTCTAAAGGCTTCGCTATCAAGATCCATTTTCTGGAAAATACTTTTTTCTATAATTAAAAATTCCCGAAATATAAAAATCGCAATAAAAAATCTTGCCGTATTTCCCAAAGGAATTTTCGTCGCTGAATTAATAAAAAATAAAAACATCAAACATATCCATGCTCATTGGGGATCAACTACGTCGACAATGGCCTTTATTATCTCTCAAATTGGTAAAATCCCCTGGAGCTTTACTCTTCACCGCTGGGATATAAAAGAAAATAATCTATTGGAAGAAAAACTTAATTCCGCTAGCTTTGTAAGATGTATATCTGAGCACGGAAAAAGTGAATTATTAAATATCTTGGGCAACAAATATTTGGGAAAAATACATGTAATTCATATGGGAGTCAAAATTCCAGAAGAGACTCGAAAATTTCAAGAAAATAATGAATTATTCTTAATTATTATTCCTGCCAATCTACTACCAGTTAAAGGTCACCGTTATTTAATTGAAGCGCTCTCAATTTTAATTAATCGAGGGATAAGTAATTTTAAATGTCATTTTTATGGGCAAGGACCCCTAAAAGAAAGATTAGCCATACACATTAAAAATAATAATGTTGACAATTTCATTGAGATGTTAGGAACTCCAATCAGCCATGAACAACTTATGAATATATTTAAGAATCAGAACGTGGGTTCTGTAATTTTACCTTCAATCAATACCGATGATGGTGAACATGAAGGAATACCGGTTGCCTTAATGGAAGCCATGGCATACCAAATACCCGTAATCTCTACCGAAACGGGTGGCATCCCCGAATTAATCGGAGATGGCAGCGGAATTATGATTAGGGAAAAAGACCCCGAATCCATCGCTAATGCAATTGAAAAACTAATGAAAAATCCTTCTGAATACAAACTATTAGCCCAAAAAGGAATGGAAAAAGTCAAAAAGGATTTTAATATCACCTCAATCTCTACAATATTATTAAAAATGTTTAACTAAAATTAGTCATGTCTAATTTTCCATTTGTGTCTATAATAATTCCTTGTCGAAATGAAGAAATGTTCATTTCTAAATGCCTTGATTCTATCATTGCCAATAATTATCCCCCGGATAAGCTTGAGGTCCTGATAATGGACGGAATGAGCCAAGATGGTTCCCGTGAAATTGTTAAAACATACGCTTTAAAAAATCCTTTTATAAAATTACTTGATAATCCGCAGAAAGTTACTCCTTGTGCTTTAAATATTGGTATAAAAAATGCTAAAGGCGAAATTATTATGCGGATGGACGCACACGCCACTTATGAAAAAGAATATATCTCAAAATGTGTAAGGTGTTTGGATACATATAAGGCTGATAATGTTGGTGGAACAATGATTACATTGCCCCGCAATGACAATACGATGGGAAAAGCCATTGTTTTAGCTTTATCAAATAGATTTGGCGTAGGAAATTCAACATTCAGAACCGGAATCAACAAAATTTCAGAAGTGGATACTTTATTCGGTGGTTGTTATAGAAGAGAAATATTCGATAAAATTGGTCTTTTCAATGAAAGGCTCGTTTCCAGTCAGGATATCGAATTCAATTTGAGATTAAAAAAAGCTGGGGGCAAAATTCTTCTGGTTCCAGATATCGTAAGCCATTATTATACAAGATCCAACTTTCTAACTTTTTGCAAAAATAATTTCAGAAATGGTCTTTGGGTTATTATCCCATTTAAGTATACCAATATAATACCGGTTTCCTTAAGACATTTGATTCCGCTTGCTTTTATATTAAGTTTAATTGGAACATTATCCTTTTCATTTATTTCCAATTTATTCAAAAATACCCTCTTATTTCAAATATTTTTTATAGCATTTTTATTCATTGCTATTTTTTATTTATTAACTAATTTGGTTTTTTCCGTACAAATAACTATTCGAGAGAAAAAATTGACATATGCCTTGCTAATGCCCATTATCTTTACTTCTCTTCATATCGGTTATGGCCTAGGATCCCTCTGGGGTGCAATAAAATTACTTCTTTCGAAACAATTTTGGAAAAACTTGAAAAAAATTTTAGGAAATCAATATGGCCAAAAAAATATTTGATTTGATTTTCTCATCTTTCGGATTGGTTATCCTGTCCCCGCTGTTGTTTGCCATTGCCCTATTAATAAAATTAAATGATTGGGGACCGGTATTTTATCGGGGGAACAGAATCGGTAAAAATGGCCAGCCTTTCAAAATATTCAAATTCCGGACCATGGTGGTAAACGCGGATAAAATCGGAGGTCCTTCCACCTCCGATGACGATCCCCGGATCACCCGGATCGGGATAAAACTCCGTAAGCACAAGCTGGATGAGCTTCCCCAACTCCTCAACGTTCTTAAGGGCGAGATGAGCATGGTCGGCCCCCGCCCCGAGGTTAAGCAATATGTTGATTTGTTCACCGATGAAGAAAAATTGATTGTTACCGTGAAACCGGGGATTACCGACTGGGCTTCCCTTTGGAACCCGGATGAAGGTGCTATCCTG
>Ga0209777_10006882_pt1 | contig 12736 bp, 9 predicted proteins | sample FrelakmetHBP12HB_FD_187147 | JGI IMG/M metagenome (GOLD analysis project Ga0209777, IMG submission 187147) | Freshwater lake sediment microbial communities from the University of Notre Dame, USA, for methane emissions studies -HBP12 HB (SPAdes)... | ecosystem: Environmental > Aquatic >...
CGACGCTGAACGTGGTGGGGACGCTGAAGCGGACCACCAGCCCGAACGTGGCGGCGATCGGGGGGCCGCTCAACGACAGCGGGACGGTGAGCGTCCAGAGCGGCACGCTCCAGCTCGCCGGCGGCGGAAACGGCAATACGGTCTACACGGTCTCCAGCGGCGCCACGCTAGACCTGGCGAGCGGCACTTGGACCGCGGGCACCAACATGGCCACCACGTTCGCGGGGAACCTGCAGGTCAGCGCTGGAAGCCTGGTCCTGGGTGGCCATACCGTCACGATTGGCGGCAATTTCACGACCGCGAGCAGCGGCGCGGTGACGCTGTCGAATACCGTGGATTCGCTGAAGATCAGCGGTAACGCGACCTTCGGCGGCGGCGCCAGCACGCTCTCGGCAGGCGCCATTACCGTCGCTGGCAACTTCTCCCAGAGCGGCTCGACCAACGCGTTCGCCGCGACGGGAACGAGCGTTCTGTTGAACGGAAGTGCAGCGGCGCCGCAGATCGTGACGTTCGCGAATCCGACCAGCAGCTTCTTCCGGCGGCTCCAGATCAACAAGAGCGCCGGCAGCGTGGTCCTGGGCACGAACGTGCGGGCGAGCTACTTCCGCGTCGCCACCGCCACGGCGGTCACCGGACCGACCGCCCGCCTGCTCACGGACAGCCTGTACACCGCCACCCTCGGCACGAGCATCACGCCGCTCGCCGTCGAGATAACGTCGGTGTTCGCGGACACGGGCGGCAACGGCTTCTCGCCCGACACGACCGTCTTCACCGGCTCGAATCAGTCGATTCCGGTCTACGACGCGCCGTTCTACTACCCATTGGCCTACAAGAGCATTCGGGTGGCGCAATCGTCCGGCACGGCGGCGTTGGCCGGCAACCTCACGCTGCCGAACGACCTGGTCGTTTCGAGCGGGACGCTCAACCTGAATGCCCACGCCATCGGAGTGACGGGGAGCTTCCGCACTGAGGGTACAGGCGTGTTGAGGATGGCGTCGGCGACGGACAGTCTCGGCGTGGGCAAGGATGCGACTTTCGGCGGCGGCTCCACGGCAGGCCTCCTGACGGCAGGTCGGCTCTCTGTTGCGGGCAACTTCGTCCAGACGAGCGCCACCAGCACGTCGTCGTTCGCGCCGTCAACCGCGCATGTCACGCTGTTCACGGGAACAGGCACGCAGACGGTTTCGTTCGCGAGCCCGACCACCTCGTTCTTCGACTCGCTGTCCGTAAGCAAGGGCGTGGGTAGCCCGCTGCCGTTGCTTCAGCTCCAGAGCGACGTGCTGGTCAACCGCGGCATGGTGATGCAGAACTCCGACAGCCTGGCCAGCCAGAGCACCCAGAAGATCACGGTTGGCGGCACGCTGCGGATCGTCAACGGGACCACGCACCCGCAGTTCCGCCCCTTCATCGCGTCGCTGGCCCAGCCGCCGAACATCGACTCGATAGGCTCGGTGGTTCTCAGCCCCGACACGACGGTGTATACCGCTGCGATGACTGCCCCCACGGGCTCAACCGTTGCCTACAAGAGCCTGCGTGTCTCGCCCCCATCGGGCACGGTGACCATGTCCGGAGGCCAGCCGAACGACACGCTCTCCGCGGACCTCGTAGTGACGAGCGGCAACTTCACGCCCGCCAACGGCCTGATCGTCCGCAAGCTCAAGACGCAGGGGACCGGCACGGTCACGATGCAGTCGGAGCAAACCGTGACGGTGCGCGACTCCGCGATCTTCACCGGCGGCAGCACCGCCGGCTTGTTCACCTTCGGCTTCCTGAACATCGGTGGCAGCTTCGTCCAGGGCGGCGCCTCCACGACCTCCTTCCAGGCCGGATCGAGTTTCTACACCTACTTCAACGGCTCCGGCACGCAGACCGTCACCTTCGCGAACCCTGGAGCCTCCGCGTCGACCTTTGGCAACCTGGCGATTGAGCGTGCTGGAGCGTCGGCGGGCATCAGGCTCGGGAGCAACATCTTCGTTGCGGGGTCAGTGCAGGACACGACTACCAACGGCACACTGACAGATTCCATTCTTGGCAATGGCTTCACTGTGAATGCCGGTGGCCTCAGTTTGGGCTCGCGGTTTGTCATGAACAACGCGCCGCTGATCACGAGCAGTGCGAACCTTTACTCGAGCGGACTGACATTCCGGAACATGTCCACCGGGATCACCCAGTGGGAGATGGATATTCCGCCGAATTCAGTCATCACACTGTCGGGCCTGAGGTTCGAGACGGCCCCGGTTGGAGGTCAGTACTTCGCGGCACTGCTGACGGCGTCCTGGCCCAGCAACTACCTGACAGTGACCGGCGCGTATCCTGCTACGCTCAGCAGCGGCCAGTACACGCGCACGAACACCTACGGCTCGGTGACAGTAAGCTGGAACAGCTCGTCATTGCCGTAGCGGCGTCGCGGCCTAGCGTACCATCGCGTACAGGTACACGTCGATCGTCTTCCCATCCTTGGTGGCGGCCTTCTTGAGCATCGCCTCGCACGTATAGCCCGCCTTCTCGAGGATCCGCATCGAGGCGCCGTTCCAGGCAAAGACGCTGCAGTAGAGGCGGCACACGTCGAAGGTGGCGAACGCATACTCGGTCATGGCCTTGGCCGCCGCCGTCGCGATGCCCTTCCCCCAGCAGGCCTCGCCCAGCCAGATCCCGACTTCCGCCGAACGCCGCTCGACGTCGGTCTTGAGGTCGAGACCGATGCCGCCGACAGCTTCATCTCCGACCGCGATGGCGAAGTTGGTCTGCGGCTCCTGCGCCGTCGCGAATGCGATCCAACGCTCGGCGTCGGCGGGTGTGTACGGATGAGGGAACTTGTCCCGGAGGTTGATCCACACCTTCCGGTTGTTGGCGTGGCGCACGAGGGAGGTCTCGTCGCCGTGCTGCCAGGAACGCACGACCGCCCCGGCCACCCCGAGATCGAGCAGCATCAAAGTGCAGCCCTCCGGGCCGTGCACTCCGGACAGGGACAGATGGCCAGCAGATACTCCCACGGATAGATGCCCGTGGAATGCCCGTCGCTCCATGTGAAGTGCACCGCATACCCTCCGACCAGCTTGAGGTCGAGCGCCCGCACGCCCGCAGGCACGGTCGCCGGATCGAGGATCGGGCGCCCGCTCATCTCCTCCTGACAACTTGCGCATCGGCAGGCGAGTCGCAAGTCGCGCGCGGCGTAGCTCGCGAGGTGACTGTGCTCCTCCCATTGAATATCGACGCGCGCTCCGTCCTCCAACCGGCGGATGGCGTAGGGAACGGGCATCTGTTTCATGGAGAGGCCGGTGTTGGGTGTCGGGTGTCAGGGGTCGGGGCCGCTCCACCGCGAAGCAACGGCTCAAGCACCCGCCAGACGTTGGCGGCCACGATGCGCTCGCCCGCCACGTTGGGATGGATGCCGTCGCCCTGGTTGAGCGAGTCCACGCCGCCCACCCCGGCCAGCAGGAAGGGGATCAGGGCCAGGTGCTCCCGCGTCGCGACCTCGCGGTAGATCGCCCGGAAGCGCGCCGTGTACCGCGCCCCGAGGTTGGGCGGCGCCTCCATCGCCGCCAGCACGATCCTGATCCCCGGAACCGACATGCGGGCGCGCCGCACCAGGGCCTCGAGGTTGGCGCGCGTCGTGTCCACGTCGAGACCGCGCAGGCCGTCGTTCGCGCCCGTCTCCACCACGAGGATCGCGGGGGCGTCCTTGAGCACCCAGTCGAGCCGGCGCAGCGCCCCGGCCGAGGTCTCGCCGCTCACGCCGGCGTTGACCGCGCGCCAGCGCAGGTGCCCGGCGTCGAGCTTGCGCTGGATGAGGGCCGGGAAGGCCTGCGAGGGATCGAGGCCGAGACCGGCCGTGAGGCTGGTGCCGAGAAAGACGATGAGACGGGTGTCAGGTGTCAGGTGTCGGGTGTTGGAGAACGCCGATTCACCCTCGGCGCCCTGACCGGTTCTGGTGTCCACGGCGATCGAACGCGCGTCCTTGCCGCCGCGCGCGCACGCTGCCAGCAGGAAAAACGCCCCGCCTGCCGCTATCATTCGCCCCATGCTCGAAGCCAGGAACCTCACCAAGACGTACCTCTCGGGCGGCCGCCCGCTCGTGGTCCTCAAGGAAGTTAGCCTGGAGGTCGAGGCGGGAGGATTCCTCGCCATCGTCGGCCCCTCCGGGTGCGGCAAGACCACGCTCCTTGGCCTGCTCGCGGGTCTCGACCTGCCGAGCGGCGGCTCGGTCAGGCTCGACGGTACCGATCTCTCGGCGCTGTCGGAGGACGGCCGCGCGCGGCTCAGGGGAGAAGAGATAGGATTCGTCTTCCAGACGTTTCAGCTGATTCCGACACTGACGGCCCAAGAGAACGTCGAGGTCCCGCTCGAGCTGGCGGGCGATCACGGGGGCCAGCGCGAGATTGCGCAGCGTGCCCGCGAGCTCCTGGCCCGCGTCGGCCTGGCGGGGCGCGAGCACCACTACCCCACGCAGCTCTCGGGCGGGGAGCAGCAGCGGGTCGCGATCGCGCGGGCCTTCGCCAACCGGCCGAGCCTGCTCCTGGCCGACGAGCCGACGGGGAACCTCGACGCCGACACCGGCGCGCGGATCATCGAGCTGCTGGTCGAGCTGAACCGCGAGTCGGGCACCACCATCGTGCTGGCCACGCACGACGCCGACCTGGCGGCCCGTGCCAAGCGCACGCTGCGCATGCTCGACGGCGCCGTGGTCTCGGGCGGCGCGGCCGGGACGGCGTGAGCCGCATCGGCGTCATTCTCCGGCTGGCCTGGCGCGAGAGCCGCGCCTCGCGCCGGCGCCTCCTCCTCTTCGGCTCCGCCATCTCGATCGGCGTCGCGACGCTGGTGGCGGTCGCGTCGTTCACGGTCAACCTGCAGGAGTCGGTCCACCGCCAGGCCCGCGAGCTGCTCGGCGCCGACCTCGTCCTCACCAGCAACCGGCCGTTCACGGCGCCGATCGAGGCGCTGCTCGACTCGCTCCGTTCCCAGGGGAACGGCGTGGCGCGCCGGACCGAGCTCGCCTCGATGGCGTTCGTCCGGAAGCGCGAGGGGACGCGGCTGGTGGACGTGCGGGCCGTCGGCGGCGGCTTCCCCTTCTACGGGCGCGTCGCGACGACGCCCGCGGGCCGCTGGACGGCGCTCGACACGGGGCACGTGGCGATCGTCGACACGACGCTCCTGGTGCAGCTCGGCGCGCAGGTCGGCGATACGCTCGAGCTGGGCAGGCGCAGCTTCCCGATCGCGGGGGTCGCCTCCGAGGTGCCCGGCCGCGCGGGCGGCGGCGGCTTCGGGGGCTTCGTCCCCGCGGTCTACGTGCCGGTGGGCGACGTGGCGGGCACGGGCCTCATCGTGTTCGGGAGCCGCGCGACGTACCAGGTGCTGCTGCGGACCGACGGCGAGCGGGGCGCGCGCCGGATCGACGGGAGCCACAAGGCGCTGTTCGAGCGGGAAAAGGTGCGGAGCCGGACCGCCGGCGACACCGAGGACCAGCTCAACAACGCGCTGAGCCAGATGTCGCGGTATCTCCAGTTCGTGGGCCTCATCGCCCTGCTGCTCGGCGGCATCGGCGTGGCGAGCGGCGTCGGCGCCTTCGTCGCGGGGAAGCTCGACACGATCGCCGTCCTGCGCTGCCTGGGGGCGAGCCGCCCGCTCGTGTTCGCCGTCTATCTCACGCAGGCCACGATCCTGGGGCTCATCGCCGCGGCCGGCGGCGCCGCGCTCGGCGTCGCCGTGCAGCTGCTGCTCCCGCAGCTGCTCAAGGGCGTCCTGCCGGTGGACGTCAGTGTCACGCTCGTCCCATCCGCGGTCCTCTCCGGCCTCGGCATCGGCGTCGCGGTCGCGCTCCTGTTCGCGCTGCGGCCGCTGCTCGCGGTGCGCCTGGTCGCGCCGCTCGCGGCCCTGCGGCGCCCGTACGAAGGGGAGGCCATCCGGGAGCCCCGTGATCCGATGCGCCTGGCAGCCTTCGGCGCCCTCGCCATCGGAGTCTTCGCGCTGACGATGGCGCAGGCCGACCGGCCCGCCGTCGGCGTGGGCTTCGCGGTCGCCATCGCGCTCGCGATCGGCATCCTCGAGCTGGCGGCGCGCCTCGCGATCTGGCTGGCCCGGCGGGGCAGCCGCCTCGCCACCGCCGCCGCCCGCTGGCCGTACGTGGTGCGGCAGGGGATCGCCAACCTGCACCGCCCCCGCAACCAGACCCGCACCGTCGTGGTCGCACTCGGCTTCGGGGTCGCGCTGCTGGCTACGCTCTACCTCGTGCAGGCCAACCTGCTCGGCCAGGTCCAGTTCACGATGCTGAAGACCGCGGGACGGCCCAACCTCGCCTTCCTCGACGTGCAGGCCGATCAGGAGAGCGGCGTCGCGGGACTCGTGGCGGCGTCGGGCCACCCCGTCCTCCAACAGGTGCCGATCATCCCGATGCGGATCGCCGCCATCAACGGCCGGCCGGTGGATTCCATCGTGCGCGACCCGGCCGGGCGGCGCGGCGGCTGGTCGCTCCGGCGCGAGTACCGATCGACCTTCCGCGACACGGCGACAACCAGCGAGCGGATCGTGGCGGGCGCCTGGTGGCACGGCCGCGGCTCCGGCCCGCCCTACCCCGTCTCCCTCTCGAGCGACATCGCGCAGGAGCTGCGGGTCAAGGTCGGCGATCGGATCGACTGGACCGTGCAGGGGGCGACCGTGCCGACCGTGGTCGTGGTGCTGCGCACCGTGGACTGGGCGCGGATGGAGCCCAACTTCTTCGCCGTCTTCAGCAGCGCCGCTCTGGACCACGCGCCCCGCTCGTCCGTCGTGCTGACGCGGGTGGACGACGCCGGCGCGCGCGGCCGGCTCGAGCGCGCGGTCTCGGAGCACTACCCGAACGTCACAGGCCTCGACGTCGCGCTGCTCGAGTCCACCATCGCACGGGTGCTGAGCCGCATCTCGCTCGCCATCCGCTTCATGGCGGCGTTCAGCCTCGCCACCGGCGCGCTGGTCCTGCTCGGTGCGGTGACGGCGGGCCGCCTGGAGCGCATCCGCGAGGGCGCGCTCCTCAAGACCCTCGGCGCGACGCGCCGCCAGCTCACGCGCATCCTCCTCGCCGAGTACACGGCGCTCGGGCTGCTCGCGGGGCTCGTGGGGATCGGCCTGTCGGCCGCGGGCGGCTGGGCCGCGGTGCACTGGGTGTTCGATCTGCAGTTCGCGCTGCCGGTGCTGCCGCTGCTGGGCGTGCTCGCCGTCACGGCGGCCCTGGTCGCCGTCGTGGGGATCGCCGCCAGTCGAGAGGTCTTCCGGAGAACGGCTATGGAGGTACTGCGAGAGCCATAGACGGGGTGTCAGGTGTCAGGTGTCAGGTGCCAGGTGCCTGGCGCGCAACCCTGACACCTGACACCTGACACCTCACGTTGCCAGCCCCGGGAACCGGTAGAACACCTGCCCCGAGTCGTCGCTGTCTTCCTCGACGTAACCGGCGAGCGCCATCTCCCTCAGCTGCCTGTCCACTTCCTTGAAGCCGCGGCCCGTGGCGGCGACGGCCTCGGCCACGGTGAGCTGGCCCCCGCGCTTCTCCGCGGCGTGCACCAGCGCGACCTGGAACTCCTCCGCCGTGCGCGGCAGGATGCGCTTCATCGGCAGGCCCGCCCCGCCCGCGGCCAGGGCGGCCTGCCCCATCGACGTCACGAGCAGGCGGTTGTTCGCGTCCTCGACCATCCCGGGGATCGTGAACAGGTCGAAGATCTGCCCGATCCCGAAAAGGCCCCAGGTGAACAGCCAGAGGAAACCGGTGCCGTACTTGCCGTTGTAGATCCGATGCAGCCCGCCCAGGCCCACGAGCCAGCCGCACCAGAGCAGGTACGCGATGGTCTTGTCCTTCATGATCCGGACAAGCTAGCCACGGCTAGCTCGCCTCGGAACCCCGCTCCCTGCCCCAGCCCGTGAACAGCTTGTACGCGAGGTACGCCAGACCGGCGATGAGCGCGATCTTGAAGACGAACATCACGAACCCGAACACCATCCCGAGCAGCGGCAGGAGCAGCAGCCCCAGCAGCTTCAGCGCCACCAATCCCACGACGGCGGTGCCGGCCAGCAAAGAAACGGAACGCAACATGGACCCTCCCTGGAACCGGTGTCCCGACGAACACCCCTACGGGCGGAGAGGCCGCGGAGTTCCAGCCGGTCCTACAGCTTCTCGAGCACGTACGCCGTGAGCATCTCCCAGAGGTGCCTGGTGGTGTTGCCGCCCGTGATGGAGTGGGTGCGATTGGGGTAGACGAACAGCCGGAACTGGCGGTTCGCCGCCACCAGGGCGTTGACCATGTTCTCGGTGTTCTGGAAGTGCACGTTGTCGTCGCCCGAGCCGTGCACGATGAGCAGGTTGCCGCGCAGGTTGGCCGCGTAGCTCAGCGGCGAGCCCCGGTCGTAGCCGGCGGCGTTGTCCTGCGGCAGGCCGTTGTAGCGCTCGGTGTAGACGTCGTCGTAGAACTTCCAGTGCGTCACCGGCGCGACCGCGAAAGCCGTGCGGTAGACGTCGGGGAACTGCAGGATGCAGTTGAGCGTCATGAAGCCGCCGTAGCTCCACCCCCAGATGCCGATGCGGGTCGAGTCCACGAACGGCAGCCGGCCGATGGCCCGCGCCGCGGCGGCCTGGTCGCGCGTCTCGATCACGCCCATCTGCCGGTAGACGATCTTCCGCCAGGCCCGGCCGCGCGCACCGGTGCCGCGGTTGTCGACGCTGGCCACGATGTAGCCGTGCTGCGCGAGCAGCTGGTCCCACAGGTAGCCGTTGCCGCCCCAGCCGTCCACGACGGTCTGCGAGCCCGGTCCCCCGTAGACGGAGAAGAGCACCGGATACCGGCGGGTCGAGTCGAAATCCACCGGCCGGATCATCCAGGCGTTGAGCCGGATGCCGCCGCCCACGTCCACCTGGCGGAACTCCGAGCGCCCGCGGGCGAGCGCGGCCACGCGCGCCTTGAGCTGCGCGTTGTCCACCAGGACGCGCACGACGCGCTGATCGGGGAGCGCGACCAGCTCGGTGACGGGCGGCGTGTCGAAGCTCGACCAGGTGTGCACCGCCCAGCGGAAGCCGGGAGCGACGTCGTAGGAATGGGAGCCCGATTCGCCCGCAGGCGACAGCCGCTCCGCACCGACGGCGCCGTCGAGCCGCGCCCGGTACAGGTAGCGCTGCGTGGGGTTGTCCGGCGACGCGATGTAGTAGACGTAGCCGGCGGCGGTGTCCGCGCCGAGGAAGCCCAGCACGTCGAAATCCCCGGGCGTGAGCAGCCGCAGCGCACCGGTCTCGCGCGACGCAACATAGAGGTGCGACCAGCCATCGCGCTCGCTCTGCCAGAGGAAGTCCCGGCCGCCCGGCAGGAAGGTGAGGCCGGGGAAAATCTCGGTCCACGCACTGTCGGTGTCCGTGAGGATCGTGCGCACGCGGCCGGTCGCCGCGTCCGCCAGCATCACCTCCACCGTATCCTGGAGCCGGTTGAGGTGCTGGATGATGAGCTCCGGGCGCTCATGCGGCCCGATCGCGGGTGCCCATTCCATCCGCGCGATGTAGTTGTTCCGCGGATCGCCGGGCACCTGCATCCAGCGGGTGGGCCCGCCGGCGGCGCTCACGACGCCGACGCGGGCCGCGGAATTGGTCTCGCCCGCCTTGGGGTACTGGACCGGCTTCACGAAGGAGTAGAGCGAATCGGTGTCGTCGATCAGAGCGAAGTCCCGCACGCCGGCGGCGTCGAGCCGCCAGAAGGCGATGGACCGCCCGTCCGGGCTCCAGCGCCACCCGTCCTGGAGACCCAGCTCCTCCTCGTAGACCCAGTCGAACGTGCCGTTGATCACCGTGCGCGACCCGTCGCGCGTGAGCTGCGTGATCCGGGCGCCGGCGAGGTCCTCGACGTAGAGGTTGAACTGCCGCACGTAGCCGACGCGCCGGCCGTCGGGAGAGAACTTCGCGAACATGAGGGACGAAGGCGGCGCGCCGCCGCCGAGCTTCCGCAGGCGCCAGGTGCTCCGGTCGAGCACCCAGTAATCGCCCCGGGTGTTGCTGCGCCACACCTGTCGCGAGTTGGTGAAGACCAGGAGCTTCGAGCCGTCGGGGGACCAGGAATAGCCCTCGATGGCGAGCGGGGCCGTGTCGCCCGCCGGGATCAGGCGGGAGGCCGGGACGAGCACCTGGCGCGTGCCGGTCTCCGTGGCGTAGCGGACGATGTCCCTGCCGCGCCCGTCCGGGGTCTTCTCCAGTGTCGTGTACGCCGCGCCGCCGTCGATCCAGCGCATCGGCCCGAACGAGCCGGGGCGGAACTCGGCGCCGCCGTAGATCCGCTCCACCGTCAGGCGGGACGAGTCGGCGGCCGGTTGCTGGGCGGCCGCGGCAGCCGCACCGATGAGGAACGAGAGGGCGAGCGAAGGAATCCGAAGCGTGCGCATGCGGGCGGAGTTCCGGGCAAAGGACCCGGTAACTTACCCCGCCGCGACGGGGGCGCTATGCGGGAGAGCGGCGCCCCACCAGCCGGCGGATCGACGCGGCGAGAACCTGGAGGTCCACCGGCTTGGCCAGCACGCGCGCGGCCGGCAGCGTCCCGGCGCGCGCCTCGTGCATCTGCTCCGGATCTCCCGAGAGAAAGAGCACGCGTTCGGCGAGCGCCGGGCGGTCCCTGCGGAGCTCCGCATAGAACTCCAGGCCGTCCATGCGCGGCATCCGGATGTCGAGGACGATCGCGTCGACCGCGAGAAGACGAAGCTGGGCCAGCGCAGCGAGGCCATCGGCGGCCTCCACGGCGGTGGCGCCGAGGCGCGCCAGGTATTTCGTCAGCGGCCGGCGGATCGACTCCTCGTCGTCCACCACCAGGATGGTCAGACCCGCCAGCGCCAGCGTGGTCGCCGGGGCCGGGCGGTCCTCCGGCACGGCGACGGCGCCGGGACGGGGTGCCGCCGGGAACGAGACCACGAACCGGGCGCCCTCGCCCGGCGCGGAGCGGAGCTGAAGGTCGCCGCCGGCCTCGCGGGCCAACTGGCGGGACACGTAGAGCCCGAGCCCCGTCCCGCGCGCCCCCTTGGTCGTGACGAACGGCTGGAAGATGCGCCCTGCCACCTCGCGGTCTACGCCCGGTCCGTTGTCCAGCACCGCGATGTGAACGCGGCCCTCGTGCTCCCATGCCTCGAGACCGACCCGCCGCGGCGGCGATACGCTGCGCACGGCATCCACGGCATTGGAGAGCAGGTTGACGAAGATCTGCTCGAGCCGGGCGGCGTCGCCCCGCACCCACGGCAACGACGCACCCACCCGATTCTCGACGTGGATCTCGTCCACGCCGAATTGATACGAGAGCAGATCCACCATCCGCGCCACCAGGTCCGCGATGTCCTGGTCGCTCACTTCGGGCTTGCCCGGCCGCACGAAATGCAGCAGGCCGCTCAGGAGCTTCCCCGCGCGCCGCGCCTGCTCGAGGATCTGCTGCAGATCCGCGCGCTGCCCGGCGGACAGCCCGGGCTCGCCGAGCCGGAACTCGGCCAGCATCCTGATTGCCTGGAGGGGATTGTTGACTTCGTGAGCGATGCCTGCCAAAAGCTCGCCCGTGGCGGCGAAGTGGCCCTGCCCTTCCGCGCGGTCCCGCAGCACGGCCGTCATCGCGTTGAAGTGCTCGGCCAGGAGCCCCAGCTCGTCCTCGCGCCGCACCCGGACCTGCACCGTCAGGTCCCCAGTGCCGACGCGGTCCAGGGCCGCGGTGAGGTCCGCGAGGGGGCGCGCGATCCGCCGCTGCAGGGTGAGCAGCGTGAGTACGGAGAGGAGGATGGCCACGACCACGAAGATGCCCGCGATCCACGTGGCCTCCCGCGCGGCGCCGTCCAGCGCCGCCTGCCGCGCAAGCAGATCCTCCGTTCCCGCCCGCTGCGCCCGGCTGAAGTCGTCGCTCACGGCCGCGTCGAGCGAGTCCACCGCCCGCATCCGGGAACGCGCCTCAGGGAACGCCCTCAGCTCCGCGAACGCGATCACCTCCTGCACCCGGTTCTCCAGCCTCGTCATATCCTCGTCGGCGCGGGACAGCGCCGCACGCATCGCGAACGGCACGCCGCCGTAGGGACGCACGGCCACCCGACTGCTCGCCGCCGCCAGCGCCGCGCGCGCCCGGCGCAACGCCTCCGCGTCGCCCGGCGCCACGACCACGAGGCGGGCATCGCGGACCGTCGCCGCGACCAGCTGCATGCGGTCGCGCAACGCACCGAACAGATAGGAGATGGGCTGCATGTGCTGCCGCAGCTCCGTCGCGCGGGGAAGCAGGGTCGCAGCGAGCGTCAGCGACAGCGCAGAGATCGTCAGGATCGAGAGCGCGGACAGCGTCCCGAAGATGAACCGGAGGCTTGGGCCGCGGCCCGCGGTCGGAGACGCGCCGACGCCGGTCACGACCCGACCACCCGCCGCGGACGGCCGCCGACGACGTGCGCCATCACCAGGCGCGGCCGCGCGTGCGGTCCGAACGAGATGCGGCCCGTCACGCCCTCGTAGGGCGGCCGGCTCGCGCCCAGCTCGCGCAGGTACTGCCGGATGGCCGTGGGGCTCGGCCCCACGACGCGGACCGCGTCCGCGATGAGCATCAACGCGTCGTGGCTCATCGCGTCGGCGGACTGGGGCAATTCTCCCGCCACGCGCCGATAGCGCTCTACGAACGCGCGCGACAGCGAATCCGGCGCGTCCGGCATCCAGAACGCCACCACATAGAGGGAGTCGGCCGCCGGGCCCGCGGTGCGCGTCAGCAACGGGAGCACCAGCGCCCCGTCCCCGGCCACG
>Ga0209777_10006883_pt1 | contig 12736 bp, 9 predicted proteins | sample FrelakmetHBP12HB_FD_187147 | JGI IMG/M metagenome (GOLD analysis project Ga0209777, IMG submission 187147) | Freshwater lake sediment microbial communities from the University of Notre Dame, USA, for methane emissions studies -HBP12 HB (SPAdes)... | ecosystem: Environmental > Aquatic >...
TGGAGCATCGGTGCCGATTATTTTTCTTTTTTCATCCACTCCGTTCTTCATCAGAGCGATAACGGCTTCTCCGGTAAGATGCCCTGGTGATTCTCTTCCACAAAGGATTATATAGCGAATATTTGGGTTTGCTACTATATTGGTGATTACCTTCTCTAAGCCTATGTTCTCGGTCTGTAAAGTTCCAGCCAAAGCAGCCCCTGTTTCGACTGAGGCTTTTACAAGGTTTTCAAGATATTCAGGAATTTCAAAGTCGAAATAAGCGAGAATAGCTATGACAGCTACTGGAGAATAGTCGTTTCCTCGGAGATATCTTCCTTCTTCTAGAGGATAATCAGGAGGGGTTTTAACTTTTAAAATCTCAGGCTTTACTTCGCTCATACTGCACCACCACTTAGGTGATATGTATCATTTGATTTATGCCCACATCTTATATAGATTTATCATTCAAGTGGTTTCTGAGATCCGGCTTCGTTACCAGTATTATGTACCCTGCATGAGTGGGCGGGGACCAACATGAAATAGTTCGCATGAAAATCGTGCTATAGATATCGATTTTTATCTCTCCATGTATGAGGCATCGCTTCATGGCGGTGTGCCATGAAAACGCCCTAAATAAAAAGGTCAGCGGCCTTAACCGCTTTCCAGGTATTCATTTCTCTTACCTCATATCCTGTTTTGATGATGGTTTTGATCATTTCTTCGAGGCTCATCGATGTTGTGAATATGCACTGGGATGCCTGATATTTCTTGGTTTCCCGAGCAGGTCATCATGATAAATCTCCTGATGGATTTATGGCCGCACCTTTTTTTAGGCCCTATTACTATAAGATCTCCATTAAAAAAAGAATTGCCGCCTATAAAGTCTTCAAATGCTTTAGAGGCTGTTCAACCATATTTCAATCTTAACTGGAGTAGATTCCTGCGCCTAACCACCAGGTATCCTCTACCTTAGAGACGTAGCTAAGCTTAAGTCTCGGCGTCATGTTTCGTGCTGGATCTGGATAGATGTAGTATGTAAATCCGCCTTCGTTCTTGGCTAAATCTATCATGTTTTGGTTGAATTTAACGCCATTAGAATCCTCAACATCGATCCCGTTCTTGCCTATAAGTTCTGGGCGCGTGGGATGCGCAAGGTAGTTACCAGCGAAGTCAAGAGCAAACACATAAAAGCCTTTCTTGAAGAACGTGCCATTCTTGTCGTCGAATGTCTTCAAGGCTTTATTTTTCCCGTTATCTTTGGCGTATTTGACAGCGGTCTCGACGAAATTAGGGAGATTATACCTGGATTCCTGGCTGAAGTTCGCTGACATGTTGGACAGATAGGTTCCAGAGCCTAGCCACCAATTGTCATCCACTTTCATGAGATAGCAGAGCTTGAACTCATCTCTGTTACCATGTGCTGGATTTGGGAAGATGATGTAGTTAAATCCTTCACCTCTCTTGGCGACATTGATCAAGTTCCTTATGTATTGGACGCCATTAGAATCAATCTCGCTCAGCTTGTTCTTGCCTATCCAATCTGGTTTGAACGGATGTGCAACGTTAGTTCCATTGAAGTCGTAGGCATAGATGTAGAGATCTCCGCGGACGAATGAGCCGGTCTTATTGCTGAACTCCTTGAGGGCTTTATCTTTGCCGTTCTTTTGGACATAGGCCACAGCAGACTCAACAAATGAGACGAGTTCTGTATTGTTGGATGAGGCAATTAGTGACGCATTTGTCATGCCCATGGATTCTTCTTTCGCCAAAGCCGAATGCGTGACGAAAACCGCCGCCGTTAGTAGCAAGATTGCTGCCATTAGCATGTTCCAGTTTTTCATATCTATCGCTTTAGAACGATGATATACTTTATGAAATACATTTTGCTCATGCATGCGTCCTTCGGATAATATATTATAGAGTAGGTTTTGCCGGAGCCATTGGTTCTGATAATAAAAGGCTCTTCATTACTGAGTTTTACAAGGGCCAGATCATCGATAAGTTTCCCAAAAGTTATATGTCAGCAAAAAGCATTACTCTTATGAAATTGTTTGAAATTTGCGCAATTGTATTTTTCTTGGGAGCGGTTATTTCTCCTGGCATCTGTGCCGAGGCCGCTCCAGAGAATAACAGCTCAATTGAGAGTGTATCGACAGCATCTACAGGCATGCCACATGCTGACCTTGTTACATTCGTAGATGATGCAGTAGCCTATGCCAAATCTAAAGGAAAAGAAAAAGCTATTGAAGAGTTCAATAATAACAAGTCTGCTGAGTTTATAAATGGTGATCGATATATCTTTTCCGAGGACTTCAATGCCATAGGCCTTGCTCACCCTTACCGACCGGATTTCGTGGGCAAGAGCCTGTTGGATATGAAAGATGTCAATGGAGTTGCCTATAAAAAGAACATGGTTTCTGTAGCAAAGAGAGGCGATGGGTTCGTCTATTATGTCTTTGCCAATCCCGCCCATGATAATAAACAAGAGTTAAAGCTGACCTATGTCAAGAAGGTGGATGATAACTGGTGGCTGGGATCCGGAATCTATCTATCCAACATGTCAGCGAACTTCAGCCAGGAATCTAGGAATAATCTGATCGATTTCGTTGAGTCTGCTGTTAAGTATGCCAAAGATAACGGGAAAGACAGGGCCTTGAAGGTATTCAATGATAAGAATGGCACGTTCTTCAAGAAAGGCCTATATGTGTTTGCCGACGATTATGCTGGTAACACCTTGGCACTTCCTACTCAGCCAGAACTGATAGGCAAGAACAGGATCGATGTCGAGGATCCTAATGGTGTTAAACTTGTCCGGGACATGATCGATGTGGCCAAGAACGGAGGAGGCTTCACATATTATATCTATCCAGATCCAGAAAGAAATATGACACCTGGATTCAAGCTTAGCTATGTTGCGAAGGTGGATAATAACTGGTGGCTGGCTGCAGGGGTCTACGCCCCAGTGAATGATTGAAATATGGTTGAACCGCACGAAAGCCTTTGAACTACTTCATAGGCGGTTATTCTTTTTTTATGGACTTGAGGCATATAAGCCTCCTCCAAACTGCAAAGCTGTGCCGGAGGAGATGAGGATGCATTGTGAGCGGGGGTCTCATCCCCCGCACGTAAATATCGGGAGCGGTAAATTTTTGTTTTTAGTTTTTACTGGTAGAGAGGCTAATCAGCACAATCAGTCGTAATTCAGTTGAAGCGTAAGCATCAAACACTTGGAGATCCGGCCTCCTATATGGGATCGGGCGAAAGTCGATATAAGTTTTGAAATACGTCCTTCTACCAATCGGCTTTCTCCTCCCTCCTTTTCATCATGTTCTTGGACGGTATCGCATTATTCCGATTTCACGGGTTTTACTTCGTGTGTTTCCGGATCTATTTGGAACCGTTCTAAATCGTCCCCGAAAATAATAAGGTCTTCGCGTCCATCTTCCAAAATATTAAGTATCAATTCTGCTATTCGTTTAGAATAAAATTCCAGTTGCTGTTCGAATACTTCGTCATCGAATGTTATCTGAACCGCATTAATCGGAAATTGGTAGTTTTCCTTAACTATTACGTGGCAACCCTCCAAGTTGATTGGAATTATCCCAGAGTCCTGTTTAGGATTTTGATGTCTGTATTCCTTTATCTTCGTGTGTAAGAAATCGATGACCTTGACGCGACCAATTGGGCCATCTAGATAAACTTCTGAAGAGCAAAGATTCAATCCGTTTTCTAGTAAACGCTGTTTAAGCTCATTAATTGTTGATTCATCGGGAAATAGCCAATTAGTATGAATGTCTGTGGATAATATACATTTGAGATCAAGACCAATGTTTGTAATAAGATTGTCTGCAGGTGTAACCTTCCGAAGAATAGCCAATTTGATCTTTTTATGAGCTGCATATTGCATGGCTGGCGCAGTAAACCCGTTGCATGTAACGATCATGGCATCAGTGGGTTTTAAATCATCGACTACTGCCCAAAAACAACGAACAATGCTAATGTCGACATCATCCCCAGAAATATCGAAGTCCTTGCATTCGATTAAGATCCTTCTTTGGGAGCCAGTTGGATCCTCAATAATTACATCAATTTGAGATTTAACTTCGGAATCACCTGTAAGTTTTCGATCATGTATCACTGCTCCACTATTTTCTAAAGACTTGAAAACAAGGGCCGCTAATCTCTCATATTTAATTCCGGGCCGGTGCGTACCTAACAAAGGTTGATATTGATCATGTAGCTCATCGTATGTCGATTGTTTTTTTGTATTGTGTGATTGCCCAGTCATGACCTGCTCGATAGGTACAAATCATTTAAGCCTATCTATCTTCCTTCAAATAAGTCCGAATAGTCTCAATTGCACGAAAGTCGTTTGAACGCATTATACCCACAATTGCACGTACTTAATTATACAAAAATCCCATAGCTATATAGGGCTAGGATATTTTTATAAAATACATTCTGGTATGGTAAAGCCTACCTTTGCGCTCCAGGTTATATAGCGCATATTTGATTTAGATGAAGCTGATTAATCGATAGCTGGCAATTGTCGATAAATCATTCCACAAGGCATGGAATGGCCAGTTTGCCAGAAGTTATTAGAGCCCCAATATATAACGAAGCAGGAATCGGAAAGGGATGTGCAGTTATATGCACCAGCCAAAAGCATTTTCATTCTGGGGTTCAAGCTTCAGTAATGCATTGTAGGCATTCAGTGAAAGCCTAATATTTGCCTTTGCCCAGTATTGCAGGGAGTTGCCCAGATGATTCTGCTGCTTGTTCATAGGAATCTTGCTGGTAGGGGCACGTTTGCTTGATTGAGCCAGTAATTCATTGGTCGGTTATCCTCACATCTATCTAAGATAATCCTATTCTTATACATATAATATTATATTTATCATATTATCATTATATTGGTCCCAAATATTGCTCGAAAACGGTTTCCTATTATAGGCCGAACCCAATATATGGATTCCACGTTCTTTTTTATTTTTTTGTTTCCTTGTTCATTCACCCCAAAGTCCCCTTTGGGATATGCCCTGTTAGCCAGTGATCTGCTGAGATCGTCGCCGCTGATCACTTCAGAGGATAAGGCATGTTGCTACCGTCGTATGTAAGGTTTTTCGAGTATGTAGTGCAATAAGCTTCGTGCACATCCAATATTAAACAAATGTTAGTAGGCCTCGATCCCGGCCTCGGGGCGACTTTGCCCCCATCCTCCTTGCGCTAGCCATGCCAATTGGGTCATTCACATCCACCCCATCCAGGGTTTTGACTACCCCTAGCATACAAAAAAGAGAGAAAATAGGGAGTGAGGAGTGGAGAATAAAGATAGAGTAAGGTAGGGTATCCAGAACCCTGGATGGGGTGGATGGTAAGCTCTCGCTCAAGCAGAGAGACTGGCCTGAGAGATTTCGCCTTTCATAGCCCGCCAGGGCCTGTCTGCCAGAACTGGCCAATCTCCATAAAAGGCATGAAGTTTTATGGTCGTGTGTGTGGGTCACTGAAAAATGTCTCTGAATTCAGAAGCAGGAGATATAAAATCTCGGCTGTTGTCGGAAAAGCCTCTTGTAGGCGCTTTTCAGTAACTCGCCTACACGACCAATTCTTCGAAGAGGCGCTTAACCCTAACTCATGTTCCAGACTCCCCCATTTGTCAAGGGCTGCCTTGGCTTCTTCATCCCGTTTGAGAGCTTCAAGCAATCTGTATTTTATATACCAAGCACCTGAGATGGCAGGTCTCAATTCAATGGCCTTATCGATATTTTCGAGAGCTTCATGATAGCTATATGGATCTCTCTGAGAAATGCTAAATAAACTTCGCCAGTTTGTCTTAATACCCATTGAACGCTCCTTATTTTTCTCAATGCTTTTCACATAGAGCACACCACCTTTACCTTCTCCCACAATAGCATTAACCAAACTATGGCCTTCGTTTATCGATGTCCTATTTTGTAGTTCGTCATCGCATTCTTTCTATAACTATACGAGGTGTCTTACACAAGATGCGTCTCAATGAACATGCGCATGCGTTTAGTGAGTCCTTCGCCCCATTATGCCGGTCTTCAGGCGGCAATGACAATGATAAAGTAGTTTCTTCCTTGCATCCTCCCATCGCGGGCGCCTTAATGCGAAGCATTATGCGGAAGTAGATCCTGAAGCCCCCCCAGCCAGGACCGACTTCCTTTGCTGCATTACAAATCAGTCCAAGATATAGTTGGGTGATTGGATATTCGTTCATGGCCAATCAGGCAATATAAGGTCCTACAAAGAAAATCTAGGTCCCATTTAGGCTAGAATACCACTCCAGTTGAGATCCATCCTCCTAGGGCCTGTAGAAGCCCTGTGGAGGCAAAGATGGGTATCCTGGAGACATGGTTCGTTCGGGAGGCAGATGGGCTCTAGGCAAAGCTTCACGAATGACAGCACACCTTCATCCTTCGTCTCGATCTACTTCAGCTCAACCATCTCAAGCCTTGTTGGCAAGGATATATTCAACCGCTGCCATAGCCTTTCCGCTGGCCTTCATTAGCATGGTTTTGTCGTCCTTTAGAGCCTTGAGCCAGTTCTGGATGTAGGCCGAGGAGTTCCCAAGCGTGTTGTCGATACCGATTCTTGCACAAAGATAGGCCGAAGTAAGTTCTGCAATCAGCTCTTCGAAACTATAGTCCCCGCCACCAAAAGCTGCGACTGCCATGATTCCCGGCCGGTTCAGCCTCGACTCGTGACCTGTGCTATGGGCGTATTCGTGGAACTTCGTTGCAACATAGCCCTCGCTCGTCCGGAATGCCTCAATGGGCGGTAGGTTCACTAGATCATCCTTCGGTACATAATAGGCCGAGCTGCCGCTCTCCCTGTAGGTCGGAGGATTCGGCATTCCGGTGAGGAGGGAATTGCTAACTTCGATCAAGTCACGGTCAGGGTTCAAGGCCACACACGCCTCTTTCTTTGGAACACCATCAGTCTGCTCCCAATTGAATACCGGGAAGGACCTAACAAAATGGAATACCCGCTCCTCTTTTGTCCCGTCCTCTTTCTCGATCTCCCGAATCTTCTTTTCGCTGAAAACGATATAAGTAGCTTTTTCGCCCTTCCTGATGTGCCCTCTATGTTTCTGGGCCTGGCGGAACGTCATCCAGTAGGGACTTGAGTAGCCCCGCACCATTTCAGCAATCCCCAGGGTAAGTATGTTGACGCCCCTGTATTCTCTGCCTGAATCGTAGTTTGTCGGAAGTCGGCCGGTCCAAGGTCGTTTCCAGGGGATGATTCCTTGCTCCAAAGCCGCCAGGATACGGTCGTTAACTTGAGAATAGATATCGGTGGACATGGCTCTCAGGCCTCCTTGATCTGGGTTCCCAAATCTCCTGCACTCCTCTTTTCAGCTTCACGGAGCAACGCGAGCCTGGCTAGGTTGGTGTACCTCAAGCTATTCAGAACGCTCAAAACCAGATCAATCTCTGCAATATCCTCCGAGATGGCTTTCTTAAAATCAATGAGGACCACGGTTCAAGCCTCCTGGTCCTGTTTTGTTTTCAGGTCTGCTTCGGATGGCTCATCGTCAGGGTAAACTGGCTTGAATCCTCCGTGCTTAATCAGGCTATCAGGATCGCTATCCGCCTCAGCCTCCTCTCTGGCCATCCTGACCATTCGCTGGTAGCTCTTGGGCATCTTGTGAAGGTTCCTATCGTGCTCTTCCAGAACCTCACCGATGGTCTGCCCTCGATGCACTGAAGGTGAACCAGTCAGCGTATTCATGTGCTTGCAGTTATGGCGATAAAAGAAGCCTGGACATGAGCAGCCGTTTGGTGAGGTGAAATAGTAACAATCACCTTTACTGCTCTTGGTTAGCTGCCCGCTATCAGACAGAGCCACGACCTCAGGGAGAGGATCGGCGGACCTTTCTAGGAATTTCAAGAGTTCAACAACGGCAAAAACACTCTGAGTGTTTTGTTTCATCTCAAATTGCATTTTTCTATCACTCTCCATATTTGAAGTTAAAAATACTTCATCGGAGAGGAAAGTAGTGGGCTGTATGGGATTCGGACAAGCGAGAGCAGGACCGACTTAACTATAAGCCTTATACACATCGTTTGCGACCATCTTGTATCGTCGGCCTTGGTAACGTTGTCTAATCTGTTTAATCCAGATCATCATTTCCTGGGCGGTCCGCTCCATCCGCGCCGTCATAAAATATTGTTTTACCTATGTTAATCCTTTTAATTGATGCTTATCTACAAAATCATCTTTTCTACTCCTATCTTTCTTTTCTTCCTGCTTCTATCCTTTCTTATCCACATCTTCTCTTCTTTATTCTCGTTTTTATCTTTCTTAATCTTCTTTACCCTTTAAAATTGATATATATATTGCACCCTCCTTATTATAGGAAAGGGCATTCTATTGCTTTCTGAGACAATTATAAATTAAATAATGTATGAAATATATAACTAAGTACTGCCCAATACCTACTTCAATGTTTGAAGCTTGAATGAGTAACAAGAAATTGACGACAAGGGATATGCACAAAGACGAAGAGGTAAACTGGACGCAAGAATAAATCGCAAGCTAGCGTTCTAATCTCCGCTAACTGAGGGCTAGATGGACTTGATATATATATATATATATATCGGCATGTTTACCATATATATATAGAATATCTTCATGGATATTGTAAACAACCAAATATTTGAGTAAAGCTGATCGTTGTCATGCGACCTAACAAGTGACTGGTGGATCAAAAAATATGGATCCATCAAGTCTCGCAATCTACGGCTCTTTGGCCTCATTAATTGGAATTTCAAAGCCAAGGCTACTAGCTCGGTTCGTTGATAACCAAAAAATGCTTTTCCTCTCGTCAGATATTTCCTTATCTGCTTGTACACCTATGCGCACTTTGCCGTTTTGATTATAGAACGACTATTGCACGTTGTGGATATTATCTTTCTAGAGATTTCTCATAATTAACACGCCAAGCCGCAAGGTCTCTTTTGAAATATTGCCCTCAATCAAGGTTCTTGTGATATATATATGGTTCTTCAAACATAATTAGTGGGAAAAAGATCATAGATAATGATAAATTGGAAGTATTACTGATGCAATATGGCAGTAATAAATGAACAACCATGGGATGATGTAACAATAGATAAACGAAGAGATATTGACATGGAAACGAATTGTATTCGACTTGCAGGGGTATACGGACTTACAAGGCAAAAACGCACTATAGGCTGAACTGGTTCCTAGGACCAACTTGGCCTTTGATGTCATACCCCGGCGTATACACAATTTGTATCTTGCCGAGTCCGCTGCTATCAGGCCTCGTCGCTGGATCTATAGAAAATAATTAAAAGCAGTAGCCTTATCCTCAATATTTACAATTCCGACCGTGGGGTGGTACCCTCAACAACATTGTCGAGATGTTTTGCTGGTTAGCGATTTTGCCCTTTAGCAGGGTCGCCCGTCATCGGTACATTTTAGTGTTTAAGGTATATAGCTTAACTTGAAATTTGGCCGTTATGCAGCGCCGCTGAAAATCCCAAAATCGGTATGCAGCAAAACATCACGAGATTGGATGCCAACGCCAGAAAACTTGTCTATCTCTCTCTATCCATTTAACCATACCTTGATTGTATAATTTTCTCAATGCGGGTCTTATAAGAGAATCCTTGCACTTAAGGCCCAGTTCTCTCATCTCATCAATTGAAACCCGAGCGCTACTTCCCGCTTTCTTTAGAATATTGAGGATATCCTTTGTGGCATCCTCTAGTTCTTCCTCAGTAAATTTGTCCCTGCTTCTTACCCGATCCAGCTCCGATCTAAATGTGTCGAGTAGCTTGCCTTCCGGCACCGCATTCTCCCAATCTGGTCCCCTTAGCTTGTCATTGATGGAAATACCATCATCGTTTAGGTCGACTGTGCCTGCTAGGTTGGATTCACGGATTACAGCGGCTATGTCCTTGATATCCGGGGTTCGTCCAGGTATGTTGCCCTCTAAAATTTGATCATCTAGGTACCTAATCTTCCTCAGGTCAATTCTGGGCACTATCACGATCTTTGGGCGAAGCTCGTTACCTTCCACCACGGGGGAGATGCGCAGAACTGAATTGGTAGTCTCATCCATGATAATCGAGTTAAGAATGTCCTCGGCATTGTCTTCCTCCGCTTCTACGGCAGCTGACCAGAATGGTTGTGCAAAGTCGACATCGTGCACGAACAACACATTGTATTGATCTACATCTAATCCTCTTGATATAGTTGAATTCTGGTAGAACACATTCACCATGCCCGATTTATGATTCCATTTCTGTCCAATTTCCCCTTCCTCTTGAGAGGCATGGCATATGCCCCCGAGTGACCTAATCAAAGCACTCTGATTCCTTTTTGATCCCGTAAGTGCCATGACCGGATGTCTATCTTTGCTATCGGGATCATTTGCCACCGCTTTAATGAGCTTTGTTACTTTAAGCCTCTGGTTTTTGACTTTCCCATCATATGTGTTTTCCCCGTCGCTATCCACTGGTATTACAACATAGTTCCTGGCATACTTGAACTTATGAATCTCGATTATGACCGCATTTCCAAGTGCTTTGCCAAATAACTCCGCTAATGTATTCCCAATGATTAATATTTTACAGCCGGGTTTAATGGTAGTCGATGACCATCTCATGTTGATCACCGGACTGCTGGCGTCTCCTATCATGTGCATCGATTTGTAACCGCTTCGCCCGGCTGATAGCATGGACAGTGGTTTATTCTTAAATATGTGAAATAAAGAGCAAATGTAGTCGCGTAGATCAACATCTGACGTACAGTCTATCTGATATTCGTCAAGATTCTTGAGAGCCTTTTCTATCGTTTTGGCATCGTAGGTAACCTTTGGTTCCTGTGTAAGTTGTTCCTCAATTTTTTCGTAACATTTTTCGGTGGTGCAATCCCCACTCATGCTGGTCTTAATGATCTCGTTTATGCCCCCGATTGTGTCGATAGCCCATCCCAATGCCTTATCTTCTTCACTCCGATTCTCTTTGCTCTCAATGCGCTCTTTTATCTCTGGAGCCTGTTCTAAAGCCTTCCCTAAATCATTATCGAATTTAATTTGATTCTTCTCCTTTTTATATCGAAATATCATAGGAGATGGTGGATAGAAATGGGACAACGTCGGATCTTCATCCAGGACTAACAGATGCCTTGGCTTTAAGTCCTCAAGGAAATGAGGTACGGTAAAACAGTATTGTGCAAATTTTTCTGCTAGCTTCAAGGTGTAATATGGACAGAGGTCGTAAGGAACTTTGTCCTTGGTTAATATTTTTTCCGTTCTCAGCAGCTCTTCGGCTCTCCGTTCCAACTCAATGTAGCTTATGTGGTTGTCATCGTGCTGATTGGGATACAATTCGCACTCAGCGCAGTCCAGTCTATTTCTTCGGCACATCCCAGGACGGTTCTTGCCTTCTAAATGCACTGCACTTTGTCCTCCTTCCTTCTCGAAGATACGTAGTGCGTGTACCGCTATTGAATGAGTATGAGTGATGTAGTTGCCCGAACCTGCTTTGAGGAGTTGTTTAACGCTCCAATGGGTCTTACCGATCCTCGGGGGACCCTTAACAATCACTACTTGATCGAGTGGAAGATCTTCTGGCAATTTATTAAGTACGATCCTGTGATCAATGATTCTGACCTGGTTGCCAGAAGTCCTGAGATTCGGTATATCGTACCCTCTGTCTCGTGCTATTTCCAGCACCTGCTTGAACACCCCTCGCAAACAACCAGGTCCGGCATCAGCACAGTTGATAAGCCCAGCCTCGACAGCGATCCATTCCAGCGGGCCACCACCCGAGTCACATCTGAAGCAGTGCCAGGTGTTCTTTCCGGGGTTAATCGAAAAGTTCTTGCCCGTTTCAGAACCGTGTATGGGATGGCTTCCTTGTATTTCCTCCCCATCGTTTTTGACAGGATTCAAAGGCATTGTTATGTCATTTATTCTGATCTTGCCACTTACGTCGCTATATTGTCTGGGAGCTCTTTTTCGTCTTCCAATCTGCTTTCCTTTTCGATCAGCTCCATCACCTGAATTACTAGGGTTTGTCAAGATAGCTTTTACCTTATCCAAAGTTTCTGCAGTTATTGTGGCGATAGGGGTACCCTTCACGACTGCATACCTCGCCCCAGAGGGATGAAGGCTGCCGGGACCTACAACCATGCCCCCTCTGCCACCTGATTCTCCGGTCCCACGGATATGGCCTATGTCCTTGCAGGTCTTCGGATCGAGAAGCTGGCTGTCAGCGACATCGGGACCTATGAAATAGAAGTGTCGGCGATTGGGAGAACTGCTCTGGACGGTGAAAGTCTCAGGCAATAATTCCAGCACATCTAATTCTTTCCACCTCGCCACGTCATCCGACTCTAGTTTGATAAGTCCACCCGCTGCTGTGATCCCGTAATTCCTGCCTTTCTTGAGCCATTCTTGAAATTCGGGATCTTCATAGGAATAGTTGTTCAACCTGCCACGAAACTCTGGACGTTTTTTGACGTACTTGCCCTTCTTCATCATCTTTGTATGCCTACCGCTTGATTCGTCGGCGTCCCATTGCGCTGCTTTCTTTCCTAGGTAGGCTTTCAACTCCTCCAAATCGAGAATGTTCCAGCCAAGTTCGATTGGAATTTTCAGCCACTCACCTTTGCTTCCCAGTTTGATGAATCGGAACTCTGGGTGACGAAGAACAGCCGGAGGTTCGATCTGTTTTGGGCTCATGTCCTATCC
>Ga0209777_10006884_pt1 | contig 12732 bp, 8 predicted proteins | sample FrelakmetHBP12HB_FD_187147 | JGI IMG/M metagenome (GOLD analysis project Ga0209777, IMG submission 187147) | Freshwater lake sediment microbial communities from the University of Notre Dame, USA, for methane emissions studies -HBP12 HB (SPAdes)... | ecosystem: Environmental > Aquatic >...
ATCTCCTTCTTCGAGGGAGAGTGCTTCGCGAACCGCCCGCGGCACCGTCACCTGGCCCTTCGAGCTGAGCCGCGCCGAGATCTCCATGGCCTTGCTCCTTACAGGTGCAACGATGTAAGGATAGCATTGGTGCCTCGCGCGCCAGGGAGGGCTGCCGGACAGCCGAATCGGCCCGGACGGTCGGTGGATCCGGGATAAGCGAAGGGAGCCAGCTCCACGAGCTGGCTCCCTTCGCGCGGTGGGCGCTGGAACTTCGGCCTAGACAGATGAGCCGACTGTGCTCAGCACGCCACTGATCGCGCCACCGAGGAAGAGCAACGCGACGATTGCCACGATCGCGATCAGAGAGAGGATAAGTGCGTACTCGGCGAGACCCTGGCCTTCCTCGTGCTGGGGAATCTTCTCCAATAGGAGCCTGATCATTGGGCACCGCGTCCTTCTCCCTCGCCTCGTGGCGGCCGACTCAGGAGGTGATCGGCGGCTCCACGAGAATGTGGGAAGGAAGTACTACCACACCCGCGCCGGGATTCCTACTGCTCCGGTGTGTGCGCGCACCGCATCGTCGGGAAGTGCTCACGCGATGCATCAAGGTCGGGCTGGAACCCTGGAAGCCCAGGCACGTCCACCTGCCCACGGGAGCGCCATCTCAAAGCGCCTTCTTGAGCACGATCTCGGCCTGGACAGGGATACCGTGATCGCCGATCGTCGGGATGGCCGGCTATGGGTGTGCCGCCTGCGACGCAAGATGGAGCGGGATCCGGCGAAGCCCGAGGTGCCGCCAAAGGTCCTGGGCCTCGGCTACCGGCTGACCCCGGCCTGGTGACTCGTGGCACCAATGAGAGGTTGGCTGCAAGGTTGGGCCGCTAACGCCCAACCGCGTTCTGGCTGACCATCCGAACACCTGGAGCCGAGGAGGCGGACAAGCCAGGGCGAACCCGAAGCCACGCCACTCCCGTCGCCCTTCCCATCGCGGGCGCGGTCAGGCCATGGTCGAGTTCGCCCTGGTCATCCCCGTCTTCCTCCTCGTGCTGTGCGGCATCCTCGGACTTCGGCTTCATGCTCTTCTCCAGGATGACCGTCATCAACACTGCCCGCGAAGCCGCTCGCGCGGCCGCCCTCGTCACTGACAGGACCACGATTCTCTCGACGGCTCCGCAGACGGCGCAATCCGTGGCGGCGCAGGGAGGGATCACCGTGAACCCGTCAAACGTGACAGTCACGTGCGTCGCCATCAAGACTTCTGGATCGTGCAACTTTTCGAGTGCGAACAGCTCACAGGCGGGCGACGCAGTGAAAGTGACGGCCAATTACACGTACACACCCTTCTTCCCGCTGCGCTTCGGGCTTCAGATTCCCCTCAGCGCAACCGTTCAGATGATCCTCGAGTAGGGACTCGTCCGCGGGACCAACACGCCGTTCAAGCGCACCGGAGGAACAGGAATGCTGCGTTCAGGACGCAACCGCGAACGAGAGCATGGGCAGGCCCTCGTGCTGTTCGCCCTAGCCCTGGTCGTCATCCTCGCATTCGCCGCGATTTCGCCGCGATCGTCGTTGATCTGGGCGTCCTCAGGAACAACAGGCAGATCCTCGCGAACACCATGGATGCGGCCGCCCTCGCCGGCGGGACCCTGCTGCCGGTTGACGGCGCAGCCGACCCTGCAGCAGTTCCGCCGGTTCTGCTTGGGCAGAAGGCAACGGAGGCCAATGCCCTCATCACTCAGACGATCCAGGCGAACTACCCGGGCCTGCCGAGCTCGAACTACGCGATCACCTACAAGTGCATGATTGGCGTCGACATCAGCAACCAGCCGGATGTCTCCAGCGATGTTCCGCTCGTATGCAATCCAGCGCATGCGCTTGGGCACACGCCAGTTGAGAGCGACTTCACCGGCGCCGGCCCCACGCGTGTCTCATCCTGCAATCCCAGCCTGGGCGACCTGTGCAATTTCGTCATGGTCACCGGCAATGCGACCACGCCCTTCTCGCTCGGCTCGGTCGTCGGGGTCCCGAGCGGATCGACTGGCGTTGTCGTGTCGGCCTCCTGCAGCGGGCCGTGCGGTCAATCGCCGGTCATTCCCGTCGATGTAGTGCTGATCATGGACCGAACCGCGAGCATGAGCGCCAACAGCCGCGAGCATCGCGGACATCCAGGCCGGCGCCAACACGGCCCTCGGTATTCAACCCGACCCTCCAGCGGGTGGCGCTCGGCACCATCGGCCCGAGCATTCCCAGCACGACTGCTTGCCCCTCCGCCTCGGGCTCGACCTTTCACGGCCAGATGGTCTACGGCGTGGGCCAGTCGCCGGCGAGCAACGTCAACTTCTTCGCCTATCCGGGCGATCTCTCCAAGTGGATCGCAGTTGGCTTCACTGGCAAAGATACCGATGCGACGCACCCCGTCACCTGGAGCGAGTTCTATTCGAACAACGGTGTCACGAACACGAACAGCAGGATCTGGAAAGCGGTCTCGTGCCTCTATTCGTACACGACGGGAACGAACCTCGACACGCCGATCGCCATGGCGCAGCAGTACTTCAGCACAAACGGACGAACGGGAGTCAAGAAGGGCATCACCCTGGAGACGGACGGCACGCCCCAGGCCGGTGACGGCGGCGCCCACTACACTTGTGCTCAGGCGGACGCGACGGCTACTGCTGCCAAGGCCGCCGGAATCGAGATCTTCACGATCGGCTTCGGCATCGGCAGTGCGACCTGCCCCAAGTACAACAACAGCGGTGTCAACTGCAGCAACCCAAGTCAGATCAACACGAACCAGAAAGGGGACGGCGGCCTGGTCGTGCGATCCCGTCGCGACGCTCCTGTCCAGCATGGCGTCCCCGAACACCGCGACTTCCAAGCAGCACTTCTTCAACGCACCCGACTCCGCGTCTCTGGCGGCAGCGTTCTACGACGCGTCCGTGAGCCTGGCCACCGGCAAGGCCAAGCTCATTCAGCTGTATCCCACGCCGGTGGTCACGAGCGCCGGCGGCGCAACCTCCGCCGTAACGATCTCGGGCAAGTAATTCACCGGCGCGATCTCAGTTACCTTCGGCGGCACGGCAGCCACCTCCTTCACGGTCACGAGCGACACGTCCATCACGGGGCAGGCTCCCGCCCGAACCAGCGGTTCGATCGTAGACGTCATCGTGACGACGGCCGGTGGCACATCCCCGGTCACGCCCTCGGACCGCTATACGTACCCGTGACGGGCGTTTCGGCACCACCACGCAGGGCGCCGCAACGGGAGATCCGAGGACGCCGCTCCACATGACCGTCGCGGATCCCCCGCGGCACAGGGAAACGGAAGGCCCACCGGATACCGGCGGGCTGTCCGATTCGTTGGCGATTCTCCGGATGTGCTGCACCTCGTCCACCACGATCGCAACGGCCAAAGCTGGGCAATCTCGACGATGCAATCTGGTCACAGCTGAGGCGCGGTCAGATCCTGGAGATAGAGGCCGAGGTCACCCAATGCCTGCGCTCAGGTCAAAGGATGGGCCCCGACGCCCGCGGGGAATTCGGCTCGTCGCGATCCGGGCGCTCCTCGTCCCGCAGCGTGCCGGTCAGGTCGATCGCGCGCGACGTGGCGGGCCGGGGCATCCGCGGTTCTTCCCAGGGCAGCAAGACGCTGGCCTCCTCGACGGCCCGGAACGAGCTCGCCCGGGTGCGGTTGACGAGTAGCGTGGCCACCTCGTCGCTGATCGAGTCCGGGCCGCGACGGTAGGTGATGGTGACATCGGTGAGTGGCACCCACGAAGCGCGGCGGAGGGCCGTCGCGAGCGGGTCGGACGCCGGGGTGCCGTGCACCAGTCCCACGACCTGGTACGGGCCGAGATCCACCGCCACCCGGATCGCGTGGGTGCGCAACCGGCGGGCAGCGTCGCCACGGGGCCCGCTCGCGACCACGGCACACAGCTCGTCCGAGGCGACCGTGATCTCCGGGGTGTCTACCACGTGGCCGTCGTCCAGGCTCTCCAGGCGGGCGTCCGCGATGCGCAGCTCCGGGGTGGCGTTGAGCAGGTCGGTCAGGCGACCATCCCCGAGATCGACGCGACCGAACAGACGGCAGTCCGCGGCATACGCCTCCAGCTCGATCACGGGGCCATGGTAAGTCGGACGCCGCACGCGGTGCGAGTTTCTGGAGGGACATCTCGACGCGCCGACCGGCCCCCGGGCGCATGGCCGATCCGGCACATCGATCGGGCAGCCGATACCGGCGTCCGGGCCGCACGTTTCCGGCCGAGTCGATGCTGTCAGCGCGTTTCACACCGCCGTCGGCATGGCGGGTGTACGTCCACGCCTCGACCTTCGACAATCCGACGCTGGCCGTGGACTACGTCGCGGAGACGGACGCATCACGCGGCGTGCCGGATTCAAGGCCGCTGACCCGCCGGAAGACAGACCGTACGAGCGGCGGCCCCTGCCTGGATTCGAGACTGCCGATGTGGTGCGTTCCCGCAACGAAGCAAGGTTGGCTGCAAGGTCCTCGGACAAAAGTACTGCAAGGTCCTCGGACAAAAGTACCATCTTCGCGGGAGCGGAGCGCGCGTGGGGTTTGCCGGTATGGCGCACGAAGCCGAACCCGAGGACGCCCCGCACCAAAGGTTCGCGCCCAATGGGTCCGCCGCAGGGTTGTTGCGCCCCGCACCCGACGCGGCATCATTCAGCGCTTAGTCCAGGGAGCTGCGAGACGTGTTGAACCTCCACCCGGCCCCGCGTTCCGGATGTCGTCGCCGCCGCGCCCGCGGCCAAGCCCTCGTTGAATTCGCACTCACCTTTCCGATCCTCCTCATCATGATGATGGGGTTCCTCGAGTTCGCATTCATGTACAACGCGCTCCTGTCGGCGGGTCACGCGACGCGAGACTCGGCGCTGATCGCAGCTGAAGCTGGCAACGCCGCCTCGGCGGATTGCTTGATCCTTCGGGCAGTCGAGAAGGACATGACGGCGCCCGTCCGTCCGGCGCAGATCCAGCAGGTCCAGATCTACTTGACCGACGCGTACGGGAACTACCTCGACACCAGCGGCAACATCACGACCGATGGCGCGCTGAACCAGGCCGTCGACACGTACACCCGGACGGGCTCGACGAGCTGCCTGTTGGCGGACCTCTCGACACTCACCGTGCCGTACTCCATCCAGGGATCTGTGAATTACGACCCAACGACCCGCTGCAACGTCGTCGCCGGCTGTCCGGACGCGACTCGTCCGCTCGATACGATTGCGGTCAGGATCACGTACCGGCATACCTGGGTCACGCCGCTCTCGAATCTGGTCAACCTCGCGGGGAGTGGCGCCACGCTGGTCCAGTCGCATGCCGCGCGCATGGAGCCCGTCCTATGAGCAGGCGCGTACCGGTCCGATGGTCGGGGGTCGCGAGTTCGGGCGTTGGGTCCGCGACCGCGGGGCACCGAGGCCAGGGCCTCGTCGAGTTCGCGATCGTCACTCCGGTGTTCCTCCTCTTGTTGTTGGGGATGCTGGAGTTCGGGATGGCGTTCACGCACAATCAGACGCTCCAGTACGCCACGCGCGAGGGTGCGCGTACCGGCGCCGCACTGGCAAACGGTGGCGGTCCACTCGGATGCAGCGCGGGCCCGCCCGTTCAATCGCCCAATGCCGGCAACGTTGACCCGCAGATCATTGCGGCCGTCGAGCGCGTACTCAATTCCCCGGGCTCTCCCATCGCGAACAACCTTGCAAGGGTCCCAGCGATCCGCATCTTCAAGGCCGACGCGAACGGGAAAGAGGTCTCGGGTGGCCCAGTCGACATCTGGACGTACAACCAAGGCGCCGGTCCATCCGTGGACGGCAAGGCACTCGATTACACGCTATCCAGCGCTTCCTGGGGCGCCTGCACTCGTCAGAACGGAGATCCGGCCGACTCCTTGGGCGTGAGCCTGACCTACACCTACCCGATGCAGACCGGGCTTGGCGCAATCTTGCGGTTCTTCGGCGGCGCGGGCTGGGCATCGATCGAGATGAGCGATCGAACGATCATGAACCTCAATCCGACGAACCACAATCCAACGTAGCGGAGAAGGCCCGTGATGATCTGTCGAGCTCCTACGGGCGCCCACGCCGGCCCGCCAGTGCGTTCCCGCGGCCAGGCCCTCGTCATCTACGCGATCTCGATCATCTTGTTTGTCGCCGTGACCGCGCTCGTCGTCGATGTGGCCTGGTACTGGGTCAACACGCTCAGGGTCCAGCGAGCCGCTGACGCGGCTGCTCTCGCTGGGGCCGTCTACCTGCCGGGCGATCCGACGTCGGCGTTCGACGCGGCGGCGAAGTCGGCGACGCAGAACGGCTATACGACGGGGACGAACGGCTTCACCGTGACTCCCGTCGTGGACACCAACAACGACCGGCAGCTCGACGTCACGATCCAAGGCGGCGTGTCAACGTACTTTGCCCGCGTCGTCGGGATCAGCTCATGGGGGGTGGCCAGAACGGCTGAGGCCCAATTCGTGCTGCCTGTGCCAATGGGCAGCCCGCGCGCGTACTACGGCGTGGGGGACTTCTGGACGCGCCCGGCCGCCGGGCAACCCCCGGTCATCTCCGCCATACCGGACCCTCCAAAGACTATCGTGAGCGAGGGCGGCTGGGGAGCGATCATCACCCGGGGCGGTGACACGCAGAACGGCGACGCCTACGCTCCCGCCAACGACGCGGGGTCATCGAACTTGCTGTTCGACCCGGATGGGTACAACTACGTCATCCAGCTCCCGTCAGGCGGTCTCGCGAAGGTGTTCGACCCGGGCTTCTGCGCCATGGGTTCCAACCCGGACGGATCGGGGAGCCTCGGAGCCGGAGACCACTGGATCGGTAGTAGCGGGCACCCGGTCTCAACGTTCTACACCCTGTGGAACACCAACGGTAAGCTCGGGATCCGCGGTGCGTGGACAGCCGTCTACACATCGGGGGCTACGTTCGCGAACCAGAAGGGCTACGACCCGGTGAACGTGACCGGCGCCGCGCCGGCTGGCGCTACCAGCGGCTGCGACGCCTTCCATAACAAGTGGTGGCAGATCCCCACCGGCGCGCTGGCCCGCGGAACCTATGTCCTCGAGGTTGAGACCAGCGACCCCAACGATGCTTCCGTCAACGCATCGACCAACGCCGAGAACATGTTCTCGATCGAGGCTTACGGGGCCGGGTCGCCGGCGGTCTACGGGAACGGCAAAATGGTCGTGTACAACAACCTCGTGAAGAACCCCCCCCAGCCACAACAGTTCTACCTCGCCAAGATCGACCAGGTCACCGGAGCCGGCAAGACGGCCCTCATCGACATCTTCGACATCGGCGACGTGAGCGGCAGCGCGGTTCTCAAGATCCTGGCCCCCGACGGACCCGGCGCTACGCAGAGGTTGGTGCAGTTCACGTACACGACCGACAGCAACTGCAAGCCGAACGTGAGTGACGCCTGCAAGTCCTCGGGCAAGGTGTCCCAGATCACGACGGCGGTGGGCGGGAAGTCGAGTTTCGGCAACACCTGGATCCACATCCAGGTCCCGATGGCCTCGACGTACGGCTCGGATCTGAGCGGTCTGTGGGGCGGTGGCTGGTGGCAGATCCAATACAACACCCCCGACGGCGGCAATGACACGACCACGTGGCAGGTTTCGGTTTCAGGGAATCCCGTGCACCTGATAGTCCCATAGGCGCACGAGACGGGGACCGTCACGCTGGAGGAACGAGCTCGGTGTGCTCGCGCCTCTTGTCGTCAACCTGGCATCGCATCACGTGCTGATCGGCAGCGCAAGGAACCGACGTTGCACGGGCGGGACCGGATCGTGGCTCATAGATCAAGACCTCGCGAAGGAGTTCCTGGCTCATGTCGAGGGCGGCGTTTCTTGACGAGCAGCAGGAGAAGTGCCAGGAGAGTGTCGGTTCAGACTTGTCGCCAGGGCGGGCGTGGGCCCAATCGCGGGCGATGCAGGCATCCGGAAAGGCACTCCAAGCGAGAGCGAGCGGACGGTCAGGCTGACTGCCGCTTCGAGCTTCGAACGGCTGTTTCTGGCGCTGGACGAACCCGGCGAGCTCCACGAGCTGGTCACCTTCGACGACGCAATCTGGTCGCAGCCGAGCGTGGTGAGATCCTGGAGATGAGGCCGAGGGCACCCCATGCCTGCGCTCAGGTCAAAGGATGGGCCCCGACGCCCGCGGGGAATTCGGCTCGTCGCGATCCGGACGCGGCTCGTCCCGCAGCGTGCCCGTGAGGTCGATCGCGCGCGACGTGGCGGGCCGGGGCATCTGTGGTTCTTCCCAGGGCAGCAAGACGCTCGCCTCCTCGACGGCCCGGAACGAGCTCGCCCGGGTGCGGTTGACGAGCAGCGTGGCCACCTCGTCGCTGACCGAGTCCGGACCGCGGCGGTAGGTGATGGTGACATCGGTGAGTGGCAGCCACGCAGCGCGGCGGAGGGCCGTGGCGAGCGGGTCGGACGCCGGGGTGCCGTGCACCAGTCCCACGACCTGGTACGGGCCGAGATCCACCGCCACCCGGATCGCGTGGGTGCGCAACCGGCGGGCTGCCTCGCCTCGGGGCCCGCTCGCGACCACGGCACACAGCTCGTCCGACGCGACCGTGATCTCGGGGGTCTCTACCACGTGACCGTCGTCCAGGCTCTCCAGGCGGGCGTCCGCGATGCGCAGCTCCGGGGTGGCGTTGAGCAGGTCGGTCAGGCGACCATCCCCGAGATCCACGCGACCGAACAGACGGCAGTCCGCGGCATACGCCTCCAGCTCGATCACGGGGCGATGGTAGTGGACCGCTGCCGCTGGGGAGACGCGGGAAGAGGTCCTGTGCCCGCGCCACCCGGACGTACGGGCGGACCCGTGGAGTCTGCGCGGGTCCGGTGCGGTGGCGTGCGCAAGGCCGGTGACTGGCTGCACCGCAGATTACGCCGGACGTACTGGAAGGGTGTACCAGAAGTCCCGCCGATGGTACCGTGCCCCTACAACTGAACATGGGGCCCAGCCCGGCAGCGCGGCGGCACTTTCCGCACTCATCTTCTTTTCTGATCTGTGCGCCCGCGCTCCCGTGTTCTGGTCGAGCCGAGCCCCCGGAGAACGCCCACTCCGCGTGTCGTGAAGGGCTGTCCGTTGGGCCATCTTCGGACACCCCAGGTGGCAGGAGGCTGCATCGATGAACCCGACGAGCGGTCCGCATCGCGGACGCACCGTGTGGACGGCACTTGCCTGCGTGCAGGCGTTCTTCCTCATCGCGATGCTGGTCACGCCTGCCATCGTCCTGGGAGCGGAGCCGACAGGGGATCAGTCTGCCCCGGTCACGACGCAGACAGGGGATCAGTCTGCCCCGACTGCGACGCCGACGCCCACCGACACGCCGACGCCCACCGACACCGCAACGCCGGCCCCGACCGACATGCCGACGCCTACCGACACCGCAACGCCGGCCCCGACCGACACCCCGGCGCCAAGCCCCGACGTCTCGCCGGCCCCGAGCCCCGACGTCTCGCCGGCCCCGAGCCCCGACGTCTCGCCGGCCCCGAGCCCCGACGTCTCGCCGAGCCCCGACGTCTCGCCGTCGCCGTCCCCGACGCTCGTGGTTGCCTCCGCCACGACCTCGACGGTCAGCGCCTCCCCGGCCTCGATCACCACCGACGGCGCCTCGACCATCACCGTCCAGCTGCGGGACGCCGACGGCTCCGCGCTGACGGTGGGCGGCGACACGGTCACCCTCGCGACCGACATCGGCTCGCTCACCGCGGTCGCGGACAATCACGACGGAACCTACGCCGCCGAGTTCACGAGCGCCGTGCCCGGCACCGCGACGATCAGCGCCACCGTGAACGGGGCGCCCATCGAGAGCACCGCGACGTTGACGGTCAGTGTCGGCGCAGCCTCCCCGACGACCTCGACGATCAGCGCCTCCCCGAGCTCCATGACCACCGACGGCAGCTCGACGATCACCGTCGCGTTCAAGGACGCCCACGGTAATGCCGCGCCCCTCGACGGCGCCAAGTTCACCCTCTCGAGCACCGCCGGCTGGCTGAGTCCGGTGACGGACAACGGTGACGGCTCGTACAGCGCCACCTTCACGAGCTCGGTCCCCGGGACCGTGACGATGAGCGGCACGGTCGACGGCGAGCCCCTTGTCAGCACCACGACGGTCGTGGTCGGTATCGCCGGCGTTGCCTCAGCGGCGACCTCCACGATCAGCGCCTCCCCGACGTCGATCGCCATCGGCGGCAGCTCGACGATCATCGTCACGCTCAATGACGCCGCGGGCAATGGCCTGCTCGCCGGCGGAGACACGGTCGTCCTCGCGAGCGACATCGGCTCGCTGGGAACCGTAACCGACAACGGCGACGGCACCTACAGCGCCACCTTCACGAGCGCCGTGCCTGGCACCGCGACGATCAGCGGCACGGTCAACGGGGACCCGATCGACAGCACCGCGACGATCGTCGTCCGCGCCACGACCCGCTACATCGTGACCTTCACCGTGGGCACCTCGGCGGCGGACCAGGTCGCGGCCATCGCCGCGGCCGGCGCGACCGACGTCGACGCCATCCCGCAGCTGCGGATGCACGTGGTGGACGTCGCGTCCGGCACCCCGGCGTACGCCAACCTGTGGTCCAGCCCGTCGGTCGGCTCCGTCACACCGGACCAGGTTCGTGCCGCCGAGGCCGTGCCCGGCGATCCCTCCTACGCCGACCAGTGGTCGCTCCCGAAGATCGGCTGGGACCAGGCCCGTGACTCGGTCACCCCGTCCGGCAGCGCCGTCGTCGCCCTCCTCGACACCGGCGTGGACGCCTCGCAGCCGGACCTCGCTGGCCAGCTGGTGCCCGGCACCAACATCATCGACGCCTCGGCCGGCACCACCGACCCGAACGGCCACGGCACCTGGATGGCCGGGATCATCGCCGCCGCGACCGACAACGGCATGGGAATCGCCGGGGTCGGCTACGCGGGCGTGAAGGTCATGCCGGTCACCGTCCTCGACGCGAGCGGCCTGGGCCAGGACTCCGACGTCATCGCGGGCGTCGTCTGGGCCGTCGACCACGGCGCCAGCGTCATCAACATGAGCTTCTCCAACCCGGGCTACTCGCCGGCCCTCCAGGCCGCGGTCGACTACGCCTGGTCGCACAACGTGGTCGTCGTGGCGGCGACCGGCAACGACGCGTCGGGCACGCCCGCCTTCCCGGCCGGCGACCGCGGCGTCATCGGAGTCAGCAACACGGACCAGGCCGACGCCCTGAACTCGACCTCCAACTACGGGGCCGACACGTTCCTCGCCGCGCCCGGCACGGACATCGTGACCCTGGACAGCGGCAGCGGCGTCACGACAATCACCGGCACCTCGGCCTCCTCCGCCGCGGTCGCCGCCGCGGCCGCCCTCCTCCGCGCCAACGACCCGTCGGCGAGCAACGGGGTCATCGTCTCGCGCCTGGCGCGCAACGCCGACGCGGCGGGCACCCAGGACCAGACCGGCAATGGCCGGCTGAACCTTCAGCGCGCCATCGTTGACACGAGCACCGACTCGGTCAAGCCCGCGGGTGCCGCGCCGTTGGGTAGCGGCGGACCATTCGTCGGCCCATTCATCTACAAGGCTGCGGCGATCGCGCAGCGCGGCACAACGACGTGGGGGACGACCACGAACACTTCGCTGACGATCCTCAAGCCGACCGGTGTCGTGAGCGGCGACGTGATGCTCGTCGTGATCGCCCAGCGGGACAACAACACCACCGCTCCAACGTCCACGGGCTGGACCCCTGTCGATGGCAGAAGCCTCGCCGGCACTACTACCCTCCGCTACGGCGCGGTGCTGTACCGCGTCGCCGACGGTACCGAGGGAGCGAGTTTCACCTTCACGCTCGGGGCTGGAACCGGCAGCGCGTCTGGCGCAATCGCTGCGTTCAGCGGCGTGCGGTCGGGGACGCCGTTCGACGCGACCCTGGGCACCATCTCCGTCCAGGCCAGCCAGACTGCAGTCGCCGCGACCACCATCACCACGGCGTCCGCGAATGCCGCCGTCGTCATGTTCGGCATGGCCGCAGGTTCGGCCCCCACCTGGTCCGGGTGGACCACCACGTCACCGGGTGCTCTGACTGAGCTGGCTGATGTGCAGCAGGGGACTGGTTCGAGCGTAGGCATCGCCTGGGCGGCCAAGGCGACGTTCGGGTCCACGGGCGCCGGCGCGGCCACGCTCTCCGGCGTGGAGCGCAATGGCGGCCTGCTCGTCGCCCTCGCGCCCGCCTCCTCGCAGACCGCGACCAAGCTCGCCTTCACGACCCAGCCCAGCGGCGGCACCGGCGGCACGGCGTGGACGCAGCAGCCGGTCGTCGCGGTCCAGGACGCCGGTGGCAACACGGTCACGACCGACACGAGCTCGGTCACCCTCGCCATCACGACTCCTGCGGGCGCGACCCTCACCTGCACCTCGGCGAACCCGCTCGCCGCCGTCGCCGGCGTGGCGACCTTCGTCGGCTGCAAGATCGACAAGGCCGGGACCTACACCCTGACCGCGACCGACGGCGCCCTGACCAGTGCGGTCAGCTCCTCGCTCACGATCACCGTCGGGGCGGCAGCCAAGCTCGGCTTCACGACCCAGCCCTCGGCGAGCACCGTCTCTAGTGTCGCCTTCGCCAGCCAGCCGGTCGTCGCGATCCAGGACGCCGGTGGCAACACGGTCACGACCAACACGAGCTCGGTCACCCTCGCCATCACGACTCCTGCGGGCGCGACCCTCACCTGCACCTCGGCGAACCC
>Ga0209777_10006885_pt1 | contig 12731 bp, 12 predicted proteins | sample FrelakmetHBP12HB_FD_187147 | JGI IMG/M metagenome (GOLD analysis project Ga0209777, IMG submission 187147) | Freshwater lake sediment microbial communities from the University of Notre Dame, USA, for methane emissions studies -HBP12 HB (SPAdes)... | ecosystem: Environmental > Aquatic >...
GACGTCTGATTGCTTATGTTCAGGCCTGAGTACCGAGTGACGGTTATCTTTTGAATCCTTAATCCCATTGGCGATCATGAAAGCCCACATTCTCTGTTATCGTGATTACCACTTATTACACAGTCTCAATTCCTTCGGGAAAATACTAAACAAATCCGAAATTCGAATGCTTAAAACACGAAAAATCAAACTTCTCAAGACAGTTTTGAATTTAGGGATTCGAATTTGTTTATAATTTCGGATTTAGTGCTTCGGATTTCGAAGATCCAACATTGTTTTGCTTAACGTCAGTCAGACATTTTCCGTTGGTTCATTATAGCGAGAAAACCGGCCTCTTTCAAATTTGCCTTGCGGCGCGATATCACATCCGGCCAGGAGAATAAGAGGAGAGAGTTTTAAGGTTCTCCCGCGCCCGGGTGAAAGAAACGTTTTCCCGGTGAGCTCCTGCGGCTCAGTCATTAGTGACCTGACTCTCCATGAAAAAGCAAAAGCGACTCCGCTGATCCCGGAGTCGCTTTTCCCGATTAATTTCGTACATCGACTTACATCTGGGTGCTGTCTTTCTTTGCTTCCTTCTTCTCGATCTTGGCACCCTTCTTCTCCATTTTGGCACCCTTCTTTTCCAGCTTCGCGCCCTTCTTTTCCAGCTTCGCGCCTTTCTTCTCCATCATAGCACCCTTCTTTTCCATCTTCGCGCCCTTCTTCTCCATCACCTTGCCCTTCGTTGCCGCCTTAGGTACGGCTTTCGTCGTGTCCTGGGCGTAGAGTGTGGTCTGAGCGAGGACAAATGCAAAGAGCACAACTAGAATACCGATAATTTTCTTCATGTGAGTTTCTCCTTCTTGCCTTTAGTGAATTTGTTGTTAGTTGTTAATACCCTACCAAAACTCGGATGGTAATTTAACAAACTCCCCGTCAAAAAACAATACGGATGGCCATTAAATTTGTTTAACGCCTGACAAGCCGATCTTCGAAAATTGGCGATTCCATATCATTTGGGGTTAATTTGATCATCGACCCAGGATTCCCCATCCGCAAAAAATTCCTTCTTCCAGATGGGAACTGTGGTTTTCAAGGCATCGATCGCAAAGCGGCACGCTTCGAAGGCTTCTCTCCGGTGCACCGATGAGACGGCGATAACGACACTCGATTCACCGATTTTCAGATGGCCAGTTCGATGCACAATCGATATTTTGGCGATTCCGAATTTTGCCTTGGCTTCGTCGGCAATCCGGTACAGCATCTTCAGCGCCATCGGCGAATAGGCCTCATACTCCAAGGCGAGAACAGACTTTCCACGCGAATGGTTTCTCGTCGTGCCAATAAATATATCGATAGCGCCCGCAGCCGGATCCTGAACGCTTTCAAGAATCTCCTGAGGGTGAAGCGGTTCGGAGACGATTTTGATCATATCATGTTCCCGGAGTTCATCGTTGGAAATCCATCGTTCTCATTACAGTCAAGATCCTCGATCAACGAGTGGTGTACCTACCCACCACTCACCGGCGGAATGACGGCCACCTCGTCGTCTTCGTGAAGAGTGTAATCGTTCGGGACATACTCCCAGTTGACGGCAAGTCGAAGATGATCCTTCCATTTCTCAAACTCCCGATTTTTTTTTGAAAGCAACCTCAGTATTTCTCCCGCCGGGGATCCCGGGGGGAGTGCGTATGACAAAGTTTCCGCTCCGGCGAGATCGCGAGCCATTGCAAACAGTTTGACCTTAACGGTGATCATAGTAATTCCACCTCAACTTCGTCACCTTTGTGAATGAGTTCTTTGTTTTCCGGAATGATAACCAGGCAATTCGCTTTTGTGAGTGACGAGAGAACATTGGACACCTCCGACCCTGTATCCCTGACGATCAGTTTGCCGTTGTTGTCCTCAAGTATCCCCCGAATGAAATGCCGCTTGCCGTCCGTTTTCTTGATGTCATGGCCGAGGGTCGCATGTAGTTTCACTGATGACGATGCTTTCCGGTGGCCCATCATCTTCAGTAACGCCGGTTTGACGAATTGGAGAAATGTTACAACCGTCGAGACGGGGTTTCCGGGAAGTCCAAAAACCGGTTTCCCCCGGTACAATCCATACGTCATCGGCATTCCCGGTTTGATGTTTACTTTCCAGAATTTCATGTCCGTTCCGATTTCCTTCAGAACTTCCCTCACGTGGTCGTGCTTCCCGACGGAAACGCCGCCAGATGTGATAAGAACGTCGGCATCGAAGCCTCTCAATACTTTCTCTCTGATTTCCTCACGCTCATCCCTCGCTATGCCACCATCAATCGGCTCACCGCCGAGATCCTGGACAAGAGCACGCAAGGAATAACTGTTGCTGTTGCGAATCTTTCCGTCGATCAACGGCTTATCAATGTCGACGATTTCATTGCCCGTGGTGAGAATTGCGACCCGTACCGGACGATACACTTCCACAAATTCTCTACCGAGTGAGGCAAGCACTCCGATTTCCTGCGGGCGAAGGACATGGCCTTTTTCGAGGACAACGGCATCCTTTTGAATATCGTTCCCGCGCTTGCGGATATTTTGCCCTTGCGCGACCGGGCGAAGCACCTTGACCTCAAACTTCCGGAGTTCCTCGGTCCACTCCACCTGGACGACTGCGTCAGAACCGGACGGAATCCTACCCCCGGTCATGATTGCAACCGCCTCGCCGGATTTCAACGATCCGTCAACCACCGACCCCGCGGAAACTTCACCAATAATTTTCAAGACTGCCGGTGGCCGACCAAGGTCTTCGGACCGGACGGCATACCCGTCCATGGCGGCGTTGTCGAATGGTGGAACGTCTTCTTGCGCGACAATCGTTTCACCGAGGGCATGCCCCAACGCACGGGGAAGTGAAATTGTGATCAGCCCGAGGGGCTGTACGGAGTCCAGGATGATGTTCAGCGCTTCGCTGGCATTCATCATACAAATCGGCTCAGGATATTCAATTCGTAATCTTCCGGTGTATCAATGTTGGTGACTACACCTTTTCCGTCCGTCGGCACTTCAATGACATCGCCAGGATGCCTGTGAATCACAGCGCGCGCTCCTTCCTCCGGCGGGGCAGTCTGCACATCATCGAAAAGGCTGCGCTCGAATATCACGGGATGGCCGCGACGACCTCCGTACGTCGGAACGACGATTCTCTTTCGGGATTTCCAGAATGCCTGTAACAGATCGACAACCAACGACTGCGATATCAGCGGATGGTCGACGGGGCAAATCATTGCTGCCTGAACGTTTGGTGAATCTAACGCGTCAAGTCCCGCAATGATTGATGAGAGCTGGCCGTTCTGCCAATGCCCGTTCAGTACGATCTTCCCATCAAACTGACCCAGATGTTTCTTTATTTCTTCAGCTTCGAAGCCGAGAACGGCCACCACATCTACTATTCGGGCAGAATGCAGAACGTCAACGATATGCTGAATGAACGTTTCCCCACCAATCTTCAGCAGAGCCTTTGGTGACCCCATCCGTTGAGACGAGCCCGCGGCAAGAATGACGGCGGAAACCGCAGAATTCATCACACCCTCCCGCCTGGGATGGTTTGCAGAAATGCTCGTTGTCGTCGCGGAGCGGAAGAAATCTGCATTTGAGGTGGATAGGACATGATGGCGATATTCAAGTGACAGGTTTCTTATTGCCCAGTCGCCGGATTGCTTCCTTCATCTTCTGGGATTCATGCTCCAGCGGAGAGTTTTCTCCTCGCCGAATTTTAATGAGCTCCGCGACAATGCTCACCCCGATCTCTTCTGCAGTTACGGCGCTAATGTCAATTCCAATCGGCGCATAAACGCGATCGAGAGCTTCGGTTGAGATCCCCCGCTCCACCAGGTGCTCGTACGTCGTTAGAACCTTGCGCTTACTACCGATCATGCCGATGTATTTCGCGGAAGTCTTGAGCGCTTGCTCGAGGACGTCTTCATCGTAGCGGTGTCCTCGCGTCACGATCACGATAGAGGTTGACGGCCTGATCGTGAGGCGGCTGAACGATTCGAGGAAGCCCGCTACGAGAGTTCGGGCAGCTTCGGGAAAACGCTGCGGATTCGCGAACTTGTCGCGGTCGTCGACCATCGTGACGCGAAAGCCAGCCATCGCCGCGGTCCGGGAGACGTACCTGGAGACATGCCCGCCTCCGAAGATGACGAGGTCGGGTTGACCGGTCATCGGCTCGAAGATCCATTCACCATGTTCGGTTTTCAGTCGGCCCGTTTCCTGGCGATGCCCGACTTTGACCAGGAGCTCGGCACAAGGGGGCTCAAGCAGGGCAGTCGCTCCTCCATCACTCCAATACTCCACTGTTCCACTTTCGGATCCGGAGGGTCGTTGTCTGACGATTTCCTTGACCTGCACATTACCTTCCTTATCAAGAAATGTGGCAAGAATGCAGTCTTCTCCGGCATCTCGCATTGATTTCAATTCCTTGAAGAGGGCAATCTGTCTCTTAGTGACCGGCTCAATCAACACGTCGAGGCTGCCGCCGCATATCAAGCCATGTTCAATATCATCCTCGGTCAAATGAAACGTGAGAATCTCCGCCTTTCCGGTCTGCAGCAATCGATTCGCGTGGAGCAGAACATCCCCTTCCATGCACCCGCCGCCGACCGTGCCGACCGAAACGATGCCTTCCTGTTTCACCAGCATTTTTGAAAGCGCCGATGCAGGCGTGGAGCCCGACGTCGAGATAATAGTCGCAAGCACCAGGCGATCTTCAGTCTCCAGAGCACTCAGTATTTCTTCAAAAATATCCACGAGAATCCGGAGTGAGAGGTTATTGTAAGCTATAGTATATTAAATGTCCCATCAAGAAACAAGATGATGTCCCGATCCGGAAGTGCATCATTTCCATTCTTGAGTGCTGTGCCGGCACACGATTCCCCTCTCCTCTCAGGAGAGGGGCAGGGTGAGGTCTCAAACGGGATACAGTCCAGAGACCACGCAGTCCTCTCCCTGAGTCGTTGTCACGGTCCAGACCGTGACAGAACTACATTTCGGTCACGAAATGGTTCGTGACAGCATTCACCAGATTAGGCAAGCACCACATGTTCCCCATCCTTGCGTTTTGATGGAAAAATCAGTATCGTTTTTGCGATTCAATTGAGAGCACATGTTCAATGCAAGGCCCTGCTCACAGCTCATAAAAGGGCAGCCCAATTCATCTTTTCGTATTAGGACTTAATGAAGCGCCGAACCGTGAATTTTATCATTTTCATCTCCATAGCGATTGCCGTTTTCGCGGGAATCAACGTACACATTTTCTTCGCAGGCCGTTCGGGGATTCCCGTGGATTACAGAACCTGGTATACGCTGCTATTCGTTTTTTTCTCGGCATCGTACCTCGTCGGCAGATTCGTAGAAAGGGCCGGGGTTACCTGGTTGAGTGATCCGCTCGTCTGGATCGGGTCGTTCTGGCTGGCGGCAATGGCGTATTTCTTTTTGATTCTTCTTTTCATCGATTTGTTGCGTCTCATCAATTTTGTCATCCCTTATTTCCCATCCATCATAACGAACAACCCCGCTCAAACACGACAGGTCACTGTCTTGTCAGTGTTCGGAATCGTTACCGTCACGGTTCTCGCGGGATACTTGAATGCACGGTCGCCGCGCATCAGAACACTCGATCTCACCATCCCGAAAAACTCACACGGACTCAAGAGCCTGAACATCGCCGTCGCTTCCGACATCCATCTTGGCACGCTTGTCTGCAAAGCCCGTCTGGAAGAAATCGTGAGAGACATCAACGCCCTCAACCCCGACCTTGTTCTCTTGCCCGGAGATGTTGTCGATGAAGATCTGGGTCCCGTCATCAGACAAAATCTGGGGGAAACGCTGCGGTCGATTCAATCGAAATATGGCGTCTTCGCCATCACAGGGAATCACGAATATATCGGAGGAGTCGAAGCCGCCTGCCGCTATCTCACCGAGCACGGCATCGTCATGCTGAGAGATTCCTCTCTCGAGATTGCCGGGAGCTTTACCCTCGTTGGCCGGGAGGATCGCAGCCTGCGCCAGTTTGAAGGAAAGCGCCGCAAGCCGCTGGAAGAAATAATGGCCTCCATCGACAAGAGTTTGCCGATCATCCTGATGGATCACCAGCCCTTCGGGCTGGACGAAGCGGTGAAGAATGGCGTCGACCTGCAGCTTTCGGGGCACACGCACCACGGGCAGTTGTGGCCCTTCAATTTCATTACCGAGAAAGTGTACGAGCTAAGCTGGGGCTACTTGAAGAAAGGAAACACACACTTTTACGTTTCGTGCGGTGCGGGCACGTGGGGACCGCCCGTGCGGACGGGGAACACGCCGGAGATTATGAATGTGAGGGTGAGGTTTGAATAATCATACAGATACCATTGCCCTATAATAAATGTCCTTGTTTTCACCCAGGAATTAAGCATTTAACGTCTTCTTTCTTCAAAGTCATACCTAAGACAAGGAACTTGTCATAGAATTGTAGTAACCAAGCCGAACTATTCGAATCCTCTTGAAGAAACTGAACCCTATAAGAGAAGACGCCATTGCCAAAAACTTTTGCTGAAAGGGTACACAAAGCAGTATATATTTTCTTAGATGATTCATAATTCTCTTTATTTATTTCAGATGGATTTACAATCGTCATAGAGGCATGCGAATCCGGTAAACGAAATTTTTTCTCCTTGTAAAACAGACCTTTTATTATACGATTAGTAACTCTATGTATTCTTGCCAAGTCAACATTCATTATTGGCCATTTCCCAAGATAAAGACCACTGGCAGTAACGCGGTCAACAATCGAGATATCACTGATAAATGATTTTTTAAACCCGATTTTTGATGGCTTGGATAATGAACTGATGGCTCTTGACCATATCGGTGTAGCTTCTTGGTGTTCAGCAATATCATCTCGAGTAGTAATCTTAATGCGAAAATATTCATCGTCAATGTCCAAATCTTTATTACATCCCTCACAACTTGGAATAGTAATGAGGTTATCCGGTCTTGGCTCAGGGAAAAGATTTTTAGGCGGTACATGGTCTCGTGTCAAAGGCCCAATCTGGCCACAGTAAACACATTGGCCTATTCTTGGATTTCCTTTTGCCGCCATGATTGTATGAAGCAAGAAATCATTTGATGTTGGACTGACACTTCTCGAGGGCTAACCTGAAATCTTCTTCTAGAATCTTTAATTTACTCACATCTATGTCATTGTTATCTTGAGCAATCAAATCCTTCAAGTCCAGATTTCGTCTCAGGCAGTTGTATGATGCCTCTCTTGCAATAAAAGCTATATCAGCACCCGATAACCCTACCAATTTCCCACTGAAACTTTTGGAATCGAATTGTTCTGCTACTGGCATACCGCTGGTTGCTATTGAAAAGATTTTATAACAACCCTCCTTTGTGGGCTTTTTAACTTCAATGGTGTAATCAAATCTACCTGGTCTTAATAATGCCGGGTCGATAAGTTCTACTCTATTCGTTGATCCAATTACACACACATTGCCAAATTCCTCGATACCATCCATTAGCGTGAGGAGCTGATTAACAAACCGGGCGTCGAATCTAAGATTCTCTGCACCTGATCGTATCTGTGCTACGGAATCTATTTCATCAAAAAATACTATTGAAGGCTGCAACTCGCGCCCTTCCTCGAATATGACTCTCAGGTTATGCTCTGACTCTCCATGCCACTTACTAAGCAATTCTGGACCTTTTATCGAAATGAAATGTGCTTTGACTTCATTAGCAATAGCTTTAGCGATCAATGTTTTGCCGCAGCCAGGTGGACCATATAAGAGAATACCTTTATGAGGTTTTATACTCATATTTTTGAAGAGAGCAGGCTGTTTAAGAGGAAGTTCAACAATTTCTCTGATTTGTTGAATAATTTCATCTATGCCGCCGATCTCGTCGAAGGTAACCTTTGGGATGTACCGGTTTCGATTCTGCTCCTTCTTCTTATTATCCCCCATCATTAGAGAGACGATATTTATGTTCCTTGCTGCCTCATTTCTTTTTAAATGTTTGGGAATGATACCAACGGGTCTTCCTTCGATGATACTTCCATCTGGATTTTCCTTATATAAAATTTCCCATGTATCGGACTTTGAGACATCGATTACATCGGCCAATTCATTTACAATTTGTTCAACCTTACGAAGATCAAAAATATCGCAACATTCCAATTTCTTAGATCTAATTTCTCTCTCCAACGACTCCTTTAACTTCAGTTTATCAATCTGCCAAATTTTATCTGAAACAAATCTTCCGAAATGATACCAATATGTAACATTTCCTTGGTGATACGTTGGAAGATAGTAACCGATATCCGTCAAAAACTTACAGCTCCAGCCCTCTTTTTCTGCAAATAAAGAACAATATTTTTGTTGATTTGTCGCTTCATAATATCCCTCGTTGCACTCAATGACCTTTAAGTATTCATAATAATCCAATGGTGCTTGTTTGCCATTAACGAGTAATTCGCTTGACCTCCATCCTTGCACAAGAAACCATAGTTCTCCGAATGTCTTACGTTTTTGTCGAAGTTCGTCCTTATCAATCACAATAATGTTCTTATCATTCTCGTCGGAAAGGGGAGTAAAATGCTTGAACTGTTCGCCTAGCCTTAAAGCCCTTGGGTAGTTTTGTGAAGATGATTTCCCAAAACGAAGTTCTAACGAGAAGTCCATGGCTAAATCAACATTTTAATTTTTCAAATATCAAATGACAACTCTATCAATAACTTTCTCCAACATCTTAGTTTTCAGACTCTCTATTGATAAAAGTATCACCTCATTCGTGGCGGGCAGTGAAAACTCCGGCTCGATCTCATGATTGCCCACCGCCGAGATCGCATCCTTAATGGCAAGCCAGCAGGAGAGCGCGAGCATGAGCGGCGGCTCGCCGACGGCCTTGCTTCGACGTATTGTATCAGCAGTGTTCGGGACATTCTCCAGAAAACTCACCCGAAAATCCCGGGGGACATCCTGAACCGTTGGAATCTTGTACGTGTCGGGGGAGTGTGTCATGAGGTTTCCCTTGCTATCCCATTTTATTTCCTCTGTTGTGCACCAGCCCACTCCCTGGATGTAACCGCCTTCCACCTGGCCGCGGTCGACCAGGGGATTCAACGAATCGCCGGCATCATGCAGGATGTCGGTTCTCAAAATCGTGTGAGAACCCGTCAGCACATCGACCAGGACCTCCGTCACCGCCATCCCAAATGCGAAGTAAAAGAACGGCTTGCCGCGACCGGCCTTCTTATCCCAGCCGATGGTTGGAGTCTTATAAAAACCTGCCGCGCTCAGGGGAACCTGGCGAAGGTTTAACGGCGTCATGGCTTCCTCGAACAGAACCTTTCTCCCGGGATGCTTGGAATCGGCAATCCAGCCACGCTCGAAAACGACGTCTTGCGCTTTCGACTGAACTTTTGAATCCTTCTCATTCCAGATTTGCGCCATTGCCTCCGCGATTCGCGACTTGAGAATGTCAACGGCATTCTTGACTGCAATGCCGTTCAAATCAGCTCCGGATGATGCCGCAGTTGCAGAGGTATTGGGAATTTTCGATGTGTTCGTCGCATCGACTTTCACGCGCTCCGGACCGACGCCAAACTCGGCTGCGGCAATCTGTTGAATTTTCGTGTGAAGCCCCTGCCCCATTTCAGTGCCGCCGTGATTAACAAGAATCGTTCCGTCCTTGTATATGAGAACGAGAGCTCCCGCCTGATTCAGGAACGTCGTCGTAAACGATATCCCGAATTTGACAGGTGTGATGGCCATGCCTTTCTTATAAAACTCATTCCGTTTGTTAAAGTCGTGGATTTCTTTCCGCCGCCGGAGGTACTCCGATGACTCCATGAGCTGCGAGAATATCGCGTCGAGCCGGTTGCCTTCGACGACCTCCCCATACGGAGTCGTATCGCGCGTCCCGATGCCGTAGAAATTCTTTTTGCGGATCTCTGCCGGTTCTTTGCCGAGGAGCCGGGCGGCCCTGTCGATAATTGTCTCAATCGCCGCCATCCCCTGCGGACCGCCAAAACCTCTCATGGCAGTATTGGACGGGAGGTTTGTTTTCCAGACACGGCCGATAACACGGAAGTTGGGAATGTAGTACGCATTGTCGGCGTGGAGAGTAGCGCGCTCCATTATCGCAAATGAGAGATCCGATGCACAGCCGCCGTCGCCGTTCAGCTCAAGGTTTACCGCGAGAAGCGTACCGTCATCGTCAAAACCGGCTTCGTACCTGGTGAGAAAACGGTGGCGCTTGCCGGTGATTTTCATGTCGTCATCACGGAACAAACGAATCTTCACGGGACGCTTCGTTGCCCGGCTAAGGAGGGCTGTCCAGCAGGCGGTGTGGTTTGCCTGTGTTTCCTTGCCGCCGAATGCACCGCCGATTCTGCGCACTTCGACCACCACCTGATTCTTGCCGATACCGAGAACTTCAGCGACCAGCGCCTGTGTTTCAGAAGGATGCTGCGTGGAGCTATAGACGTGAATTTCGTTTCCTTCTCCGGGGATGCACAGAGATGCCTGGGACTCAAGATACCAGTGCTCCTGCGCCCCGGTACGGAGCTCGCCTTTGATCACGTGCGGAGCGTTCTTCAGGGCGGCCCCGACATCGCCACGCTCGATTCTGGCTCCCGGCCCCATCAGGCTGTTTTTCTCGATGGCTTTCTCAATAGTCAAGATCGGTTCGAGCTCAACAAACTTCACTTTCATGCGCTTTTCCGCTTCAAGACACTGCTCCCCGGTTTCAGCGGCGATCAAGAACATTGCCTGGCCGACGCAATTCACCTCGTTCTCAGCGAGACACACCTCGTCTTTAATGACGGGACCCATCTGGTTGTGCCCCGGAATGTCTTTGTAGGAGAGCACGGCGTGGACACCGGGGACCTTCTTCGCTTCACTCAAATCGAACGATTCGATTCTCGCGTGGGCATGAGGGCTGTAGACAACGCGTCCGACGAGGAGCTGTTCGTTGACAAGAATGTCGTCAACGTAGACGGCTTCGCCCGTCACGTGGAGTTCAGCGGATTCGTGAGGCCAGGGGAGTGACGGAGGATTGGAGTGTTGGAATGTTGGAGTATTGGATTTCATTCTGTCGATTACCTTAAGAAAACCGTTTTTGTTCTTCACTTATTTTCCTCAACCCTCAGCGTGAATTTGTCTTCAGACACCCTCTTTTACTGTTTCTGCGCGGATGGCATCGACCTTCGCTTCCTTTATTACAGTGCATTCATCCGCTAAAATCTACTCTTCCTCATTTCTTCATTTTTCCATTAATCCATTTCTCCACTACTCCGTTTCTCCATCACTCCATGACTCCAACACTCCATTTTATGATTCGTACTCAACACCATCTTCGGAAATTCTGTTTAACCACGTTCCATCATCTTTCTTTTTTTCAAGGCTCTTGACAAGTCCCAGTAATTTATTCTCAACTTCGTAATGCAGCGAATCAATTTGTTGAAACTGTACGTCAGAGATCTGGTTTGTGCTCTTGAGGCCGATCAATCTCGTAATAGTTTCTGAGAGTGAGGCAAGCGCTATGTACAAGAACTGAATATATTCTTTAATCGACCTTCTGCTATATCCTTCAGCAATGTTTGAAGAAACAGATTGAGCCGCATCGGCAATTTGCGAGCGCAGCTTAAAATCGACCTTTGCATCAACTACAACTTTCCAGACGTCTTTATTTAATTCTATAGCTTCTTGCCAAACATCTAATTTCATATACCCCCGATTAAGATTCCTCATCTGAGTATATTCACTCATCACTCCATTCCTCCATTACTCCAACATTCCAGTACTCCATTCCTCCCTCGTCCACGACATGTTGTTCCGCCGTTCAACCTTCATTGCTCATTACTCATTGCTCCATCCCTCCATTACTCCATTTTCCATCCTCCATCAATCCATTACTCCATTAATCCGCTGTTTTAGTTTCCTCAAAAAACCTGAGCAGCAAATTTCTTGCTGCCACTTTGCGGAATTCTGCACCCGAGCGTGCGTCGGAAATCGGAGTAAAATCGCTGTCGATGTACTTCATCGCCTCTTCGACAGTCTGCCTATGCCATTTCTTACCGACGAGAAACCGCTCCGCGGCTGCTGCACCCTTCGTTTTTTCTGCCATGCCGCCGTAAACCAATCTGACGGCCTTGACGGCATCGCCGCCGTCCAACTCTAATCTGAACCCAGCGCTGAGAGTTGAAATATCCAGGTCTTTCCGTTTGGAAATCTTGTACGATTTTACCCGCGCACCATTCAATAGTTTCGGTATGACGACTGCCGTGATCAACTCATCGTCTTTGCGGACTGTCGTTCTGTATCCCGTCACAAACTCATCGAGCGCGACCTCGCGCCGGCCGTTCAGACTCTCAAGAACCGCCCTCGCCCCATACGCGATCAACACCGGCAGCGCATCGCCGATGGGCGACGCAGTCCCGAGACTGCCCCCCAGCGTTGCAAGATTCCGGATCTGTTGAGACCCGAACACGGACAGCATGTTGTGCAACGCGGGTAACGTTATTTTTGTCCTGGGCATTATCTCATTCAACGTCACGCCCGCACCAATTGAAATGGACGATCCCGTCTCGACAATTTCCTTCAACTCCTCCATACCCGAAAGGTCGATGACTTCTTTCAACACTTCATGATTCTTCGTCACCCGGAGCGCAATATCCGTCGCCCCACATATGACGATCGCCTCCGGATGCCGGTGCTTCAATGTAACCGCTTCTCCAGG
>Ga0209777_10006886_pt1 | contig 12730 bp, 10 predicted proteins | sample FrelakmetHBP12HB_FD_187147 | JGI IMG/M metagenome (GOLD analysis project Ga0209777, IMG submission 187147) | Freshwater lake sediment microbial communities from the University of Notre Dame, USA, for methane emissions studies -HBP12 HB (SPAdes)... | ecosystem: Environmental > Aquatic >...
AACGAACTTTACTTGCGACGAATCAGATTATTCGAACAAATGCCAGCAAGAGTTTGAACATAACATGGATGGCATTATTGATTACAAGATGGCCTTCGCTGAACAGAAACTCACTGATCAGATAAATACCACCAAGCGTGATCTGAGAAATGCTCCTGACGCAAAGCAGTTGCTGAGCGGTCATGATGGTAACGGAAAATATGCTGTTACTGTTCTCAACGATACCTCATTTGGGCGGGGTTATGTAGTGATCATCAGGCTTCCTCCCCTCACTGAAGGCTCCTATGTACCTACTGAAATTGATATGTTCGGGGCTCTATTCTCGGGCAAAAGGATATCAAAGGTGTATATTCAAGAAAATCGATCTACAACAGATAGGTTCGGACACAAAAAAGAAATCCCGCTATTACTAACATCCATGGATAACGCAACTGCCCTACAAATAGGTGACTTCAACAACTTTAAACAATATGTCGGTACGGATATAAATAAGCTCTGGGATGTTACAAAGCATTGGTCCGTAATCAGCCCAGAAGACCTAGCGAAAGAAAGGGCTGATGAGGCCGGATTCACCGAGGATCAACGAAACGCAGCCAAAGCCAAATTCCTGGATATGCAGCGTGCAAACAGCCCAGAATACTGGAAGACATATGCAAGAAGGCTGGATGCTGTCACAGTGATGGCAATGAAGATGTACGGCTACATGGCCTATGATTGGTACCCATAGTCCGGCGTAGACAACACGAACATTAGGAGGCATCGGGGAGAAACTTCTCCCCCTTGCCTCAATTTGTCATCTCGAGCGCCCGGCAGTAATCTTCGACCATGGAGGAATGTACTATATCCGGCAGATCGGGAATGCCGTTTGGTGGGATGGCGAAGATACCGCAGCAAATCCGCGATGGGCCAATGTTGCACATGGCACTATCAATGGCAATACACTAACACTGGAGTACGCAGATGTGCCCGAGGGTACAGCTACTGGTTACGGCACTTTGGTCTTGGACATTATCTCAAATGACGAACTAAGGGCAAAGGAGAAACCAGAAAGCTATGGTGGATCTCATTGGGTGCGAAGCGGGATCAAGCCCGAGCCACCTATAAATCAGCCAGTAAACCCGCCTGTAAACCAGCCTGTTGTAGCTAGTCCATGGAATGATCCATCTATTCGCCAGCTTATTGACGAATGGCTCCTGCAACAAGATAAATGCGTAAAGAAAGTATATCCAGGCGCATATATAGACAAGTGGGGTAGAATCTGTGGTGATACAGGAACAACAACCATCTCTTGTGTTCTAACCCCAGACCATCCGGCTGATTGGGACAGTTACCATTACTTATGGTTCAACAATCCGTGTCCCGAGTATTACCCGTACAGGGTGCAGGCTTATGTTGGATATAGACAGGGTGGTAGTAGTTTCGACTCTCTGGCTGGGTGCAAAGGAGAGGGTGATTCCTGCAAAGCATAGGTTCTAAGGCTGAGATTGAGTGAGTCAATCTCAGCTACACATGTTTTATGTGTGGGATAACGGGGGGCTGTCCAATTACAGAAAATTCGTTACACTGCCCTGGAATGTTTAGACTTGCGATAAGCTTTAAGTGCTTCGTCAGATTTACCCAATTCATCAAGAACAATGCTTTTATCTGACCAGGCCTCTGTATATTGAGGGTTTATTTCCGTGGCTTTGTCAAAGCATTTGAGAGCATCGTCAAGTTTACCTAAATTGTAAAGAACATTGCCTTTATTATACCAAGCCGTTCCATATTTAGGGTTCATCTCAATGGCTTTGTCGTAAGCGTTGAGTGCCTCATCAGGTCTACCTAGTTCCCTAAGTGTTGTGCCTTTATTTGACGAGGCCATTGCATATTTAGGGTCCATCTCAATGGCTTTGTCGTAAGCGTTGAGTGCCTCATCAGGTCTACCTAGTTCCCTAAGTGTTGTGCCTTTATTTGACCAGGCCATTGCATATTTAGGGTTAATCTCAATGGCTTGATCATAAGCTAAGAGGGCTTCATCAGGTTTTGCTAGTTCATTAAGAGCGTTGCCTTTATTATACCAGGCCTCTGCTAATTGAGGGTTGATTTCAATGGCTTTGTCATAAGCTTTGAGGCCTTCACCAGGTTTTCCCAGTTCAATAAGAGCATTGCCTCTACCTGACCAGGCCTCTGCTAATTGGGGGTTAATCTCAATGGCTTTGTCAAAGCATTTGAGTGCTTCATCAGGTTTACTCATTTCACCGAGGAGATTGCCTTTATTTAACCGTGCTACTGCATATTTAGGATCTATCTCAATGGCTTTATCATAAGCTAAGAGGGCTTCATCAGGTTTTGCTAGTTCACCAAGCATATTGCCTTCATTTGACCAAGCTACTGCATTTCTAGGGTTAATCTCAATGGCTTTGTCAAAGCATCTAAGGGCTTCGTCTGGTTTGACTAATTGGTAAAGAGTCGTGCCTCTATTGAACCAAGCCATTGCATATTTAGGGTTAATCTCAATGGCCTTGTCAAAACATTTGAGTGCTTCATCAGGTTTGCCCATTTCACCAAGGACTGTGCCTTTGTTTAGACAGGCCTCTGCAAAATTTGGGTTAATCTCAATGGCTTTGTCAAAACATTTGAGTGCTTCATCAGGTTTGCCCAAGTGGTCAAGAGCAATGCCTTTATTTGACCAAACTTCAGCAAACTTTGCATCTAATTTGATTGCCTCAGAATAATCTACACAAGCTTCTCTAAATCTGTTTTTGAGAAATTTAGCATTTCCTCTTCCAAAGTAGCATTTAACACATCCAGGATTATGCTCTATTGCTCCATCAAATTGAAGTTCAGCTTCATCAAATTTACCCAACACTGACAAAGATAATCCTTTTTCGTACTTAGACTCAGATTTTTTCAACGCATTTGCAGCCAGATCTAATATCTGATCCTTTGACCAATCATGTCCGTGTAAGCATAATTTAAAATCAGTTCCTTGTATCGTTTTCTGAACTAAGCATTCAAAGAATTTTATTCTTTTTTCATAGTTTTGGCTAATTGTATCAATTGATCTTTGAATGTTCTGTAGCTTGTCTTCAGCTGATTTGTGATATCTATGATCCAGTTGGGCTTTTAATTGAGGATTTTTCATGCTTAGATTTATTTAAAATTTATCATAAAATTCCTGCAAGAATGATTTGGAAGAAACATTTTCTTCTAAATTAACATATTTCATTAATATTTTACCTAAATATTCAAAATCTAATTCTCAATCAGTCAGATGAAGTTCAAGATGAGTTTGAACTTCAGGAGAATCAGTAAATTTCTTAAAATCTGTCCTGGAAAAACCATAATATTTGTGTTCAAAGTCAATTAACGTCTTATTAAGAATGGAATCAAAATCCTCTTGATTTATCTTATTAATGCCAGCAATAACTCCATTTTTTGCAATATCCAGGAGTGTGCCAAGCATCCATCCAGATATCATAGTTGTTTGTTCTAGGAGGTTTATTGTTATTTGAATCTTATGAGATGATTGGACAATCTCAACTTTCTTCTTGCAAAAAAAATCCCGGAAACTCAAAGAAAGCTTTTATCCTAAATTATTACATAGAGGTGCTAGTGGTAGGGAGGACGAGAACTTCCCAGATTGAAACTCATCAATTTAACAATGGCTGAGTCGATTGCCTTGCGACGGCATTGTTGACGTGAGCATAATGTAATGTGCTTCTTACGTCCTTGTGTCTCAGAAGAACTTGGACAACATTAGGGGGTACTCCTTTAGCTGTCATCATCGTGCACGATAATGTACAGCCTTGCTCACCTCATCCGCAATACTTGCATCCAGGCACAGTCTCACCATTTTCCAGATAGAGCACCTGACTCCGGCTTCCGTAGCGGAACACGGTTACTCCTTTGCATCCCAGGTCGTAGGCGAGGTTGTAGACCTTCAGAACGTCGCCTGCAGTGGCACTCTGTGGCAGATTCACGGTCTTCGAGACTGCATTGTCGGTATGCTTCTGGAAGGCTGCCTGGATCTTCACGTGCTGCTCGGGCGGGATGTCCAGTGCAGTCACGAACAGGTCCTTCATGTCCTGAGGATTTCCGGCAATCTCCTGAACAGAACCCTTCTTCGCAACCTCGCTCATCAGGTCGGGCCTGTAGATGTTGAGCTTGGCAAGAGGTTCATGTACATCAGATCGTGAATGCCGCGTGTGTCCCGGTTTTTTAGGAACTCCTCGTAGAAGATTCCATATTTACCGAAGTTCTTGCCAAAGTCTAAGAAGACCCCTTTACCGCCTTCTTAAAGGTAGAGCTTATTTCCTCTGATGCCCATACCTCCGTCGTAGACGGTGAGCGAGACCACCTATGTGCCCTCCTGCAACCCTAAATCACAATAATTAAACATCATATAAAGGTTTGCTGGGACACATCCCTGAAACAATATTTTAGCAAGTTGGTAAAATATATTTCTTGGTTTCCGAAAGCTATTAGATATCAAACTTATAATGATAGTTGGAAAACGGAGGTTTAGAAATGGCCCAGTTCAATGTGAATGTCAATCGCTTCGATCCGTATAAGAATTTCAAGTTCAGGGTAAAATGGGATGGCCGTTATGTAGCAGGTGTCAGCAAGGTAAGCGCATTGAAGCGCCGGACTGAAGTCGTAAAGCACAGGGAAGGGGGCGATCCGAGCAGTACTCGAAAATCTCCCGGAAGAACAGAATATGAGGCGATAACTCTGGAGAGGGGAGTGACTCACGATCTTGAATTCGAGAAGTGGACCAACAAAGTGTGGAATTATGGTTCTGGAGTGGGTTCCGAAGTATCTCTGAAGGACTTTCGAAAGGACATCATCATCGAGGTTCTTAATGAGGCCGGTCAACTGGCTATTGCCTACAAGGTCTATCGTTGCTGGGTCTCGGAATACCAGGCTTTGCCCGATTTAGATGCCAATTCAAATGCTGTAGCTATTCAGCTCATAAAATTGGAGAATGAGGGCTGGGAGCGCGATTACAGCGTGCCAGAGCCTACTGAACCTAGCTTCTCTGAACCATCCAAATGATCCTGCATTTCCTAGATCAAGATGAAAATTATCAATACTGATATTAACATGAGGCAAACTCAAAATTTAAGGAGATGAATTCCTGTGATGTCACCTCGCAAAATCCAGGGCGCGATACAGGTTATCGATCCACTTACCTCTATTATTAAAAAAATAATTAATTTCCAATACAATCCAGAGACGGTTGTTCGCACTTTGACACCGGATTGGAATGGCGACGATTCGCTAAGTATTGCTGGTACCCCAAAAGAGACTATCGATATCAGCATCGAATTGGATGCGATAGATCAGCTGGAGAAAGCCGATCCAACGACTATTGATTTGGGTATCTATCCAGCGCTTTCCGCCCTTGAAATTCTGGTTTACCCTAAGAGTGAGTCAATAATCGAGAAATATCAATTGTTAGCTGATGGAAGGACCGATATCGTTCCTTATTATGAGATGCCTCTGGTTCTCTTTATATGGGGGAACAAGCGGGCAATTCCTGTTCAGCTAACAGCCTTATCTATTGTTGAACAGGATCATGATTCCAATCTAAATCCCATCCGCGCAGTCGTCTCTATAAGAATGAATGTTCTTGATTATCGCCATTTTAATATTAAACATCCAGGATTTAATTTTTTCCTGGCATATCATAAATCGAAGGAGAAAATGGCATTATATCTAATGGGCTGAAAACTATAGGGATCGGATAGCCAATTAGGTCAGATCCTACAGTATTCATAATATACGTAGCCAGACCTTTCCCATCGGATAGTGATTAGTGGTTTTATGAGCGATGAAAGAAAAATCTCTGGCAAATATCGTGGAATTGTCGAGAATAATATAGATCCTGATCTTATCGCCCTCTTGCTTCAATCGAACATAGTTCTGCTCGTGTCCATATCATAAACTAAATCTTTGAGCGACATAAGAGGTATCAAACCTTTTTGTTAGGCGATACATCATTCGCGAGAACTACACTATCGATCATAGCAATTATTGCCCCTTTTGGCCTATATCCATCAGCGGTAACAAGGCCGCAGCCTAAATCATTGATGCTCCTAAAGGTTGCCATGAAAATACTTGAAAATTTCATAGTTTTAGGTGCGAATTGTAAATTTCATCGATGCTTTCTATGACATTTTCAAGGCCGTCAATCTATAATGTCATAGAACATTTTGGAGATGCACGCACTTGTTCGGATGTTTGTTCAACTTGATTGTACAACTAACAAAATTGTCCTAACTCATCTACGGTTCAATCATCTATTCCACTAACTTTAGGCATGGATCTGCTATCTCGCCACTCATTAGTTTATCGTGGTAGAGCATGGTGATTCTGATGATCTGGAATATATGCTGCAAAGGCACGATTTTGTATTCGAAGAATGTATTTATAAAATTGAGGTCTGACTTTGAAGATCCAAAAAAAGGTAAAATGGGCTTGCAGGTTATACATACTGGTTAGAGCTGGGCTTGGCCTTAGGATCCCAGCTCCCTTTGCCCTACTTCTTTGGGTCGAACTTTATAGCCCTATCGTACACGATCTCTGAGTAGGATGGACCAGTTTTTGTAGCTTTTTCTAGGTAGGTCCTCCACCAGATATAAATCGGCTGATTCGGATGTATGCCGTAGCTTCCTGGACCATAGGGAACCTTAAAGCAATGTGGATCGCCATTACAATTCCTGGCTACCTTATAGACATAAAGGTATTTCGCATCTGGATTATCAGGGAGGTATTCCTCAGCGGTTCCGTTGAAATTCGCATCATTGATTGCTCCGGCTCCATTCCATACATCCGCTCCGTAGACGACGAAGTTCTCGTATGTAGCCTTTCCAGTGGCGACATGGTTAACTCCATAGACGATTATGAATTCATTGGTATCGTTGCCTAGAGTAATTGCCGGGTGTCGAACGAAAGGATAGCACAGCGAGAGATTAGGGAAAGAAGGTGTCGCCGAAGAGACAGTTTGATTTACAGTCCATAGATAGCACGCATCGTTGTCAGGGATTATGGCGTCAATTCCTCTCTGAATAGCATCAATCCCCAATGGGACCGGTATACTAGTTGGGAGCTCTGTAGCCTTCAAATTGCTATATTTATTGAGAATCGCCTTCCTCAACTGTTCGAGATCACTTGTGAGGTCAAACTCTGTTTTACCCGTTCCACGAACTCTCATCTCTGGATAACCATACGGGTCTAGCTTTGCAGACTCGTTGGGGGTTATGCGGAAAACAGTTGCAGGTGTATTATTAATGTAAGCATCGCCTGCTTGCAGGTCTTGGAATAGAGCTGGACGGATTATTATAGCAAATGTATCAGAATTATTCTCTAAGCCCATATTCAACAAAGCCGAGGGAAACACCTGGGTATTAAAAATGTCGCCCGAATACCCTGCTGATAGAGCAGCTGCCCGGATACGTTGATCAATGCCTCTGTCGGCTGTAGCGACTATCATAGTAGTTTGATTGAATGGACTTCCAGCCAACCCATTAGGCGTCCCTTCAGTATTGATGACCAAATTGTTTACTGTATCTGCTAAGTTGGCAAAGACCCATCGGGTTTCATTTCCATATGTCCTGTCCACTATATAATGATCGTAACTAAAGTATCTACACTCAGGCGGTGTTCTTCCCACGAAAACCACGGCTTCATCTGGGCCTAGATTCCAAAAGGAAGATAAGTTCGAGCTCAATCCAAGCGTTCTAGCTATTTTAGCAAACTGCGCAGGTACCTTATGACCAGGTGCAGGTGGAACAAAATATGACAAATATTTCGTGGTAGGATTGTTTCCATAGCATGAAGGTAACACTCCAAAGTCATGCACTTTGATAGTATCAAAATAACCTAGCCCTCCTTTTTGTACAGTGAATCCACCTTGTTCTAAGGCTTTTTGAAAAGCCTTCACATCACCTGTTTTTACATTCTCTGCAAGGCCAGTTCCTATTAACATGGCTAATAAAACTGCCAATATTATATAAACTTTCATAATATATGTTCCTCCCGCTGGTTGATTTAATAATCAATCATTAAAAATCTTGCGGACTACATTGAGGAATCATAACCAAATGAAAGATGGTCGTGCGGGGTCTCATCCCCTGCGCGGGAATATCGCTAGCGGCAAATTTTCGTTCGTAGTTATTACTGTGAAGGTAAATCAGTGATCAATCCAGCTCTAAAAAGGTTTATCTTCTTTTGCGGAATAATTTCGAATAATATCGGCCATCTAAAATCATAAGGGTTGTGAGGTTAGGATTATGCCTGTCATCGAAATCAATGGCACCAACCTAGAATATGTTGAGAAGGGACACGGGGCTAGCCGACAGAATTGCCTTGGGTCCCTCTTCACCTGGAATCGAGGCCGTTGTCTTATGATCAGTTGGCAGATCCTAGAGGCCATTATTTGATTATGACAATTCATATTCAGGACAATTCCATAAAAAGTCTACAAATCCCCTATCATAAGATACTATTATTGTAGGGAAAATGTGTACTTTTTATGGATTTCTTAGTTACACTTGCATGAAGAGCTAACTATAGGAGCCACAATTGAATGTATCGGATAGAAGCAGTTCATGAGTTAAGCGGTTTCAACCACATTGGGAAAGCGATCATCGCGTAAACTACTGCCGCTATTACCGCCACTTCTATCACATAGATTCCTATCTCGAATATGTCCATCTTTTTCTTTGGCTGTTCTTCATTGGGTATCATAAGTTCTCCTTGGAAAAACAATGCGCATTAACTTCTAACCAATCCCTTAAGTCCTGAGATTATCTAGAGCGCTAGTCCCCAGAGAATTAGGATACTAATCGTCATTGTATCCACAGCAATCCCCATTATTAATAATGATTAACTTATATGTATATGTTTCGTTAGCAAGGATTCCTTCTTTGCAATAAGATTTTATATAATATCTCAAGGAACATTAATATCCAAACCAAAGAGTTGTATACATATAAAGTAATTACTATTGTCCGAGTAGTAGCGGGCCAAGAAAATAGGCCGACCAAAGAAAAACAGAGAACTGCTGACCGGTAGAGCGGGACGAAAGGCTATCGAGAGCGAAGACATCGCAAGGGATTCCCTCCGATGGCAACGCCGAAAGCAAACAATAGAACGATTCAATGGGAATTAATGAGCAGCAAGAACCATACTTCATTTACCTTCAACAGACTAGAAAGGTAAACGGCTCAGATGTCATGAAACTTGGAAAAGTAGGGTGGTCCTGAGCCGTTTATTACATAGAGGATATCGTTGATGGTATTTAAACATTACTTATATCTTGTATATGTTATCATAAGCCTTTTTAAATCAATCTTTAATAAGACTTGCAATATCTATTTTCTTCTGCAAATGTTGATATCTGCACAATATCTTCAGGGTCGCAAGGTCGGAGCAGCCTCCGGCGCACACATCTAAAGTGATGTGCGCCTCCGGCTCTCCTCTGACCCGTTCTTAAATTCTGAAGGAAATTTGATGTAGAACCTTGCAGCCCAAATCTCTGCACCTCTAAATCCTCTGCTTGTTGGCATATTCATGTAATCGAAGTGGATTCAATGATAACCGCTGTGACAATTGAAATCTTTGAGTAATATCGCCTCAATCCAGTCGCTTATTCAACGAATTTACTTTTGTTTCATACTCCTTTTTTGCACTAGCTAATAATTCGTTCCAACAATTCTGAGATTCATCTATTTTTTCTTTGACATATTCATAAAAGTTGCTGTCCTTTTTTGTAGATCTTATTAACACTTCTTTAAGTCCGCCTTCCTGGTAGACTTGCAGAGAAACCACATTTAGGTTGCGATCCATTAGAACGATGGACGCGCCAAAGTTCGCATTGGCCTCTGTTTGATCTACTATCCATCCGCCCGTGTTATATAGAGCGATTGATTTGCTGATGCCCGTTTCTATCTCGGCTAGGTCAACTACCCTTTCGAGTGGCTTATGGGTATGTCCATAAACAAAAGTTATATCTGAGATACTTTTAGGAAGATCATCTTTCATCAAAGGCCAAGAAAGTCGAAGCACCTGATTCAGTCCGCTCTTGATCTCTTGGTTCATGAGATCGTCTCCATCAGCGCTGGTATCTCTACGATTCCTCTCGCCAAGCAGACTCGTGACTAGAGGAAGACTAATATGGAAGACTTCTTTCAGCGCTTTCTCTTCAACCCAGGTACCCGGCAACCAAGAGACATCAAATTTCTTGGCGAGATTTACGGATATTTTGTCAAGGAAACGTACAATTAGGGTTGGATTCTTCATGTTTTCATAGATGCTCCTAATCGTACTGCCAGCCTGACCGGATCGACCCAGAGTAGACCAGAAAAAGTCAATCCAAGCAAAGTTCTCCTCCTCCAGATTATCTATGTTTTCTGGAAACTTTCCACCGGTTAGGGTAGTATTCAGGTCGCTGATAAGGTAGTATGGCCTCTCCGTAAATTGACCATGATGGATGATTACGCAACTCTTTTGGTCTTCAGATGGTATTGCCAGGTTGGGATACGATATTTGAATCTTCAATTTGGGGCTGAAAAGTTTGTCATGCATTACAGTATGGCGTTGTAACAGGCTCATGAGGAAAGTGGAGTAGATAGGATATCGGTTAAAGATCATGGAAGTTCTATGCCAGGGTGCTGGAAGGACTTTCAGATTCTTTCTGCGGATATAGTCCTCGTACTGAGTCTCTCTTGCAGTTTCCCATATGTGATGGTCATGATTTCCAGGAATAAAGATGATCTCATCGTCGAAAAGCTCCTCCTTATTTTTCATGATAAGGCCCATGAATCTCTCGAACATCATTGCAGCAAGCTCGAACTTTCCAAGGGCTAGTTCCAAGATATCTCCATTCAATATCAAGGTGGGACGAGGCCTTCCGTCCTTCCTTGAAGCTGTGCCTGCAAGAAGACTTTCCAAGCATCTCGCGAGATTTCTCATTACATCGCTTGCATCAAGGCCATTTGCATTCTTCGAATTGAGTATGCTATCCTCATCACCAAGGTGTAGGTCAGATAGGCATACGAAGCAGATTTGGTTCTCCTCAACAGCGGTCATACCTAGTCCAATCCCCTTGCCAGTATTGATACAAGACCCAACAGCAAAACACATATATAATCATTATCTATAATTTTCTAGCTGTTAATTCCTTCAAACAATTATCGTTAGAGTGAAGCAGGTTCAGATATGCGACCTAGATCCACAGTTCGTACATGGGATCTGACAAGAAATCTCTTAAAAAACTATCAACCCCACCTTTGTTGCATATAAGAAAATATCATAATTGATGTAAGAATCTCCAGATGCCTAAGTCGAACCTTCTGGAATGTATCCTCGCAGCAAGAAAATCTTCACCCTTTATTATGCACCAGTTTGTCCTCAAATCGGATTTCCTGGAGGCAAATATACAGCCTTTCGCACCTCATCCACAGTACTTACACCCCGGCACAGTTTCTCCGTTCTCGAGGTAGAGCACTTGGCTGCGGCTGCCGTACCGAAACACTGTCACCCCTTTGCATCCCAGGTCGTAGGCGAGGTTGTAGACTTTTAGCACATCGCCCACAGTGGCACTCTGCGGCAGGTTCACTGTCTTGGAGACTGCATTGTCGGTGTGCTTCTGGAAAGCCGCTTGAATCTTCACATGCTGCTCGGGCGGTATATCCAGTGCAGTTACAAACAGGTCCTTCATGTCCTGAGGAATTCCGGCAATCTCCTGAACAGAACCCTTCTTCGCAACCTCGCTCATCAGGTCGCGGCTGTAGATTCCCCGCTCCCTGGCGGCCTGCTCAAAGAGAGGCGAGACTTCAAAGAGCTTTGCTCCTTCCAGCACGTGTCGCACAAAGCTGATGGCGAAGAGCGGCTCGATTCCGCTGCTGGTTCCTGCGATTATGCTGATGGTGCCAGTGGGCGCGACTGTCGTAACGGTCGAGTTGCGCATGGCGTCCCAATCTTTTAGCTTCGACTGCTCGAAGAGGGCGAAGGACCCGCGCTCTGCGCCTAGCCTGGCCGACTCTTCGCGGCCTAGCTTGGACAAACGGCTCATCACCTCCTCAGCGACGCGGATCGCGTCTTCGGAGTTGTAGGAGATGTTCATCTCTATCAGCATCTCCGCGAACCCCATAACGCCAAGGCCGATCTTCCTGTTTCTTAAGGTGACCTCTTCAATCTGCGCAAGAGGAAAGCGGTTCACATCGATCACTTCATCGAGATAGCGTACTCCAAGAGTGATCAGCTCGTCCAACCGGTCCCACGCGATCTCACCCTTTTCCACAAGGCGTGATAGGTTGATGGACCCCAGGTTGCACGACTCGTAAGGCAGCAGAGGCTGCTCTCCGCATGGATTGGTGGCTTCAATGGTTCCATGAATGGGGTGAGCCGCGTTGATCCTATCAATGAATATGACTCCAGGATCTCCGCCTCGCCACGCTGAGTTGGCGATGAGGTTCATAAGCTCAGGCGCGTTGAGGCTGCCTGTTACTTCCCCGTTCCGTGGGTTCACGAGCTTGATCTCGCCGCCCCCGCGGGCCTTGCGCATGAACTCGTCCGTGGCAGCCACTGAGACGTTGAAGTTCTCCAGGAACCCTGCCTTCTCCTTTGCCTCGATGAACTCCAGAATATCAGGATGATCAACCCGCAGCACGCCCATGTTGGCCCCTCTTCGGCGTCCGCCCTGTTTTATCACGTTCGTAGCGGCATCGAAGATGCTCATGAA
>Ga0209777_10006887_pt1 | contig 12727 bp, 11 predicted proteins | sample FrelakmetHBP12HB_FD_187147 | JGI IMG/M metagenome (GOLD analysis project Ga0209777, IMG submission 187147) | Freshwater lake sediment microbial communities from the University of Notre Dame, USA, for methane emissions studies -HBP12 HB (SPAdes)... | ecosystem: Environmental > Aquatic >...
TCCGATCTGGACTGGTGATGGACGCCGGCACACGGGTCGGACTCAGAGTCGAGACCGTTGCATGAGCGGCCCGCTCGGCGAGGCAGGAAAAATGGCAGGACCTACCGCCAGGCAGGGGACCAACGGGCAATGCCCTCGGCGCGGAAGTGCCCGTTGTTACCTGCTCGGGCATTGACGGGCCGGTTTCCGGAACGACTTCTAATCCGCAGGTCGTGGGTTCGATGCCCACCCCGGTCACTCCCGCCCCTCCGGGGCCACAGGCGCCGATGCGCCGCCGTGACATGATGCCCAGCCAACGCCCTCAGGTTATCCTAATGGGAGCCGTGCAGTCGGATTCGGGCGCCGGGCCCGGGTCGAAAGCAACCGCGTCGGGCTGCGCGTAGAGTTACAATGGCCGCCGGGCGTGCATCATACGCCGGGCGAGCGGCCAGCCAGGAGGATAGCGTGGCGCGCGTACTGGTCCTGGACGACGAAGACGAGGTGCGCACCGTGTTGATGCGGGCCCTCCAACGCGCGGGGCACGAAGCGCTCGGGGCGGAGGACGGCCGGCAGGGTCTCCAGATCGTCCGGACGGAGAACCTCGATCTGGTGGTCACCGACCTCGTGATGCCCGAGATCGACGGTTTGGAGTTCATGAAGGAGCTGGCGCACCTCCGGCCAGGCACGCCGGTCATCGCCATTTCGGGCGGGGGGGTCTGGGACGCCCAGAGCCTGCTCAAGGTGGCCGGGGCGCTCGGCGCGCTCCGGACGCTCAGCAAGCCGTTCGAGCTCGACGAGTTCCTGAACCTCGTAGCCGAGGTGCTCGCGACCAGGACGCCCCCGGGCGGAGGAACTAAGCAGGGCTGACGAGGGTCGGAGGGATGCGAGCGCGGCAGCGCTGACGGGGCGCCCGCCGTATGATAGGCATCGCACCGCATCCTTCTGAGGGGAAGTCGCCGTGCCGGGTCTGTTCGACGCTCTCCGCATCCGCGGTCTCCAGTTCCACAATCGCGTCTTCGTCTCACCCATGTGCCAGTACTCGAGCGAGGACGGCTTCGCCGGGGACTGGCACCTCGTGCACCTGGGCAGCCGTGCCGTCGGCGGCGCCGCCCTGGTGTTCACCGAGGCCACGGCCGTCACGCCGGAAGGCCGCATCACGCCGCAGGACCTGGGGCTCTGGAAGGACGCGCAGGTCGAGCCGCTGGAGCGGATCGTCAGGTTCGTGCGCGGGCAGGGGAGCCGCGCCGGGATGCAGCTGGCGCACGCCGGCCGCAAGGCGAGCACCTATCGGCCGTGGGATGGAAAGCCGGGAAGCGTGCCGGCGTCCGAAGGCGGGTGGACGGCGCTGGCGCCGAGCACCGTGGCGTTCGAGGGATACGCGGCGCCGGTAGCCGCGAGCGAGGCGGCGATCGGGGAGGTCGTGCGCGCCTTCGCCTCCGCCGCACGGCGCGCGCGCGGGGCCGGCTTCGAGGTCGTTGAGGTGCACGCCGCGCACGGCTACCTGCTGCACGAGTTCCTCTCGCCGCTCAGCAACCATCGCACCGACGGCTACGGCGGCTCGTTCGAGAACCGGACCCGGCTGCTGCGGGAGGTCGTCGGGGCGGTGCGGAACGAGTGGCCGGAGCGGCTGCCGTTGTTCGTCCGCGTGTCGGCGACCGACTGGGTCGAGGGCGGATGGGACCTCGAGCAGTCGGTGGAGCTGGCCCGCGCGCTCCGACCGCTGGGCGTGGACCTCGTGGACTGCTCCTCGGGCGGCCTCGTGGCCCACGCGAAGATCCCCGTTGCTCCGGGGTATCACGTGCCGTTCGCGGAGCGGATCCGCCGCGAGGCCCAGGTGCTGACGGGCGCGGTGGGACTGATCACCGAGGCGGCGCAGGCCGACGGCGTCATTCGCTCAGGACAGGCGGACGCGGTGCTCCTGGCGCGCGAGCTGCTGCGCGACGCCTACTGGCCGATGCGGGCCGCGCGCGAGTTGGGGAACGGCGCATCGTGGCCGGCGCAGTACCTGCGGGCGGCGCCTCCCGGTGCGGCGAAGCGCGCGAGCGACACCACCACCGACTGACACGAGGGGCTCATGGAACGGTTGCAGCTCGATCCTCGCACCACGGCGCTCGTGCTCATCGATCTCCAGCGCGGCATCGTGGGCCGCCAGACCGCGCCGCACACCGCCGCCCAGGTCGTCGAGCGGGCGCAGCGGCTGGCGACACGCTGCCGCGAGGTCGGCGCGACGGTCGTCCTGGTGCGCGTCGCGTACGCGGCCGACGGCCGGGACCGGCTCACGCAGCGCGTGGACGCCGCGCCGTGGAGCGCCACCGTGGCCCCGGACTTCAGCGAGCTCGTTCCCGAGCTCGGTCCCAAGCCGGGCGACGTCGTGGTCACCAAGCGGCAGTGGGGGGCCTTCTACGGGACGGAGCTGGACCTCGTGCTGCGCCGTCGCGGCGTCCGGACGATCGTCCTGGGAGGCATCTCCACGAACTTCGGCGTCGAGTCCACGGCGCGCGACGCGTGGGAGCGCGGCTACGAGCTGGTCTTCGCGGAGGACGCGATGTCCGCGATGGCGGCCGAAGCGCATCAGTTCGCGGTGAAGCAGATCTTCCCTCGGCTCGGCCGGGTGCGCTCCACCGACGATGTCCTCGAGGCCCTGAAGACGGCGGCCGCGTAGCGATGAGCTTCGGCCGCGCTCAGGAGACCGCTGCGAGCCCCGCCTCGAACTGATCCACCTCCGCCAGGCGCGCGTGCTTCTCCGGCGCCGCCAGGAACGACGCCCGGAAGGAGTTCCGCGCGAGCGTGAGGAGATCCTCCCGGCTCAGTCCCAGCCCCTGCTCGGCCGCGCGGTAGTTGGCCGCGACGTAGCCGCCGAAATAGGCCGGATCGTCGGAGTTCACCGTCACGCACAGCCCTTCGGCGAGCAGCCGCTTGAGATTGTGCTCGGCGATCGTCGGGAACACGCGCAGCTTGACGTTCGACAGCGGACAGACCGTGAGCGGGATCCGGTCGGCACGGAGCCGCTCGACGAGGCGCGGGTCCTCGAGGCAGCGGACCCCGTGGTCGATCCGCCGCGCGTGCAGCACGTCGAGCGCCTCCCAGATGTACTCGGGCGGCCCCTCCTCGCCGGCGTGCGCGACCGCGAGCAATCCCTCCGCCCTCGCGCGCTCGAAGACGGCGGCGAACTTCCGGGGCGGATGCCCGACCTCTGAGGAGTCCAGCCCGACCGCGGCGATGCCGTCCTTGAAGGGGAGCGCCGCCGCCAGCGTCTCCATCGCCGCCTCGGCCGTGAGATGGCGGAGGAAGCAGAGGATGAGGCGCGACGACATCCGGAGCGCGTGCTCCGCGTCGTCCAGGGCGCGGCGAATGCCGGTGACCACGGTCTCGAACGCGATTCCACGGTCCGTGTGCGTCTGCGGATCGAAGAAGATCTCGGCGTGGCGTACGCCGTCGGCGTGCGCCCGCTCCAGGTACGCCCAGGTGAGATCGTAGAAGTCCTGCTCGCGGAGCAGGACCTTGGCGCCCTCGTAGTAGATGTCGAGGAAGGACTGCAGGCTGGTGAACTGATACGCCCGGCGGACCGCCTCCACCGACGGGAAGCGCAGGCGGACGCCGTTGCGCTTCGCCAGCTCGAACATCAGCTCGGGCTCGAGGGTGCCCTCGATGTGGAGGTGCAGCTCGGCCTTGGGGATCGCAGCGCAGAAGTCGGTCACGGGCCCTTCCTTCCCGGCGAGGCCCAAGATAGAGCGGGGGAGCCGGTCGACGCCAACCGGCTCCCCCGCCGCGACGAACGCGCTGCGCGAACTACCGGTGGTCCCAGTCCGTCGGCAGCTCGAAGACCATCCCCACCGCCGCATGGTCGGACGGAAACAGACCGGACGCCGTGCGGTCCTTCTGCTCAGTGCCGAAGATGGCCGCATCCACGTCGTGGGGCCGGCCGAGCCGGTCCCGCAGCAGGACCAGATCGATCCGCGCGTTGAACACCAGGTGCTTGAAGGGCACCAGCACGCCGTTCGCGTCCAGAGCGCCCACGCCGTCAGCCGGGCCGTTCGTCAAACCGGCATCACGCGGATGGGCCAGCGGCCACAGGTCCCTGAAGCCCGCGCTCGTGATCAGCGCGTAGCTCGGGGCGTGGGTGTTGGCATCGGCGTTGAAGTCTCCCACCCAGATCACGGGGTTGTGCTCGTTCCTCAGCAGCCCCACCAGCTCGTCCGCCTGCGCCAGGTTGACATCGGGGGACTCCGCCTCGAGGTGGCTGTTCACGAAGCGGAACGACTGCCCGTCCACGGTCGCCTCGATGGAGCACCAGCCGCGGTAGAGTCCGTTGTCGGTGCCCAGCAGAGTGAGCGGGATGAACGTCGCGAACCTGGCGTGCCGGGGGTCGCGGAACCGCGTGCCGGCCCGGACCAGGATGGCGTCGCGGTCCTGGAAGCGGACGAGGGCGAACGCCGTCGGGTTGCCCGAGCCGTCAAACGCCGTGGCCACCGGTGCCGAGACGTCGCTCGTCGTGTCGGCGGAGGCGACGACGTAGTTGAGGTGGCGCGCCTTCAGGGCGGCCATGACCAGCTTGACGAAGTCGTACTGCGTCACGAACGGCGCGCCCTCCCCCGTTTCGGGGTTGTACGGCGCCGACACGCTCCACAGCGCGACCTCATCGAGCCCCACGATATCCGGCTGCACCGCGGCGATCTGGTCCGCGATCTTCCCGGCGCGCTGCGGGAAGTTCGTCTGCTGCAGCTCCGCGTAGGCCAGGGTGGCGGCGGTCAGGGCGGCGACGGGGTCGGGCGGCGTGATGCTGGCTGCCGCTATGACCGGGTCCAGGTTGGTGCCGAGGTACACGTTGTACGTCATGACTCTGAGCCCGGGGGCGTTGGGCCCGGGCAGGCCGGAGCCGCCGCTCCAGTCCTGGGTGACCAGCAGCTCGTTGCCCACGGCCGCGAGATGGTCACTGGATGGGCCGGTCACGGAATCGCTCTGGCACGCGGTCACGAACAGGCCGGCGACGGCGAAGAAGGCGAGACGCTTCACGGTGCACTCCGGAGTTGATGGTGCGATGAGGCTATGGCGGCAGCGTCATGCGCTCGTCAAGAGGCGACCGGGGGATTAGGCGAGCATTTTGTTCGAGAATCGCGGAGAGCGACGACGCGCCGGGCTGCAGGGGGCCGCCAGGGCCCTGGTGGGTGAAAGGCAGGACCGTCCTTACTTCGGCGGCGACGCACTCCCGCCCTGGAGCTTGATTGCGAGGCAGTCATAGACCACGCGCCCGCCCTGATACGTGAGCGCGCCGCGCTTCACCAGCCGCCAGACGCCGTCCTGGAACGCCCCATCGGCCTCGAGCCGCTCGGTCAGGCCCGCCGACCCGTCGAGGAATTCCTTCAGACCGGCGTTCTGCGTGAGCACCACGGCCTTGAGACCGGGACCGGCAACCACGGTGAACGGTTCGACGATCAGGCTGGAGAGGTCGGGCGCCGTCAGGGGCTGGATCGTCTGCTTCCCCTGCAGCTGGATCATCCGGGCCCGGGCGTCGGGGCCCACGGTGTCCTTGGTCGAGCCGATCAGGTCGAGCAGGTAGTTGCGGACGTCGTTCAGGTCCCTGGCGGAGCGCAGCTTCTCCGGGTCCGCATACGCATTGAGCGCCTTGGCGAGCAGGGAGATCTCGCGCAGGTAGTGGTTGCGCTGGTTCGACGGCACCAGGTACATGGCGATGACCGACACGGGCTCGGCCTGAGACTCGTAGGCGATGCCGGTCGGGCTCCACCCCACGACGCACACGAGATCTTCCTCGAACGGCACGCGCGCATGCGGGCACGCCCAGCCCTTCCCCAGGGACGTGCTGGACACCCGCTCCCGCTCCATGACCAGCCCCACCACGTCGGTCCCCGAGGGCACCGAGGGAATGGCCTCGAGGATGTGGGCGAGCAGGTGCAGCGCGTCGTCCCGGTTGTTGTCGGGCAGCTCGATCAACCGGCCTTCTTGCAGGGCATCCAGCAGGGAGTCCATCGCTACTCAGCTCCGAACCGTTTCATGAACCAGGTCTTCACCACGTGGGTGATGGCGCCGTAGGCCAGGAGGAAGGACGCGATCCAGGCCCAGTAGACGGGAGGGAGGGCGACCAGCCCGAGCGCGCCGGCGAACGGCGAGTAGGGCAGCCAGGCACCGATGCCCATCACGGCCAGCGTGGTCAACGTCATCGGCAGCGACGCCCGGCTCTCGATGAAGGGTATCCGCCTCGTCCTGATGATGTGGACGATCAGGGTCTGGGTCAACAGCGATTCCACGAACCACCCTGTCTGGAACAGGCTCGCGAAGTGGAGGCGCTGGGCGGCCCCGAGGGAGGCGTCTCCGAAGAGGCTGCACTGGAAGAAGAACCACATGAGCGCGAAGGTGGCGTAGTCGAAGATCGAGCTGATCGGGCCGATGAAGACCATGAAGCGCTTGATGTTGTCGATGTTCCAGTGGAGCGGGCGCGCCACCAGCTCTTCGTCCACGCGATCGGAGGGGATGCCGGTCTGGGAGAAGTCGTAGAGGAGATTGTTCGTCAGGATCTGGACCGGCTGCATGGGCAGGAACGGCAGCAGGTAGCTCGCGCCGACCACGCTGAACATGTTGCCGAAGTTGGAGCTGGCGCCCATGCGGATGTACTTGGTGATGTTGGCGAAGACCTTCCGGCCCTCGATGATCCCCTCCTCCAGGACCAGCAGGCTCTTCTCCAGCAGGACGATGTCCGCCGCTTCCTTGGCGACGTCCACGGCCGAGTCCACGGAGATGCCCACGTCGGCCGCCTTGAGGGCGGGCGCGTCGTTGATGCCGTCGCCCATGAACCCCACGACGTGGTTGCTCCGTTGCAGGGCCTGCACGATCTGCTCCTTCTGCACCGGAGAGAGCTTCACGAAGACGTCCACGTCCTGGGCGACCCGGGTCAGCTGCTCCGGCGTGAGCTGGGCCAGCTCGGCGCCGCTGACGATCCGCTCGACGGGCAGGCCGACGTCCCCGCACACCTTCCGGGTCACCAAGGCGTTGTCCCCGGTCAGGACCTTCATCTTCACCCCGGCCGCCGTGAGGAGCTTCAACGCCGATTCCGCCGAGTCCTTCGGCGGATCGAAGAAGGCGATGTACCCGAGCAGCACGAGCTGGCTCTCGTCGCCGGTCGTGAAGGTGGTCTGCTCGCGGGGAAACTCCCGGTACGCGATGCCGAGGACACGGAAGCCCTGGCTGTTGAGCTGTTCGACTTCTTCGAACAGGTCCGCGCGAATCACGTCGAGCAGCTCGAAGACCTCGTCACCGACCTGGTAGCGGTTGCAGCACGAGTAGATCTCCTCCACCGCCCCTTTGCAGATCAGCACGTGGTCGCCCTCGTAGTCCACTACGACCGACATCCGGCGACGCTGGAAATCGAACGGCAACTCGTCCACCAGACGGCAGCCCTGTTCCGCGTCCAGGTCGGCGCGCTCGAGCACCGCCCGGTCAATGAGGTTGCGCAGGCCCGTCTGGAAGTAGCTGTTGAGGTAGGCGTAGTTCAGGACGTCCTGGCTCTCCAGGCCGGTGATGCCGACGTGCCGCTCGAGCACCACCGTGTCCTGGGTCAGCGTCCCGGTCTTGTCCGTGCAGAGGATGTCGATGGCGCCGAGGTTCTGGATGGCCGGGAGGCGCTTCACGATGACCTTCTTCCCGGCCATCGTCAGCGCCCCCTTCGCCAGGTTCACCGTGACGATCATCGGCAGCATCTCGGGCGTGAGGCCGACGGCGATGGACAGCCCGAACAGCAGCGCCTCCAGCCAGTTGCCCTTGGTGAGGCCGACGATGAGGAACACCGCGAACACCATCACCGTCATGAAGCGGATCATCAGCCAAGTGAACGACCGCACGCCCCGATCGAAGCTGGTCTCTTCCCGGCGCTCGGTCAGGCGCTCGGCGATGGCGCCGAACAGCGTCCGCGTCCCCGTGTTGACCACCACGCCCCGCGCCGTGCCGCTGGTGACGTTGCTTCCGAGGAAGCAGGCGTTGGCCACGTCCGCGGCCGTCCGGTCCGCGTCGGGGCGGGCCTCCGCTGCCTTTTCGACCGCCATGGACTCGCCGGAAAGCGCCGACTGGCTGACGAAGAAGTCCTTGACGGCGAGCAGGCGCAGGTCCGCCGGGATGATGGAACCGGAGTGGAGAACGACGACGTCCCCGGGGACGACCTCCGCGATCCGGATCTCGGTCTCCTGGCCGTCCCTGAGGACGAGGGTGCGCGATTGCACGCGCTTGCCCAGGGACTCGACCGCCCGGCCCGACCGGCGATCCAGGACGTAGGAAAGTCCCACGCTGAGCAGGATCATCGCGCCGACGATCGCGGTGGATTCGAGCTGGCCGATGAGCCCGGAGACGAGGGCGATGATGAGGAGCTGGACGACCAGCGGGCTGCGGCAGCGCTGGAAGATGTCCGCCCAGAACCCCAGGTGCTTGCCGTGGGCCAACTCGTTGGGACCGTATTCCGTCAGGCGGCGCGCCGCTTCCTCGGAGGTCAAGCCGCGCGCGGTGGTGCCGAGGGCCGCGAGCGCGTCGGCTGCGGGCTGCGAGCACAGGGAGACCAGCCGCCGCTCGTTCTCCGCCTGCGACTGGGGGATCCCGGGAAGGGCCTGGGTCATGGACGCCGTCTCATCGGTCCTGGGCGTTCGTAACGTTCACCGGTTGGATGCAGGAGGTGACCCGAGGATCGTGCAGCGATTTGCCGATGCAGTACATGGGGCCCGCCCGCGACGGTTCCGAAGCGTGCCCACAAAATAGTAATGCGGCGCGGGAGCGGTAGACGCGAATTTCGCGGAACGGCCCGTGCGTTGGCGCTTGGGCGCCATCTGCGGGCGGACCGTTGACCACGGGCCGTGAGTTGACCGGGTGAGTGCCGCGCCCGATACTTCGATCCGTGGACCGCGAGATTCGCATCAAGGCCGAGCCGATCGACACGGAGCGCTGCCGCTTCGTGGTGAGCGAGCCGCTGCTCGAGGGCGGTGCGCGCCGCTTCGCGTCGGCCGAGGAGGCAAAGGGCTCGCCCCTGGCCGAGGCGCTGTTCGGCATCGCGGGCGTCAGCGAGGTCGTGGTCTCGGGGGGCACGATCACGGTCGCCAAGGACACCCCGACGCCCTGGCAGGCCACGGGGAAGCAGGTCGGGGCGGCCATCCGGGCGGCCTTCGCGGCGGGCGGCCCGCTGATCGCCGAGGCGGCAGCCGTGTCGTCGGAGGACGACGAGCGGCTGTACGGCCGTGTGGCCGACCTGTTCGAGGCGGAGATCAACCCCGCGGTCGCGCGCCACGGCGGCACGGTCGAGCTGATCGACGTTCAGGACGCGATGGTGCTGCTCCGGATGGGCGGGGGGTGCCAGGGATGCGGCATGGCCGACGTGACGCTCCGGCAGGGGATCGAGGTCCTGCTCAAGAAGCGCCTGCCAGAGATCCGCGGCCTCATCGACGTCACCGATCACTCGGCGGGCAGCAACCCGTACGTGACCGCGTCGAAGAAGTAGGCGGCCGGGAGCGCGCCGTGGCCGATCCCGCCTCCCGCCCGCGCCTCCTCCTCCTGCTGCCGAGCACGACGTACCGCGCCACCGCCTTCGTCGAGGCGGCGCACCGGCTGGACCTCGATCTCACCGTGGCGACCGACCACGCCAACGTTTTCGCCTCTCGCGAACCCGACCGCCTGCTGACCATCGATCTCGCGCACCAGGAGCGTGCGGTGCGGGAGGTGCGGGCGTTCGCCCGGCAGCATCCGGTGGCCGCCGTCGTCGGCGTGGACGACGACACGGCCGTGATCGCGGCGGCCATCGCGGAGGAGCTGGGGCTGCGGCACAATCCGCTGGCGGCGGCGCGGGCGGCGCGGGACAAGCACCGCCAGCGGGTGCTGCACGCCGAGCGCGGCGTCCGGGTGCCGGAGTCAGCGCTGCACGAGGTGGGCGAGCCGCCCGAGGCGGTCGCGCGTGACGCGCCCTATCCCTGCGTCCTGAAGCCGCTCTGCTTGTCGGCGAGCCGCGGCGTGATCCGGGCCGACACGCCGGAGCAGTTCGTCGCGGCGCACGCGGCCCTGGCGCGCATCCTCGCCGCGCCCGACGTGGCCGCGCTGGGGACGGCCGCGCGCCGCTACCTGGTCGAGCGGTTCGTCCCCGGACCGGAGGTCGCGCTCGAAGGGCTGCTCGTCGGTGGCCGGCTGCAGGTGCTCGCCCTGTTCGACAAGCCGGATCCCCTGGACGGACCCACCTTCGAGGAGACGATCTACGTCACGCCGAGCCGCCTGCCCTGGGCCGTGCAGCGCGCGGTGGGCGAGTGCGCGGCGCGCGCGGCGGAGGCGCTCGGGCTCGTCACCGGTCCGATCCACGCGGAGCTGCGCGTGGGCGACGGCGGGCCGTGGCTGATCGAGATCGCGGCGCGGCCGATCGGCGGGCGGTGCAGCCGCGTGCTGCGGTTCGGCGAGGGGCCGGACGCCATCTCGCTCGAGGAGCTGCTGCTCCGGCAGGCGGCGGGCCTTTCCATCGAGACCTGCCAGCGCGAGGCGCAGCCGGTGGGGGTGATGATGCTCCCGACTCCGCGCGCGGGCCGCCTGCTGGGCGTGAGCGGGGCGGACGCGGCGCTGGGCGTGCCGGGCGTCGAGGGGATCGAGATGACCGTGTACCCGGGGCAGCGCCTGGTGCCGCTGCCGGCGGCCTCACGGTACCTCGGCTTCATCTTCGCGCGGGCGGAGACCCCCGCGTCGGTCGAAGCCGCGCTGCGGCGCGCGCACGCCTGCCTGACCTTCGACATCGAGCCGGAGTAGAGGGACGTGGCGCTGCTCCTGAGCGAAGCCGACCTCAGGCGCGTGCTGGCCATGCGCGAGCTGATCCCGGCGATGCGGGACGCGCTCGCGCACTTCTCCCGCGGCGACGTCGTCCAGCCGGTGCGCCCGACGCTCGGGATCGAGCCGGTCGGCGGCTACTACTCGACCATGCCAGCGTACCTGCGCGACGAGCGGGGCGGGGCACTCGGCATGAAATCGGTGACCTTCTTCCCGGGGAACGCCGGCGGGCCGTATCCCACGCACCTCGCCACGGTGCTCCTGCTGGATGCCGCGACGGGCGCGCTGGTGGCGATCCTCGACGGGCGGCTCATCACGGAGATGCGGACGGCGGCGGTCACGGCGGTGTCGGTGGACCTGCTCGCCCGCCGCGCGGCCGCGCGCCTCGCGATCCTCGGCTCGGGGGTCCAGGCCCGCAGCCACCTCGAAGCCGTCGCGCTGGTGCGCCCGCCGGCGTCGGTGGTCGTCTGGTCGCGGGATCCGGCGCACGCCGCCCGGTTCGCGCGCGAGATGGCGGGCACGGTCGCGTGCCCGATCCGGACTGCCGCCACCGTGCGCGAGGCGATGCGGGGGGCGGAGATCGTCGTCGCCGTGACGGCGGCGAGGGAGCCGATCACCGACGCGGCGTGGCTGGAGCCGGGGATGCACCTCTGCGCGATCGGCTCGTCGGTGCCGGACATGCGCGAGCTGGACGCGGCGACGGTGGCGCGGAGCCGCGTGTTCGTGGACTCCCGCGCCTCGGCCGAGGTGGAGGCGGGAGACCTGATGCTGGCGCGGCAGGAAGGGCGGATCGGCCCTTCCCACGTCGTGGCCGAGCTGGGCGAGGTGGCGGCCGGCGCGCCGGGACGCGGGTCGGACGACGAGATCACGCTCTTCAAGTCGCTCGGGCTCGCCGTCGAGGACGTCGTCACGGCGCGCCTCGCGGTCGCCCGCGCGAAGGCGATGGGAGTCGGAACGGAGGTCACGCTGTGATCCACGCGCTCGTAGCGGCGGCGCTGGCGCTGGCGCCGCAGGATACGGTCCACACCAGCTTCGCGGACGTCGTCGTGGCGCCGCCGGATTCGGCAGTGGCCGCGCGGGTCGCGGAGCTGGTGGACGTCGGATACCGCAAGCTCCACGGCTACACCGGGTACGACCTCAACACGCTGATGAACCGGATCCACGGCAACCCGGACGTCCACCACCCGCGCTACCTCTACGAAGTCCTCCTGCCGGATGCGATGTGGGTGCAGGGATGGCGCGGCGGCCTGACGGCGTGGAACCACTCGCAGATCGCGCGTACGCTGGCGCCGGGGCTGGCGGCCGATTCGGCGCGGGCCGGCAACGCCGCGGTGGCGATCCTCTGGCACGAGCTGTCGAACGGCTGGGCGAACGTCTTCGTGGACTACCGCGGCCGCGACACCAACCTGCCGTGGTGGTTCGCGAGCGAGGGACACGCCGGCTTCTGGAAGCAGCACATCCTCACCGACGAGGGGTTCCCGGCCGAGGCGGCGCGGGAGTACGCCGGGGCGCTGACGCACTACGACCGCTACATGAGCGACCCGGAATGCACCGGGCGGCACGGAGCGGAGCGGTGCGATCCCGGCAGCATCGGGCACGTCATGCTCGAGAGCCTGTGGCGCGCGCACGGGTGGGCGCCGTTCCGGGCGGTGTACGACGCGGTGCAGCGCGGCTCGCTCCTCTTCCCGAAGGACAACGATGGCCGTGAGGCGACGGGGCGGATCGCGTACGTGATGTCCCGGGCCGTGCGCCGCGACCTGCGGCCGTGGCTGGCGGCGCACCACGTCGACGTTCCGGACGACTGGGCCCGCCGGATCGCCGCCGGCCGCTGGAGGACCGACACGATCGCCACGGCCCGGGACCTGGGTCCTGTGGCTGAAAGAGGGCGACCGTAGCCCGGAGGGGACGCCGCCTCGCGCCCGGAGCGGGCCCGGACGCACGGGTGCAGAACTTGCCCTGGATTCAC
>Ga0209777_10006888_pt1 | contig 12727 bp, 10 predicted proteins | sample FrelakmetHBP12HB_FD_187147 | JGI IMG/M metagenome (GOLD analysis project Ga0209777, IMG submission 187147) | Freshwater lake sediment microbial communities from the University of Notre Dame, USA, for methane emissions studies -HBP12 HB (SPAdes)... | ecosystem: Environmental > Aquatic >...
GTATATGGAGTTTATGACATCCATGAAGTTAGTTATTCTTACTGAGTAGGTAAATCGTATCTAATACACAGTGTAAAAGGAGGCAGCAGGCTGTATGACTGAGAAAACTTCCCCCCATAAAGTATCCCGAATGCTGGAATTGTACTTTCAGGGTTATTCACAGAGCGACATAGCTGAAAAGATAAATGTAAATCAAAGCACTGTATCCTTGCACATCAATAGATTCAAAACGATGGCGGACAAGCAAGGTCTTGAAATATCTGCAAAGGAGTATGGAATAATGGATGCGCTCAAATCACTTCATAGTTTGGCGGTAGAACTAAGGCAAGCTAAGCTTACGGTCGAAGAGGCAAAGGCCGGTCTCCGAGTGCATAGGGTGTTTCAGAAGTGTGGGGTTGATGAACAGAAATACAATGACCTCATTGAGGCTTGCTATAAGATGCACTCAGACGGATTCCTCGATTCAGCAGTAAAACTGAATCAATTGCAAAAGAGCACTGGCCTAGGCTATGAAGACGCTATTAGCGGATACCAGACTGCAATTAACCAACTTAAGGAGACTAAGCACAAACTGGTCGAGTTAACCACAAAGATAAAAGCTTGGGAAGCAGTACTTGCCAGCATTGATAAAAAGAAAGAACTGACCACTAAAGAGTTGAACTCATACATGGAGAAAGTTGGTTTAGACATGAAGCGGCTGCAAATGGTTGAAAGCTTTGCCGTTGCCCTCAAGAAGGCCAATGTTGGCGATGATGAACTGGGGAACTACCTTAAGTACCAGATAGAGCTAAATAAGGCTGGTATCAGCCTCAGCACCTTCGCCGAAATATTGAACAAGGTCAAAGTATTGACAACACATGACCAAGGGAGAGAACTGCTCAAGATGCTGGTGCAGTACGGCAGCTTGGCTGAGACTACTAAGGAGCTACAGTCCAGAATAAACGAGCTACAAAAGGAGACTAGCGTTTTGGAAGGACAGAGGAGATTGAAAGAGGAGATTGAGCATGATATTGCAAGGCTCAAAGCAGAGAAGGCTAGCTTAGAGAAGAGCGTAGCCTATCTTTCTAAGGAAAAGCAAACATTCGCCCAGCTGCAGAAAGATGCGAAGGCGCTGAACGATAATAAGGTTGTGCTAGAACAAGATATCATCGTCATGAAAAAATATAAGCAGGACCTTTCCGGTGAGATTCAAGCGCTGGAGAAGAAGACTTCTCACCTCAAGGAAATTGAGCATAATATTGCAAGGCTCAAAGCAGAGAACGTTGCCTTGGAGAAGAGCGTAGCCTATCTTGCCAAGGAGAAGGAAACATTCGCCCAACTACAGAAAGATGCGAAGGCGCTGAACGATAATAAGATTGTGCTACAACAAGATATTATCGTCATGGAAAAATACAAGCAGGACCTTTCCGGTGAGATTCAAGCGCTGGAGAAGAAGACTTCTGACCTCAAGGAAATTGAGGCCAAGCATCATTCATTATCATCTGATATTGCGGAAATGGGAGTAAAGATTAACTCTTCTCAGACGCAACTTGATGTACTACAGAGTTTCCTTGGCTTCATTGAGGCGTCGTCATCTGCTCAAATAGACAAGTTCGTAAGCCAATTGCCCGACTTACTTGCTGATGCCAGACAGAAAAATTACTCTCCCGAATTTCTCCGGGACTACATCCTCGAAACCCTGACTGGCGGGACACTGCGCACACTGGTGTGCACATCGTGCAATACCAGATTCACTGTAGATACACCCTCAAAGTATTCTTTCGGCTACTATTGCCCCGTTTGTTTTAGGGGCTTGGTTAAGGTTGTCCAGCATGAAGCTACCATACTTAAAGCAACTCTTGCTGAACCAGCGCCGAAAAGATGGATACCAACGCGTGTTTGCAGCCAGGACACAATTAATCAAGCTCAACCCCAGAGTGTTGTCAAATCAATAGCTGCGACAAAGGACACATAACGATGAATTGTTTATGATGCCGAGCTTTAGCTAACAAAATGGACTTTTTCGAGCCTAGCTGCACAATCCAAGCAATTGTTCAGTGATAGCCCCTTCCTTCGTAGGGTCGTGCAAAAGGTTCTCCTCGGTTGCGGTTGGTAACATGAGGGCTTTCTGTGATATGTTATAATTAATCGAAGTTCTTATGGGAGATAACTATGGGCTGGGTAAAGGAAGCATGGAATCGGGGTGAACTTAAAATAACGGAAAACAATCACTGCCCAATCTGTAACCCAACAATGGCCTCTAACAAGCCGACTGCACTCAATGCCTGCCAAAGGCACCGATGGGTTAGTAAGAAATGGTTCGAGAGGACATTTGATTTAAACGGAAATATCCGCAAACGAGGCAGCTAAGCAATTACCGCTTTTGGCAAGCTGCCGACTTTTGATGCGGCTACTCAACTTTTGAAACAGAAGACACTTTTAATACAAAGCTCCAACTTTAGGAAGGGAGCGATGGGAACAAAGAAATACTGGAAGCCTACAGATACGGCAACTCAGGCACTGGTATCACCTATGCTTGATTATATGGGAGTTATTGTGGACTTTGGGATTAGGGAAGCAGCTAGAAAATGGTTGATACGACAGTTAGAAGACGATAGCCAGGAATTCGATATGGAAAGTCTGGAAGCCATGACGTGGGATTTTGTGACTGGCTATGAGCAAGCCTTGGTAGACATGGGTAAGCGAAAGCCAGATAACGTAGATACTTTTGGAGACTAACTTAGAGGTGGATATGATAGTCTACTTAGAAGCACCGCAGGGTAGTAGTGCCGAGGATTACCTTGACCGCGCCAAGCTCGAAATGGAGCGCGTGGTGGGCTTTAGGGGCAATGTCACAGGTGCCAAAGTCGAGGGCAACCGCATAGCAGTAACAGTTGAAATTAATCCTAAGTGGGATTTACCCGAAGCCGAAAAGGTATCAAATCTTGAGGAGTGGATAAGGGCCAAGACAAGGGTGATTTTCAGTATTTTTAGGGTGCAGTCAATAAAGTAGACATAACATTATGCACGATGCTAATCAAGCGTCTTTAAAGTAATGGCTATCACTTGCCTTTCCATTTACCGGGGTCTAATTCGAAAAATTGTTTCGGATGGCGGCGTAGCTCCTTGAATATTTCCCTTCGACCAGCCGTCATGCTGAACTTAACCCTCAGTCCTGCCTGAATTTTCGGAATAGATGAACCATCCGCTTCGCCGTAAGCTTCATCTACCAGTAAAATTACTAGTGCTGCCAGCAGAGTAATAGGTGCCACCTCTTAACCCTCCTACGTTGTTGTTATCTACGATTAAGCCCCAGTCTAGTACCCTTATGAGGATACGTCAAATTATGTGGATAGACCCTTTTGTAGCCTTTTATGTTTTCCGCTTGCTATCCCTTTAAAATCCCTACCAACCACAACCGAGGAGAACCGTCGCGGATGGGCACGAGCAATTGCTGCAAAGCTGGAGCTAGTTGCTTCTTCTACAACAAAAGTCTGAGAACTGTCCACCAAGGCCCACAATAATGGTGTTAGTATATACTCAATAAATTAGAGACTGCACAATTTGGACTTTCGTGCAATATGAACATCTTAATCAGATTATTGCAGCCGTGGGCGAAACTCCAGGCGCCTATCTAGATCTGCGGTGTCGCCTGAGGAAGTCTAGAACTGCCCGGTTAGTCTCGTCTGCTACCTCGATGATGAAGAGGTGCCCCACATTCTTCAATATTACCAGTTCGGCCTTGGGTATCCTTGATGCCAGAATGCGGGAGTTTTCAACTGGACTTAGTCGGTCAGCGTCTCCGCCGATTACCAGAGTTGGCACCCTGATCTCCGGTAGACGCTCGTAGGTGTCATGCCCCGATACTGCATGTGCCTGCCTCATAGCACCATGGAGAGGGGCAAGATTCTCCATCATTTTCGCTATCGCTTCTTGAAGAAGGCCCCGGTTTTTGTCAATGAATTCCTGACTCACGAAGAAGGGAATCATTTCCCTGACTCTCTCCTCTGGAGTCAATTTCCCCATGCGCTCAAAGTCAACAAGAACCGTCATCGCCTCCGCGTCCGGCATTACGTAATGCGGGCCGCCGCAGGTAGTACAACCCAGAATTAGACTGCATACCCTTTCGGGATAACGCAAAGCAAAGTGCTGGGCTATCATGCCTCCCAGGGATACCCCAAAGATATGGGCCGCATTGATACCGATGACCTCAAGCAGTCTGGCCAAGTCTCCTGCCATCATCTCCATAGTGTAAGGCACGTCAGGCTTGTCACTCTGGCCGGATCCTCTGTTGTCAAAGGCAACCACGCGGTATTGCCGAGAAAAGACCGGAACTTGCCGGAACCACCAGGCCGTGTTAGCCGCGCGGCCCATAATCAGGACCAGCGACTCCCCCTTCCCATGGACCTCATAATAGATATTGATATCACCGACCTTTGCCGTAGGCATTTTCAGCCTCCCACCCAAAGCATAGACAGACTGGAGTTTAGTCTTGTCTTGGGATCTATTTCTTCAGTCGAACGTATCTCAGGGGTTCATATATCTTGGGGTTTTTTAACTCACTTAATGTCATCGCTATTCGGCATCTTGCAAGCTACGTTCTGGGAAGTAAAGCATATTATTAAACCAATGCAAATAGCATTGTTGGCTACGGCTTGGGGAGAGGGTGCACTGGGAATCTATGTGCTAGTGCTTGAACCAATAGTAAAAGCCTATTCTATCTACAAACAAAGACATCACAAGGCCAAGTATCAGCCCTGCGAAAACTGTGCCGAAACCTGCAGCAGACATATTCCTAGTGCTATACCAAATATTCCAATTACGAACAAACTCGTCAAGAGCATAAATAGTCAAAACAGTGAAAGGGATACCCAAGCCCAACAAAAAGCCACCAAGCCACTTGTTCATAGCCTTAGAGGATTATCCCTCCCCCTTCACCCTACTGACCAGACTCAGCAACCGGCAGCGTTAGTCTGACAACTGTGCCGCCACCGGGACGGTTCTCGGCTGCAATACGACCGCCATGCGCTTCAATGATTCCTTTGCTGATAGATAGCCCCAATCCTGTGCCAGTCACATTATCCGGGCGGTGCACACGATAGAACTTGTCGAAAACACGCTGCAAGTCCTCCGGCGGAATGCCGATCCCGCGGTCTGCCACTACGATCTCAACCTGCAGGGCAACCTGCCGCCCGCTGATATCAATGGGCGAATCGGGAGGTGAATACTTGAGCGCATTGTCCAGGATGTTAACCAGCGCCTGTACGATAAGGCCAAAATCCACAGACACAAAGGGTAGCGCTGTGGGTATGTCTATTTTGATAGGGCGGCTGCCGGAGCGGCTCCCCGACTGTTCCAAAGCTACGCCGACTATGTCCTGCACATCAGATGGTTGCCTGGATATCCTGATTGCACCAGCTTCAATTCTGGAGACATCAAGCAGATTGGTTATCAAGTGGTTCAGCCTTTCCGCTTCCTCAGTCGCGACCTGGATTAGATTCGTTCTGGCTGCATCATCCAGACCCATTCCTTCTTCTCGAAGACTGCTCAGCACGCCGATGATGGACACCAATGGTGTGCGCAAGTCATGCGAAATTGAATTGAGAAAGGCTGTCTGTAATTTCTCCGTGGCTGCCAAGATTTGCGCATTGCGCGCCTCCTCAGCCAGTTGAGTGCGCTCAACCGCCACTGCGGCGAGGTCAGTGAAAGCCTCTAAAAGCCGTGTTTGTTCGATTGTCAACTGACTTGTCGTGTCAGATACCCGTAAAGCCATTACTCCCACCGCTCCTCTGGCCGTATTCAGCGGCAAATATCGCGCCTTGGCATTGGGGAGCGTATCAGTGCCCTGTCCTACCGTCTTTTGGTGCTGGAAAGACCATACTGCTGCGGCAACTTCATTTTTGTCAATGATGAGGTTCGGGCTCTCAGCATGTGGCTTAAGTGTTTCCTTATTTTGGGCGTCGGGCAAAAAAACTACCACATCGCGTCCAAATGTCTCCCTGGCGCTGCTAATAATTGCGTGTATAGTAGTTTCCAATTCCATTGTGGTGGTCAGGTCACGGCTTAGAGCATACAGGGTAGCAGTTTCGAATTCGCGCTGACGCGCCACCCTGGATTGTCGGCGGACTCGTGACGTCAAAAAGCTGATCACGATACTAATCAGGAGCAATACGATTAAAGTGGAAGCATATTCTGCGTGTTTCGCACTAAGCGAAAGATAAGGGGGGATTAGAAAAATATCAAATATAATCACTCCAATAACTGACACTAAAATCGATGGACCTAGTCCCAGGTAAAAGGCCGAAATGATAACGCTTACTAGATAAATCATTACTATGCTGGTGGGTGAAACATGTGTACGCACCGCTAGACCCAGCAAGGTAGACAAGACTACCAATGCCAGGCCCAGCAGGTAGCGCCGCCAACGATATGAGGGCTGGTTAGCCGCCGCTTCTTCTCGCTTTAAAGGCGTTGCTCTACTGTCACCGACGAGGGACACATCAATATGCTCACTCTGGCGAATGATTTGACTCGCGGCTGACCTGCCCAGCAGTCCCCGCCAACCGTTATCAGCAGGCTTACCGACAAGTATCTTAGTGATGTTGTTCTTGCTTGCGTATTCTGTTACGGCCGCAGCGACAGAGCGTCCCTGGATGGTCCCAGTCTTGCCACCCAACTGTTCGGCCAGCCGCAACATATTCATCAGTCGGTCCTGCTGGTCCGGCGACAGCCGGGTACCGTCAGATGTCTCAACGTAGACGGCAAACCATTCGGCACCCAGTCGAGATGCCAGCCTGTAAGCAGCGTGCACCAAGCGATTGCCCTGAGGGCCGGGCCTCACGCACACCAGAATGCGTTCGACAGCCGCCAGAGGGCCACGGACGGCACGAGTCTCCATATGAGCCCGCATCTGCTCATCAACACGCTGTGCAGCAGTGCGCATGCTCAACTCGCGCAATGCAATGAGATTACCCTCGCGGAAGAAATTAGCAGCCGCACGCGCTATTTGCTCGGGGACGTAGACTTTCCCTTCCTTAAGTCGCTTCAGCAGATCTTCAGGAGGCAAATCAACCAGCTCGATCTCCGCCGCATTATCAATGACAGTGTCGGGGACTGTTTCGTGTACCCAGACGCCGGTAATTTGAGAGACTGTACTCTGCAGACTCTCGATGTGCTGGACATTGAGTGTAGTGTAAACATCAATTCCGGCCTCCAGCAGTTCCTCCACATCCTGATAGCGCTTGGGGTGGCGCGAGTCCGGGGCATTGGTGTGGGCAAGTTCATCTACTAGCGCCAACTGAGGCCGACGTGCTAGCACTGCATCCAGATCCATCTCAGTCAGCGACACACCGCGGTACTCCACCTGTCTTCGGGGAATAACCTCAAGACCTTCCAGAAGAGCCTCTGTTTCAGCCCGGCCATGTGTCTCTACATAGGCAACAACAAAGTCCAGTTCCTTTTTGAGCTGGCCAGCGGCCTCCAACATGGTATAGGTCTTGCCCACACCGGCAGCATAGCCAAGGAAGAGTTTTAGTCTGCCGCGCTTTTTCTGCTTCCCCTCAGCTTTGATGCGCGCCAGCACTTCATCAGGATTAGGGCGAGAGTTCTTTTCGGCCATTTAGCGTGGTTCTCCGAATGACATTCTGTACCTTGTTACTAGACAACCTATTTCAGTTCATCCAGCGCCAGATTGAGCTTCAAGACATTTACTCTCGGCTCACCTAAGATGCCGAGCTGGCGGCCTTCGGTGAAGCGATCCACAAGTGCAGAAACTTGCTCGTCGCTTAACCCGCGGTACCGCGCTACACGAGGGACTTGATAGAGCGCCGCCGCGACGCTGATGTCCGGGTCAAGGCCACTTGCTGAGGAGGTCACCAAGTCCACAGGAATCGGTTGAGTGTTCGCAGGGTCGACGGCTTTCAGTGCATCTATTCGTGCTTGAATTTCTTCTGTCAGCGCAGGGTTAAGTGGCCCGTAGTTGGAGCCAGAGGAGGCTGCAGCATTATACGGGAATGAAGCTGTCGCTGAAAGTCTGCCCCAGAAATATCGGGGGTCGCTGAAGGGCTGCCCTATGAGTTCGGAGCCAACAGCCGTTCCATTATCTGTAATCAGACTTCCATTAGCCTGATGAGGAAACGCGGTCTGAGCAATGCCAGTCACGACCAAAGGATAAATTATCCCCGTGAGCACGGTGAACAGGACCAGAAATATTATCGCGATTCTAAGCTGTCGCAGCACAGAGCCTACCTCCTATGTCATGAACTATGTCAACCTCAGAGCCACCAGAATCATGTCTATCAATTTGATGCCGATGAATGGCACGATTAATCCTCCTAACCCGTAGACCAAAAGGTTGTTACGCAGCAGTCTTGCCGCCCCAACCGGACGGTAGGGCACACCGCGCAGGGCCAGGGGTATGAGCGCGATAATGATCAGCGCATTGAATATCACGGCCGACATGACGGCACTTTCCGGCGTGGCCAAATGCATTACGTTCAGTGCTTTCAAGGCAGGGTAAGTGCTGGCGAATGCTGCCGGGATGATGACGAAGTATTTAGACACGTCGTTGGAGATGCTAAACGTGGTCAGAGCACCACGCGTCATCAGCAGTTGTTTGCCTGTCTCCACGATGTCAATCAATTTAGTCGGATTGCTCTCGAGATCAATCATGTTAGCGGCTTCGCGAGCCGCTTGTGTGCCGGTGTTCATGGCCACAGCGACGTCGGCCTGCGCTAGCGCCGGGGCATCGTTCGTGCCATCTCCAGTCATGGCTACCAGCCTTCCGCCAGCCTGGTACTCGCGAATCAGCTTGAGCTTGGTCTCAGGAGTGGCCTCCGCCAAGAAGTCGTCAACTCCCGCTTCGGCAGCGATGGCAGTTGCTGTGAGCGGATTATCGCCGGTAATCATCACTGTCTTGATACCCATCTTTCGCATTTTTATAAAACGCTCTTTGATTCCACCTTTGACAATATCTTTAAGACGGATCACACCCAGTGCTTCGCCACTGCGTGCCACCACCAAGGGCGTGCCACCGGCTTTAGCAATACTTTCAACTATTTCTTTCAGTTCCAGCGGCACCGACTTGCCATGTTGTTGAATGTAAGCCGTGATGGCATCAGCGGCGCCTTTACGGATGCTCAGTCCATCCAGGTCTACACCGCTCATGCGCGTCTGCGCCGAAAAGGGGATGAAATGCATGTCACGCGGTTCGTCGCCACCTGCGCTGCCCCGCAGCCCAAATCTTTCCTTGGCTAATATAACTATACTGCGACCCTCCGGCGTCTCGTCAGCCAGAGAAGCAAGTTGTGCCGCTTCTGCCAGTTCACGCTCGTTCACCATGCCCACCGGTATGAACTCCACTGCCTGGCGATTGCCCAAAGTGATAGTGCCTGTCTTGTCCAGCAATAGCACATCTACATCTCCAGCCGCTTCTACGGCACGGCCGGATAAGGCAATCACGTTACGCCGTATAAGGCGGTCTATCCCGGCAATGCCGATGGCTGGCAATAGGCCGCCAATAGTGGTTGGAATAAGACATACCAGCAGCGCCACCAGCACAGTGATAGTGATCGGCGTGCCTTGATGGTTTACTTCGACGCTGTACAGCGAATAAGGCAGTAACGTGACGCAGACTATGAGAAAGATAATGGTAAATGCCGCTAGCAGGATACTAAGGGCGATTTCGTTAGGCGTCTTCTGGCGCTTTGCTCCTTCTACAAGGCTGATGATACGGTCGAGGAACCCCTCGCCGGGACTGGCTGTTACTCGCACTACCAACCAATCCGATAGTACACGTGTCCCACCGGTGACGGCGCTGCGGTCTCCTCCCGATTCACGAATAACAGGTGCGCTCTCGCCAGTGACAGCGCTCTCATCCACTGAGGCAATACCCTCTATCACCTCGCCATCGGCCGGAATAATATCACCAGCTTCCGCAAGGAACACGTCCTCCTGTCGCAGCGCACCGGAAGGAACTAGGTCATATTGAGCCCCGTATTTGGGATGACTAAGCTTTTTGGCCTGAGTCTCCTGTCGTGCCCGGCGTAAGGCAGCCGCCTGTGCTTTGCCTCGACTCTCGGCCAGCGCCGTAGAGAAATTAGCAAAGAGCACACATAGCCACAGCCACAGAGATACGCCACCAATGAAACCGGCTCGGGCCTCACCGTGTCCGAGAAGTGCCTGTACCCACAAGGCAGTAGTCAGTATGCTACCCACTTCTGTTACGAACATAACGGGGTTGCGCACCATCCAGCGGGGATTGAGTTTAGCCAAAGCGTCTACAGCCGCCTGAGTATAGACCTGCCTTCCGAGGTGCGGTTCCTTTCTGGGATACCCAGTCGCCATGCCTTCGGTCGATTTCGATTCATCTTCAGGTAGTCGCGGGTTACGCATCATTTGCTGTTACCTCAACATCAGGTGTTCTACAATTGGTCCGAGAGAGAGGGCAGGGAAGAAACTGAGCGCCCCGACAATAATGACCACCGCGATAAGCCAGAAGACAAAGAGCGGCGTATGTGTGGGAAGCGTGCCCGATGTGACAGGCACACTCTTCTTACGCACAAGCGAACCAGCTATGGCCAGTGCCGGAATCGCCAGAAAGTACCGGCCTAAGAACATGGCTATGCTTTCAGTGACGTTGTAGAAGGTGTTGGAGCCAAGACCGGCGAAGGCGCTGCCGTTGTTGTTGCTTGTCGAAGAGAAGGCGTACAGCACCTCGCTGAAGCCATGTGCACCAGGATTAAACACGGCTGCCCTCCCCGCTGGGATAGCTACGGCAATCGCCGTGCCCAGCAGCACCAGCGCCACCGGCATAAGGACCATCAGGGATGCCATCTTCATTTCGTAGGTTTCAATCTTCTTGCCCAGGTATTCAGGAGTGCGCCCGATCATCAGCCCGGCTACGAACACCGCGACTATGACAAAAGCCAACATGCCGTACAGACCGGAGCCCACTCCGCCGTACACCACTTCCCCTAGCTGCATTAGCCACATTGGCACCAAGCCACCAAGAGGCGTAAATGAGTCGTGCATGGAATTCACCGAGCCGTTTGAGGCAGCGGTTGTAGCAGTGGCCCATAAAGCTGAGTTGGCAATTCCGAAGCGCACCTCCTTGCCCTCCATATTGCCACCGGGCTGCAGGTTGCTCGCTGTTTGGTCAACGCCAAGTCTGGCAATAGCCGGATTACCGCTCTGTTCGGCCCACACTGTTACAGACAGCAACGCAACGAAAATGATAGTCATGGCGGCAAGTATCGCCCAGCCTTTACGGGTGTCGCCCACCATCTTGCCAAAGGTGTAGCAGAGCGCCGCGGGAATGAGCAGGATGGACAGCATCTCCAGAAAGTCAGAGAGGGGAGTAGGGTTTTCAAAAGGATGCGCCGAGTTAACGTTGAAGAAGCCGCCGCCGTTCGTTCCGAGCATCTTTATGGCAATCTGGGAAGCAGCCGGGCCAAGTGCCAGGGTCTGCTGACTGATGGTCTGTCCGTCAGCGCCCTGTGTTGACTGTAATAATGAGACTTGCTGGGAATTGTGAAATGTCTGCACCACACCTTGTGAAACTAAAACTACTGCTAGGATTAATGATAGTGGCAGCAGGATGTAAAGTATGCTTCGCGTCATGTCAACCCAGAAATTGCCTAGGGTATTGCCAGAGTGTCTCACAAAGCCACGTACCAGGGCAACCAGTACCGTCATGCCTGCGGCCGCCGAGAGGAAGTTATGAACCGCAAGCCCGAGCATCTGCGTAAGATAGCTCATGGTAGTTTCGCCGCCGTAATTCTGCCAGTTGGTGTTGGTATTGAAGCTGACTGACGTGTTGAAGGCCAGGCCGGGTTTGACCGCTCCCAAGTGCTGGGGGTTGAGGGGCAGGACGGACTGAAGGCGCTCGAGCCCATACAGCGTCAGTATACCCACAAGAGTAAAGAACATCAGCGCAAGGGCATAGGTCTTCCAGCCCATCTCTTCGTCGGGGCGCAAGCCTACGATGCGATAGACGATGCGCTCGACAGGTCGAACCACAGGGGAAAGGAACGTGCGTTCACCCTGATAAACACGCGCCATGTAGGAGCCCAGCGGCTTGACGAGCAGCAGCAGGACGAACAGATACAGCGCGAGTTGAAGCCAAGAGAAAGTCGTCATTCCAACCACTCAGGTTTCAAAAGCGCCAAAATGAGGTAAGCTAATAAGACCAGCGAAATCACGCCTGAAATAATGTAGAGAATATGCATTTACGGCCTCATTAAACGCTGGCAGACCAATATCAGCCCCAGGCTTGCCAGGAAAAACAATACAGTTATCGCCAGAAAGAGCAGGTCATTCATAAGTATAACCTCGCCGCATTATAGCAACATAGAGGTCAAGAAAGTGTCAAGAAAGTCGTATAAGCGGTCAAGAAAATGTCAAGAAATCGGATTATGCCGGTCCCAACGTGCTCAGTTCGTGGTAAGCAGCTGTTAAGAAACAAAGTGCTTCTGGAGCATTATGACGCCCCCCAAAGGCTTGCTTTGGGAGAGTCCGGTGAACAGTGCGGTTAGGTTGGTTACTCCTGAACACTTCGTCAGAATGTTACCTTATGAACTCTCGTGCGTGCAGAATGCAATTACAAAATTGGAATTGAGAGCAAGGTTGGGGAAATCGGTATGAGAAATAATCGAGACATTACATTTACCCAGGAAAGAGCAATCGGGCCAGAAGTCCCCTTCTGGGCCTTTCCAATTTCTTGGAGTAATCAATGACCTTATACCTAGTA
>Ga0209777_10006889_pt1 | contig 12726 bp, 12 predicted proteins | sample FrelakmetHBP12HB_FD_187147 | JGI IMG/M metagenome (GOLD analysis project Ga0209777, IMG submission 187147) | Freshwater lake sediment microbial communities from the University of Notre Dame, USA, for methane emissions studies -HBP12 HB (SPAdes)... | ecosystem: Environmental > Aquatic >...
TCATTCAGCATTGGTATAATACTAACAATATTAATGCAATATTCCCAGATTGTGGCGAGATAAAGTGGAATAATCAGATTTATCGCCCTTGCGAACCTGTCCACTGTTGGATCGAATTTGCAGGAATGTGCCATAAACCCGGCTCTTGTATGGATCGGAAGAAAGCACCAGGCGATTCCTCAGCGAGATGTTCAATCATTCATACATAAAGACGACAAAGGTCTATCTCGGTATTAAGGATAAGGAAATCTTTTATGTTTATGATAACCTATAAATAGATGAAATAACCGACATAAACTGCTATATCAAGGGAACCCACGGAATCTGCCTAATCTTAAAGAAATTGAAGAGATGGCTGATAAAATAAATATCTGAAAAGTTATTACTACATTTGATGAAATAACGTAAAGATGGTTTTCTATGCGTAAGTTTAATTTAATCCTAAAGGACTTAGGGCAAAAAGGAACACCGATTCATAATTTTAAGCAAAAAACTCACGATCTCTCAAATTTTTTAATAGAATGTAGTTTTGGCGACTCTAATATCCCTATAAATATTCAAAAAGATAAATCTGAAGTACTAATTGCAGAACTGGAAGCAATAAGTTCCAATCTTTCAAATTCAAATGAAATATTCCGAATATATTTGGAAAAATACATACTGGAGATCAATTGTATTAGTGCAATTCGGGCCTTAAAATATTGTTCGCATTATTCGTTTCATGAAAAGCAAAAACTTCGTCCATCTATAGTTGCATCAATTTTCAAGACTATTTATCGAGAGAATATTGATCTATTATTACCCACAACTTCTCAACTTAATACATCCGTTAGGGCAGATGGGATTTATAAGTTTTATGATAAAAATCAAAACAAGAACAATATCTTTAGATTCTATAATGATATGACTATCATTGAAAGGTCGATCAGCATTCCGTTTCAGGCTCCTCTTCAAGTTATTTTTAATAAAGATGAGGAATTTGTCAGGAAAGGAGTTTATTATATTGAACATGATAATATTCTTTTTACTACGGCATCAACTCATGGCCTTGTCTACTATAAAGGTAAAGTTAGTCTTGATAAAATGCAATTATCGTTAAATGTCAATTATGATATGTCAAATGAATATTCGGTCGAACTATACAAATTTGAAAAATTAGATTTTATGGTGTAAATTTTTCCTTGCTTTATCCACTTATAGAAGCAATAAAAACGTATTTGAAAGTTGTAAATGGGAATCTTTGAGGAATACAACGTATTAAAGTCTATACAAAGGGTTAGCGAAATTTCTAAGTGAAATTGTAATCGTGTCTTTGCTGTTGATGTGATAGTATCTTTTTGATTATTAAATGAGATCTCAAATTATATCAGTTTACGATCCTAAGGATTTAAATGATTGCCAAGAGGTTCTTAAGGCAATTATTGAACATAACTCTAATGGGATATATGAAATACCGAAAGATCTGATTTTAAATTACCTTCCCCAAAAAGTTATAGATAACTTTTTAGATGCTCTTAAGGACTTTACATCAGAGGAGATTTCTTGGATTTTAGGAGAAATTAAAAACGGGAGACTAACAATAATGTGTGACGATGATAGGTAGAATGCTTATATGGTTTATCAATTACTGAAATAGGTTTGTAAAAAAAAATATATGTATAGAATAACACGGGATAAGTTGATACTTACTATTCTGGGTTGTGATGTAGAAATAAATGTTAATCCTCAATTTTAGGGAACTGTGTTAAAAACTGTCACTTTCCCTAAGCATTGCCTTCCTAAGTGGTTATTATGCTGCCACCCGTTATGAAAATCCTGAAGTTTGACTATGTTTCAAATAGCAAAGAGGTCAAAATTAAAAAATGAAAAACCAAGAAATAACCGTTGATTTAAAGAATGAAATCCTAGCGTTCTTTATAGAATTTCCAATATTCTTTGTTGATGTAATGTTAAAAGCCCCAAATAGAGAATGGCTTGAAAAATACTTGATTAACAGAAGTATTGCTAAAAACGATAATACCAATTGGTGTAAAATGATTTCCGAAAATGAATTAATAGAGTGGACTGAAGATTTTATTGATAGATATCTTGATAAATGGGATTGGAAAGGATTAAGTAAAAATAAGGCATTGCCTTGGTCTGAAAACTTCATCGCCAAATATCATCATAGGTGGGATTGGGAAAGTTTGAGTCGTAATGAGGCATTACCTTGGTCGGAAACCCTTCTAAATAAATTTGTTGATCGATGGTGGTGGAGGGATATTGTTAGAAATGAGAAAATACTATGGTATATGAATTGTCTTGATAGGTATAATGCTTCTTTTGCCTATCCTTTACCTTCTAAATGGCCAAAAGATTTAGATTGGAACAAGAACTTTATTAAATATAAAATAGAAGAATGGAAGAATTGGGATTTTTTAAGTAGAAATGAATATTTACCTTGGTCAGAAAAATTAATTGAAACATATTTTGAAAAGTGGGATTGGGAAAGTTTGAGTTGTAATGAAGCATTACCTTGGTCGGAAGATCTTTTTTTAAAATATATAGATAATTGGAATTGGTCCTCATTAAGCAAAAACAAAGCCATATCATGGAATAATGGTTTCATTGATAGGTATATTGATAGATGGGATTGGTTTTATTTATGTAAAAATGAAGCTCTCACTTGGTCATTAAGTTTTTTAGAGAAATATTTTCGCTGGATTAATTGGATGGGTTTAAGTCAAAATCGAGCTTTACCATGGAAAGATCTACTGAACATGGATATGGGTTATAGTGCTGACAAAACAACCGGACGGGAAAAAGATACTTGGTTCGTTGAATTTTTCAGAAAAAACATCGATAAATGGGATTGGGAGGGTTTTAGTATGTTTGGGGAAACAGGGGTATTTCAATTTTCTGAAGAAATAGTTGAAAAATACAAGGATAGATGGGATTGGGAAAAGATGAGTAATAATGATTCTTTGCCATGGTCTGAAGCATTTTTCGGAAAATACATTGACAGATGGAATGTTGAAAGCCTTAATCAAAATAAAGTTTTATCGTTATCTCCTAAAACGATAATTAAATATAGGAACAAGTGGAAGTCGGGAATGTTTCAAACTCCATCATCAATTTATGCAGAAACTTTTGTGCCTTTTTTAAGCGAAAAAATGATAGAGGCCGTACTTGCCCAAATACTATATCCATAATACGTAAATAAACTTTTTAAAAGTTTGTAAATCAACGGTTTTTGTACTCTGACCTATGGAGTGAACGCTTTAAGATCGAAGTTCCTCACTAATTGGATAAGTATTGCAGTTGCATCAATGTTTCCGGCACCCATTTCCTTAAAAATAGCAGGATCAGGTAGGTTATTCTTAACATTATTGACAAACAACTGAAGGTCAGTTTTTATTATATCCGGAAGGATGAAAATCGTTTCTGGTGTAAGGAATAATACCAAACGGAACACATCAGCTTTGTGTTTTCTAATTTCCTTTTCATGCACATTTTCTCCTCTGTCCTTTCGTGCCAGCATGTCTAGAAAAGCCTTGGCTTTAAGGCAAATCAAAGTTTCGGTATTAGCTCTGTTCAAATCATCTTCTTGAATGCTGTGGTCAATGGTGAAGCGATAATACATATCATTCAACAAAATGGCTGAGAGACTGGAAAGATCATCATCCACAGGAATCGGGGTGAGGTGCGGTTCTCCTTCCAGATCCATAATATCAGGTTTCCTGGAAAAAAGCTCTATCTGGTACGGAAAATCAGCAGTGGCAGGGTTGAGGAAACGATAATATTTCCGTTCCTCGGCACTCTTTTCCCGCTTTTCATAATTCCCCTCTTTAATAAATGTCCAAAAATGCCGGACAAAGTCAGGTGTTAGCGCTTCGATAATGAGGATAATGTCGATGTCTTTCGTGGCCCGGGGCCTTAATCCGGCAGCACCAATAATAATATCACAGGCGGTTCCGCCAATGATCACGTAACTATCTGGGAAATCCTTGAAATACTCCCTGAATTTATCTATTCCTATTACCATATATAGTTTTCAATAATTTTCTCCAGAGCCATTTCAATACGCTCGTCTTTTCTGTCTTTTAAACTAAGGTATAGCGACAAGGGATCGACACTTTTCTTCTTCGTTATACCCTTGGTAAGCGCAACTGGGCTGTATTTCCATACCTCTATACAATAATTACCTTCGTAATCATTTAGATTCTGTAATTGACCATTTTGCCGAAATTTAAGAAAGTTACTACGGTCGATGGCATAATGTTCCAGTTTACTTTCATTCATATCACTGTACTCCGGGAGTGCTGATTCATTGGCCTTTTTCCAAAAGTCAGGTTGAGGGAATTTATCTGCATATACCTGTTTCAAAATAGGGTTAACCAGGAATGGAAGCGCATTCTGCCATAATTCAGGAATGTTTCCGGTAAATCGAATGAACTTTTCCCTGGTCCCTTCTAATTTGCATAGATTATGTTTGCGCAAATTATCGGTGGCCTTGCTAATAGCCATCGATGTGTAATTGAGCAGCTCCGCAATCTGCTTCAGGGGTAATTCTTCAATTTTCTCATCCCGGTGCAGAATATGGTATAGAAGAAGGCATTGAGCAGAAGGGAGCAGAGTAAGTCTCTTTTGTGCTGGTTTAGAATAGGTTTCTCTTAAATCAAGCATCAAAGCTGGTAGATACATTTGTTTTCCGGGGACAATGAAATTGATGCCTTTTTCAATTAGTCGCTTCCTGTTGAACGCAGGGATATTTTGAGCCACCAGGACGATGAAATTGCCAAATGTTTCCTGAATAAGCTGAAAATGTTTTTCAATTTGCTGAATGGTTGAAGCATTCTCATTTTTCATTTGCGCAAGAAACAAGTCCCGTCCCAAAAAATTGGCACGGTATAGTTGATACATTGTTTTAAGAAAGATGGGCAACCTGTCAGTCTCGTGTTCTTTTACGAGAACCGGCTTCAGGTCTTCACCAAGCGTTTCCTGTATATATTTTCTTAAAGTATCCATTGCTTTGATTTAATAAACCACACATAATATAATAAACTAATAAGGTTTATTGTGCAAATATACGTTTATTAAACTGAATACCAAATTTTAAACCATCTTTTAGATTTCGATAAATATATTGCGCCTGGTTTGGTCAGTTAGCTTAAGCCATTCCTTTAATATAGCAGGATTCATTCCTTGTTATCATTTATCACCTGTTGCAGGATTTGCCTGATCCATTCCGGAGCAAGTCGGATATCATGCAGGAGATGAGTAGGTTTTTCTTTTTTCAGCAATGACTGAATTTTTTCTATTTCAATGGGTGTCGCTTTGTCCTTGCCAATGGTTTTTAAAGCCTGTATAACTAAGCTGCTGATGGCACCAATAGCAATAACATTTTTAGGAGTGGCTTTTTTGAAGGTGATCGTTCTCTTACCAACTTTAATTTTTCGGGCTGATCCATCGGTAAGATACACCAGGTTCATGAGTACCTGTGTAGACAGACCCAGCCTGTTCATGGCATATACTCCTGTAGGTATAATCCGGGCTTTGTCTCTCCTTGCAATGGCTTTGGCAATAGTTTCAATGCTTGGGGTGACTGGGCCGATAACAGGGTCTATCTCCGGCCTTACATAAATGCCTGTTGCAACTCTTACTAATTCGCCATTTTTCACAAGACGTTGCAGCGCTTTACGGACAGCTTCTGAATTGCCTTTTGAAATGAAATCATCACCAAAAAACAGCGTACCCCTTCTGGCTTTTTTAATTTTTGTAAGAATCTGATATACAATATTAATATTCATTTTATGTGAAGTTAATGTCCCAAATTTAGTAAATATTTGGGACACTGATATTAAATATAATCCAAAAGAAAACCGACCCAACTGACCGGCTTTCTTGAATTTGGCGACAATTCACCTACATCCGCAAAGGAACTAAACCGGTCATCACTTACTATGATGGGATCAAGCATGTCAATATCCAGCAGAATGTCGTAATCCTTTATCTTTTTTGTGATTTTATTGTTGGCTTCCAACAAACTTCCAACAAACACCAGTAAACGAAAATACTGGCAAATGTTTGAAAATATAGGTTTCATGCATATTTAGTTATCAATCTTTAAATTCAGTGCCAGATTGGATGGTTGGTCAATTCTCACCCAGACGGGTTGCAAGATGATTCCACCCGATTAAAGCTTATACCTTTGTCTTATTTGCAGGACCACCAACTTTATTGAATTGTTCAAACGAGGTCTGATCAATTTGATTCTCAGGTACCCTCCGACTTTGTTCAGACACTGCCTGAACAATTGTACTTATAAAATTACAAAATTATCTTTCATAGAAATTGGAAAAACCAGTCTAATTGACCAGTTGCCGCCGATGTAAATTGACCACCCTTCGCCGGAGGGATTATCCGGTGTCCGCCGGAGCAAATTGACCACCCCACGCCGGTCCAAATTGACCACCCCTGAACGAAGATCTTTTTCCTTGCTGTGAAGCAGGCATGAATGATTAGTTTGGCTTAGTCTAAATTAATCACATGTCTAATAAACTAATCGTTATGAGCAAGGTAAGGAACATTATCAAGCTTTACACCGAAGGTGTAAGTAAACAGTCCATCGGGGAACGGACAGGGCTTCCCCGCAACAGCGTAAAAAAGTACATCAGATTGTTTCTGGCCTCGGGTGAAACCCTGGAGAGTCTTGAACAGATGAGTGATACCAAATTGGAACAGATGTTCCTGGCCATGACCTCAAAACCGCATGTGGAAGACGATCCCCGGTATAAGGCAATGGTGGAATTTTTTCCTGGTATGGAGAAAGCCCTCAAGCATCGCGAGAACACCAAGGAGAAGCTTTGGCAGCAGTATATAACGAAGTATCCTGATGGATACCGCGTATCGCAGTTCAAGGATTATTATCTCAAATGGCTGAAGGTAACCAACCCGGTCATGCACATTGAACACAAGGCCGGCGAAAAGGTCTATGTGGATTTTGCCGGGGAGAAGCTTGAAGTACTGGATACTGAGACGGGTGAAACAGTCCCGGTAGAAGTGTTTGTTGCGGTACTTGGTGCCAGCCAGCTTACCTACATAGAAGCCACAAGGACCCAGCAGAAAGAAGACTTTATCGCGGCCTGTGAAAATGCCTTTCATTACTTTGGAGGTGTTCCCAATGCGATTGTTACGGATAATTTAAAGTCGGCAGTGGTCAAGAGCAACAAGTACGAACCGACTTTAAATGAAGCCTTCCGGGACTTTGTGAGCCATTATACGATGGCTGCGTTGCCAGCAGGACCCTATAAGCCCAAACACAAGGCGTTGGTTGAAGGGGCTGTGAAGATCATGTATCGCAGGATCTACGATGTGGTCAAGAAGAAAGCCTACTCTTCATTGGAGTTGCTCAACGAAGTCATCGCAACAGCGTTGGAAGAGTATAATAACAGGCCAATGAAAAACCGGCCGTTTAGCCGTCGCCAGCTCTTTGAAGATACTGAGTGCAGCATGTTACATCCTTTGCCAGAGCGCAGATATGAACTAAAGCGCCGTAAAATAGTCACAGTCATGAAGAACAACTATGTGTGCTTGTCAGAAGACAAACATTACTACAGCGTTCCCTACCTCTTCATTGGTAAGAAAGTAACCTTGTTGTACAGCCAGAGCGAGGTTGAAGTATATCATCGGTATGAACGGATTGCCTTACATAAGCGTAATCGTCACCCCTTCGGCCATACCTGGGTGAATGAACACCTGGCTTCCCAGCATCGCTTTCTTGGTGACTGGAACCCGGATAAATTTATTGAGCGCGCTGCTGATGTAGGAACTTATGTAAAAGAATACATTATCCAGTTGTTGAGCCTTCGACAGCATCCTGAGCAAGCATATCGCTCGTGCCAGGGGGTGTTGAGCTTTGCTGCAAGGGCCGGGAAAGAACGTCTTAACAACGCCTGCCGACGTGCGCTGATCTATGGCGATTACAGTTATCATACGATCCGTGTTATCCTTGAAAAGGGACTTGACCGCGATACTGTGGATGAAGAGAAGGACGATCAGTTATTACCCCTGCATCGTAATATCCGAGGCAAAAAGTATTACAAGTAACCAACCCACAGGTCGTTCTCTCACTCCAGGGGACGGCCTGTTTTTTTATCACTTAAAACCCAATAATCATGAACGAACAAACCCTTCAACGAATGAAACAAATGAAGTTCTATGGAATGGTGCGGGCTTTTACGACAACCATGGAAAACGGCCAAATGGCAAAATTAACGGTCGATGAGATGATGTCTATGCTGATTGACTCAGAGTGGGACGACCGCAATAATCGCCGCATTGAACGCCAGATGCGCAATGCCCGATTTAGGTATAAGGCCAATATGGAACAACTGCACTTTGACTTAGATCGCAATCTGGATAAAAACCAGTTAATGCGATTGGCTGAATGCACGTTTATTGACCGAAAGGAAAATCTACTTATCACCGGCAGTACGGGCATTGGCAAAAGTTTTATTGCTTCAGCTATCGGAAACCAGGCCTGCACCCTTGGTTACAAAGTATTGTATGCAAACATTACCAAGCTGTTCACCCGCTTGAAAATGGCTAAGGCCGATGGATCATACATCAAAGAAATATCCAGGATCGAGAGGCAAGATCTGCTAATCCTCGATGACTTCGGGCTCCAGCCCATGGATGGTCACAGTCGATCTGTCATGATGGAAATCGTTGAAGACCGGCATGGAACCCGATCAACTATTATTACCTCACAATTACCCGTAGCCCAGTGGTACGAGGTGATCGGAGAACAGACCGTTGCAGATGCTATCCTGGATCGCATTGTTCATGATGCCCATCGCCTGGATCTTCTTGGAGAATCACTACGCAGAAAACAAAAAGACTCGAATTAATAAGGATAGAAATGGAAATGAAAAAAAAGTAAATTTGTATTATGCCTAACAGTCTAAGGAAAAAGATCGTTTTTTGTACATCCAGAAGGGGGTGGTCAAACTGCCCGGCGAAAGGTGGTCAATTTAAATCGGCGTAGGGTGGTCAATTTGGTCGGCATATCCACATAATTCAATTGTTTCAACCTGGTTTGAAGGGATGATCTGTAATAACCTTCGTAAACCCATTGTTTATCTCTGTTGTTGTTGATAAAGGTACAATATTCTTTAAATCCAATACCAAACTGGTTTATATTAATAATACCTAAAATTAGCAATACATCAAGTGGTTTGATTCAGTTATGACTGAAAATGGAAAGCCACTCAATACAGAGGGAAACATTGGGTGTAACCATTGAAATGAAAATTAGCTATTTGATCGGTGATAACTATCTTAATTCTTTAGTTATTTGCTGGTCGTTCAGCCACGATGCTATCTCTTTTTCCAGGTATTCAGGTGCATATTTCTTATAATTTGTACCCAGGATGTCGGTAGCAATCTGCTCACTTTTTTTAAAATTGTTGACGGCAAGCATGTTTCCCGATTTATCAAAGACTTCGACATCCACGTCAATGTCGATAACGGTAGCAACAACCATAACAATTTGTAATTTCTTTAATTTAATTATCATCAGGCGATCACTGGAGGATTGAATCATCCTGGTCTTTATGTCGTCATAATTTTCTTTATAGGAGGTTGGAATTAATAACACCGTATAACCTTTGTTCTTAAATGATTGTGAAATAACCTCCTGGATCACATCAGTAAAATTTTTCCCACTCTTTGTTCCTATTGGCCAAGCGATGCCATTACCTCCAATTTGGTACCCAACAAAATCCGGTTTACGGTTGCCCTTAACGACCATCTCCCTTTGATCATAAACTGCAAGGGCGATGGATTTTGTTCCGGAATAATTTATTTCCACTTTCATTTTTTCATACGGAACTTTCTTACCTACAACACAACCTATGAGAGCTAATAAAGAGATCGAATAAATCACGAATACAGATAATTTTTTCATAATAATGATTTTTATAGATTTTAAATGCGATTTATAAACTTTTTGATGATGTTTATTATTCTCTGTATATCTTCAGTGGTCAGCTACCTGAACAGTTCATCAAGCTTAGGTTGTTTGCTCAGGAAAGCATTGATTTTTTCGGGCTGAAGCAAGGAATAGAAACTCATCACCTCCTCAGGAGAAGAAAAGATCAAACCATATCCTGAGGAAATCAGCAGGGGCACCTGTGGGTCAACGAAGGCATCTGTAAAAATGGCCAAATAGTATTTTATAAGACCTTTATCCTTTGTGACCAAAAAAGAGTAAACCGGTTTCAAATGCCGGTTAATGCTCTTGGTGTCCAATGAAGTAGAATCACCAGACTTGAAGAACCCGCCTATTTTCTGCGATTTTGGTATTTCAATCTTTTTTGCAAGATCCTCTATTTTATTTTCTTTCGCAGTTTTAGTCCACGCTTCATATTTTTGTTTTGCCACTAAAAAATCCGAAAGAAACCCTTCCAGATTCTTTTTCTGAATGTAAAAGCCACCTGTTTGAAAGTCCGTGGTGATATGCATGCCATATACATAAATTGAATAGTCATCACCATTTGCAGTTTCAACCTGAATGTTGTATGTAACAGCGTCCATAGGATTGTAATAGGTTGCGTATTGCACCTGTGAATAGCCATTGACCAGGCTAAACAGTCCGAATGTGAGAAGGATAAATCGGTTCATGGTGATGTTTGTTTTCATGTTAGATTTTTAATTTGATGATTAAAGGAGCAGCAGAACTACGTTGCCAAACAATTCTATATGAGTGATTTTTCAAGATTTTTCAAAGATTGTTAGATTTCTAATGAATTAATTGGGTTAAAGATGCGTTAATCAGGGTCATCTGATTCAAAATCAAGGCATCGGAACTCCCTTAAACCATTTATTCCATATGGTTTCGAATGTGCCATCCGCCTTCATGGCATTGAGATTATTTTGCCATAGTTGAACAGTACTTGCAGGTGTGCAAAGTGAAAACGCGACGTAACCGTTAATATTCAATGCTTCCATATGTTGAGTCATATCGCTCATGGGCACCCCATTCATATCAGCCAGCCATTTCACCATTTTTTAGAAAGTAGTCAGGCACGAACCCGATGCCGGCAACTTGAATGGTATTATCTTCTGAACTGCCTTTTTTACAGCTGTTTATGATAAAAAATGCCGCTATCATGAAAAATGAAACGAAAATCAGAAATAGTTTTTCCCCCATAAATATTGCTTTAAGTAGTTATACGTTTTTACACCGATAACAAATGTAGCTCCTTAAAGTTCGAATTACTATAGGGTAAACTCTGAAAATGAGTCAGGTGGGCCTATAAATGAGTTAGTGTAAACCCTAATGCGGAAGGATACTATCGTAACACTCAGCCGTTAAGGGTTCGCTGGGGGATAAACCTAATCCTTTGACCACCTTCGGCCGGTTTTTATTGACCACGATATCTTCTTAACATTCAACAAGGTGAGATGGTCAGATTATTTCGGCGAAGGCCGGTCAAAGTGAGCGTTTTTTCATCTATGACATTTATTACTCCGAAACAATAAGGAAGGAAAATTTAAGTGATTCCGCAGATACTTTAATGCTTAACGAACTTCTCTACCTGCACCGTTCTATCTCCCGTAAGCCGTACAAAATAAACCCCACTTGGCAGTGCGGTGATATCAAGTTGTGTTTTGGATTCGGTGATCTGGCAAGTGATTATTTCCCGACCCTGCATGGTGAAAAATGAAAATTGACCTTTCTTTGGTATCACTGTTGTTTCGATAGTTATTTTGTCTGACGACGGATTGGGATGAATTGTGAAGGTTGTATGGTTTGATGTGGTTTCTCCAATAGAGGTGCCAAATCCAGCGTTTGTTGTTTTTAAAATTGTTCCAAAAAAGCCTCCCAGATAACCTGTATTATCATCAGTAAAGCAAACTGAATAGAATATGGCAGTATAATTGTTACTGGTTTGTTAATGTCTGCTTGAAATTAATAAAATGTCCTGTACATTTGTTATAAATCGATTATTCATGAAAAAAATCTATAAAAATTTTCAGAGTTGCGGTATGACAATGAAAAGAGATGAACAGGGGGGAGGGACCAATATTCCGGGTTCAGCACGCCGGAAAGGAATCAAAACTTCTCTTATTGTTGTCCTGATCAGTATTTCCTTTATGGGTTCCGCCCAATTTTACCCCCAGGACAGCATCTTGTTCGAAATAAACACGGTTCCGGTAACAATATGGGACTCCCCAACCAATATCTGGCAGATAGGAACTCCCCACAAAACATACCTTAATGCGGCCTGGTCGGCCCCCAAGGGGATCATTACAGATACGATCATTCCCTATCCGATCAACACATACTCCACCTTCTCCTTCGTGATCAATTCAAAATCGCTGAAGCAGAATTTTGCAACCTACATCAGCTTCATGCAAAAATTCGATACCGACACCTTGCTCGATCGCGGAGTCATTGAGGCCTCATACGACGGAGGAGGGGTTTGGTGTGAGTTGGGAAATACCGGGTGGGTCTGTCCCAACGGACCGGCATTGATAACCTGGGATCAGGATTCATCCGTCAGTTCTCATCAAAAATACAACCATCTCGCCGTGACAAGCGGGAGGTCTGATGGATGGTTATTTTCCCGTTGCATTTTAAACTGGATCATTATTCTTAACGCTTCCGACGGGATTGTCCCTGACAGCGTGATGGTACGGTTTATTTTTACAAGCGATGGCTCAGCCAACGGACGTGAA
>Ga0209777_10006890_pt1 | contig 12726 bp, 16 predicted proteins | sample FrelakmetHBP12HB_FD_187147 | JGI IMG/M metagenome (GOLD analysis project Ga0209777, IMG submission 187147) | Freshwater lake sediment microbial communities from the University of Notre Dame, USA, for methane emissions studies -HBP12 HB (SPAdes)... | ecosystem: Environmental > Aquatic >...
TCCGGACAACCTTCGTGCCAGCACCAGAATGTTGATGCATCTAGATCCGATTGCGTAACTACACCCTCATAGAGGCGAATCAAACTCAAGATATATAAATCCAATCAATTATAGACATACACGACCGAATTTTAAAACATCGTTAAATGTTCATCCTTTTCCCGGAGCGCGATAGTGTAATATCATCGGCGGGTAATGATCGATGTTAGCACAGCATAAGAAGCTGCTTCGCCCATTCTTTCGAAGTTGATCAGATCTTCGGGAACTCGTCAAATTCAACTGCCCAACGGTAAGTCTTTGCATTGATGTGGCCGAAATCAATCAACCTAAGATTGTGCACGATATTTCCACTGCCAATGATCAAGACTCTTTCTTTCCTCAGTTCTATAAGCCCCGAGGACAGATCGTAGTGTACTGCAACGGTTTAGGATGCCAATCATTGAAGGAATATTCAAGGCTCATCTCAAATATGGGTACGTCTGCTTGGGGGTACATGTGTTTTAGAACCGCCCATGAAGCGTGATCCAGCCCCCAAGCTGGCGAAATTGCAGAAATGTTCGCGGATGAACTCAAAGGCAAGCCATCAAAAACGAAGAAATAGGGCCGGCAAATAAACCTTTTTGAAAAGATTAGCTGGAGAGATTCAGGAAAGGAGGATATGGACCCAAACTCTCCAGCTTAGTGGGACGATTACCAACTTCACTGATAATAATGACTTTTAAAAACTATAATATGTGCTAATTATATTTAATCTTTTCGGTGTTGTTTCGCTTGATATTCATGAAACCTGCATCGTGATGAAACATATGAGATAGTAAGGAGGGGAGAATTAAGCCTTTCGAGTACTGTTTTATTGTTTGAGTGTATGTTGTCTTCTCTGTAACCGACACCTTCTTTTACTGACTACTGGACCAGAAATGCCGACCAAGAATGTGTGTACCATAAAACAATCAAGAATCCTAGGGTGCATATCTTGCTGCAGTTACGCCAGGTTACTTTTCGATTTCGAAAAATAATAGTTATCTTGGCTTTAAATCCATTAATGCGCTTATTTCCTTATAGCAACTGAGTAACCGAAAAAGTCGTAAAACTCCATAGGGGGACGATAAAATATAGTAACCTGCCAAATTATTAGTTACTCAATTACGAGATTCCCGATATCGATTGAGAAGAGATCCACAGATCTCCTTCTCCTTCGGACATCTTATTCATTGCAGACTACCTGCATTGCCACATCGATCGATAGTGATTCTGAAATAGGCAAGGCTTCACTAGATTCAGGCCGAACCAAGATCGGATCAAGAATGATAGTCTGGACGGACCACCGGAGCGTTAACAAAGACATCTACGAGAACTATGTGTCCTGAGATGGGATGGTGGCTAGCGCCTCCCTGCACTTTTCAGTCCAATTTTTGCTGTAATTTTGCCTATACTTCAGGAGTGACATTTCCAGAAGCCGTACTCTTGTTGGTCATGCTTCCAACAAGCTTGCTAGATGCAGACGCGATATTTTCAGGTCTCACTTTAACCAGCCAGGCATCCTCGGCACCAGCTCCATAAGAGTTGGTTATGCCTGCAATTACGTATCCTCCATCAATGCTTTCCACAACCGATGTGGCCATGTTCTGGCCGGGTCCGCCAAAGCGCATGTTCCATTGTTCTTTGCCTGAATTGTCTGTCTTCACCAGCAAGGCTTCCCTGCCAGAGTCTTTTGAATTCGTGTAGCCTGCGATGATGTACCCTCCATCCAATGTCAGCCGAAGAGATATTCCGACACTGTCTTCGCCGTAGACTCTCTCCCACAGCTTCTTTCCGTTTGAATCGGTCTCAAGCAAAAAGGCCTTCTTGCCGGCGCCCTCGGACTCAGTCCGTCCGGTAATGATATAGCAGTCTTTGACTTCCAAAACTTGCATCCCTTCATCGTCTTCAAGCCCGCCGAAAGTCTCGTTCCACAGCTTAAAGCCAGCCGAGTCAGTCTTGATCAGCCACACATCGTCTTTTCCAGATCCGTAGGATGCCGTTTTGCCGGTAACGATGTACCCGCCATCTTTTGTCTGGATTACCGACATTCCAACATCGTCCTTTGGCCCCCCAAAGGTCCTGTCCCACTCTTTTCTTCCCAGAGAGTCGGTCTTGATCAGCCAGAGATCCATTCCTCCAGCCCCATAAGACCTGGTGTAGCCCGTTACTATGTAGCCCCCATCCTTTGTCTGGTCTACTGACCATCCCCCGTCTCCTGATGAGGACACGAAGCCTCCAAAGGTGCGATCCCACTCTTTATTCCCATTGGAGTCGGTTTTCAAGAGCCAGAGCCGTTCCTCGCCAATGCCGTAGGACTTAGTGCTGCCTGTTACGATGTAGCCCCCATCTTGAGCCTGCCTAACAAAGCAGCCCAAATCCTCACTAGATCCTCCGAAGGTTCTGTTCCACTGCTCAATACCCTTGGAATCGGTCTTTACCAACAAGAGGTCGCTGACCTGTCCTTGAGAGGATGCGTAACCGGCAATTATGTAACTTCCATCATTCGTACCCTGAAGAGACCAAGCCCCATCGTCATACAGGCCTCCATATGTTCTGTTCCATTCTTCCTCTAGCTTGGCAGCCAAGACTGGGGTCACTAAAGCTGTCAGAATGATCAAAATTGTCAGCCACTTAGAGAGTCTTTTCAGGTACAATCTACCAACTCTTGGAGGATTGGACGAAGGAATTCGTTCTCAAGTTGGTATGCTCTTATACATATTAAAATCACCGCTCCGAACAGCTACCCTCAAGATCTCCCCTCTGGCAAACCTTTATCTTCCAGAAGCTGGTTGTCGCTAGGGTCTGGGATGTGACCCTTCGGGTTGAACCAGCGGATGTGAGATTAAATGAAGTCTTTTTACAGCTTCATAAGCGAAGCATGGGGCTCGCCCAGAGAAGGCTATGTAGGAGCCTTGAGACAGGACAGACTAAAAGCCTGGCGTAAAGATTTGACAGTACAGAGAATCGAGCGGCCTACCCGCCTGGATAGGGCGCGGGCACTTGGCTACAAGGCAAAGCAGGGCATAGTCATGGCTCGCGTCAAGGTAAGGCGCGGGGGGCTACGCAAGTCCAGGTACATCAGAAACAGAAGGACCCGGCACATGGGAATGGCCAAGATCACCATGGCCAAGTCCATCCAGCGTATAGCTGAAGAGCGGGCTGGCAGGAGATTCCGCAACATGGAGGTCCTCAACTCCTACTGGGTGGGAGAGGACGGAAAGCACAAGTGGTACGAGGTCATCCTCATCAACCCCAACCATCCGGTCATAAAGACGGACAAGGACCTTAAATGGGTGTGCGAGACCTCACACAGAAGGCGGGCTGAGCACGGCAAGACCAGCGCGGGCAAGCGCGGGCGCGGGCTCATGGTAAAGGGCAGAGGCGCAGAGAAGAGACGCCCGAGCATCAGGTCCCACGGAACCAGAGGAAAGTGATTCACAGAGTCTCTTTTAGAACCTTTGTGGCTGCTACAGAGGACGAAGAAAGGGTGAAGGAGTCCCTTTGCATCTTCGTTCCTCCGGATAGCATATCGGCAACCTCTGCAATCGGCCACTATGGCAATCCAATAAAAATCCTGGAAGCAACTCTGAAGAAGAAGGATGGCTTGGCCTTCTTTCGCATCTTGCGTGAGCAGCTTCCAAAGGAGGATCTTTTCAGGCTGCACAGAGAGCTGCCCGAAAGGGTTGACGAGTCCAACCAGCTTCACTTTCACCTCGACAAGCAGGCAGCGTTCAAGGGATTGGTTTGCCTGACTGACTCCAGAGATGCCATAGTCATAACAGCCCAAATTGAGTCTTACCCAGCTAGGTACGAAGAAGCCCTGAAGATAGCGAGAGAGCTCTTATGAGCTGTCATGAGTTATGACCTATTACGAGAGCTGCCTTCATTCACTTCCAGAGGGTTCCGACTCTCCCAGCAGGCTGGCGATGGCGGCTCGTAGGCTAGGATACGAAGGAATTATAATCTGCAACCACACTGGTTTTGAGAAGTTCTTCAGACCCGACGCCGTTAGGTCGGTGAAGGGCATAAAGGTGGCCTTCGGAACTGAAGTAATAGCCAACAACCCCCGAGCCCTGCGCAGCCGAGTTGCTACGGCAAGGGTTCGGTTCCCTTTCGTGGCAGTGCATGGCGGGTCTGAGGAGATGAACAAATCCGCTTGCGAAGATCCTGAAGTCGACGTGCTGCTCCATCCTGAAGAGGGCAGAAAGATCCTCGGCATAGCCGCCGCCAAAGCTGCGCAGATGAATCAGGTGGCCATTGGATTCGACCTCCATCCTCTAATCCGCCTTCGAGGAAGCTCGAGGTCCAGATGGCTTGAAGTAGTCCAACGAAACCTGAACCTGGCCCGCAAATTCGACCTAGCCATTACTATAACCACTGGGGCGAAGTCCCACTTTGACCTTCGGGCTCCCAGGGAGCTACAGGCGTTGGCAGCGATAGCAGGCTTTGAAAGCTATGAAATCGAAGAGGCGCTCAAGTATCCTGCCAGGATGCTGGAACGAAACCGCAGGAAATGGGCGGCTCCTGGAGTGGAGATTCTTTGAGGTCCAGGCTGCCTGTGCTCCGCATGCGACGACGGTACATAGCCTTTCAAGTGGATTCAGAGGAGATAGTCCCGCCAAGAAAGCTTGCGGCAGAGATAATTTACGCCCAGGTATCACTATTGGGAGACAAAGGCGCGTCTGTAAACAGGCTCAAGCTAATCTCCTTTGACGGCCGTTTCGGGCTCTTAAGGTGCTCACACACTCGAGTTGATGAAAACAGGGCAGTTCTGGCCACCATATATTCTGTAGACGGAATCAGGGCCGCACTTCACGTAAAAGGGGTTTCAGGGACGATCAAAGCAGCAACAGAAAAGTATATACCCAAACTGAGCTTAACAATTGCTGAAACAAGCGCTGAAAACGACGAAAGAAGAATCGAGCTGGAAGGAGTTTCTGGTTGGATTATCCACAGCTACAACCGCGAGATTGATCTCTCGCCGGACGAAATAGATAGGACCAAAGGATCAGACACCCGTTACCTGGGACTGACCTCTTTTGATTTATGTGGAGGATGCGACGATGCAGATGGCACCGCAGATGGGTTACGACAGGGCGATAACGGTATTCAGCCCTGATGGGCGGCTCTTTCAGGTGGAATACGCCCGCGAAGCCGTTAGACGAGGAACAACGGCAGTCGGCATAAAGGCAGTAGATGGCGTAGCCGTGCTGGTGGATAAGAGGATAACCAGCAGGCTTATGGAGCCAAAATCCATTGAGAAGATCTTTCAGATAGATACACACATAGGAGCCGCCACATCTGGTTTGGTGGCCGATGCCAGGGTATTGATAGACAGGGCACGAGTGGAGAGCCAAATTAACAGACTGGTCTATGACGAGCCCATAGGCGTAGAGGCGCTGGCTAAGAAGATATGCGATTTCAAGCAGCAATACACCCAATACGGTGGTGTCAGGCCTTTTGGCACAGCCCTTCTAATAATCGGAGCTGAGGAGGATAGAACCCGCCTCTTCGAGACCGATCCTAGCGGTGCATTGCTTGAGTACAAGGCCACTGGGATTGGAGCCGGCAGATCTTCGGTAATGGAAGTCTTCGAAGAGAAGTACAAGGAAGACATCTTGATGGACGATTCCATAATTCTGGGATTAGAGGCACTGCACAAGGCCGCCGAGGGTAAGGTAGAGGCAGCCACGACGGAGATCGGTATAATAAAGCTTTCAGACAAGAAGTTCTACAAGCTTAACCAGAAAGAGGTAGCCGATTACGTTGATAGGATGAAGGCCCAGCTGCCCAAAGGGGAAGCATAGATGGTCAGACTGGAAGATGCCGTTCCAGCAAGACTCAAGACCCACGGAACCACCTTTGAAGTGCTTGTCGATCCAGATGGAGCCCTTTCCCTGCGAAGGGGAGATAATGTTAACGTCGAGGACATCCTGGCAGTAGAAGATGTCTTTGAGAATGCCAGTCGCGGGGATCGCAGCGCAGAAGAGGATCTAATAAAAGCCTTCGAGACAACTGATGTTGCCACCATCGCCGAGAAGATAATCAAGAAAGGTGAGATAAGCCTCACAGCAGATCAGAGAAAGCAAATCATAGAGAACAAGCGTCGACAAGTCATAGAGATAATCGCTAGGAACGCCATAAACCCCCAGACCAAGACACCCCATCCCCCTGCCAGGATTGAGCAGGCCATGAAGGAGGCAAAAGTCAACATAGACCCATCCAAATCTGCTGACGAGCTGGTAAACATAGCCATGAAGGCTATACGGCCTCTGATTCCAATAAGGTTTGAAGAGGTCGAGGTGGCAGTTAAGATCCCAGCTGACTATGCTCCCAAGGCCTACGGCGAGATTGCTGCCTTTGGTAAGGTTATCCGTGAAGCCTGGCAGAACAATGGCTCCTGGATAGGTGTTGTAAAGATTCCTGCTGGCATGCAAACCGATTTTTACTATCTGGTTAACCACTTGACCAAAGGCGAGGCAGAGACGAAGCTTCTTAAACATTGAAGGACCAGGGATTGGATCGCATGGATCGCAAGGTGGTAATACCAGGGGATCTTCTGTCTGAAGAGGCTAAGAGATCTGGAGAGGGAACCTTCGTCAAAGACGGAAAGGTATACTCTCTTCTGTACGGGTTGGCGAACTACAGAGACAGGATAAATGTGATACCCCTGGCCGGTAAATACGTGCCCGCTCCCGGAGACAACATTATAGGCGTTGTTAAAGACATAACCTTCTCCAACTGGATTATAGACATAAACTCACCCTACGACGGTCTCCTCCACATATCCGAGTTTCCTACGAGGATCAATGCGGATGAGATGTCCAAGTACCTCAATTTGGGCAGTTCCATCATGACCAGGGTCAAAGATGTGGACTCCACTATGAAAGTCGAGCTGACCCTGAATGACCGAAAGCTTGGGCTTCTCAAGACGGGAAGAATTGTTGAAATAAGCCACACCAGGGTACCTAGGCTAATCGGAAAAGGCGGCTCCATGATTAGCATGCTTAAGAAAGAGCTGAATTGCAACATATTCGTGGGCCAAAACGGCAGAATCTGGATCAACGGAGGAGCAGAGGACATGGATCTGGCCCTTAAGACCATACTCTTAATAGAGAAAGAAGCCCACACCAACGGGCTCACAGACAGGATAGTTGATTTCTTGAAGAAAGAGAAAGGGGCCAGAAATTGATCGCTGCGTATAAAAATGATCGCTATGGATGAAAGTAACATATCATTCTTCAAAGAAGGGCTTCGCCTAGATGGTCGAAGAGCTGATGAGCCTAGACCGCTGAAGATCGAGGTCGGAGTTCTGGCTAGGGCCGATGGGTCCTGCTACGTTGAGATGGGTGGAAACAAGGTTATGGCTGCAGTGTATGGACCCAGAGAGGTTCATCCCAGACACCTTCAGGAGGTGACCAGGGCCATAGTCAGGTACCGGTACAACATGGCCTCTTTCTCAGTGGAAGAGAGGAAACGACCTGGGCCTGACAGACGATCCAACGAGCTGTCGAAAGTCAGCAGGGAGGCTCTTGAGCCTGTGATCCTCACGTCTTATTTCCCGCGTTCTGTCATAGACGTCTTCGTGGAGGTTCTTCAGGCGGACGCCGGCACGAGGACTGCAGGCATAAACGCCGCTTCGGTGGCCTTGGCAGATGCGGGGATACCGATGAGATCCATGATAAGCTCCTGCGCTGCCGGGAAGGTGGCCGATACCATAGTCCTAGATCCCATGAAAGAGGAAGACAATTTTGGCCAGGCAGACATGCCAATAGCCATGACGCCAGCTGGTGAGATCACATTGCTCCAGATGGATGGCCACCTGACAATAGATGAATTTCACCAGGCTGTGGAGCTAGCCATGAAAGGCTGCCGTGACATTTACGAGATCCAAAGAAAAAGCCTCATAGAAAAGTACAATCATCTCGAGGCCGAGCCTGTTTTGGCCCAAGAGGCGGAAGTCCTATGACCAACGTCATCTCCGAGATCAAAAAGGATTACCTATATAACCTGCTCCTGAAAGGTCAGCGGACCGACGGCAGGGCTCTCGACCAGTATAGGGATTGCTCGGTTGAGAAGAACCTGATCAGCAAGGCTGAGGGCAGCGCATTGGTCAAGCTGGGGGCTAGTCAGGTCCTGGTTGGGGTCAAGATGCAGCCAGGAGAGCCCTTTCCGGATACTCCAAACAAGGGAGTTATAATCACCAATGCCGAGCTAGTGCCCCTGGCATCGCCTACCTTCGAGCCAGGTCCTCCCAACGAGACGGGAATCGAGCTAGCAAGGTTAGTGGATCGCGGTGTCAGGGAATCAAAGGCCATTGACTTGGAAGCCTTATGCATAACCCCCGGTAAGCAAGTGTGGATCATATTCATCGATGTCCATATCCTCGACGATTGCGGGAACATCCTGGATGCGTCCAGCATCGGAGCCATAGCTGCCCTGCTGGCCACCAAGGTCCCGGCCTCCAAGTTTGACTTGGGAGAGGATTATCCACTACCGATTAAGGACATACCCATAGCCACAACAGCCATCGAATTCGGCGATGCAATTATGTTCGATCCGAACAGCGATGAGGAGGCGATCGCGAACACAAAACTCATCGTGATCACCACGAATGACGGAAGCATATGTGGTATGCAAAAAAGCGGTACTGGAGTGCTCAAGGAAGAGCAGATCTACCGCATTGTTGATATAGCATGTGAGAAGGCTAAGGAAATCCGGGAGAAGTTTCTGGAAGAATAATTATGGTCAAGCAATTCAAAAAAGGAAGGAAGAGCAGATCTGCGGCCAGATTTGGTCCCAGATACGGCCGGAAGTCGAGAAAGCTTGTAGCGGATATGGAGGAGAAGTCCAAGGCTCTATACGACTGCCCCCAGTGTGGAAGGAACAGAGTTCGTAGAACCGACACAGCCATCTGGAACTGCACCAAGTGCGGCTACACCTTTGCCGGAGGCTGTTACATCCCCCATACCTCCATCGGCCGTTCCGTCCTGCGGTCTGTCAGGAAGACCCTGGAGACGGAGTAGATGACCTACAAGTGTACCAGGTGCAAGAAGACCGTGGAAATAGACTACGAATACAGCGGCATTCGTTGTCCTTATTGCGGGCATAGAATACTGATGAAAGAGAGGCCAACCACGGTCAAGAAAATGAAAGCTGTCTGATGACAATCCCCCCCGTTAGGTCCGTCGCCCATGACGAGTCGGCTTGACAAGCTGGCTGGTTCTGCGTATTTCCCAACGCAAAAGACGGCCCTTGTCAGCCGGTTGGGCGAGCACAGAATTCAGGACTTGGCTAGAAGTCAGGACCTGATAAGGTGTTGGGGAGCATCCTGCGACGTTGATCTTGTGGACGGCATTTAGCCTATCTTTAGATTGAAAGCAATGAAATGTTGTGCAGATCTCGTCTTCCCTACAGATGATGCGAATGATATATTTCAGGCTTTGAGACCAGAGCTGGAAGACGAACTCCAGCGGTCAAGAGCGAGCTTGGCCCTCGACCATGGCTTCATAAGATTAAGGATTGAGGGTGACGATATCGTCTCCATCAGAGCAGCATTAAATACCTGGGTAAGATTGGTAAAGATCGCATTTGAGATGGTAAACGTTTGAGAAATGGTGAGCACATGAGTGGCGAATTGCCTCCGCAGATTCAGAATCAGCTGGCTCAGCTCCAGCAACTCCAACAGCAGGCACAGGCAGTAATAAGCCAGAAGAGCCAGATAGAGTCTCTCATCAGAGAGACTGATGCTGCTCTAAAAGAGCTAGAGAAGAGCAGCGACGATGCGATCATCTATAAGAGCGTCGGCGAGCTCCTCTTTAAGGCTGAAAAACCTAGGCTTTTAGAAGAACTAAAAGAGAGAAAGGACATGATGGACCTCCGTCTGAAGGCCATGAGCAAGCAAGAGGAACGTATCCAGAGCAGGTTCAGCCAGCTCCAGGATCAGTTAAAGCAGTCTTTGGGACAGATTCCACCCAAGGGCGGTTAAAGCAGATAACAATCATATAGCGGGCCCGTGGCTTAGCCAGGACATAGCACCGGGCTTCTAACCCGGGGGTCGCGGGTTCGAGTCCCGCCGGGCCCGCCTTATTGAGAGGAAACATGTGTGAGCTTGTAGTTTACACCGTAAAAGGAGAAAGACGTGAGAAGGTCATGGAAGGAGTGGTGAGGGTGATCTCACACGACGGCAAAGTTCTGCTTGAGGGGATCTTTGGAGACTCCTTGGATGTGGAAGGAAAGCTTTCCGAGGTGAATATAATCACCCAGGAAGCAATCATAATTAATTAGTAAGTAACCATGCTACCGGGTTGCATAATAGATCGCTCTAGGAGATGTAGAAATGTCCAGGAAGCGATTAAATGTAAACCGGGGACAGGCAGAAGAGGTCATTGATCTCAACCCTTGCTTGAATCGTTATAAAAAATCGCCTAATTGATATTGGATTTAGAACCTCAACAGTAGAATCCTATTTATGGTAAAGTCATACCTGGAATATGCAAAGCCAACCGACCAGAGCAACCGATTTTACAGAATTTAGAGATACTTTGCATAGAAAGAATCTCTCAAGAAGCGCAATCAATAATTACTCTTTTGCCATCAATAAGTATCATGAAATGTGGGGAGAACAGATAGAATATCCGTTCTTGAAAAGAAACGACGAAATTACCTACTATCTTAACGAGGAAGGTATATTAGAACTAGTTCATAGCCTTATACATGAAAACACAGATGATGCCTCCGCCCAAACCTTCTCCAGTAGCCCTCCATAATAGCCAGCATCAAACTCTGATGCATCTCTTTCAGGATCTACATTCCACTTGTGGGCATCCTTCACCACGTAGACTATTTCCATCCCCGGAGCCAACGGAATTCCCTGCTTCATGTGAACCTGCACACCCGAGGCTTCAGCACATCTCCGTGAGTATTTCAGCCTACTAAACCTGCGGTGAATATGAAGGTACTTTACATCTGCGTTCTCCAGTTTTTCTAAGTACCTCCTGTAGACCTCTCGATCCCTGGGTTCTATCCTTCTCAGATCATCAAGGCTCCTCGCTCCGGCCAGTACCTCGAAGACCTCATATTGCATCCGATTGACATACTTCGGGGTGTCGCCTTTCCGGGCCATGACCCCCCGGATCTTCATCTTGCCTGTGTTCAGCCGTCCAAAATAGCGGTCGTAGGCTCCTCCTCCATCGCTCATGGGCAGGAATGTTATCCAATCGTAGGAGTCCACCTCCGTCAGGATGCCCGTCTTCCTCTCCACCGCCTCCTTGAACTCGGATATGGCTCCCCAACAACCCACAGGCAGTCCACTATGCCGTGCAGGACCTCGAAGCCCATACCCTCTGCTAGCTCCTTTATTTGGAGGAGAAGCTCCCTGGATGTTTCAGTGATTTTCTCGTAGATCTAGATAATTTACCGGTACTATATTGAAGATGCAAAGAAATCCAATCGTCCATCAGATCATCATCCATCAAACAAAAGCTTCTCCTTTATGTGCGGGTGATGGGAACCCCGCGCTAGTTCCCATGCAAAACATTGACAAAAGTAGAACAGGAGCGATTATCCTCCTGTCCCTGAACTTCTCTTTCGGACCTCATAGCCAGCCCTAACCAGAGATCGAATCATTTCCTCGAAGCTCATCTCAGCCCGTTTGAAGGATGAATCGATATCTATTGATTTGGCCTTCTTGAAACCTTCATCCTGATACATCTCTCGGTTCATCAGCAGATGGTGTAATATGCATAAAACTTTTCTAGCCAAAGCAACAGCGTCAACCTTATGACCCTTTTTAGCTTGGACCCTTAGGAAGAATTTCTTCAAGTTGGATTTATTTGTCCGGGGCTATGACCTGAGCAATTTTGACAAGTATCCATCTGATATGCCTTGAACCAGGTTTAGTTATGCTGCCTGTAACATGCTTATCCGCTGACTGATAAACAGCTGGAGCCAAACCTGCCCAGGCTGCAAGTTGCTCTGGTTTATCGAAATCCTTGAAATCACCGACTCAGCAAGAATTATCACGGCCGCAGTGAATCCTATTCCTGGAATGGACATCGCAATCCTGAGATCCTCTTTTCTGCTCGCAACTCTGCTCTTGATCTCATTATCGAGTTCATCGATCCTCTTCTGGATGGATTCTATCGGCAGTGTAGCGAATTTTCTGTAATTTGATAATAAGGATGAATATTGGCCCTGTATCCTATCCAATCTCGGGAAAAGGAGGACACAGGACCATGATACCAATGGAATTCTTAGAAGATTACCTTATCGATCAAGAGGACGGACTAAAGAAGCTCTTGACCTGGTTCTTGAATCTCGTAATGCAACTTGAAGCGATGGATCAAATAGATGCAGAACCATATCAACGAATTGATTCCAGAAAGGCCCATAGAAATGGCTACAAAGAGAGATCTCTGAAGACGCGAGTTGGCAAACTCAAACTCAAGAAACCGCAATTTCGTGAAATATCCTTTGAGAAAGTCTTTGACAGATATTCGCGAGTGGAGAAGGCTCTGATCAATGCCGTGATTGAATCATATTTGCAGGGAGTATCAACCAGACGAGTCCAAGATATCGTTTCTCGATTAGGTGTTGAAGATCTTTCTGCCTCTAGCGTATCAAGGATATCCAGAGAGCTTGATGGAAGGGTGGAGGAATTCCTTAAGAGACCTATCGAACACTCAATTCCTTATCTTTTTGTTG
>Ga0209777_10006891_pt1 | contig 12725 bp, 10 predicted proteins | sample FrelakmetHBP12HB_FD_187147 | JGI IMG/M metagenome (GOLD analysis project Ga0209777, IMG submission 187147) | Freshwater lake sediment microbial communities from the University of Notre Dame, USA, for methane emissions studies -HBP12 HB (SPAdes)... | ecosystem: Environmental > Aquatic >...
CCTCGACCGTGGGCCGGGGCTAATAGCTCCCGAATCTCGCAGGGGTTAGTCAGCCACTCTTCCGATTGACGGCTACGCCGCCAATCGCAGTGCTGTTTCTGTAGAGTAGCACTCTGCCAACTGTCCAAAAAATTGTCCTGAGTATAACAAAGGACAATTTTTTGGACAGTTAGAAAATAATCAAAAAACTATTTACAGAGTAAATATTATCAGAAAAGAAAAATTATGTCAATAGTTTCTCTATATATGAGGCGACGGACAAGATTTTGTTTTCCTGGAAATGATTTCCGATAATCTGCAAACCAACAGGCAAATCGCCTATTTTCCCGACAGGCATAGAAAGACCCGGCAAACCGGCTAAATTAACAGAAACAGTATAAATATCCATTAAATACATTGAAAGCGGGTCTCCTGTCCTCTCGCCTATTTTAATAGCAGGCACAGGAGAAACTGGGCAAAATATCAAATCAACTTTTTCAAATGCCTTGGCAAAATCCTGTTTTATCAATTGCCTGACTTCCTGAGCTTTCTTGTAATATGCGTCGTAATATCCTGATGACAAGGCGTAAGTTCCAATCATAATTCTGCGCTTGACTTCAGCCCCGAATCCATGCCCCTTGCTTTTCAAATAAACATCCAATAAATCTTTTCCTTTTTCTGACAAGCCGTATTTAATCCCGTCAAAACGCGCCAGGTTGGCCGAAGCCTCACATGGAGCAATTATATAATAACAAGCCAAAGCAAATTCAACGCTTGGCAAACTTATTTCTATAATTTTGGCGCCCTGATTCTCGGCCTTTTTAATTGAATTCCTAGTTATTTTTTCTACTTCTTTGTCAATTCCTTCCACAAAATATTCTTTCGGAACACCGATCTTCAAGCCTTTTAAGCTTATATTTGATTCTTCAAACTTATAATCTGTTGAAGTAGCATCCATTTTATCTTTGCCGGAAATCGCTTTAAAAACAATTTCTGCATCCTCAACATTTTTTGCAATCGGGCCTATCTGGTCTAATGAAGATCCGAAAGCAATCAGCCCGTATCTTGAAACAGCGCCATAGGTCGGTTTTAATCCCGTAACTCCGCAAAAAGACGAAGGCAGGCGGATTGAACCTCCGGTATCTGAACCCAAAGAATAACATGCCTCGCCAGAAGCAACTGCCGCAGCTGAACCAGAAGAACTACCTCCGGCAACCCGCGTTTTATCGTGCGGATTTTTTGTTGGCCCAAATGCAGAGTTTTCTCCCGACCCTCCCATGGCAAACTCATCTAAATTTGTTTTTCCTAAAATAACAGCTCCCTGCTCTTTTAATTTTTTGATTACAGTCGCATCATACGGAGCAATATAATTTTCTAAAATTTTTGAAGCTGCTGTGCATTTCTGGCCTTCAACTAAAATTGCATCTTTTATCGCGCAAGGAATTCCACAAAGCATTCCAATTTTTTTACCTTGCGCGCCGTAGCCTTTGGCGAAGGCTGCGTCAGCTTCTTCTGCCTGCGATAAAGCCAAGTCCTCAGTAACAGATAAAAAAGAATTCAAATCACTTTTTTTTATTTTTTCCAAATAGGCCTTTGTCAAATCAACAGAAGTAAAATCTCCTTTTTTTAATCCTTCGTGCGCTTGTTTAATTGTAAGTTCTGTTAAATCCATATTTTAAATCCCAATAACCAAATCCCAAATCCCAACCAAATCCTAATTATTAAAATCCCAAAACGTTTTGGTCATTGGGTTTTTAAAGTCAAAACACTGTTTTGACTTTGATATAATCATCTTTTTTGTCCGGAGCTGCTGCAATTATTTTTTCTGCCAAGCTGGCATCTCTTGGCAAGATTTCGTCTTTTCGGGCTTGCCCGCCAAAATTTTGCTCTTGCAAAATTTTGGCGGGCGAAGGGGCTTTCTTTAATAAATTAAAATAATCCAAAATAGCTGACAGGTCTTTCTGCATTTTTTCTACTTCATTTTCCGTTAATTCCAATCTCGCCAATTTAGCTATATGTTGCACCTCTTCTTTAGAAATCATATCTCGCGATTATTTATGATAGCAGATTTTTTTATCAATGAAAATATTGACAACACATTATCGCTGTGCTAATATTATTTATCGTGAAGTTTCATAGTTTGCACCCCAATCGCGAGGATCGCGATACAACATAAGGATATATGGGAATGGAAAAACACAGTCACAAATATGAACAATCAGCAGCAGGGCCAATTTGTGGAGTATGCAATATTCCATTATGCGGTTCCTTGAGTCCAGGGAGCAAGCATACTAATTTTCGATGTAATTTGGGAAAGGACCACGAAGGTCCTTGCCAAAACACGAACTACAACCCACCGGCATGGAATCCTAACAAATAAGATTCTCGCTTCGGCGAGAACAGACCGTCGCGAGGATCGCGATACAACAACAGAAAGGAAAATCGTAGATGGTCAATAAACATATCAAACCGATAGCCAAGGAAATTTGTGCGGAATTGGACCCCACCGGCCAATACAGGTGCAACTTGGAAAAGGGCCACGATGGTCCTTGCCAAAACACCGATTACCCTAACATTGGGACATGGCAGTCACCATGGTAACCCCTTCTCGCTTCGGCGAGAGCATGCTCAGGCTGTCGCGCGAATTCATTTTCGCGCGACAGCATTTTTTTTGCCCCAGCAGTAGAAATTTGACAGCCATCATATACTCATATTTTCACACCTGTGAAAATATGAGTATATGATGTTATGAATAAAAAAGTCAAATTTCACTGCGGGATTAGCATAAAAATATCCCGCGAAGCGGGATACATCTGTTTTGAATTTTGGATTTTGGTAATTGGGATTTGTTTGGGATTTGGAAATTGGGATTTAGGATTTCGTTAAGTAAATGCTTCGCCCTCGTCGTCTTTTGACATTACTTCGGACAATGTATCAATATTTTCTAAAGCAATGCCAGCTCCCCGCACAACCGAGGTTAAAGGATCGTCAACTATTTTGCACGGTATTTTGGTTTCCTTTGAAATTAAGGTATCGAGCCCTCTTAGCAAAGACCCTCCGCCGGATAAATATATTCCGTTCGACATTACATCTGCCAGCAATTCAGGAGGAGTTTCCTCAATTGTTGTTTTTATGGCTGCAATAATTTGTTTTACTGATCGCTCTAATGCTCTTTGGACATCGTCATTAAAAATTACAACTTCCTCGGGCAGTCCTGTAACTAAATTTCTTCCTCTCATTGGCATTTCCTTTTTTTCTTTAAGGGGCATAGCTGAACCGATATTCATTTTAATTAATTCTGCAGTTCTTTCTCCGATCAAAAGCTTATATTCTTTTTGCGCGAATTGCACAATGTCATCATTTAATTTATCTCCGGCAATTCTCAAACTCTTAAAAGCCACTATTCCCCCCAAAGATATAATTGCCACCTCTGTTGTTCCCCCACCGATATCAACAATAAAATTTCCGCCTGCTTCCTGAATCGGCAATTTTGTGCCTATTGCAGAAGCCAAAGGCTCTTCAATTAAAAACACTGTTCTGGCTCCGGCATTTTTTGCAGCATCTCTTACTGCTTTTCTTTCAACTTCTGTAACCCCGCAAGGAATGCCGATGATTACTCTCGGCATAAAGCCCAATCCAAATATTTTCTTGCCGCTGCTAGCGGCTTTTTCAATAAAATATTTCAGCATCTGCTCTGTTACTTCAAAGTCAGAAATAACTCCGTTAACCAAGGGCCTTGTAGCAGAAATATACGCCGGTGTGCGTCCCACCATTTTTTTCGCCTCCTCTCCAATAGCCAAAATCTGCCCTGTTTTGTTGTTTACAGCCACCACCGACGGCTCATTGATGATTATTCCCCTGTCTTTTACGTAAACCAAAGAATTAGCAGTGCCCAAATCAATCGCCATATCAATCGATAATAATGATGAAAGTTTTTTGAACATAGCTTTTCTGTAATTACAATTTATCTCCACCGTATCTCCATTTATCTCAATGTATATCAGGATATAAAATAGAGATATGCTCGCCTGTGGGCTCGCGAGATATGTGGAGATTTATTGCTTAAAATATTTTACCAAATCTTTTATTTTCACCAGCTTCGCTTGCTTCTTATTCCTTTCTTTTACTTCAACTGAATTTTTTGCTAATGTTTTTTCTGAAACAACAATTCTGTAAGGAATACCGATCAAATCTGCTTCCGCAAATTTTTCTCCGGCCGATTTGTCTTCCCTATCATCGTATAATACTTGAATTTTATTTTTTTGCAATTCTTGATAAATCTTTTGAGCTGTGGCTTTAATTTTTTTGTTATCTGATTTTATTTCTATCAAATGAACTAAAAACGGCGCAACAATTTTAGGCCATATAATTCCCTTTTCATCATGATATTTTTCAACAATAGTTGCCATAGTGCGTCCGATGCCGATTCCATAACAGCCCATATAAAAAGGCTTTTCTTTCCCATCTGCGTCAATATATATGGCTCCCTTCATCTTTTTAGAATAATGATGGCCAAGCTGGAAAACATTGCCAACCTCAATTCCCTTTTTTTCAATTAATTTTCCTGCGCCATTAAGCGCTTTGAATCCGGCTTTCGCCAAAGCAATATCGCCTTCTATATCTGCCTTATAATCGCGGTCAATGTTGATATTTAACAAATCTATATTTTTTTTATTGCTTCCGCCGTAGGCATTGGCTATTGTCCTCAATGAATCGTCAGCAATAATAATAAGATTAACTTTCTTGCTTAAATTATCTTTAATTTTTACAGGCGAGATAAATCCCGGTTCTGATTTTATTTTTTCCCTGATTTCTTCTTCTGTAGCATGCCTTAAAGTTGTTGCCTTTAAAATATTTTTAAGCTTAGTTTCATTAACATCAAAATCTCCTCTTATAATAGCCAAAATAAATCTATCGTGCTCATCTACAAAAAGTACATCTTTAATCTGCTGCCAGAGAGGTAATTTATGGAATTTCACGCCGTCTTCCATTGTAGTTCCCCTTTCTGCTTCCACCTCTTTAAGCTGTTCTGCTTTTTCTCCTTTATTCTTATTTTCTTTTTCAAACAATGCCACATCCTCGTGCGCAGCATATTTTTGATTTTCAGAAATAAAATATCTGCTCTCCCCTGCTTCAGATTCAACAATAAATTCATGGCAATATTCCCCTCCTATATAACCGTTATCAGATTCCACAATAGATGTTTTAAGCCCGAGATTATTAAAAATCTTAGTGTAAACTTTTTTCATCTTTTCATATTCAATCTTAAAATCTTCCTCATCAGCATGGAAAGAATATCCGTCTTTCATAATAAATTCTCGGACGCGCAATAAGCCGCCACGTGCCCTTATCTCATCTCTAAATTTCGGGGAAAATTGATAAAGATGGAATGGCAGATCACGATAGCTCAATTTAAACTGCCTTACTAAATCAACAAACATTTCTTCTGCGGTCCCGCCCAGCGCAAATTCAGCACCTCTGCGGTCTTTTACTTTCATCAGTTCAAATCCTGTTGTATTTGTTCTGTTTGTTTCCTTCCATAATTCCAATGGATGCAAAATCGGCGTTACCATTTCCTGAGCTCCTGAATCATCCATTTCTTTTTTGATGCTTGCTATTATATTCTGCTGCACGCGCTGGCCTACCGGCAAAAAATAATAACGTCCTGCAACCGATTCTTTTATAAATCCTCCCCTGATTAAAAAGATATGAGAAGCTGTATCTGCATTTTTGGGAGCTTCTTTTGATGTTTTACAAAAAAGTTTTGATTGAAGCATAAATTTTATGAGCGGAGCGAAGGAAATTCATCACGAGCTTTTATAAAGCGCGGGATTGCCTTGCTCCGTTTTTACTTTTGTAAACTTGATTTTAAAAAGTCAGTGAAACGCGGGATGTCAAATTTTATTGTTATGAAAAGCGACAAGGCAATCAATATTATAAAACATATCATTGTAATCCCCTGCTCCACTTTTATTGAAACCGGCTTGCCTTTTAATTTTTCAATCAATAAAAATACTAACTTACCGCCATCCAAAGCCGGAATTGGAAATAAATTAAATATGGCAATGAATACGCAGATAATTCCGATGAAATATAAAAAGAATCCGATTCCATAGCTTGCCGCGTTAGCTAAAAATACTGTAATACCAAGAGGACCCGCGAAAGAAGCCCCTTCTGGAGCTCCTTTGCCCGTTACCAAGTTTGCCAAAACAGAATATAATCCTACTAAAGCATTAACTGTTGTCTGCCAGGTATAAATTGTTCCTTGAATCGGAGCTTCATAAAATGGATATTTTTTAATAAGGGTTGCCATTCTTTCCAAGCCAACTCCGACTGCTCCCTGGTCAGCTGGCGGATTAGCTCTTGGCGTCAAATTAACATCAAAAGTTTTATTATTTCTGTCAATCGTTAAAGTTATTTCTTTTCCTTTATTATCGCTAGTAATTTTCTGGAAATCAGCAATTTTATTGATTTTTGTGTCTATACCTGCAATTTTAACATCTTTTATAGCATCACCAATTTTAAATCCTGCTTGCGATGCCGGAGAATTTTGAGAAACCATAACCACTTTTACCTGCGCGTTGGTTAGCCCTTGAACATCCTGGTCGCCCACTGGCAGATCGGTTCCCATTGCAAAAACAATGGAAAAAATAATTATGGCAGCCAGCCAGAATGCCGCAACTCCGCCAATAACAATCAAAACCCTCTGCCAAATTCTAAGATTTGTAAAACTTCTATAATCATCCAGTCCGCCTTCTTCCCCATAAATTCTCACGAACGCTCCAAGCGGAATCCAGTTTATAGAATAAATTGTTTCTCCAATCTTTTTTCCGTATAATCTCGGCGGATATCCGATGCCGAATTCATCAACCCTTACCCCAAATTTTTTAGCTATAATAAAATGCCCGAATTCATGAATAATCATTAAAATTATTAAACTGAGAAAAGCAATAATTAAAATTAAAATTGAAGAAAACATATATTGATAATGAATTATTAATATGCTATATTATTACATAAAGTGGAATTACGTTTTGCACTCCCGTTGCGAGGATTCGCGACACAATAATGAAAGGATAAACAGGGAATGAAATATAAAGATGGCTCTAAAAACCATGGGGAAATCCCAAAGAAACTTTGCAAATCGCTAAGCCCCTCGGGGCAATCCCGCTGTTGTCAGGATCGGGGCCATAAGGGATACTGCCTAAATAGTATCCCACCTTACGAAACATGGCCCCACCCCTGACACCATCTCCATCAGGTTCTCGCTTTGGTGAGAGTAGGCCTGACGCAAGCGAGCGCCAGGCATTTTTTTTACAAAATTTTCAAACTACTATACTAACTCATTCTTCTTTTTCTCCACCAACGTCTTTATTTTTTCCTGGTAATCATCAACCACTTTTTGAAGCTCGTCTTTTCCGCGGAATTTGTCATCTTCTGAAATCTGTTTTTCTTTCTGGGCTGTCTGTATTTTATTCCAGGCATCATCTCTTTGCCTTCTTATTGTCTGCTTTGCCTGTTCTGCTTTTTCGTTTAAAATTTTGCCAAGCGATAATCGATATTCTTCTGTCAGTTGAGGCAAATTTAACCGGATAACATTTTTATCGACAGCGCAGGACATTCCTAATCCCGACTGTGAAATTGCTTTTTCTATCGGTTCTATATATGAAACATCCCATGGCTGTATGACTATCTGGTTTGTCTGCGGAGTAGAAATTGCGCCCAATTGTTTTATTGTAAATTTTGAACCAAAAGCATTTACTTCTATGTCTTCAACTAAAGTTGGCGAAGCTCTTGAAGTTCTTATTTTCGCCAACTCACCTTCTAAAAACTTAAACGACTTTTCAAATTCTGGTTTTACTTTGTCTATAAATTCTTTGTATGTTGCCATTTTAAAGTTCCATTAATAATATTTCTAAAGCCAATTTTGGATTGGCGTTTGTAAAAGTTAATTTTCTGCTTATATCTTCAACTAAATTTAATATTTTTTTAAGATCATTTACTGAGTATTTTTTAAAACGACCTTCTTCAATGTCCGATTTTTCTGTCCCAATTTTTACCATAAGCAAATGCCTCAGATATTTTTGCATAACTTCCAAAATTTCACTGGCATCTTGTTTTTCAAAGTCTATCCCTTTTACATATTTGAATTTTTGCGCAAAATTTGAATTTATTATTGGAAGTAAGTCACTCAATATCTCCTGTTCTCTTCGTAATCTTTCTTGATTTACTGGAAGATCCTTGGGTTTGAAAAATTTGACAGATTGGCATCTTGAAATAATTGTCGGCAGAAGCATATCAGGCTTTGCAGAAATTAGAATAAGCAATGTTCTCCCTTTAGGTTCTTCAAGTGTCTTTAAAAAACAGCTCTGAGCCTCCTGATTCATTTTTTCAGCATCATCCACCACCACTATTTTAAAACCTCCATAGTATGACTTATAGCTTAAAAAACTTTGGACTTCACGTATTTTGGCGATTGATATTTCTTTTCCATCCTCTGACTCTACAATTATTAAATCCGGAAATTTACATCCTATAAATGCGGCAAATTCTACAGCGAAACTTCTTTTTCCTATTTCTTTTTGTCCTGAAAATAAATACGCATGGGAAAGCTGGTTCAGTTCAAATTTTTTCTTCAAAAATTCCCATTGTTTTTTATGTCCTATAATCATCACTTTTTTGACATTACGACTTTTTTGTATTCTTCTAAATTTTCGAGAACTGTTCCGGTTCCTTTTACAACGCAGAAAAGCGGCTCTTCTGCCACAAAACATGGCACTCCGGTGCTTTGAGCAACCAATTCATTAATTTTTGGCAATAATGACCCTCCGCCTGCCATAATAATTCCTTTATTCATAATATCAGCAGAAAGCTCGGGGGGAGTTTCTGCCAATACATGTTTTACGGCCTGCATAATTTCAGCTAAAACATCAGATATTGCTTCGCAGACCTCATTGTTAGATATTTTAATATTTCTCGGCAAGCCTAAAATCAAATCTCTTCCCTGAATTTCTAGAAATCTCAATTCTTTTTGCGGAAGGGCTGTGCCCACTTTTATTTTTATTTCTTCAGCTGACTGTGTCCCGATGGCCAAATTGTATTTTTTCTTGATGTATTCTGTTATTGCTGCATCTATTTTATCTCCGGCAACTCTTACAGAATGCCAAGTTACAATTCCGCCAAGAGAAATTACCGCAACTTCTGAAGTGCCTCCGCCAATATCAATTATCATGTGCCCAGAACAGGAGTTAATGGGAATGCCAGCTCCAATGGCTGCTAAAATCGGCTCCTTGGCAACATAGGCTGATTTAGCTCCCGCTGACAAAGCTGCCTCAATTACAGCCCTTCTTTCTGTACTGGTAATGCCCGCAGGCACAGAAATAACCAATTCCGGCTTGAATATTTTTAATCCAGAACTGGTTTTATTTATAAAATAGCGGAGCATTGCCTGAGTCACCCTGTAATCAGCAATGACGCCGTCTTTCAATGGCCTGTAAACTTTTATGTCAGCTGGAGTTCTGCCAATCATTTCTTTTGCATTCTCGCCTATCGCTAAAATTTTATTGCCAGTTAAAGAAACTGCCACAACGGACGGTTCATATAAAACAACTCCCTTGCCTTGAACATAAACAAGAGAATTGCATGTGCCTAAATCTATGGCTATCTTGTTGTTGAACATAACGTTAATTTTTAATTTCCAATTTAAAATTCAAAAATAATTTAAAAGCACTAATTAGAACCGCTCGTTACACTCGCTGTAATTCTGCGGAATTAAATAAAAACACATTTTAAAATTTTAAATTTATCATTGTTTTTAAATTTGTTATTTTAAATTCGTTTAATGTCTGCTCCTAATTTTTGCAGGCGCTCTTCAATTTTTTCGTATCCTCTGTCAATCTGAAAAATATTTTCAATTGTTGTTTTCCCTTCCGCTGACAGGGCCGCAATTACCAGACAAGCTCCTGCCCTTATGTCCCATGAATCAATATTAGCTCCTGAAAGTTTGCACGGGCCGAATACAAATGTCCTATGAGGGTCTACCATTTCAATATCAGCTCCCATTTTTTTTAATTCCTGAATATAATTAAATCTGTTTTCGTATAAAGGATCGTGCACCAAGCTTTTTCCTTCAGCTTTAAGCAAAAGAGGAATTATTATGGGCAATAAATCTGTTGGGAAGCCTGGGTATGGAAGCGCCTGTACTTTTATTGCCTTAAGTTTTGGCGAATGCGAAACCAAAACATAATTTTCACCCCTTTCAAAATTAACCCCCATCTCTTCCAATTTTGCTAAAAATAAATCCAAATGAGACAAATCAACGCCTGTTACTTTAATCTTTCCAGGAATTAAAGCTCCAATAACTATGAATGTCCCTGCTTCTATCGGATCTGGAATTACGCTGTGAGCGCATCCATTTAAAGTTTTAACGCCTTCTATTTTAACGGTATGGGTACCGAGACCTTCAATTTTAGCTCCCATTTTCAAAAGCATCTCCCCTAAATCCTGAACGTGCGGTTCTGCAGCAGCTCCTTTTATAACTGTTTTTCCTTCTGCTAAAACAGCTGCCAGCATTACTGCCTCAGTAGCTGTTACGGAAAACTCCTCTAAAACGATTTCTTTTCCTTCAAGGTTTTTGCAACTGACATCGTAAACGTCGTCATGCCTTTCAATTTTAGCTCCCAATTTTTCCAATGCATTTAATTGAACGGATATAGGCCTTAACCCTATCCTGTCTCCGCCGGGCGGAGGCATTTTAAAATTCTTGACACGGGCCAACCCGCCAAAAGCTGAAACATTTAGGCGGGCAAGCAGAGCGCCAAAAAATAATACAGAAATCCTTGTTTTTGAAACTTTTTCAAAATCCATTTTTTCCGGTTCAACTTTTTCTGCTTTTATCCTGACTTTTTCTTCATCTATTTTCTCAACTTCAATTCCCATGCTCTTTAATATTTCCAAAATATTCAAAATATCATCAATAAAAGGCACATTATCAATAATGCATTCTTCCTGCGTAAGCAAACAAGCAATAATAGCAGGACCGGCTGCATTTTTTGAACCTCTTACCTCAATTTCCCCATTTAGTTCTTTTCCGCCGTTGATAATAAATTTATTTGCCATAAAAAATCCGAATATCAAAATCTAAATTTCAAATCAAGCTCAAAGCTCAAAATCCAAAATGCCATTTTGACATTAGGATTTTGGATTTGATTTGACATTTGAACTTTTGATTTATGATTTCGTTTATGCTTATCTTAATCTAAAAAAACAATCTTGTAAAGTGCTGAAAAATTGTAAAAAAAGAGCCCGATAGACTAGCTACAGGGCATGGGGGCGGATATTTTCTCCTTGCGGAGTTTTTCTTTGTGGCAGCGGAGACGTTTACAAACCGAGAATTTCGCACAGCTCGCGCGGTACGAATTCTTTCTTGCATTTGTGACTGCATCCAGCTCGGACAAGTTCCCCGCTGTACAGAGGAATATCAGAAATCGCGAGCATCGGGCCCTTGAACGTAGCCCGAAATTTCTGCACCAAAGGCAACGTATTCAATTCCCATCCGGGCACGCAGCTATCTATGACGATAGCATCGATGTCCGAATTTTCTGCGAACTTTCTCTCCGCTTCCTCAATAGTGAAGGCATGGATAACTTTCACCTCGTCTCTGAGCACTTCTTCCCACAAATTCTGTAGGAAGTCATCATCATCGACAACTAAAACTTTCCTCATTTTCTTCTCCTTCTATATGGTTTCAACACAGCTGCACTATGGGTTTTCAAAGGGCGAAACAAAAAATGCATATTAAATATTATCATAATCATATTATTTGTTTGTGTCAACTCTTCACCAATTTTTGTGATTTTTATTGTTTTAAATGATAATTGTATATTATTATATTTTTGGAATATAAAATAAAATTGAGGAAGAGTCAATGGTGAAATTTATATAATTTTGTGATAATATGGGTTTAATTCCATGCCAGGTAGTGAAAATTCGACATTCTCGCAAAGCGAAGTAAAAAAATTTACAACCTGGTAATTGTAAATATTAAAAGAAAAATAAATTGTTTTTTTAGATTTTCGAGTTATAAAGTCGAATTTCTACTACCTGGCATGACAAAAAAAACTCGTTTAATAATACTGCTTGTTTGTGTAGCTTGCTTTTTGGTTATAGCTCCAATTTTAGTGCTTTATTCTATGGGAGACAGATTTGATTTTAAAAAAATGAAAATTACGGCAACCGGAGGCATTTATGTAAGGACATTTCCCACCGCAGAACAAATCCTTATTGATTCTAAAATTTCAGAAAAACCCGGCTTATTTTCAAATTCAATTTTTGTCCAAAGTTTGCTGCCCAACGACCATACTGTTTTAGTCAAAAAAAACGGCTACTATGACTACTCAAAAACCATACCTGTCCAGGAAAAAGAGGTTACAAAATTAGAAAATATACTTTTAATAAAAAGGGACATACAATTTTCAATTGTCACGGATAAGACCCTATCTCCTTTCATCAGCCAGGAAAAATTTATTATAAAAAATAATAATTTATATTATTCTGATATTAAAGAAAATTCAGAATTATCCGCTGTCCAAAAATCAACGCCGGTTATTAAAAAAATAGCTGCATTTTCATTGCAAAACAATAATATTATATGGCTCAAATCAGATGGATTTATTTATAAATCTGATTTGGCTAATTTGTCTGCTGACCCGATAAAGATTATTGCAACCCCGATAAAAATAAACAAA
>Ga0209777_10006892_pt1 | contig 12725 bp, 10 predicted proteins | sample FrelakmetHBP12HB_FD_187147 | JGI IMG/M metagenome (GOLD analysis project Ga0209777, IMG submission 187147) | Freshwater lake sediment microbial communities from the University of Notre Dame, USA, for methane emissions studies -HBP12 HB (SPAdes)... | ecosystem: Environmental > Aquatic >...
TTACCTGGATTAAAGCTGATATGCTCGGCAGGTCTGATTTCATATTCTTTAACCTGCAACCGCTTTAAAAAGGTCTCCACAATTCCTTTGAGATCAAAGAAATCCAGCCAGGGACTTTCTTTTTGGTCCCAGGCACTCGGATAGCGGTTGCCAGTCATGGCAATCGCCAGCCAAACTAGTTCGTCTGGCAGAACCTGATTTTCTCTGGGGATATATACCGGACCAATCTCAAACATGGCCAGCCGTTCGCTTTGGCGCCAGTTCTTTTCCAAAATTTCAAGCACGCTTTCCAGAAGGCTGTGGCGCATCACCCGCCGTTCAGGGGTGATTGGGTTTTGGATTTCAACATATTCCGGAGTTTTAATATCTGCATTTGTTGGGTACAAACGGTTGGCGCTTTCGGGTGTGGTCAATCGGTAGGTGATTACTTCCTGCAGCCCCAGACTGGCCAGGATATCCTGGGCGCGCTGTTCGCGTTCCAGCAACGGATTGCTATGTTGTGGTGGCAGTTCATCTGCCAGACGCGTGCTGGGGATTTTATCGTACCCATATGACCGCACAATTTCTTCCATCAGGTCCGAGCGGCCAACCACGCCTTCGCCAATGTCCAGGCGGTGCGGGGGCGCCTGAGCGGTGATGGTATCCCCCTCCACTTTACAGGTAAATTCTAAACCCTGTAAAAATTCAACAATTTGCTTGGTAGTCAGAGTAATACCTAGTAAATCCTTGATATCTTTCGGATTTAATTTTACTTGGGGGTCATGCTGCGGAAGTGGGTAAGCATCCACAAGGTCAGCCGCAATCTGACCGCCGCTCCATTGGGCTATTCGATCCATGCCCAGTCGCACGCCATATTCCGCCAGGGCTGGATGGATGCCGCGTGAAAAGCGATAGGATGCCTCGGAAGGCAGGCGCTGGGCAGCCACAGTCCGTCGGATGTTGGTGAAGTTCCAGCTCGCACCTTCAAGAAGGACATTGCGGGTGTTTTCAGTCACTTCGCTCTCTTGACCGCCCATCACACCCGCCAGGGATAAAGCACCGGCGCTATCCGTGACCAGGATGGTGAAATCGTCTAATTTACGTTCAACGCCATCCAGGGTGGTGAGCTTTTCGCCGGGTTTGGCAGAGCGGGTGATAATGGTGGGTGTTTTACCGCCGGCGCGTTTGACCAGCACATCATAGTCAAAGGCGTGCAACGGTTCGCCAATCTCCAGCATGACATAATTAGTGGCGTCCACAATGCTGTTGATCGGGCGAACGCCAGCCAGTTTAAGCCGTCGTTGTACCTGATAAGGGCTGGGCAGTGGTCTGGCATCCTGCACCAGCCCAATCACAAAGCGCGGGTTCAGCTTTGGGTCGGTAATTTGAATTTCAATGCATCCTTTTATGCTGGGTCCGGATGCCGGCAAGGAAGTTTGCGGTTTCCGCAAAGGTTTCTTGGTGGCTGCTGAAATTTCCCGGGCCATGCCCAGCATGCAGGCATTGCGGATCATATTGGGCAATATTTTGACACTCAAAATCACATCACCCATATAATCACACAGCGGCATGCCAGTGGGCGCATCCTTATCCAGCAGGATCACCCCCTCATGTTCATCCGAAATGCCCAATTCCTTTTCAGAACAGATCATCGAGTAGGAATCCACCCCGCGGATTTTCATCCGTTTCAGAGTGGTCAGCACTTGACCGGGCTGATGCCCATCATACAGTTCAGCACCTTCACGGGCATAAGCGACTTTCAAGGGTGCCTTGAGGATACCTTTACCTTTGTATTCGAATAGGTTGGGCGCACCAGTAAGTACTGTATGTTCCTGCGTGCCGTCCTGTAATCGGCAAAGGATCAGCCGGTCAGCATTGGGGTGGGGCATTACTTCGTCCACTTGCGCCACCACTAATTGTTCCGCCGGCCAAATAATGCCGCTGATTGGGAATTCATGCTTCTCCTCTATGGACTTAAGGTGAGAGGATGAATTGGATGCCTTTAAACCTATTCCAACCAGACGAATACCTTCGACCTCCAGCCCGAGCATGGTGAGCAGCTTGGCCAGTTCTTCCACGCTCAGGTCAATATCCACATATTCTTTCAGCCAGGTTAAGGGAACTTCCATAGTGTTTACCTGCTCTCTAAAATTGTTCCAGGAAGCGAATATCATTTGCCCAGAAGTAGCGGATATCTGGGATATGGTTGCGCAGCATAGAGATGCGCTCTGGGCCGAGGCCGGCAGCAAAACCGGTATACTGCTCGGGGTCGTATCCACCGTTGCGCAGCACAACGGGATGCAGCATGCCGCAGCCCAAAATTTCCAGCCAGCCGCCGCCCTTGCAGACCACACAACCTTTTCCTCCGCATACAAAACATTCCACATCCATCTCTGCGCTGGGCTCAGTGAAGGGGAAGTAGGATGGGCGAAAGCGGGTATGCACCGCTTCGCCAAACATGCGTCTGGCAAAATCAGTCAGCGTGCCTTTCAGGTCGCCAAAAGTGATGTGCTTGCCCACTGCCAATAATTCCACTTGATTGAACTGAATTTCGTGGCTGGCGTCCATTTGTTCATAGCGGTAGCACATACCCGGTAGCACCACTCGGATCGGTTCAGGTGCAAATTCGCGCATGGCGCGGATTTGGCCGGGCGAGGTATGCGTGCGCAGGATTACCCCCGGTTTGGTGGTGTAAAACGTATCCCACATATCCCGTGCTGGATGGTAGGCGGGCATGTTGAGCAGTTCAAAGTTGTACTCGTCAGTTTCCACTTCCGGGGAACGATAGACCTGAAAGCCCATCTCAGCAAAGATGCTGTAGATCTGGCGCAGGGTCTGGGTTTGCGGGTGCAGACGTCCCTGCAGCGGACTGCGGCCTGGCAGGCTCACATCCAGCTTTTCAGCACTGAGGTTGCGCTGCAGGGCTGCCTGTTTAAGCGCAGACTGCTTGGCAAGGTATTCAGTTTCTAAAGCCGTTTTGATCTGGTTGGCAAGCTGACCCACCATCGGGCGTTCTTCCTTTGGAACTTCCGGCAGGCGCGAAAATACTTTTACTAAAAGGGCAGTCCGTCCAAAGTAAATGGTATGCCATTCTTGCAGGGCAGTCTCCTGTTCTATCCCGGCCAGGGCTTGGGTTGCCAGAGTCTGCATCTTTTCCAGTTCAAGCATCAATTTGTTCTTTTCTGCCATTCTTGCTCCATAGGTTACTTAATAAAAAACCCGTCCAAAAGGGACGGGGTTAACCGTGGTACCACCCGGATTGGGGCTTTTCTGGTTGCCACTTTGAGCCTGGTTATTTCTTTATCACGTGCCCTATTGTCAACCCAGCCCCCGCTCTGTGCCAATTAATCAATCTCATTGGCTGCGCTTTTATCGCTGCGCTCGCGGACCGGACTACTCATCAATGTTCGCCCGGTCAGCTCTAGAGGGAACTTCATCCGCATTCGGCTGGGCTGGAGTCTCAATCATTGCCTCAGCTTCTCTGTCAACTTCCAGCGGATTACTTTCCTCTTTCAACGCCTTATGGACTTGTTAAATTCAATTATCTCAAAATACAGGGGAATGTCAAGCAAAAAATGTCCGGTGTCCAGGACATACTATTCACTCTTCCCCGCTCCAGCCCGCGTCTCGCGAGCGCATCGTTGTCACCCTCGAAGCCCTCTTCAGGAGAAGAGGGCGTAGGGGAGAGGAGCCCTCCACATCGTGCAGCATCTGCATTGGTTGTCATCCTGAGAGAAGCGAAGGATCTATTTCAGGCATTTTATTTATCGCATGCGCACAATCCCGTTTATTAATTTTCGCGATACAGGGTGCACCTTCCGCTAGATTTTAGAAATTGCCGCAGACCTTCCCCGGCTGGTCAGCGTCCACTGTGTCCATAGTTTCCACCTTGTTTATAAATCCTAATTTAAATATTGTTTCAGGGTTCATATTCAGCCATATAAGAAATCACAATTATCATATTCTGTGTGGTAATATACTAATTAATGAATAATGTAATATAAGGAATAGCAATGTCAGAATTAAAGATCCTTCCGTATAAATACAAAGAAGAAAAGGCTATTGCAGTCGCATCTAAGCTATTAGTTTTTTCAGGAAATAATTGTGACAAATATTGGCTAAATAAGGTAATGTATTTTATAGAGCGTAACTCATTATTAAAAGGGGGCAAACCTATTTTCTTTGATAGAATGTATTCAATCCCTTATGGTCCTATTGTAAGTTCAGTGAATGATGGCATTGATCTAACTGCTTACCCTGTGAAATCACCATGGACAAATCATTTTTCTCTAAATGGAAATTTAGTTACTCTCAAGAAAGAAGCCGATTATTCATTATTAAGCCCCTTTGAGATAGGAATCATTGAAGAATCATATAATAAATTTAAAGGATGGGATTTTAACCGTTTACATGAATTTTTTGAAAACCTCCCGGAATTTAAAAAGACTACATCCAGGGAAGAGATTAAATATGATGAAATATTAAGTGCAGAAGGTTTTGATCCAAAATCTGTAGAAGACACAATTAACGAAATAGCCTACATTGATTTATTAGAAAGCTCTTTACATTGTGACAAGTGATCAGGTCACGTTAGATATCGGGGATAGTTTTTTGATTCGTAATCAATATGGTGAGCATCTACATATTATTGTTGCTGAATCTTCACCGGATAATTCAGCTCAAATAATGCTGGTCTACATTTCATCAACAGATAATACTCCCTACAAAGATCCAACCACAATTATTGAAAAAAAAGAACATCGATTTATAAAAAAGAGAAGTTGGGTAAGGTATCAAAATATCATTATTTGCTCAAGACCTGAGATAAAGAAATCAATATTCAAGTATTACGGAAAAATAGATGATGAATTGCTGGCGAAGATTCAAGAGGGAATTAATTCATCGAATTTTGTTTCAATACGAAATAAACAATTATTCAATCAGTGGAAAATAGATGGACTTTTTCGAAAAATCAAGAAGCAAAAAAATAAATCATAATCATATTATTAATTTCTTTGCAAAGTATGCCCACAGTTTCCATACAGTCTGCTCCCGTTAAGGGGGTATCACCTGTTTTGCACCCGAATTAGTTCGGGTATTCCCTCTAAACCTTCAGCGCTGACTTTGTCCATCAGTTCCTGCGGTAAGGTTCAATTTGCTTGGTGAGTCATGGTATTCTCCTATTTTGTTGTGCTAACTGGTAGGATATACCTGACTCACTCCTTTGTTAAGATCCTGAATTTACAGAAAGAATGCTACACCAACAGGAATAATATATGGCACCATTTATCTAGTGTAAATTTATAAAAGAATGCTAATTATTGAAATCCGGATATCGACAAAATTTCTGTCTTCATTTCTCCCTCTTTTTCAATCATAAATTTTTTATATGGGTTTCTAATTATTGTTGGGATATAGTCATTTTTCGTAATTTCTCGTATGTCAATTAAGTAAATGAAGTAATTATCACTAAATATTCTTGCTTTATCTATTTCATTTCTTGTCCAATAGAATTTTTTTCCCTGAGTATAAGCTTTTACTTCTATAAACTTATCCAATTCTCTAGAATTTTCACATGCAAATGAAACCAAATCAAAGCCAGCAGAAATATCTATTCTACTAATCAATTCAATCATTTTTCTTAACGGGTGGTTTTTATTAATTTTCTTTTCATACGCCAATGCAAAGTTTTCTGCTAGTATTCCATTCTTATTCCTTTTTTCTAAAATTGCCTCAAGTATTTGGGGTGAAAATTTTCTATATTTGTTGTTCACCCACACTTCACTTGCATTTCGGTTCTTTATTACATTTTCGAACAGATTTCTATATTTATTTTCGATTAACAAAACATTATTTAAAAAAGGTGGTCTTGACCAAAATTTCAATTCAATGAAAAAATCACGCAAACTACGATAATATAAATCCAAGGGCACACTAATTATAGAAATTGACGCTTTAGGGATATCGAATTTAATGTTTTCAATTGGGAATAAATCATTCTGTAATTTGCGTTTTTCAATTTCGTCAAGCAAAGCCTTAATTAACCAAACACAAAAAGCATCATCATTTTCGAAACGTTTAATTTTTTTTGATAAATATAAGATGGAATTCTTTTCGACAATAATATTTAAGAATTTTAGAATTCCAATTAACCCTTCAAATGAGATTATTAAGTCATTTGATTCTTTTAGGCAGAATTCGTGAAGGCTTTTCTTTGTTATAGGAAGCAGGTTTATTAAAATATTAAAAAGAAAATAATTGAATGTACTAAATCGACCTGTCGGACTGTTAAGATCCAGTTTCATATTTCAAAATTAAAGACTTGATATCATCGATTTCTTCTTTATTATTTAGAATTCTATTGAATAATGGTATTTCTTCACTTTCGATTATTTTTAACATTCTTTTTTCCTTAAAATCTAATCTTTCATGAATCGTTCTATCAATTGCATTATCTGATAATAAATAAAAGTAATTTATTTGGTCATTTGGATTTAATCCATACCGATGAATTCTCTCTTTTGATTGAATAAAATGAGCCGCGTTGAAAGAACGTTCTATATATATTGCGTTATGGCATGCTTTATGGAGTGAAATTGATTCTGACACGGCAAAAGGGTTTGCTAACAAGACCCGTAATTTACTTGATGTGTTATTGAATTCACTTATTATGCTTTCTCTAGTTTCAACATCATTAATTTGATCATCTTTTTCTATTGGGGTTGCTCCGTATATAATTTTGTTCAATATTTTCTTTTTATTCAAATACTCTGAGAATTCAAGAATGTTTTGAATAAATATCATCCAAACAACAACTTTTTCATTATTATTAATTAATTTCCTGATTAACTGCTCAGCAGCGATAAATTTAGGTGGGATATCGTTTTTTTGATAATTTAATATCTTATTTATTATTAAAGAATCATCTATAAAATTTTCTTGAGGAATCTCTTCATCAAAAAGACTTTCTTTTATCGGTTTTTGTAATAACGCAGGATTTGTAGAAGCTTGCATTAATCGAATCAATTTGGCTTTTGTCAAATTGGATAATAATGATTCATCATTTCGATTATTGCCAAAATATTCCATATAATCGTTTTCAATAAAATTATATATTTCAGACTGGATTTGGCTCATCTTAATAAAAATCGGGTCGTGATTAATTGGGATTGGTAAATGCAAATCACTTTTCTTTATTCGAATAAAGAATGGTGAAATCTGGCGAATTAATTGATTTGTTCTTGAGTCTTTTAGATTTTCTGACATTTGCATAAGCTGATATGGATAGAAGCTAATCAAATCTTTATTTGGCCAAATAAATTTAAATAGATTTATCAAATCTTCATATCCATTAGGTGCTGGAGAACCAGTTAAAACTATTCTGGATTTACAATATTTTGAAATGTTTAAGACTGAATTAGCGAATATCCCTCCCTCTATATTTTTTATTCTATGTGCTTCATCAAGTACTACCATCACTGGAATTCTTTTCAAGAAAAATATTACTTCGTCAAGAATATTAGCAATTCCATTATAAGAAATTAATGTTAAATCGGCAGGATTTGATGAATAAAAATATAGTTTCCTGGCAGACTTTTTTATCTCCCCGGTTAACCTTTTGGATAATGGGAATTTACCAAAGCATTCTTTGTATTCTAATTCCCATGGACCAAATGAACTTAGAGGGCCAACTACCAATAATTTCTCTATATATTTGGGATCATTTTTTGGAAGTTGATTTAGATATGCAAAAGCAGCATAGACAATTGAAGTTTTCCCGGCTCCTGGAATTGAAAAATTACAGGAATTTTGCGCAAATGTCATATGGAAAGAAGAAAGAAGTTGTAAAGGGAATAACCTTCTGTTAGGTAATAGAATCTTAATAATTGCAGCAAACTCTTTGAATTCTTTTTTATAAGTTGAGTCCAATTTGTCATTGCGGATATCATTGGCTTGTTTAGAAAATTCTCTAAATTTGTTTTCTTCTTGAAAATAACCGGATAAAACGGTTTTTACTTCTTGAGAAGAAATACATTGGAATCCATATTTTTGCATTACTCTTAATATTTTTTGTAATGTCTGTTCATATTCCTCAGTTTCTACTGAAATTATATATTTTTGATTGTTTAACTCACAATGCAATGTATCTTTGATATATAACAATGCTCTTGCGTCATTTCTTATTAAATCTTTAGGGTCGCTAATAATAAATTTGTCTTTTTCGATATCGATAAATATGTCTTTTCCCATTATTTTATTTTTTCTTCAATCAATTTACGATAACGGTAGGTGATTTTTTCAACATCATGCAGCATGTCTGCAACTTCTTGTGAAAAAAATGGATCGGATTGAATATTTAAATTATCTAAAATGTTCTTAATCCGATTTAAAAGATTAATTGGTTCATTAGCATGCACAATGTCTTCAAGTAAATGGTTCGCTTGCCCATAATTACTTTTCAATTCATCTGCAACCTGAATTTGCCATTCATCATCTCTTTTTTCTAGGGCTTTAATTGGATCGCCTTCTGCCCTATCCCTTAAATATTCACTTACCGTTTTTTCTTCAACTTTACCTTTAATTTTCATATGCTCATCAATAAATTGATCCCAAACCTTTTCTTTACAAAAAAAACTCTCCTTATCACTAGGCTTCGCAATTAATCTGAAGTCTTTTCCTTCATATTGAGCTCTAATATAATCAAAACAAACCATTTTTAGATCATTAACATCTGAATCATCGTAATTCCACTCAACCTTCGCAGATTTATTTTTTTTGTCATATCTGCTTAAATAATTAGTTAAATCAACAAATTGACCTTCTCTTTTTTCCAATCTAGTGTAAATTCCTTCATAATCCAAGTAACGTAAATAACTATCCATAACTTCCATGATGTCTAACCAGTCCTTAATCTGTGTTATATTTTCTCCCATCATTTCTGCAATATCTGAAATTTCATAAGAATATTTATCCTTTAAATCTTTACACCTCAAATATTTTTCGATCGGGTTGTAATCCAATTTTTTATCTTCCCCCATCTGGTAAGTTGTCTCTAATTTAATTACCTCTCTTTCATCAGCATCTTCATCTAGAATCACTGCAATGAAAAATTCACAATGATCAACATTTTCATCGTAATTTTGTCGATTTCTGAAGATTCTGTTCAATATCATCGCCCTGCGGTTACCATCAATGATTTTGCCATCATTAGTAACAATCCCCCATTGTTTTTGTTGATCTTTTTTAATACTCTCTAATGTTATTTTATTTCTATCTTCTTTTGAATACCATAAAAAATCTTCTATTATCTTCAAATCAGATTCAACTTCAGGATTTAAAGGTTGATTCTGTTTTTCGTATGTTTTTACAATACTACCTATACGGGCATTGTATTTGTTATATATTAAAAATTGAAGGGGTATTTTATAAGCATTGCACACTTTAATCTCCCCACCACCATATCTTATCCTAATGCCTGTCATATAAGGTTTGCTATTTTTTATTAATCTTAATTTTTCTATACGTGCTTGTCTTTCCATGATTTTTTACCTCTTTATTCTATTAAGAATTTGTGACAAAATGTAATACCCTAAATAAATCTTTAAGGGTACATTTCTATGTTTTTCATTTAGGAATACACTCTCATCCTTGATATTTGAGGAATCTATAATTTCTTTTATTTGATCTAATATCTCATATGGCCCTAGGTTATTTGTTTTTGCTCTATCCTTTTTTGTTGCCTTATAAGAATTTTGGAGATTTTCGTAAGACTTAATTTTCTTAGCAATACTAATTATGAATTTATTTATTTCATCTGATAGTATTTTACAATCTACATTTACACTTAGATTTGGAATAACAATATCAGCTTTCGGACCTTGTGAAAAATGAATTTCAGCTTTCCACTTAATCTCATTATTCACAAAATCAGAATCATGGTTCGATAATTCAACTCTATATCTATTAATCACTAAATATGGAATATGATATTTAAACCTTTTTTTCCCTAAGCAAGGTTTCTCTTCATCAACAGTAATTATTCTATAATTTAAATCGTTAAACATTTCTTTCTTTATTCTTTTTGGCGTTAGGTAATCATTATTAAGTATTACCTTTTTTTCTTTTATATTGATTGTTGACGCAAAAGCATAGGCCATTTTAGGGGGTACTGCATTACCAATTAACCTATACTTCGTGTTTAAAGAATCTCCATAAAATAAATAATCAAAGGGAAAACTCATCAATGTGGCAAACTCTCTGACTGTTGGTGCTCTAAATTTATTATTTTTATAAGGGTAAATAAAAGACTCGCGGGCAGCAAATGTTACAGTGGCCACAATAGTTCTCGATATCTTATTAAAATTTTCAGGAAACGACATTTTACCCATATAACCTTTATCCTGTTTCTGCCGTTTTGCCTTTTCCCATTGATATTGGGCAATTTCCTTAATATAATGCTGATCAGTAATTTCTTTCCTTTGCAATTTAAGTAAAGGATAATTTGGGTCAGAAATAACCTCGTTTAAAAATTTCTTTGGTTCTCCAATCTGATTAAGTATATTGATAAGTTTTTTTTCCTCAATATTTAGGGCTTGATTTATTTCTGGTTCTGGAAAATCTCCACATAAATATCTTCTCCTCTTTGAAGGCACACCAAAAATTTCAGCGCAATATTCATGTGAACAAGGATTTTTTACTTTCAAAATAAAATCTCCTCTAATTCCTAATTCTTCACTTGTATACTTATCATTTATCCATCTGCTTGCATTAGGAACATTTTCCATAATCCAATACTTAAGTATTGAATTTTTCTTATATTTTTTTCTTGCAACAATCCTAAAGAATGATTCAATCAAAGATATCCCATTAGCTTTATCTACATTTCCAGAATTATTGGAATTAGAAAAATCTACACAAGGTGGGGATCCAATTATTATCTCCGAATCAGGTATTAATATATTAAATTCATCGTCTGAGAGCAAAGAGATTTTATGAATATCCTCATTAATAACCTTTGCGGAAATTTGGTTCATGGAAAAAGTGTTTATTGCTGGTATCCAATTATCAATTCCAATTATTATTTCAAAACCAGCTTGTCTGAAACCTTCGGAGAATCCACCAGCACCACAAAACAAATCTATAACTCGCATTAATTTTTTTCCATTTCTTGTTCTAGATAAGTTTTAATTACCTCAACACATTTTTTTGTGTTTTCATTTATTTCACATTCCCACAACGTTATCACCGACCACCCTAAATTATTTAATTGTTTTCTTTTCATTTTATCTCTTTTAATATTCTTGTAAAATTTTTTGAACCAAAAAAATTTATGGGTTTTTGGAAACGGCGGTTTACATCTGGGACATCTGTGCCAAAAACACCCATTAATAAAAATTGCTAATCTTTTATTTGAATAACTAATATCTGGCCTTCCTGGAATTTTTTTATTGTGAATACGATAACCAATAAGATTACTTCGAACTAATTCCTTCCGAATAATAATTTCTGGCTTGGTATTTTTAGCTTTTATAGAACTCATAGTTTTTGAGATTTGCAAAGTCTTAGGTATTGGAGCCCTACCATCTCTAATAAATTCCTTTACTTTTTCCGTTTTCATCAAAAGTTAAAATTCCTTCTTGATAATTATATTTTATTGAGTAAGCAATAAATAGTATTCTCTGCATAAGCTGGTAATTTCATTTCTTACGTCCCAATTCCATTTTTTGGCATTTTTTTGTACATTTGTGCTACTATTAATTAAGTGAGATGCAATTTACCCTTACTAATTCGCAGAACTCAGGGGCACAAGCAAATTGGGATTACGAATAGTTTCATCATTGTACATATTTTCCTCTTACTGAGAAGGAGGTGAAAAAATGCCGAAAATTCTTAAATCCGGTCATATTGCTGACAAGTCTGGCCAGTATGGTATTGTGAATAAAAACGGTAAAAATACCGGTCTAGAAGTAACTGTTACAAAAGGTGAACCGTTACCTCCTACACCCAAGCCAGGACAGACTTTCGTCTTAAATGATAAGACAAAACATAAGAGTGACAAGTAGACAATTCATCCTTAGGTATTTTTAATTTTACGGAAACCTAAGGAAAATTCTGATCAGATAAAGGAGAACATATGTCTGGAAGTTACATTCTAAAAAGGTCGGTGGATCAAAAATATTACTTCAATCTCGTTGCTGATAATAATGAGAAAGTTCTGACAAGTGAAACATACAATGCAAAACAAAGTGCATTGGACGGGATATCTTCTGTCAAAACTAATTCACCCCTTGAAATACGATATAAACGAAAAATTTCTAGTAGAGGTCTAAACTATTTTGTCCTCACGGGAGCAAATGGTGAACCTATTGGAACTAGTGAAGAGTATTCTTCTGCGCAAGAAATGGAGGATAGTATTCTGGTTGTGAAGCGAATCGGTCCATTAGCAACCCTCAGAGATCTGACATAACAAGAAATATATACCGATAGGAATAAATCTTTATTGCACTATGGGGAACGATCTATTCGGCTATCCGGCGCTTTTGGCTTTCTGCCGGTAGACAATACTGCCCAGCGGCTACATTAATTATTTATTAAGAGTTACCTTTAATTCCACATGCGTTTTTCTGTCTTTATTCTTTATTCGTTTTTTTGAAACGAATAATGTGGATGGCATATATCGAATATTTTTTTACAATAATATTAATTTTTATTATTCGTACCCAAATTCCTTGGTCACTTCACGCAGC
>Ga0209777_10006893_pt1 | contig 12725 bp, 10 predicted proteins | sample FrelakmetHBP12HB_FD_187147 | JGI IMG/M metagenome (GOLD analysis project Ga0209777, IMG submission 187147) | Freshwater lake sediment microbial communities from the University of Notre Dame, USA, for methane emissions studies -HBP12 HB (SPAdes)... | ecosystem: Environmental > Aquatic >...
TGGGGGTCCTGGAAGACCTGACTGAGCTTGTAGACAGGGCCGGTGGGGACGCCCAGAGCATTGAGGGAATCGATCCATTCCTTTTGCATTTTTTCTCGCAGCTTGGAATTAAGGATTTTTGTAAGCTCTGGGCGATTTTCCACCCGCTTCGCGTTGGTCCTGAATCTCTCATCTTCCGTTAACTTTTCCAGGCTCAGCGCCTGGCACAACTTAAGCCACATTTGTTCGGTTCCGGTAGCGATGTTGATGTAACCGTCCTTGACTTCAAACATGCCGGTGGGAGAGAAAAGAGGGTGATGGTTCCCGGCCGGAATCGGATCTTTGCCTGTCTCGAAGTATATGCCGGCGCTCCAACTGAGAACCCCTATCAAGCTTTCAAGAATGGATGTTCGAACCTCTTGTCCTTCACCGGTGTGCTCCCGGGCGATGAGAGCAAGGAGGATGGCGTTAGCCCCGAAAAGTCCGGTGAGTAAATCTCCAATGGCAATGCCCACGCGCATCGGGCCCGAGGATTCATCCCCGGTGACACTCATTAAGCCGGACATGCCCTGACCTATTTGATCGAAGCCTGGCCGTTGAGCATAGGGACCGGTGGCGCCGAAACCAGAAATGCTCAAGTAAATCAATCTTGAGTTCAATGGTTTGATATGTTCATAACCAATCTCCAGCTTTTCCATTACCCCCGGACGGAAGTTCTCCACGAGGACATCCGACCTTTGCGCCAGTTTCTTTAGAATATCCTTACCTTTGGGTTCTCTGACATTTAAGGTTAGACTTCGCTTGTTGCGATTGGTACACAAAAAAGTGTAACTGTCTTCAGTCGAAGGGCTCTTTTTCGCTGAGCGAACAGCGTCCCCCTTTCCAACAGGTTCGACCTTGATTACATCGGCCCCCATATCTCCAAGAAGCATTGTGCAAAATGGACCAGCCAAATATTGAGTTAGGTCGAGGACTTTTACCCGATGCAATTCGAGGGGAGCAGCTTGGGTCTTTTCCACGTTCATCAATTCCTCCTATATCGGCAGATAGTTGTGCTTCCTCCGGGGCCTCAATTCTTCCTTCGTGAACAAGATCTCAAAAGCTCGGAAGACTTGCTCTCTCGTGTATTGAGGGCAATGACGCTATCGCCCAATTGCCTGAGGGCAGTATAATAATGATGAAAAGAAGATTTTCCCTCCATGTTAAACCTCCATCCGTTGATTCAATAACTCAAACATGCGGAAACGATGTTGGCCGGCCCCTTTTTCCCAAACAGGGAACATGGGAATTGGGGCAGGCAACTTCTAAGATTTGTATTGTGGTTCACCCTCTCTTCCCCGTCTCGGTCATCACCTCGCCTAGAACGGGATAATCAGAAAGAGCTAAATGGTAACCAGGTAACAATTAAAGGTTCAATGCCACGAAAATGGAATTTTCCGATTTTTCCCTTGACAAGAAGATTCACCCATGGCATATTTTTATTATTCTAACGAACGTTAGCTCTATTTTATTCGAAATTAGAAATAGTGTCAAGTAAAAAATACCCGGTAAAAAATACCCGGTTCCCAATTTTTTTGACAGGACGATCAATCCAGGACGTGATGGAGCCCAACGAACAGTAGTTTTTTAATCAAGAGGAGGATGGATTGATGAAGGAGATTAAAAAGGTTGGTGTGGTCGGAGCGGGCCTTATGGGTAGCGGCATTGCTCAGGTAGCTGCCCAAGCTGGACTTGAAGTTGTTATGAGAGATCTTGATGACAAGTTTATCGAGCGGGGGTTTGAAGCTATTAAAAAGAGTTTGCGGCTTTCCCTGGAAAAAGGAAAAATGACCCAAGGACAAGTTGAAGGGATTCTCGGGCGGATCAAGGGGACTTTATCCATGCCAGAGACCGGAAAAGAGGCCGATATCATCATCGAGGCTGCTCCTGAAAATCTGGAGCTGAAGAAGAATCTGTTCAGAGAGTTAGATAAGATTTGTCCTTCCCATACAGTCTTGGCCACTAATACATCTTCTTTCAGCATTACAGAAATTTCCACCGCCACCAAGAGACCGGAGAATGTTATCGGGATGCATTTTGCCAGCCCAGTCCCGGTAATGAGAGGGATTGAAATCATCCGGGGCCTAGATACCTCAGATGAAACAGCCGAGGTTGTGATAGATCTCTCCAAGAAAATGGGCAAAGAGATATATTTTTCTAAAGATTTCCCAGGATTTTCTGGCAACCGATTACTTCCTTTATTCATTAACGAGGCTTTCCATATTCTGATGGAAGGAGTCAGTACCGCAGAGGACATTGATAAAGGGGTCCGCTTGAATTTGCGGCATCCCATGGGCCCTTTGGAACTAGCTGATTTTGTAGGGTTGGATACTATTTTATCTATCTTAGAATATTTGCATCGGGAAATCGGCGACCGCTACCGGCCCTGTCCTTTATTAAAGAAATTAGTCATCGGGGGGTGTTTAGGGGTTAAGACCAAAAAAGGGGTCTACGATTACACCTCGGGTGTAAAGAAAAGCCGATTGTTATGAAGTCGGTTAGATTAAATTCATTTCCTTAGCAAGGAGGGACTACGATGGGCATGAAACCGGCGGAATATGAAAAGCTGAAAAAGTCGATCTTTGATTTTATCTGGAATGAGCTCGATCCTCTGGAGGAGCAGATTTCCAAAACCGGTCGAATCTCTAAAGAAGACCTCTTCCCCAAGTTTAGCGCCCATGGGCTTTTTGGATTGCTGGTGCCGGAGGAATACGGGGGAGCTGGATTGTCGGTCACTCAGTATATTCCTATCCTGGCGGAACTGGCCAAAGTCCATGGCGGGATCCGGGTCATCATCCATGTTCACAACACCACAGCCAAATGCATGACTACGGGCCGGGCGGAACAGAAGAAGGCCTACCTGCCTCGAATTGCTACCGGGGACCTTTCCGTATCCTTCGGTTTGACCGAGCCGGATGCTGGGACAGGCACGGACATCAAGGCCACAGCCGTTCGGGAGGGGGATAATTACGTCATAAATGGCAAAAAACACCTCATTACCAACGCTGATTTCGCTAATTTCGGTATGATCTTTTGTTATACCAATAGAACTTTAGGTGCTAAGGGGATCAGCGCGATCTTGGTGGAAAAAGATACGCCGGGATTCACCATTGAAGATATGCCCCACTGTATGGGATGCCGGGGAAGTTTCCATGGTCGCCTCACCTTAAAGGATTGTCGAGTCCCGACAACGAATATATTAGGCGAGGAAGGGCAGGGCCTAGATCAGGCCCTGGGAAGCCTGGAGATCAGTCGGGTTTTTATCGCTGCCACTTCCTTGGGAACTTCAGAGAGGTGTCTGGAACTTGCACTGCAACACGCCAAAAGAAGGGTAACTTTCGGCAAGCCCATCGCCGAACGGCAGGCAATTCAGACCTATCTAGCCGATATGGCTACGGACATTTACGCAATTAGAACCATGATCTACGATGCAGCCCAAAAATATGATGAGGGGAAGCCTGTTTCCTTCGAGGCGTCGGCCTGTAAATTATTTGCTTCCGAAGCAGTATGCAGAGTGACTGATAAAGCCCTCTTGGTCTTCGGGGGAATCGGATACACCCAGCAATACCCAATCGAAAGACTATACCGGGACGCCCGGTTAAACATTCTGGAGGAAGGAACGCCCACCATCCAGAGGTTGGTGATGGCTAGATCTCTCTTGCAGGGCTAATAGAGTGAAGAGTTTTGTATAACCTTAATCCAGCCATAAGGTTTAAAAAAAGATTCAGATAAGTTTTCAGAGCAGACACCTAAAGCAAAATGCCTCAAAATCGTTTGGAATGTGATTTAAGGAATATGCGGCTCGCGGACTTGGAAGCGCTAATCTGGGGATTACCCATTATTGAATTTTGCATAAATAATGGAAATATTTCGTCAACTCGGATATAATGAAGGCCATGAGACCCCATGGAAACCCAGAGCAGCTGGAAAAGGGGCGCCGGCAGGCCATTTGCTTGTCCAAAGTGGGCAAGAACCTGCCAGCCATAGTTCGCGGTTTGAGTGCTTCTGTGAGTTCAGTGTTCCGGTGACTTCAGGCCTACCGAGCGAAAGGGGTTCGAGGACTAAAGCCCCAGCCGACCCCGGGACGTCCCCCCAAGTTGACCCAAGATCAAAGAAAAGAGCTTGTCTAAGTGCTATTAAACGGCCCTCTGGCTGCCGGGTATCGGACCGACTTATGGACCTTAAACAGGGTAGCCAAAGTGATCGACCAACAGTTCGGCGTTCAATATCATCCCAGCCACGTGTGGAAACTCCTTTTCGGTTACAGCGCTGGCGAGATCAACTCTGCAAGCATCGGAAAGATATAGGAGAAAAATAAAAATATCGGCAAGTTCCTCGCTGATTCTTTTATGCCCCTTTGCTCCCTTGATTAATTCTTGAACCTCTTTTTTCGATTTCTACAGGAAGAGCTCTTGGAGTTCAGCCGCCTCAATAGCAAGGGCGGCAGATAGATTCTTCGGATCATGGAATCGCTTCCAGGCTCTCGCATTTCGAAAATCTATGGCCAATTTCCTCAAAGCAGCGATGTTTATTCTATTATCCACTAGCTCTTCCCTTCGAAAGACTACTTGGCATGCTTAAAGCTGGCCTAAAAAATTGGGTTGGCAAAAGGCCTCTCCCATAATGGGAAAAGGGCAATTTGTTACTCCTTATTGGCAATTTACAGAATATTCTATAATATTGCAACCCTCTTATCAAATTCCTCTTTTCGATGGTATTGGGAACTTGACCCATATTGGGAGGTTATCGGGGGATTCCGCCTCCCTAAGTAATTGGGTAAATCCTGACTTTCACACACAGATATTTCTGGATGGGATGCATAACACCACCCCCTGCTTGCTTTTTAAATAAATATAATTCGCGAAAGCTTGTCAGATTCAGGAAGAATAGGAATAAGGGGTTTTGAATGCAGGCTATTGGAGGCCTAAAAGAGAGAAAGCCTAACATTTTATTTTCACTGCAGCAAGGCTGCAGCAAAAAGAAAAGGAGTTATAGAATGATTTCTATAACTCTTTGATTTCATTGGTGGGCCATGTAGGGATCGAACCTACGACCTACTGATTAAGAGTCATCCCGGACATGTCCTAGATCTATCAAGTATTCGAAATCATTCAATTCCATTAGAGGATAATGAGGATAAAGGGGCCGGAAACCGCGAATTTTCCCCCATTTTCCCCGATAAATCGTGGGTTCGCCTACTTAGTAACCCCTTTTATTTTTTCGAAGGCTTTCAATCCCCCCAGCCCAAGAATGGACCCCAGGAGAGTTAATAATTCGGTCATGTCGAAAGTGTTGGGGTAGGGAACCAACACCCATTTCGCCTGTTGAATGGCGATCACCCAGACAACCGTTGCCATAAAGGACTGGGGGATATAATAAACCGCCATCGACGTCCCGATCACCCATCCGATGTAGGGTCTCCATCCAGAATTCCAGAAGCGGAGGTCCTTTGCGTCCTGGAGGGTGATTCCGGCCTGTTCGGTCCGGGATTGAGCTTCATAGGCCATTTGCTGCATCGTGACTTCGTGTTCATAGGCCAGTTGAGCCTTGGTTAGATCACCGGCGGCCTGAGGATTCGCATCAATGGCCTTTAGGATAATGTCCGGAGTAGGATTATCATCCTTAATTCCCAGGACGGCGCTAATCGCCTTGATCGCTGTGATCGCCGTAGGGATCATCGCCCCGCCAGGAATTAAAGACAAAAAGGGAGCCGCGATGGAGCTTGCCGGTCCCAGGATAGAAATTATTTTCTGGCCTACATCCTTCCAGTCCATAATTATTCTCCTATTTTTTAATTATTATTATGGAACAAGCCTTAAATTTGCAGGTCCGGTTGGGACTACGACCGGTGCAGGTTTGCTGAATGCTAAAGGGCTTGAGTCTGCTGTGCACACCTCTGTCGGCTGCCACGGAGGGTTAGCCGCCTTGCAAGCCTGAATTACCATACTGTGCGCTCCCACTGAAACCGCATTCAGATCGATATGGGCTGCCGGTCCCGTCTCTGTAGGAAAAATAAACACCGGGGATTGAACATACGCCCCGGTATCCAGTTTGTATTTGAAATAATCGGGGGGATTCGCTGTGTACTGATCGCACCGAACAAACGGGCCGGCCTGGGCGAAACAAGGGACACAGACTAAAACTGCAAAGACCACAATTATAACCGATAACAATTTTTTCATATTATCTCTCCTTAAAATCCCGGTATAATTTGATGGTTCGGTTGATCCATCCCCGGAAATACTTTTTCGCATTCTCCGATTTCTCGGCCAGATCGACATAATACCCAATTCGCTCAACCAGAAATTGGCAGGGACTTTGAGCCTTCTCTAACAGTTTCTTGGCCGCTCCAACTCCCTGATTAACCGAAGCATCGAAGGCAAAAATATCCAGGAGAAAGGGGAGATCGTCGCATCCCATCTTTCCCCAATAATCAACGAGGTAAATCTGTTTGGCCTGGTCAAGGGTCAGCTTTTTTATATCCAGGGAGGGGTAGGATCTCTTAGAGATACCGAATTTAGTTTCTCCTCCGGGGTCCTGGGGATCATTTGAATAGTTCCCCTCCGCGCCGATAGTGAACTGAAAGGCTTTTTCAAAATTGTCTTTCATCAGTCCACCCCTTTGAGAATGCTTTCCTGCAAATGCCGGGTAAGGCCTTTGCTCAATTCTTTCACGTCGAAAATCAATTCCCCCTGGCGCTTTTCAAGAAGAGTCAGAGTGATTTCTAACCTCGGTACTGTCCAAACGACGTTATATAAAATCCCACCCAGGGCCACCAAGACGGCCACCACGAGCAATTCTCCGATCCGGATGAGAGAAGTTTGGAGGTTTCCACTGTTATACCGGTATTTAAATGATTCCTTGAGGTTCATGCTTTTTTCTTCTTTCTGTGATCTAATATTCGAAGTTTCGCCAGTTTGTTTTCCAACTTTTTGATTCTTTCTAAGAGTCCCCTGTTTTGTTCCCAAAGAATGCAGCAGATTTTGTCATAATTAATGCCACCAAATCCGTTGTCGAAGAAAGTAAGCCCAGGAACTTTGTGTGGCTCAAGCTGCTGGTAGGTAAAGCCCAACTCTGGGGCGTCCCCTTTGGCCTCATCCTTCCATTGGAAGTTCACGGCATGAATCTTGGGGTCCTCAAGCATCGCCATTGCGACTTCGCTTCGGACGGTGCTGATGTTCTTCTTCAGGCGTTCATCGGAAAGGGGGGCGGAAAGAACTCCATATGTGTCGGCTAGGACGGTTCGGGTTCCGGTTCCTGCAAGGCCCGTAATCGTTGCGCTTCCATCCACCAAAAGATTGTCGTCTCCAGGTTCACTTGCTCCGCCTACGTGGAGTCCTCCGCTGGTAGCTCCAATCATAACGCTTCCGGCGGGCATTGATATGATCTCACCTGATTTTACATTAATTGTCAAAACACCTGATCCCCTAAATATATAACCATTTGTATCAGTACCAAACCAGATAAGACCGGAAGTACTAGAGCGAGCAACGCCCAGATCCCCGGAGGTCGCTGCTACCTGGATTCCAATACTGAGAGCACCCTCTACGAGAAGTTTGGAACCTCCAATATCTGAAAGTATACTATCTGCTAAAGACGCCCCAGAACTTGCGGCCTTGGGAATATAGTTCGTGGTCAACGCGCCATTGGAAACCAATTTCTTGCTGGCATCTGAAAGCACAAGCCGGGACGCCGTAAGCCCACTATCCGTCACATTCGCAAACGTCGGGGAGTCGGTTGTGTTCGTTCCCTGGTTCACTGTATAGACTTCATCCATGCCATAGAGCTTGGCGGTCAGTGTGGATAAGGTCCGGCGATCAATCGTTCGCTCGTCAGAAGAATTGAGAAGATAAAGTCTGTAAGTAGCATCCACCGTATCGGCGTTATAGATGGAAATGCTCTTAACAATCCTTCGATGGCCGGAAGCTGGGGCCGCGCAAAGCGTAACCTCCGTCGATCCATTGAACACGCCATCCGTTGATCCTTCAAGATCCGTGACGCCATCTGTATCTAACCAGGCTGTCGTGAAAACCGGAGCAGTCGTAGTATGCGCCCCCCCGAGTTTTCCTCTTAAACTTTTCGCTGTGCTGTCAAGTATTACCATTATGCTCCAAACCAAATTCTGCGAACTTTTTTATTCAATGTCAACGCTTGCGCAGAGAGGGAAAGCTCTGGATCGTTCGTGGCGCCAAGGGTTAGAATTGCATGAGAGGCGCTTACCGCAGCCGCCACTTGCGTATCTGTGTTACTGGCATCTATAGGTAGCCCATTCGCATCCGCCTTTAGCATCTTCCCACTAGTTGCACCACTCGTATGATCTGCCGGAGTAGTTATACCATGCTGCCTTGCATGATCCAGAGAATTGGAATGATCCAGTGTATTAGAGTGTTTGAGATCCGTTGCACTTTCGAGAAGGGTTTCAGTTATTTTCGCTGTTGCCCTTATCGAATCCGCAGCATTTACGGGAACTGTCAATCCAGTTAACTTATGGGTGTTCATATTTACATCTGAGGTCATTGCCCCCAAGGTGGTATCAGTCCCTTGGGTGTGGCCGCCCGAAACTGTGAGGTCATCCAACTTATCCAGGGCCTTCTGAACGGTATCATCAGCCGAGCTCAGGTTTTTCCCGAAATTGGTCGTATCCGTGTAGACCGCATTGGCTAGACCAGGTTCTGATGCTTCGGCTGCCGAGACAATATCATCCCGGATATACGTATCGAGGATGTCGTTTCTCGCGGGTTGGTACCAGTAATAAATTGAAAAGGCCTCCGCTCGGGGGATATAATCCAGGGTCACCAGACCGGCCGCCGAGATCGAGACGACACTGATCCGGTCCCGGTATAAGTAAACGGCTGAATCATAGAGGGCCTTCCCTGAAGAATTGGTGATAGACGAAGCCTTGGTGATGAGAACTTTTTTAATATCCCAGGCTCCATTCTTCCAGGTGGCATTCTGAATAACACCCGAAAGAGTAAAGGTCTTATCCGTCCCGTTGCCGGTGAAGTTCTCTTTGAAAACGACCGGAGGAGGCTCGAAAATAACGGGATCTTTCTCTATGACTCCATCTGTGTTGATGGGCATTATTGGGCCTTCTGACTCTGCATCTGGAAATAAGTTCCATCATAAACGACGGTCACGATCTGCCCCGCCTCAATATCATTGGTCGCAAGATCCTGATCATGGAGCTTTTTAATGGTGACTGCTCCAAGGCCGTTGATATTCAAGGTGCAGGCATCGGTGTTTGCGGTGTTAGCTTTGAAATTGACCATCAGGCCCGTCGTATAGGCCTGAAGTGCCGGACTTAAACTGATAGTGTAAGCATCCGTATTCCCGGCGTCTGCCGCATAGATATGTTGGCCGCCCTGAACCTCCCGGGTTCCCATGGGATCCCTGGAGACTCCATCTGTGTTTATCATGTCAACCCCCTTGAAAATTAGGTTGTAAGTCTGCCGTTCAAATAACTCCGATGGATGGTGAAGTCCGTTGCCGCATTCAACTGCACTCTTATCCTGGCCCAGAGCCCCACGGTCTCGATGCTGAAGGAAAGAGCGGTACTCGCCCCGACTGTGAGCTGCGTGGTGTAGTCCACGTTCGATGGTCCGGCCGGTACCCCACCCGTAACGGATCCCTCCGGATCGTTACTCTGATCGACGTAGAGGATCGCGGCCCGGTCGCAATTGACCGTCCCGATCAATTTCACGAACCGCTTTATGTCGGTCCAGGGGCTGATATAAATCCCGCTGAGGGTCGCATTGGAAGTTTCTGCCGCGATCGTCTCCTTGAAGGTGATTACCGTGGCGGTGATGGCTGCGATCGTGAAGGTCCCATTGTTATAAGTGGTTCCGGCAATCACGATCTTGTCACCCACCGCAAAAGTAGAGCTGAAGGTGGAATTGGCCTTGGTATAGGTTTTATCCGTGTTAAGAAAGGCTCCCGCTGTTACTGCCAGGTATTTCAGGAGTTTTGAGCTGGATTGGAGTTTCACTAATTGCTGTTCGAACATGGCGTTTCTCCTTTATTTAGAGGGTTGCTGCAAACTTCTTCGGAACGGCGTCATTTGCTCAGTCAGGACCGGGTGGAGTTCCTCTCCCTTCCGGGTCTGAGTCTTACTTCTCACATAATCCATGACATCTTTGTTGTAGGACAGTTTCCCTTCGCTTTCCATCTGCTCCAACTCTTTCTGAAATGCCTTGGCCTCGGCCGGAGGCATTTGTTCTTCGGCCTTTTTGGCCGCCTGATGCATCTTGCCGAATTTTATTTGTAGGGACTGGCCCATCTTGGCGAATCCCAGCATGCCCTCGTCCTGGGCTTTTCCATACCGTTTGTACTCCTCAAGGTTGGTCTGGGCCTCCTTCAGGTTTTCGATGAATTTCTGGGTGTCGAAATATTCGCTTTTTTCCCCGGCGAAGCGGCGGACCAGGGGAACCTCCTTGATGGGGACTTCTTCGCCGTTGTACACCCTGGAGATAACGTCTGCCGATCGACGGAAGACGTCTCCCGCGCCCCCCAGGAAGTAAGAAGTCATGTAGTCGATCCATTCCGGGGATAGGTCGATCGTTCCCGGACGCGCCTCGTTTCCTCCGGTGGCCGTGTTAAGTCTCTGCGCAATAACCTTGGAAACTCCAGTCACCGATTTGAAATATCTTTGGCTCTCCGGTTTGGGGGCAGCAAAGGGTATCTCCTCCGGCCGGATCGGGATCCCGGCCCAGTTGCGGTTCATGGCCAGCTCAACGGCGGGATCAAGGATCGTGGGAGAGATTCCGCTTATGAAATTCCCCGTATTCCCCAAAGGATTGAAGGCATCCGACATGGCCGCGCCAAGTTCCAGGACTCCGGTTCCGACCTTTTTTTGTTTGTCATTGGCCAAACTATCAATCGTCTGGCCCATGGCGTGAAATATGTTATACCCATAGGCCAGGGGAATCTTGAGGTATGAATCTTTCTTTGCACCCAAGGGGTTGGGGATGATCAGGTTCCGGCTCTTGGTATTCGCGTCAATTTTGTCATAATAGTTAATCCCGTCTTTATCCTCTCCCATCACCGAACGGTTCAACTCGGCCACGGCCAGACTGAGGCCCAAGGCGGCCGACCCATACGCAGCGAAACGCTTGGGGTTATTCTTCGCTGCCTGCAGAAACCTGGCCGTCCCCTGGACGTTGGCGTTGAAGAACATGTAACTCGCGTTCATCACGGGGCCCCATTCCCCACGGCGGTTGAAATTAACGGTCAGATTTTTGGACAAAGACGCGGCCTGGGCCTGGGAGTACCCGGCCTTCCGGGCGTTCACATAGGCCGAAAGGCGCAGGGCGTTCTCGCCGGCTCCGGTCAAATCCTTGATGACATTCAGACCGTTTCTGAAGACCTGGGCCGTTCGGGGACCTATTTTCCCCTCGGCCGCGGCCAACTCCGTCTCAATAATCCGGCCCCTGGTCTCCAGGTCCTTCATGGAATAAAACCCGATCGCGCCCCCCTGGGCCCGGTATTCGTCGGCATGCTTTGCCCACTGGGTGCCAAGTTCGAATTTATATCCTCTGTAAGCCCCTACCATAGCCTTAGGGAGGTCTTTTAAGACTGACCTGGCCATGGCGGTAGACTTTTCGATCGAAAGGTTCAGGGTGCCCGTCATGGCGTCCCGGACCGGATTGGTGGCCGCGAATTCGAGGTTGAGGGAAGTCTTGATCATGGCCAGGTAGCGGTTAAACATGGAAAGGGTCTGAATCAGTTTCCCGGATTTATCCGCCCCCATGTTTTTGAGGGCCCGGATCAGGAGGGGGTTATTCTCGATGGTGATGGAGTAGGGCGTTCCGTCTTTGAGGGTGGTGAAAACGTCCTGGGATTTCGCCCAGGAATCGGGGGCATTGACGAATTCGACCTGGCCAGTCTTGGGGTTGAAACGGGCCTTTTCCGAGACCGCGTTGATCTTTACGTCGTCCTTACCCAGCCATCCGTTTTTTAGGCCAGTCTGCACGAAATCGAGAAATACATTTCCTACCTTGTTCTTCTCACCCCGGATGATCGTTTCTTCCAACTGGCCGAGGCTGTTCAATACGGGGGAATCGGCCATGGACTTGCGGCCCATCGCTCCCTTGAACCCGGTCTTTACACTCACTCCCTGGCCGATGTTCGGTCGTTCCGGGAGTCCTTCTTTCCCGCGCAGGGGAACGTAGTGCTTCCACTCTTTCAGTTTGGCTTGGTAGAGTTCTTCGGAGATGAGTCCGTATTTCTTCCGGAGATCCCAATCGATTTTGTTGATATCCCAAATTTTCTTGGCCAGGCCCTCGAGCTCCGTCGTCTTCCCCTTGGTGTCAAACTTATCCAGGACCGCCCGGGCCTCGGCGTCGGTCATGCCGCTTCCGCCTTCTACGAATCGCTCATTGCGGGCCTGGATGGTGGCATTTCTCTCCGGGGCATGTTTGGCGGTCAAGTAGGCGTCCAGATCATCCAGGGAGATCCCGGACTTGCGGGCAGTCTTCAGAGCATCCACAAAGGGTTTCGTGATAGTATGGTCGGCCAAATCCAGGGCGTAGAATGTCTTACCAGATCGTAGTTCTTCCGCCCGGTAGGTATTGAGCCGGTCCACCAGGCTACGGGCGGGTCCGGTAATCCTCTCCTGGATTTGCTTCAAGGGAAGGTATTTATCCTGCATTTTGCGAATGATAAAATCGCGGAGTGTATCCACTTCACTGGTTTTCAGGTTGAGGATAGGG
>Ga0209777_10006894_pt1 | contig 12725 bp, 8 predicted proteins | sample FrelakmetHBP12HB_FD_187147 | JGI IMG/M metagenome (GOLD analysis project Ga0209777, IMG submission 187147) | Freshwater lake sediment microbial communities from the University of Notre Dame, USA, for methane emissions studies -HBP12 HB (SPAdes)... | ecosystem: Environmental > Aquatic >...
AAGGCTTCTCTTCGCGCAACCTGAAATACATGCGCGCCTTTGCCCAGGCATGGCCCGAGGAATCAATTGTGCAACAACTTGTTGCACAATTGCCCTGGGGCCACAATGTTCGCATACTCGATAGGGTTTCTCAGGCGAATGAACGCGAATGGTACGTCCGCAAGACCCTCGAACATGGCTGGAGCCGCAACGTGCTTGTCCATCAGATAGAAAGCGGACTGCACGCGCGCCAAGGCAAAGCGATCACCAACTTCAGTACCACGCTGCCTGCCCCACAGTCCGAACTGGCGCAGTCTATACTCAAGGACCCATACAACTTTGATTTTCTGGGGCTGGGCGAGGAGCTCCGCGAGCGCGATCTGGAGCGCGTGCTGCTGGATCACATCCGGTCGTTCTTGCTGGAACTGGGCGTGGGGTTTGCGCTTGTCGGGAACCAGTATCATCTTGAGGTGGGCTGGCAAGACTTCTATATCGACCTTCTCTTCTACCATCTGCGGCTCCGGTGTCTTGTGGTGATCGATCTCAAGGTTTCCGAGTTCCAACCGGAGTTTGCTGGAAAGATGAACTTCTATTTGTCTGCCCTGGATGACATGCTCCGCCATCAGGATGACCAACCCAGCGTAGGCATCATACTGTGCAAGACCAAAGAGAAACTTGTTGTGGAGTACGCTCTTCGGGACACCAACAAGCCGATTGGCGTCGCGGAGTATGTGCTGACGGCTTCGCTGCCTGATAATCTGAAGGGCTTGCTGCCTACCGTCGAGGACCTGGAACAGGAACTGAGTGATTGCGAAGACTCGTCATAGCAACCAAGAACCTCGGCAAGGCGCGGGAAGTCGGCAGGATGCTTGCGGGACTGCCTTATGAGATTGTCTCGCTGGCAGACTACCCCGATGCTCCCGACGTGGAAGAAACCGGTGACACGTTCGCCCAGAACGCCGTAGCCAAAGCCAGCGCTTACGCGGACTTCACCGGTGAACTGACGCTGGCTGATGATTCGGGCCTGGAAGTAGACGCCCTGGGCGGCGCGCCGGGTGTTCTCTCCAGCCGATTCGCCCCCACCGATGCCGAACGCAACTCGAAACTTCTCGATCTTATGAAAGATATCCCCGACGACAAACGCACCGCCCGGTTCAGATGCGTGGTCGCGATCGCGCAACCTGGCGGGAAGGTCCGAACGTGCGAGGGCAAGGCGGAAGGCATAATCTCCCACTCCCCAAAAGGCGATCAGGGCTTCGGCTATGACCCTGTTTTTTATGTCCCCGAACTCGGCAGGCACTTCGCCGAACTCAGCGCGGATGAGAAGGACGCGATTTCTCATAGGGGGAAGGCGCTCGAGCAGGCGAAGGCGGCGCTGAGGTCGATGGCGGAAAGGGACTAGAATTGCGGCCTTAGTTTCGGGACTTCCGTTGGGCCTTCGGTTCCATTCAAATTCGAAACACCTTCAATGGCGCCGGTCACGAGAACATCGCGTGGTGTGCCTGCGTGTCACTCCAATTCGTAAGTCGCCGTGACCACGACGGTGTTCACAAGCTCTCCCGGCTGGATGGTCACTTCCTCCGCGTTGCCGGACTCGGGAGCCGGGTTCGCACGGGACACGCTGACCTGGGCGTTGACATTTTCATTCGACCCCCCGTAGTAGTTGTTATAGTAACCGTAGTAGCCGTACCCGTCGCGGTCGTCGGGGTAATACTCACTGCAGGAGACCAGCTTGCCAAGCTTGCCTCCGAGGGATGAGGCCAGTTCCTGGGCCTTATTCCGAGCCACGGAAGCAGCCTTTTCCCTGCCTTGGGCGCGGATCTTGTTGAGGTCCTTGGCGCTGTATTCGAGCTGTCCGACGCGGTTCGCCCCGGCCTTGACAGCGGCGTCGATGACGTCCGCCACGCTATCAACATTCCTGACACGCACTCTCAGGGCCTCTTCGGCATTCCATTTGATTGCCTGCCAGCCTTTGCCGTAGGTCCACTCGGAGGTCAAATGAAAATGCTGCGTCTGGATGTCCTTCTCCGCGACCCCGGCCTGCTTGAGCGCATTTATTATCTTTAGGCAGGTCGACTTTACATAATCCTTCGCGGAGCGCGCGGTCTTCGACGATTGCTGCACGCCCAGAGTTACCTGGACCAGTTCGGGCTTGGTGCGGACGATGCACGATCCGGTGGTGGTAACTCCTCGGTCGGGCTGGCCGTATCTGCCCATGCCTGCCGTCATCTGGGCTGGAGCGTGCGGACGGAATACCGCCCACGAAGCGACGGCTATCGCCAGGACAAGAGCGACATACATAAACCGAATCAGCGATTTCTGAAACTCAGACATGGTGATAATCCTCCCAAGTGAACGCTTGGCCGCATTGGCGGCTTGCCGGTAAATACGGATGAGCCCGTTGATTGGTTCCCATTTCGACCCACCTGGGAGGCGTGGTTAGAAAAACCGGGTAAACTCTAATCCTGATAAACGACGGACAGGAGGGTCTTATATGGAAAATCGATTGGAAGAAGTGCTGCGGGGCGATAGCTGGAGCGGTCATCCGGCGCATCCGGCGTTCGTGTCGCTGCCTATCGGTATGTGGTGCCTGGGCGCCACTCTGGACTTCATCTCGCTGTTCACCAAGAATAAGTGCATCCAGGAAGCCGCCGATGACGCAGTGACGGCGGGGCTGGTGGGCGCGGCGATGTCGGCTGTGACGGGCCTCGCGGAGTATGGCAGGGTGCCGCGCGACGAGGATGCGAAACGAACGGCCATGACACACGCGGCGATCAACGTGTCGTCGGTCGCGTTGAGCAGCATCAACGCCATAATCAGAAACGGCCGCAGGGGAGCCGGCAGGCCGGGCGGAATGTTTCCCAAGCTGCTTTCGTGGACGACGATGGGCCTGATCACCTACAGCGGATGGCTGGGACGCAACCTGGTCTTCAACCACGGGACCGCCGTCGACACCGGCCGCCGCGCCCGCCCCCAACGCGAGGCTCGGCCATCCAAAGAAGAAGCCGAAAAGCGTGAGCAGAGGGTGCGAGTACACGCGTAACGGGCAAACAATTATGAATTGTGAATGCTGAATTATGAATGAAGGGAGGGGACGGGAGGGCGAAGGTCCTCCTGAGCCGTGTCTCTTCGCGCCTACAAGGCTCGGCGGGAGCCTCGCCCTCCCATTCCATTACAGTCTTCCTTTCCTCCATTCATAATTCATAATCCAGCATTCATAATTCTCCCTTCCCTCGGTTTGACACCTCCCTTGCCTCCGTGTTACCCTAAACGCACAGGCAGGTAGAAATGAGAGCCGTCAGACTTCACAAGCCCTACGATCTCCGAATGCACGACGAACCTGTTCCCCAGCCGCCCGCCGGTTGGGTGCTGATACAGGTCAAGTCGGTCGGCGTGTGCGCGTCGGATGTCCACTGGTATAGAGACGGACGTATCGGCAATACGGCGATGACCGATCCGATCATCCTCGGCCACGAGGCTTCGGGCATGATAAGCGCGCTGGGCGAGGGGGTCGAGGGCCTGAAGGTCGGCGACCGGGTCGCTATCGAGCCGGCGAAGCCGTGCATGGAATGCGAGTTCTGCAGGGCGGGTCATTTCAACGTCTGCCCCGGCATCCCGTTTTTCGGCACCCCGCCGACTGACGGCTGCCTGAGGGATTACATCACCTGGCCGGCCGCGCTGGCCATCAAGATTCCCGATAGTGTATCATACGATGACGCCGCGATGGTCGAGCCGCTGGCTGTCGGCGTGTATGCAGCCGAGCTTGCGCGGATCAGCCCCGGCGATACGATCGCCATACTCGGGTCCGGGGCGATCGGTTTGTCCGTCCTGCAGGCGGCGAAAATCGCCGGAGCGGGCAGGATCATCGTGAGCGAGCCAATACCCGCCCGCAGGGAGCTTGCCGTGAAACTGGGAGCAGCCCAGGCGGTCGAGCCATCAGAACTCGCCGATGCCGTCGCGGGAGCAACCAACGGTCGCGGGGTGGATATCGCGTTCGAGTGCTCCGGCAGCGACGAAGCCGTGCGCGACTGCTGCGAGATAGCTCGGGTGTTGGGCAAGGTAATGATACTGGGAATCCCCGACGGCGACACCTACCCGTTCGTCGCGTCACCCTCCCGCCGCAAGCAGCTTTCGGCCACGTTCGTCCGCCGCAGCAACCTGACAACCGAAAAGTCAATCGAGCGGGTGGCGGCAGGCAAAGTCGATGTGAAGTCCTACGCCTCGCATCATTTCCCCCTCGGACAGACCAGGGAAGCAATGGACCTCGCGGCGACAAAGGGCGACGGGCTGATTCGAGCGGTTATTGTGGTGAGTGAATAGGGCGGGTTCGGGCCGCGCAACTTCACATTGACGATTCAGCGATTATTGATTTCGGCAGCCGAGAACAGAGAGCCACAACGATGAATGCAAGATTTGCCATGGTCGTCGATTGGACACGACCCTCGATCAGCGAGAACCTTGCCGTGGTGACGAATTGGGCAGTTCGGGCTGCCGACGCTGAAGCACACCTGGTCCTTTTCCCGGAGGCGGCGCTGACGGGATTGGTCAATAATGATGACCCGACCCACGACCTGCCACTGTGCTGCTGCATACCAGGAGACGAAACGGCGTCAATCCGCGCAGCCGCCCAGCGCCTGGGTATTTACATCGGACTGGGAATGCTCGAGCGCGAGGGCGCCGTCATCTACGACTCCGCCGTCTTAATTGACCCATCCGGCGAGATTGTGCTGGTCTACCGCCGCATTCAACCGTGCTGGCACGGTCGTGAGGCCGACCCACATTTCTACCGTCAGGGAAGCGATATCCCGATGGCACAGACACCCTTCGGCAGTCTGGCGTTCCTGCTCTGCGGCGATCTGTTCGACGATCAGATCGTCGACCGTCTGCGAAACCTGGCGCCGGACTACCTCCTGTTCCCGTTCGCCCGAACCTTCGGCGGCGCGTGCCTCAGCCAGGCCGACTGGGCACAGGCGGAAGAAGGAGTCTACGCCGCCCGTGCCGCCCGCTGTGGATGCACGACGCTCATGGTCAACGGACTGATGCCCCCGCAATACTGCGACGGCCCGAGCTTCGGCGGGGCTATGGTCGTTTCTCCGGACGGGCAAGTGCTTGCCCGCCTGCCGTTGCGAGAACCGGGCATGCTGCTTTGGGAACGAGAATGACTGCCCCGATTACTCCCCCGCCAGACTGACATCCTCCGGCCATCGAGTCCTAATGATACGGACCGGATCGGAGCCCGGCTTTTCGCAGCTCGATATGCCGGTGACGAACACCTGCCTGCCGACCGGGTCGATGCCGGGTGCGACCGGAACGCTGCCATACACCTTCACGCCCTTATGTGTGGAGTTGTCATCGAGGGCCGAGCCGTCATCGATATAGAAGAAACCATCGCCGGAATAAGTGACCCTACCCCAGGTTCTGACGAGCAGGCCGATGTTGTTGAGGCCAACCGATGGCAGCCACTCGGGCTTCGTCGTGTTGTCGGGTTGATGGACCGGCACCCAACCCCACAGGGCTTGCTGCAAGCCGAACGGGCCGCCGCCAAGAGTCTTGTTGCTCACGGCAAGTGGAGCCACGCTGCCAAAGCCGCTTGGAGTGACGGAACTGGCGGTGATGACGCGCTCACCGTCGGCATTGGTCCCCGGCGTCCCGTCGAGATCGACCCGCACGCCGGCCGCAAACCCGTGTCCCGGCTTGTCGACTCGTATGCCCGCTGACCGATCATCGTTTTCGACATAGAAAAAGTCGGGGAATGCGGCGCTGACCGAAATTGCGCTTAATCCAATCGAGCCGCTGGCGATCTTCTTTGCATCACCCGCACCCGGCCACCATTCGTCAGCCCCAATATCAACCTTGCCGCCCTGGATGCGCTTCTGGCCGTCGAAGTCCAGAGCCGGAATCCCCGGAGCATCGTTCCATCCGGCATTGATGCAGGGGGAAGCGGCGGTCAGGTGACAGTTGCCGGAGGTTCTGCTTACGAAGAGGGGATCGGCGGAGATATCGCCGGTACCTGATGAGAGGCCAGAGTAGTTATAGGATCCATTTCCAAAGACGCAATTGTTGCGAAGTGCACTCGTGCCCCCTCTTTGGCATACGCCCGAGGAGTTGAATGCCACTATATTGTTCGATAAAGACAGCGTATATGAGGATAGATACGTCTGGAAGTAGATTCCACCGCAGCCATAGGCGCCAGTGGAGTTGCCGGTTATCGTATTGTTCGATATCGTCGGTGAACCATTTACGCAGTAGATCCCGCCGCCACCGGTATTGCCGACAATGACATTATTCGAAACTGTCGGCGAACCGCTGGAACAAATGCCACCGCCGTAAGCCCCGTCGTTGCCGGTAATAGCGTTATTCACTATAGTAGGCGAACAACTCTGGCAGTTGATGCCGCCTCCGGCGCCGTCTGTCGTCTTTCCGTTGCGTATGCGGAAACCATCGATTCTGGTGGAGGCCGCAGCCCCGCTGGCTACCGCGACAACAGTCGCAAGGTGGTTCCCGTCGAGCGTGGTCCAGTTTGTCGTCCAGTTTCTCTGGCCCCTAGACACCTCGGTCCCGGTAAACCCACCGTACAAAGCAACGCCGTTCTTAAGGGTAGTACTACCTTTGTACGTTCCCGCAGCTACCCAGACGTCCATTCCGGCCACACATGCGCTCGCAGCGCCCTGAACCGTCTTCTTTGCACTGCTCCAGCTCAGTCCATCGTTGTTGTCGTCTCCGTCTGGTTTGACACAGATGATGCTACCGCTTCCCGAGATAACATACTCCGCGTACTTGTTGGGACTAGTATTCCATCCACTCCTAAATGCTTTGGCTGTCAGCGGTGTGTTTCTAGCAATATGAACGGTCGAACCGGAAGCAAGCACCGGGTCGGCTTCCGTTGGAGTTGTGCCATTCGTAGTGTAGTGAATCATAGCGCCTGGAGTGGCGCAAGCAATCGCGACGTCCTGCGCTTGGCTGTAGGTGCCGCCAGATGGGCTAAATGTGGGGGCGCTAACGGAGAAATGGTAAGTTGCCGACTTTGTGGGGCTGGGTGCCCAGCCGCTCTTCCATGCCTTTGCCTTGATCGTACAGTTGTTCGTGTCGACCAGAATATACGAAGCAAGGTCGATGGTCGGGTCGTTCTCTGTTGGCTCCGCGCCGTTAGTTGTGTAATGAACAACCGCGCCAGGTGTGCTGCAGCTTATGGTCACGTTCTTAGGCGAGCTATAAGTGGCGCCGTCCGGACTGAACGTCGGGGTTGCGGCAGCAAATGTGTAAGTGGCAGACTTCACACGACTGGTAATAGCAGCACTACTCCAAGCCCTTGCCTTGACGACCGTGTCGTTGCCAACGGTCACGGTGCCGCCTGACGCGATCATGGGATCAGCCTCCGTAGGGTCAGCGCCGTTGGTTGTATATCGAATGGTGGCTCCAGGCCACAGGCAAGTGACGATGACGGTTTGCGGGGCCGTGTATGGGCCACCATCAGGATTGAAGCTGGGCGTTGGGACCATTAGGGTTCCATCGGATTCGTCTGCTCCCATATCGACATCTCCGCCCATTACGCGGGCCTGCCCATCGATATCCAACCAATCCGGCTGCACGAATGCATTGTTGCCGGCATCGATACACGGGGAGCTAGCCGCCAGATGGTAGTCTCTATTGGCCCTATCCACGAAAAGTGGATCCAAAGATATGTCGTTCTTGCCAGGTAACAAGACTACACCGGAGTCATTCGAAGAATAGTCGTAGGCGGTATTGCCATATACACAGTTGTATTGCAGCACTGGTGTGCAGCTATAGCAGCATATACCCGAGGAGTTGAACGCCATTATGCAGTTTGATAAGACAGCGGGTGAGCAGTTGAAATAGATCCCACCGCCCCTGCTTGCGGTGTTCGAAACGAAAGTATTGTTGCATAATACAGGAGATCCACTGGATGCGTTAGACCCCATGTCAAGGTAGATTCCACCGCCATCGCCAGCACCAGCACTGTTCGAGTCAAAGACGTTGTTTACTATCGTGGGTGTGGATGTGTAGCAGTAGATCCCACCGCCTTTCTGGGTGGTGTTTAAGCTTATGATATTGTCTACTATTCTCGCCGCGGAGAAGTAGCAGCAGATGCCTCCGCCGTCGCTGTCCGCATTCGCATTGCCTGTGATAATGTTGTTCGATATGGTGGGAGAAGATGAGTAGCACCAAATGCCGGTGCCGTCAGTGACGCTGCCTTTATTGTTGATTGATCTTCCGTTGCGAATAGTGAAACCGTCGATTATGGTGGAGGCCGTAGCGCCGGAAGGTGATGTGACGACGTTGCCCGCCTGGTTCCCGTCCAGAATAGTCTGATTTGCCTTCCAGTTCCTTTGATCTCTGGATGTCTCGGTTCCGGCAAATCCACCGTATAGGCCAACGTAATTCCTGAGAGTAATGTTCTCCACATAAGTCCCTGCCGCCACCCAAACCTCTTGGCAGGGAAAGGATGCGGAGATACCTGCCTTTACAGTCTTCTTGGCAAGGCTCCAACTTGACCCATCGTTGCTGTCGTTCCCACTTGGCGCAACGTGAATAACCGGTGGAATCCACGTTTCACCGTATGACTCATCGGCCCCTATATCCAGACCGGTTCCCTCGGGTCTAGTTTGACCATCAATGTCCATTGATGGCAAACCAGGGGCGGTACTATCGCCTGCGTTTCGGCAGGGAGAAGTGGGTTGAATATGCAATATCCCGCTGGCAGAGATGACTATCCGCGGATCCGCTATGATATCACCGACGCCTTGCGACAGCGCCGACCAGTAATTGTAACGAGTGTTGCCAAACACACAGTTAGACTTCAGAGTCGAGGATGTGTCGGCGTGAATACCCGAGGAATTGAATGCTACTATGTTATTGGCTATGACAGGTGAGCCGCCTGAGTAGTACACACCGCCACAGTCATCATAGGTTGAGGTATTTCCGGCAATAGTATTGTTAGTTATTGTAGGCGACGATGAGTCGCTATAGACACCGGCGCCTTCGAATATCGAGGTGTTTGAGGCTATGATGTTATTCGATATCGTAGGCGAAGAAGAGTATTCGCAGAGAATACCGCCGCCGGAGTGGTCACTTGCAGTGTTTGACGCTATGATGTTGTATGATATCGCTGGCGAAGATGAGAACTCGCAGGAAATACCTGCGCCATTCCACGCGTTGTTGCCGGTGATTGTATTGTTCGAAATTGCTGGTGAAGATGAGTATTCGCAGTCAATACCGCCGCCAGTGCCCGCGGTGTTGCCGGTAATGGTGTTGTTGGTTATCGTATTTGAGGAGGAGTAGCAGTAAATACCTCCGCCGTATCCAACGGTTGCGGTGTTGCCGGTGATAGTATTGTTGGTTATTGTAGCTAAGGATGAGTTAGTGCAGTAGATGCCGCCACCGTAGCCGATATTGAAGCCGGTTGCAGTGTTTGAAGTAATAATGTTATTCGATATCGTGACTGAGCTGCCTGAGCAGTAGATTCCACCCCCGCAGTCGTTGGCCTTTCCATTGCGAATGGTAAAACCGTCGATTCTGGTGGATGATGCCGGGCTGGAGACTGTTGTAACCACACTGCCTGCCTGCCCGCCATCCAGGACCGTCAGGTTCGTCTTAGAGTCCCTCTGGTCTCTGACGCTCTCACTCCCGGCAAATCCGCCGTAAAGCCCAACGCCGTTCTTCAGTGTGATCCGCCCCAGATATAACCCCTTCGCAACCCACACCTCATCACCCGACACAGCCGCGTTTATTCCGGCCGTAACAGTGGCCTTCGCAGCACCCCAGCTCAAACCACCATAGGTGTCCGATCCACCGACCTGTGAAACAAACACCGTCTTGCACTCAGCCGCGCAGGCAGACAACACCAGGCAGCAAACCAATACAGCACGAACTTTGAAGGACTTCATCGCAACCGCTCCGCGCAATCACCCTATAGTCAACAAGCCCGTTGACAATTCTCCCATTTGAACTACCAACGGGCTTATTCGTATTCTATCACATTATGCCTGAATGTCAACGCCAAGTTTCGGACTTACTCCGGCAGCCACCCGAACAAATAAGCAGCCGAATCGTTGGCGGGCAGCGTGAGCATGAAGCTGTGCTCGATGATGGGCCTGGCTCCCGGCAGGGGTTTGCCGGACTGGTCCGCGGGGGTCAGTTTGGGGCCGGAAGGGTTGATCTTGATCGTCGCGGTGCTGTAGTCGGGGCGGGTGTTGTAGAATCTGAGCGTGGGCGAGCCGGTCGGGGTCTCGGCGGGGGAGAAAACGGCGATGATCTTGTCGTGCGTATATGAGATGATCGAGCAGGCGCTCGGCAGGTCGCCTTTGTGTTTCGTGGCAACCCTGGCGATCAGCGGGTTGGCGATCTCCAGCGAGCGCTCGAACACGCGCCCGTCGACCCAGTCGCCGGTGTGCGTGAAGATGGAGTAGTCGGCCTCCCAGGCGCGGGGCGTCGAAGGTGGATCGCCCATCCCGCGAAGCGTCGCGCATATCAGCCCGTTCGAGGCGTCGACATTGTATGCCGCGTCCACCGCGAAACCGACCCCGAACTTGCCGTCCGAAAGGTCCAGCCATCTCGGGCCGGGGACCGCCGCGCCGTTTTGGGTCAGCTCGATGCCTCCCATCCGTGGCTTGAAACCATCGAAAACCGTGGGGAAGCACGTCTGGACTATGGCCGGAGCCTGGCTGTGAGCAGGCTTGGGGGACCATTCGCTCGCAACCTCGATGTCCACGCGGGGCACGCCCTCGCGCAGGATCAAACGCTGCACGAACGGCTGCTTGTCCAGGCTGCTGTCCAAAACCAGCATGCCTCTGGCGGGGCCGCTATCCATCATCACAGTCACGCCGCCGACGTTCGTCCCGAGCGCCTTGGACCCCCGCGCAAGCTGCAGCACGCCGGCTCTCGCGCCCGCCGGCATGAGCCGGCGGTGGGTGGTCTTATCGTAAATGCCCGTGATCGCGGCGGCCTTCTTATCGACAGTCACGCGGAAGAACTGGTTCTCGACGGCGTCGACCGAGCACTTGATGGCTGTCGGAACCGGCGCGGCTGCGCGGCTCGCCCAGTAGACTCGATAGCCCAGCGGCGGCACGTCCCGCGCGGTGAAATAGAGCGTGTCGCCAAGGGCCCGCGCGGGATACGCTTTGCCGGCGGTGTCGGTGATCTTTACGCAGGGGCTCTCGCCGGGGAACGGGGATTCCACCTCCACTGCGTCCGTTCGCTGCCACGAAAGGGGGTTGAAGACGACTATCGGCGCTCCGGGGCCGTTGGTGGCGATCCGGTTGATGAAACCATCCGTGAGCAGGCCGGACGCCCGGGGATTTGCCCAGCAGGCGCAGCCAAGCGCCGCCAACACTGTGACGAGAACAGCTCGAAGCCGGATATTTGCCAAGAAGACTACCTCACCCAAGCACAACGTTATCGATCAGCCGCGTGGATCCTATTCGCACGGCCAGCAGCAGCACGGCGGGCCGCTCTATCGTTTCGATAGGACCAAGCGTTTCGGCATCCACGATGGCGACGCAATCGATCTTCGCCAGCGGTTCGGCCTCGATCATATTTTCGGCTGCCGATTGTAGTGTCCGCACCCTGCGCTCGCCGGCATCGAAAGATCTCTTTACGAGCTGAAGCGACCTGCTGAGAGCGAGGGCGGCCTGGCGTTCGCTGGAACTGAGGTAAACGTTGCGGGAGGACATCGCCAGCCCGTCGTGCTCGCGGACGGTGTCCACGGGGACTATCGTGAGCGGCAATCCGAGCTCGCGGGCCAGGTTCTTGATGATTACGAACTGCTGGTAGTCTTTCTTGCCAAAAAACGCAAGATCCGGCCGGACGATGCCGAAAAGCTTCGCGCAGACCGTCGTGACTCCCCTGAAGTGGCCGGGGCGTGTTGCTCCCTCCAGGACATCGGTCAGGCCGCTGACCTCCACCCAACTATCGAAGCCTTCGGGGTACATCTCCGACGCGGATGGGGCGAACACGAGGTCGACACCCGCGTCCTCGCACTTGCGAACGTCGGATTCAAGCGTGCGCGGGTACTTCGCGAGGTCCTCATTCGGTCCGAACTGAGTGGGATTGACGAATATGCTGACCACGACGAAATCGCACTGCTCGCGGGCTGTTTTCACAAGCGTAATATGCCCCTTGTGCAGCGCGCCCATGGTCGGCACGAAACCGATCACCCGGGCCTCGTCCCGCACTCTCGCGATCTCATCGCGTGTCTCCTGTATCGTGTGCAGCAGCTTCAAAACACCGTCTCCTGAAGGGAGGTGGAAAGTCAAATGTGGAAAGTAGAAAGTCCAGAAGGGAATTTCCCACGAAAACACGAAAGGACGAAAGCACGAAAACGAAGGGGAAAGTGACTCTGCCGCGGGAACGATTGTTTTCCACTCAGCTTCCGAGTCTCCACTGTCAAGAGTTCCCGCGGCTTGCGGCTCGGTGGGAGCCTCGCCCTCCCTTCACTAAGACCTGATCCCTAGGCCCTATCCCTTCGGAAACTCCCCGCTTTTCACTTCACTATTATACGCCTTGAATGCTTCGAGAATCACCTGCCAGAGGTCGGCGTATTGCTTGGCGAATGGTGGGGTGAACTTGTCGAACAGGCCGAGGACGTCGTGCATCACCAAAACCTGGCCGTCGCAGTCCGGGCCGGCCCCGATGCCGATAGTCGGAATGTCCAGATTCGCGGTGATCTCGCCCGCCAGAGCCGGAGGAATCTTCTCGAGGACGATCGCGCTCACGCCCGCGTCCTGCAG
>Ga0209777_10006895_pt1 | contig 12725 bp, 12 predicted proteins | sample FrelakmetHBP12HB_FD_187147 | JGI IMG/M metagenome (GOLD analysis project Ga0209777, IMG submission 187147) | Freshwater lake sediment microbial communities from the University of Notre Dame, USA, for methane emissions studies -HBP12 HB (SPAdes)... | ecosystem: Environmental > Aquatic >...
AAGCCATCCCGCCTCGGTTCAATACCATCGTCATCGCCGCCGTCAACGTCGTCTTCCCATGATCCACATGTCCGATCGTCCCCACGTTTACGTGCGGCTTGGTCCGCTTGAATTTCTCCTTCGCCATGGCAGCCTACCTAACTCCAAAACATTGAACGCTCATCATACTCCAACCAAGTATAAACAGCCCACGACCAGGATCGAACTGGTGACCTCATCCTTACCAAGGATGTGCTCTACCAACTGAGCTACGTGGGCAAAAGGTCGCCGCGTCACTCCAACTTATGACAGGGTGGGATGTAACGGGCAAAACATTTCCCGACACCCCCCCAATATAGATTTTTATAATACCTAACGCTCTTGGGGTGTCAAGAACTATTTTCTGGCTATGGCCAAAACCGTGCCAGAAAGTCAGAAATCTTTTGATTCTGCTCTAATTGCCGATCCTGCCCCCAAATCAAAGCGGGAGACGAGGCTCGAACTCGCGACCAACAGCTTGGAAGGCTGTGACTCTACCAACTGAGTTACTCCCGCATCCTTCGGCAAACTTACTGCTTACGAAAAACCGAGGGACAAATCAAGCCCTTTCTTCACTATTGCTTTTTGCATCGCCTGGTCGCGACTGAAGCTGCTCCTACAACCTGCATTAGCTGCATGTTTGTTTTCAGCCCATTTTCTTGTTGATTTGCCCGACCCGAACACAGATTTTACTGTGGAGAGTTGCTTCTTCTTCGAAGGAGGGAATGAATGGCGGACGAAATCAGACTGACTGAGCAAGAGGGAAGACAATTGCTTGCTGTTGCCCGTGAGACAGTACGGCATAAGCTGTTGGGCGGTCGCGCGCCTTCATTCAAAACAGACGTCGAGCGTCTCAAGTGCCGTCGCGGTGCCTTCGTGACCATCACGAGCCATGGCGACCTGCGGGGCTGTATCGGCTACATCGAAGGTGTCAAGCCGCTGATTGAGACTATCCAAGACTGCGCCATCCAGGCGGGATTCCACGACAGCCGCTTCGGACCGCTTTCTCCTGACGAGTATCCGAATATCGCCTTCGAGATCTCCGTGCTTACGCCGCTGGAACGGGTCGAGGATCTGTCAGAAGTTGTTGTCGGCAAACATGGTCTGCTGATTTCTTCTCGTGGCAGAAGCGGTCTGCTCTTGCCGCAAGTCGCCACCGAACAAGGCTGGGATCGCGATACCTTTCTAGCGCATACATGTCGGAAGGCCGGCTTACCATGGGATGAGTGGAAAAACCCTCGCGCGGAAGTCTACCGGTTTGAGGCGCAGATATTTAGCGAAAAAGAATAATTGATTGCGGGGAGGACTCCGCGGAAGGACAAATACAACCCCCTTAATCCCCCTTTGCTAAGGGGGAATTGCCAGTCGTCATTCCTCGATTAGCGCCTTCGATGAAATCACGGGGATCGCCGCTTGCTGTTTTACAGGCCTTCCTTCGGACAGATTTCGGCGAGGAAACAGCTCTCACACATCGGGTTTCGCGCCTTGCAGACTTCGCGGCCATGGCGGATTAGGAGATGCGAGATGGCCACCCAGTCGTCAGAGTCTATCCACTTCTTCAAGTCTTGCTCGATCTTCTTCTGGTCTTTGCTCTTCGTGAATCCGAGCCGAAAGGAGAGTCGAATGACATGCGTATCAACGGCGATCCCTTCTCCCTTGCCGGTTAGGACACCCTGAATCACATTCGCGGTCTTCCGGCCGACTCCGGGCAGCTTCTGGAGTTCGGTTAGAGTTGTTGGGACGCGCGAGCCATGATCGCGTTCAAGCGCTTTGGCCAAGGCGATGATGCTCTTGGCTTTGTTGCGGTACAGGCCTACGGATTTGATCAATTCCTCAAGCTCATTTCGGTCGGCGTTGGCGAAAGCTCGGACGGTCTTATAGCGACGGAAGAGCGCGGGCGTGGTCAGGTTGACGCGCTCATCTGTCGATTGCGCCGAGAGAATCGTCGCAACAGCAAGTTGGATTGGCGACTTGAAATCAAGCGAGCATTTGGCGTCTGGATAGGCGCGTTTGAGGAGGCAAGTGATGGCGGAGGAGGTGGAGGGGTTCATGTTTCATCCAGCCACAGCAAGCTGTGGGCTATCCGATTTTGATGTAGTTGACTATTTCTTCCGGGTTGCTGACGCCAGAAGCCAACTCTTCAACTGGTCGAAATCTCTTAGACTCATTTGGTGTCTGATGGAATCCCGAAAATTCAATGCGTGTTTGGTGAAAAAGGAAGTCGTCACTATGATACCCGCGGTAGCCCGCTCTTGCGCGATCACGCCGTATAGCTGCCGCACGATACCCACGCCAACGGGCCGGTCACTTCGGTGACGCTTGCACTCTACCAAGTAGAGGTGTCTCCCAACCGGCGTGTCGTTGAAACAAAGTATGTCTCGTCCTCCATCTCTCGACGAAGGGGTGAGCAGAACCTCCAAGCCAGAACGCGATAGTAACTCGGCTATGATTTCCTCAAATCGTCTGGGAGAGACGGAGTACAGATACTCTGGAGAGCGAGATAGTATGAGAAGAAGCTCGTCCCACGCTGCCGCTGAATGTAGCACTATTTCAGCTATGTGGTTTTTGGGAAGACTCTCCAGACTTGCCTCATAGAGGGGCTCGACTTGGGATATATCTACCGATTGCAGCCAATAGTTTTCAAACCGATCTACATAATGTTCGACCTCTTGACCACCAACGTGAAGTACTGGACCAGGATCGTCGTTCAAGTATTCGTAGCATATTGCAACTGAACTATCGATTACTAGAGAACTAACAGGCATTCTAGTCTCAGGAACCATGCGCACAATCCACCCCATACCCCCCAAATCTGATACCAAATGTCGAAGGAATCGCATGGTTCTCTCCCATGGCTTGCCAGGACGAGGCTCTTGAGATTCAATGCCAGCTTTGTAACCGGGGGGCACGGGCAGAAGACATCGCAAGTTTAGTCGTTTGTCGGCCATCGCAGCCAAGTCGTACAAGTAAATGCCAAACTCATCCCCTCGGTCCCAATTCGATTTCAGCGCGACAGATTCACTGGCACCGAGCATTAGGCGGGTTACCGTACCCGTAAGATCATTCTCTGTGATCAAGGTGGCCACCTTACGCAATGGGTTTGTCTACCAAGGACTCTACAGCTTGCTGTGGGACGGTTGCCTCACCGTGAATAGTGGCTTGAACATTCTTCAATCCCTCAACCATCCCGACGTTCAACTGTCCCAATGCTGTTGATAATTAGCTCTATAAGGAGGATGGTGTCAAGCGAAAATGCCTAGCCAGCGCCGTCAGGAATCCCTTTCTGACGGCTTTGAGCGGTCATGATGGCCTGGCAGGAAGGGATTCTTGCCGCTCTATATGCTGTATAAAACTACTTCAGCTCGTCCAGTTTCTTGACCAAATTCGTGACGACGTATTCGTACACGATGAATGTCTCATCCCCTGAGGGGGATTGTACATAGTAGCTTTTGTTCTCGGAGGCGCCTTGTTCGACAAATCGCAGTGACTTGGTGCTACCGTCCAACATTGAGATATCGACAGCAACTGTTGGCTGCAGGAAGTTGGGACGAGCAGTGTCGCCTTCCGGCGGCGAGCTGTTCCAACGAATTTGGGCAAGTTGGCGCAGCAGATTCGACATCTTCTGCGGATTGGCGTTTGCCGGTTCGCCTTTGGCGGGGACAATGCGCCAGAGTGAGTCCTGACGACCAACGCGGTAGTCGATGTCCTTGCCCTTGAAGCTGATCGTCGCAATCTGTGTCGTGTCGATCATCAAGAGAGTTTTGTCACGATAGCCCGACGCCGGTCGATTCAAGAAACGAACAAAGTTGCCCTTCGCAGCGTAAACGTCATTGGATTCAGGCTTGCGAACATAGGTGGATTGGTAGTCGGCGCCCGTCTTGCCGATGATAACCGACACCAACTCATTGGCATCACGATAAAAAGTCACGCGATTGCCCGTGATGGTGTCAACCTGAAAGAGCATCTGTTTATCGGGGTTGGAGCTGATGATTTCTCCGACCGACATTGTGTGAGCCAGATCGGCAAGTTGCGATACCGTGCCCTTCTCCGTCAGATATGACTTGGCGCGATCAATGACATTCCAGTCTTCGCCAACCTTCTGGAATTCGATGACCGTCCCCAACCGTTGGATGCTGATCTTGTTGACCATTCCCGAGTCGACAGCGAGGAAATTGCCGACCTCTTTTTCGCTTAGCGACTGCTTCTCGCTCTGATACATTATGAGATAACAGATTGCCAGAAGCACGAGGATCGCCAACGTGATCAACGTTGAGCGCTTCATACTAACTGCCTCCTGCGATTTTGTTTGCGAATTTGCCAGCGCGCAACGCCAAACAGGACAACCAGAATCGGCATCAGCAGAATGTTAAGGAACTTCACGACGCTGCGAGTTGAATCTTCGACAACCTTCAACGGTCTCTGGCTGACATCCTTGGACCTGATCGAGATCAGACCTTCATCTTCGGACAGCCAGTCGGTCATGTTCTGGAACATCACCAAATTGGTTTGGTCTCGCAGCACCTGATCGGAAACAAAATCGGCATCACCCCAGACGACGATTCGCCCTTTGTCACCCTGGTCCAGTCTCGTATCCGCGCCCGCGGCAGTCTGTGTTATCACGGTGTCAGGCTCCGGTTTCGACTTGCCAGTAAAGTAACTGTGGAAGTTTCCTGTGATCGCCACACCGACAGGAAGTGACTGCTGGTTGAAATCAATTTTGGTCCATTGGCGGTAGGGATCGATGCTGTATGGCGGGATCAGAGCGCCAGACTGCTTTGACGTCCGCGCCAGCACATCGTAGTTGAGACCGCTGGAACCAAAATGCGTGGTATCAATGGAAGAGGCATAGATCATGTTGATCGATTGCAGATCCTTGACGATCAGGTTCTTCTTGGAGAAGTTGATGATCTTCGGGAAAAAAGGGTACTCTTTTACGCTCTGGAAACGGAACTGTCCCTGTTGCTGCTGGACCGACACCGAACCGCATTGGGCGTCGATCAACATATTGCTGGAGACACTGAATCCATAGTTGGCCATAAACGGATCGAGCCCCGGATCGGCAGGCAGCGCCGTTCCCTGTTGTATCTGAGCATTAACCTTGTCAATCAGCATACCAACCTTGCCACCGCGCATAAGAAACTGATCGATCAAATACAACTCGTAGTCGGCCAGCTTGGTCTTGGGACCGATGAGGTAAATCGTTTGAATGTCGATGGGAATCGCGGACATCGTGCGAAGATTGAGCGGTTCGACTTCGTACTCCTGCGACAGCACCTTGCTGATGTAAGTCAGGTCCTTGTCCAGAGTCAACTCGCCGTGTCCGGTAACGAAACCGACCTTGGGAGTCGTTCTGTGCACCAGCTTTTTGATCGCGCGGGTGATTTCGTATTCAAGGGAGGCGGTATTCTGAATCACCGGGATAACTTCCTTTTTATCGCCGAATAACACCGCCAATCCCATATAGACGTTTTTGACCTCCATCTTGTCCCGCGCCAGAGTCTGAATTGGCACGGGCGGAATACCGTAGGAACGGGCTTCCTGTTCCTTGCCCTCCTTGACCGGATCGATATAGACATAGTTCAGGTTCTTGCCGGCGTAGGCCTTGTATTCACCCAACTGGTCTTTCAGATAGCGGGCATTGGCATTGTACGGTTGGGGAATTTCATCGGAGAAATAGCATTTGATCGTCACGCGGTCGTCAAGACTGCGCATCAAGTCTTTTGATGATTGGCTCAAGGAGTATATCTTGCCGTCGGTCAGGTCCAACCGACCGAAGAGATTCACCGAGATTAAATTCAGAACCAGCAGGATTACCACGATGACGACAATCGAGCTGATACCGGTAATGGTCAGTTTCTTTTTCATGGCGCCTATCTCCATTTCCGCAGTTGAGTCATTCTGACCGCCAGATAAAGAAAGAAGAACATCATCGAGAAGTAGTAGATGAGATCGCGGCTGTCGATCACTCCACGCGAGATATTGCCGTAATGATAGTCGATCGACAAATACTCGAAAAACGAAGCGAGCGCGTCGGGTAGAAACGCCAGTATCTTGTCGAGCATGAAGAAGGCGAAGATAATCACGAAGCCGACGATGAACGCGATGATTTGATTCGGGGAGAGCGAGGAGGTAAACAGTCCGATCGCCACGTAAACACCACTCATCAGAATCAACCCCAAGTATCCACCGAAAGCGGCGCCAAAATCGGCGTTGCCCAGCGATGCGATTGTGAGATAGGCGATAAATGTCAGGACGATCGAAATCGCCGTCAGAGCAAATCCGGCGAGGAACTTGCCGACCACTATCTCTTCATCTCTGACGGGCAGCGTCACCAGGATCTCAATCGTGCCGGCACGTCTCTCTTCCGCCAGCAGACGCATGGTGACCGCCGGAGTGAAGAGCATCAAGATAAAGCCGGCGATACCGAACAAGGTGCGCAGGTCGGCTGAGTTGTTTATGAAGAGGTTGCTGGAAAAGAAATAGCCGGACACCAGTAGGAACAAAGTAATTACGATATAGGCGACCGGCGAATTGAAATAGGACCGCATTTCGCGGCGGAAAATCGTTATGGCATTATTCATCGCGTCCTCCCTTCGTCAGTTCGCGGAAGACGTCTTCCAGACTCGAAACCTCCTGCTTCATCTCCAGAAGCACCCAGCGGTTTTCGACAACCTTGTGGAAGATCGCTTCGCGGGGGTCAAGCCCCTGCCGACAGACCAACTCGCAGCGAGTTGTTCCATTGACCGGATACGTTTTCAAGTCCTCAACGCCGTCAATAGACATCAGGGCGCCGCGAACGGTGTCCGGCTTCTGGTTGATTTCGACATTCACAACCGTCTTGCCCGACAGCGAGTGCTGCAATGTCTCAGGCGTGCCATTGGCAACGATTTTGCCTCGATCGATAATCATGACGTGGTCACAGGTCGCCTCCACCTCGGGCAGAATATGCGAGCAGAGAATAACCGTCTTCTGCCGGCCGAGAGCCTTGATTAGGTTCCTGATTTCGACGATCTGGTTGGGATCGAGACCGACGGTTGGTTCATCGAGCACCAGAATCTCAGGGTTATGAATCATCGCCTGCGCCAGACCAACGCGTTGCCGGAAGCCTTTGGACAACTCGCCGATCCCTCTGGCAATCACATCCCCGAGTCCACACGTCTCGACCACCTGCTTGATGCGCCGTCGGCGTTCGGATTTTGGTCCACCGCGCAGGGATAGAATGTATTCGAGATATTCGATCACATCCATATCCGGGTATAGTGGCGCTGATTCGGGCAAGTAACCGATCTTCTTGCGCACTTCCATCGATTGCTCGACGACATCAAGCCCGTCAACCGCCACCGTGCCCGAGGTTGGTGGCATATAACAGGTGATGATGCGCACGCTGGTCGTCTTGCCGGCTCCATTCGGACCCAGAAAACCCAACACCTGTCCGGTGGGGACCGAGAACGAAATGTTATCGACAGCGACCGTTTCGCCGTACCGTTTGGTGAGATTCGTTACTTCAATCACCTTTGTCCCATCTCCATTTTCTATCTCGTAGTTTGATTGTAATTCTAATCAAAATCGCATGACAATGTCAAATCGTTTGTGCAGTCCACTATCAATGCCAAGTATACATTCAAAACGGCATCAGGTTCCCAAATGCTCCGGAGTGTTGAAAGACTTCCACGGGTGTCATTCTGAGGAGTCCGGCAGTTGCCGGTCCGTCAGGCGCCGGACTGAACGACGAAGAATCTCCAAGTTGTTGTAGGACAAGTCCGCCAGATTTTTCGCTCCGCTCAGAATGATATTATGAAAGCGCGCCTCGGGCGGGAAGTTTATCTTCCCGCCATGAATAAAACCTTTTGCGTTGGAGGCACACGATGGTGAAGATAGCTTTTGATTCTCACAAACGCTACAGCCTTTGTTCGGTCGAGGATGAGCGAGGGAAGATTCTGCAAGAGCAGCGCATCGAACATGAACGAGGAGCGATCCAGACGTTTTTGGCGGGATTTGCGGCCGGAACGCCGGTGGCGGTCGAAACGATCGGGAACTGGTACTGGATCATTGAGGAGATTGAGGCTGCGGGACTGACACCGCGCTTGGTACATGCCCGCAAGGCGAAGTTGATGATGGGTTGTTTGAACAAGACGGATCGCTTAGATGTAAGAGGACTTAACCGCTTGCAACGAACCGGTACGTTACCAACGGTCTGGATTCCCCCTGGGAGCTTACGCGATCTTCGCGACTTAATGCGGACGCGGATGTCCTCGGTGGCGACACGGACCCGTTTGAAGAATCGGCTGCAGGCGACTTTGGCGAAATATGCTTTATCGATCAAGGGGGTCAGCGACATTTTTGGTAAGAAGGGACGCTTACTGCTAAAGCAGCAACTGAAGCAACTCGCCCCGCAGACACAATTTGCCGCCGAGTGTCAGTTGAGGCAACTCGAGCACTTGGAAGAGGAGATTCAGTTGTTGGAACAGCGGATGAAGCAGGTGTTTGTGGAGACGGAAGAGATCCGCCTCTTGCGGACGCTACCGGGGATCGGCCCGCTGTTGGGCACGGTGCTGGCTTTGGAGATCGGAGACGTCCGGCGCTTTGCGACGGCAGAGAAGCTGGCGGCTTACGCCGGAACGACACCGCGGGTACACGCCAGCGGCGGGCGTATCCGCTACGGCCACTTGCGACCGGACGTCAACCGCTATTTGAAATGGGCCTTTAGCGAGGCGGCCAACAGTATTGCCATTAATCACGAACTCTGGTCGCAGCGACACGTCAGCTGTCGCTACCGGTACTTACGTCAGAAGAAGGGGCGCGCGACCGCCATCGGGGGCCAGTGGGAGTGTTGAAAAAGCCACGATTCTTCGGGCGTCGTCAGGAATCCTTTCCTGACGACCTTGACTGGCTTGATGATCCGGCAGGAAAGGATTCCTGCCGGCGCTTTCAAATGACTTTTTCAACAGTCCCCAGTTACTGGGTTTTGAGAAAGAAAGAGAGTTATCGCGATCCCGCGTTAACTCTCCGTTTTGCCAAAGGGAGCCCAAGCGCGCACGTGTCATGAGTCTTGAAGACTCGAAGAATGATTGCGATCGGCTCCCAAAACAAAATCATACCCCTTTGAGGGTGAAGAGATGACTCCGGCAAAATCGGCTTGATGTCCTATGGCAAGACGCCAATCAACGAAGACCGACAGGTCGACCACTAAATAAATCGGTCGACAAGGAACAAATTATTGACAGCGCGCGCTTTCAGAGATGACAGGCGTCGGGTTTTGACCGATATCGCTGCCCCAAATACTCCTCTATGGCTTCAACTGCTTCTGAGCCAGTTCCTGATACAGCGCCGATTTCTCCAGCAATTCCAGATGCGTCCCCTGATCCATAATTTTGCCGTCCTTGAGGGTGATGATGCGGTCGGCGCGCCGGACCGTCGCCAGCCGGTGGGCGATGATGATCGCAGTCTTGTCAGCGAGGATTTTGTCGAGCGCATCCTGTATCAGTTGCTCGGAGATAGAATCGAGCGCGCTCGTCGCCTCGTCGAGAATCAGGATCGGCGGATCTTTGAGGATAGCGCGCGCCAGACATATTCGCTGCCTTTCGCCTCCCGACATCGTTACTCCCCGCTCGCCAACCATACTGCCGTATCCATCGGGCAAACCCGCAATAAAGTCATGGATGTTGGCGATCTTGGCGGCGCGAATGATCTGATCTCTGTCGGCGTTCGCATTGGAATAGGCGATGTTGTCAGCGATGGAGGCATTAAACAACAGTGGGTCTTGATCAACCAGCCCGATATTCTCCCGCAGTGATCTCAACGACAGCTTACGCAGATCGATTCCGTCGATCAGCACTGCCCCCTTGTCGGGATCGAAGAAACGCATGATGAGACTGATCAACGTCGTCTTGCCGGACCCCGAGGGTCCCACGATCGCCAGGGTTTCTTTGGCGTGAATCCTCAGATTGAAGCTGTCAAACTGAAAAGCATTATCATCGTAGCCGAAGGCGACTTCGCGCAGTTCGATCGTGCCTCGCGCTCTCGGAATAACCGTCGGTTCAGGATCTTCGCGTACTTCCGGTGGAATATCGAGATACTCGAAAATGCGGTCGACAGATGCCATGGCTGCGGATACTTCAATCTTGGTGTAGGCAAGTCCCCGTACGGGGGAATAGAGAGAGTTGAGCAAGACATAGAAGGCAATCATTTCTCCAAGCAACATGTGACCGGTAGCCACCAGATAAGCTCCCACGGAGAGCACCACGATAGGGCCGATGTTGTTGATGAAATTCACAAGATTGAACGATAATGATCGCATTACACTGAACCTGATAAGTACGTGTGTGAGCCCGCTCAGGACGCTGTCGAATCTTTTGCGCTCCCCTTTGCTCATTTCCGAAGGCTTTCACGACCTTGATCCCCGAGAGCGTTTCCTGCACCTTTGCGGAAATAGCGGCGTTGGCTTCTTGCACTCCTCGGGACAGACTGTGTAGACGTCCGCCGATCATGTTAGTAAAGAAAATTGTCAGCGGAACCGGAATAATCGCTATCAGAGTCAGTTGCCAGTTGACATTCAGCACGTAGACAAGGATCGCTATCAAGAGCAAGACGTTAGTGAGAAACATCAGCAGAGTTGATATGAGCAGTTCCTGGATACGATTCACATCGTTCAGCAAACGCGCCATGATTTCGCCGATTTGTCGCCTCTGGAAGAACTTGAGCGAGAGGGTTTCGAGATGCCCGAACAACTCGGATCGAATGTCGGCAATGATGTGGGCGGCCAGATAGCCGGCCAGATAATCTCTCGCCCACGAGAAACCCACCTGTGCGAGATAGATGCCAACGAGCAGACCGGCGAAAATAATGATCGGCTGCAGGTGTACTCCCCCACCTGATGTAGCCCTTAGATTAGGAATGAGATCGTCGATCAGATACTGGATCGCAATCGGTAGCGCCAACACGAGTCCGGAGAGAAACACCATGACCAGAAAAGTCAGCAGTTCCAGCTTCCAGTACGGCTTGAGAAATGCCCACAGCCGCCTGGTTTTGGCCAAATCAAGCGTCATTGTGCTTGTGTGACACCCTATCCCAAAGAGCTAAGAGAACCTGCCGAGGCACAGTGGAGATTGCCCTGGGACCTCAGACAGCATTCTTCGCTGACTGAGACTCGAACCACTGCAGCAGCCTGGCCACATATTCGTCGTCCGGAGGCGCCGGAATCCCCCGCGCCTGCTCCATACGGTAGATACAGTAAGGATTGTCGGCACGGCAGTTGCTGGCCGAGACGGAAGTTGTCGTACAACCGCCGCGACACAGAGGCAAGTAGCGACAATCATGGCAGAATCCAGCAGCCGTTTCCTTGGTGAATTTCCGGTTGTAGATGAAGCCGTCAGGGCTATTCCAGATTTCCGTGAAGGATTTCTCGCGGATGTTGCCCTCGACAAACCGCTCCGGCATGGAGAGACAACCTTTGACATTGCCATTTGATTCGATTCCCGCAACGCGAGTTCCGGCATAACAACCAAGGTATGGCTCTCTAGCCAACTGAGTGCCCATTTGTCCGTAGTAGCCGATATTCTCGCCGACGTCCATTTCAATTTCGTCGTTCCACTTCTGGAATTCCGGCATCTTGTTCAGTAATTTAGGATAGTTTTCGAGTGACAAGACCAAATCACGGAGCCCCTCCATGCGGCCGGTTGAAGTGCAAAGCTGGACGCGCCAGAGACGGCAACCGGCGTCAATTAGGGTCTGCCGGATATTATCAAGCTCGTTGAGATTGATATTCGAGACTTGCGTAATACCCGACACCTTAAAAGCGTTTCTCTTGGCCATGAGCTTGATAGCATTGACCGCACCGGCGAAACTGTCGTCGCGTTGTCTGATGTAGTTGTGCGTCTTTTCGCCACCGTCAAGACTCACCCCTATGGTACCGAATGGAACGGATGCCATCTGCTCAACGATCTCCTCGGTCACAGCAAGGCCATTGGTCACCATGAGTGGCTGCATTCCCTTCTCTCTAATGCGTCTGGCGAGAACCGGCCAGTCCTCGCGCATGAGGGGTTCTCCTCCGGAGAGCGTGACGTGCTCGGTTCCGAGAGACGCCAATTCGTCGATGAGGTTCAGCGATTCCTGAGTGTTCAACTCGTCGGGTCTTTTCTTGCCGGCAGAAGTACCGCAGTGAAGACATCGCATGCTGCAGGCGAAAGTGATTTCCCAGACGACGCCCTGTGGATAGAGTCTGAATTTATTCATACTTGCTCCTTCGGAGGGGACTGTGCTTTCTGCTGGCGTGATCGGGCGATGATCTCCAGCATGGGCAGCAAATTGTGTTTCCAGCTCTGACAGGCCTGCTCACTTGTCAGGCCGCGATCAACGCGTTGCGACGGACAGCCCCCCATGCAGACGGGGAGAATCGAACAGTTTCTGCACAGCTCGTCTGCAAATGGGTCAACGGTGAAAAGGCTCGTAAAATTCGGATGTTCATAGTTGACGGTGTCACGGACGTGTCCCATCGCCTTGCTTGGGTCTCCCGTGTAATTCCAGCATCGATATAGGTAGTCCTCGGGATCGAGGCTGTGTCACAATCTTTGTTTCTGAGCAACAGGTTAACAGTTGTTTGTGCTGGCGGGCGGTTTTTCCGGATCGTTCGGGGGAAACAAGGAAATTATCAGGTCAAATACTGGTTTTGGGGGCGGAAGGTGCGAGAAAAGGAGTGGTTCTGGCTCAGT
>Ga0209777_10006896_pt1 | contig 12724 bp, 9 predicted proteins | sample FrelakmetHBP12HB_FD_187147 | JGI IMG/M metagenome (GOLD analysis project Ga0209777, IMG submission 187147) | Freshwater lake sediment microbial communities from the University of Notre Dame, USA, for methane emissions studies -HBP12 HB (SPAdes)... | ecosystem: Environmental > Aquatic >...
CCGAGCCGGCGGGCCAGCTCCTTTTCAACGGGCAGAAGCCCTTCCTTCGAGTCCACGATCAAGAGGATCCGGTCGCCGGCCGAGAAGGCCACGTCCACCTGGTCCTCCACGAGGTTGGCCATGACATCCTCGCTCCCGCTGAGGATGCCGCCCGTGTCCACGATCTGGAGGCGCAGGCCGTCGCGCTCCACCACGGCCAGGTTCAGGTCCCGCGTGACGCCCGGCTGGTCGTGTACGAGAGCCTTCCTGCGGCCCAGGAGCCGGTTGAAGAGCGTGGACTTCCCCACGTTAGGGCGGCCCGCAATGACCACGGAGCGGAGCTTGGACACGAAGCACCTCCAGCGCTATGGTAGCATGGCGCAGGCTTCGGAAACCTGGAATGGCCGGGGTCCGGGAGTGTTTTTCTTTGCGGAGGTTTCGATGAGCGCCGAAGAGAACCAGGAAGAATCCAAGGGCCTCGAAGCCCTGTGCTGGTCAGCCCTGGAGAAGGTGGTGGACCCCGAGCTGGGCCTGGACGCCGTCAGCCTCGGCCTGATCTACAAGCTGGAGGTGAAGGGGAGCGAGGTCGAGATTGACATGACCATGACCTCACCAGGATGCCCTGTCGCTGAGCAGCTCTTGCTTGAGGCAAACAACGAGGTCTTGAAGGTGCCCGGCGTCAAGAAGGCCCGCGTAAACCTGGTCTGGTCACCGCCCTGGTCCCCTGAAATGATGAGCCTCGAAGCCAAGATGACGCTCGGTTTCGCGTGAAGAGGCTGACGGCTAGCAGGCAATAGGCAATAGGCAATAGGCAACAATCGGCAGCTCAAGCCTCTTGCATCCTCCGACTCCTTTCGGCGGCCTCGTCAACAAGAAGATGTGTGATGCGCGTCAAGGAAAGCGCTTCGCGTGTGGATTATACTGTGACCAAGACGTGGGCAGCCTGGCGCTGGGTGGGCTCAGGGGCGAATCCCAAGGATCGGCCGGGCCGGAAGACCTCACGGTCATCGCCCAGATAACCCGGGCCCTCTCGACGGCCCTCGGCAAAGGAGAAGCGGCCCTGAGCTGCTCCAAGAGCGGCGCCGTGGATTACACCGTGGTTTCGGGGACCACCCCCCGCCCCACGTCCATGAGCATCACCAGCCCCGCCCAAGGAGGGACGGACTGCCAGTCCTGGCTCTACCGGGACCCCGATGACCCATCCCTCGGCCTTTTCGAGGTCATCCACGGCTCCGTGTCCCTGGACATCCATTACGTGTCCGACACACCCACGGACCCCGGCTTTCTGCGGGTCTCTTCAATTACGCTCACGGCCGGCGACGGTAACCCATCCACACCCGAAGCCTTCGACAGCTCTAGCTGGGAATCTTATCGGGACACTGGAGGCGTGCTTCAGGAGCAGCTCCTGATGACCGAGGCGTGCGACTTCGTCATGACCTTGAGCGTGGTCGGCTGGGATTCCGTGAACCTCCCCAACCACATTCTCTACACGGCCACCGGCGCCATCTCGCAGTACGACGCCGAGAGCGGGCTGACGCTTTCGGTCTCCTGTTCCGGGTTCACGCTGGATGCCTCTTACAGCGGGACCAGCTCGGACCTCACCATAAACGCCGTCTTGGGCGGGAATCTGAGCGTCACCAATTCCGCGGGGCCACGGGAAACTTCGCCGTGGCATTCAATAGCCTGTCCATGACGCTTCACGCGACCCCCGTAGCGGTGGCCGCGTCCGTGAGCGGCGGCTTCGACCTCACCTCCTCGTGCGCCACCGGGTCTTTCACCCTCTCCACGCCAGACCCCATCACGTTCGTGCCGGGCGCCGCCTGCCCGAAGGCCGGCCGCCTCGTGATTTCAAGCACGCTGGGCAACCCCACGGTGATTTTCAACGCGGACGGCTCGGTTGGAGTGGACGAGACCTCGGACGGGACCGTGGACATCACCTTCCCGTATTGCACCGAGCTGATCCTCGGCTTCTGTGCCTGGTAGCGCGAAAACAATCAGGAGCTTTCCCCAGGGGCGGCGCGAGCCGCCCCTATTCTTGTAGCCTTCGCGTCTTTGCGGTGAGACTCTTCGAGTGTAGCGTCTCAGAAATGGCTTGGCATTGTTCCTCATGCACGAAGGCTGACTTGGTTGTCATCCTGAGGGCTTCTTCGCGGCTGTGCCCCGGAAGGATCTCGACCGCTGGGCTTCCAGGTCCGTCGCCGAGACCCTTCATAAAAAGCCCCTCGAAGAATGCTTCAGGGTGACCGGTAAAGAGAATTGCGTGCCACTACACTAGGCCTTGGACTCCGGGAACGTCCCCTTAAAAGCGAAGGACTCGACGGGTCTCCGGTTGTTGGGGGCTTCGGTCTTCCGCATGCGCTCCGGGAGGGCCTCTTTGGGGCCGCGGCGCCCCAGGGCCACGAAAGCGAGGACCTCAAACCCTTCCGGAATCCGAAGGAGCCTCGTGGCCTTCTCCTTGTCGAAGCCCGCCATGCCGTGCGTAAAAAGCCCCATGCGTCTGGCTTCGAGGGCCAGGAGGACCCAAGCAGCGCCCGCGTCGAAGGCGTAGTGCGCGTTCGGGCTTCCGTCGGCAGAGAAGGTTCTCCTCGCGCACACCGCGATGAGAACTGGGGCCTTGCCCGCCCACATCTGGTTGAATTCCACCAGGCAGGACTTGAAAAGTTCTAGATCTTCAGGCTTCTGGGCGTACAGGAAACGCCAGGGCTGCTCGTTGTTGCAGGAAGGCGCCCACCGGGCCGCCTCGAGGCAGCCCATGAGCTGGTCTTCACTCACTGGCTCCGGCGTGAAGGAGCGCGGGGACCAGCGGTTCAAGATGAGGGGCAGGATGTCGCGGGCGGCCTTCCGGCTTTCCGCCACTTCGGGGTCCACTTTCAGTTCGTCCATCGGAGATCTCCTTTACATTCACGATGAGACCGGCCTAATCCCAGTTGTTGTCACTGACATCTTTGGGGCATCGCATTGGATTGCCACCCACTGTCGAAATGGTATCAAACGGAAACCCCCAAGCACTGGCCGTGACCGCGCATGGTCCACTTGTTCACGGGTTCCCCCCTCTGCCATCGCGATGCAGAGTCACCGAATGCTTCGGCGGAGCAATTGGCCGAAAGAAGATGCTCTCCACCCTGCACCTCGTTACCGAGTGAACGTAAAAGGCTCTGAAAAACAGCCGTCATCTGGGTTGTAGACCTCAAACTGGACGGCCGTCCCCTTTGGGATGAGCGCCTTGAGCTTGTTCAGTTTCAGAATGATCAGCGAATCACTTTTCCAGACCCAAGTGCCCGCGGGCAGGGGGACGCCATTGAGGAGCACCACGCAGTCCGGGTGGAAATTACTGCCGATGAGCTTGAGCCTGGGAGGGTTCGAAGCCTTGCTGACCGATGTGAAGATCGGGGGAGCCGTGCACGGAAGCGTGTAGGAAAACACGCCATTTACCGTTCCAGCGTAGATTGTGGACGGATCTGAAGGACTCATCGCAAGCGAAGGAACATACTTGTCAAGCAAGCCCGTGCCGAAGGGCGTCCACGTGCTGCCGCCGTCCAGGCTCCGAAAAACGCCGTTGGCCGTCCCCGCGTAAAGAACGCTGGGAGCAAGAGGGTGAAGGACCACAGAGTACACGGCATTTCCAAAATCAAGACCCGTGTCTATGAGGTCCCACTTCTTCCCCCCGTTCGTGGTTTTGTACATCCCCTGGTCCGTGCCCGCATACAGGGTCGCCGGCGTCATGGGGTCGATGGCCAGGGCATAGGCAACGGCATTCGGATAAACTCGCTTCCAGGTGGAACCGCCGTCCAGGCTTCTGTAGATTCCGGAGGCCAGGTTGGCGGGCTGATAGACACCCGCGTAAAGCGTCGTGGTGGTCTTCGGGTCGGCCGCCAGGGAGAACACGGAGTCGATCGCCAATCCAGATGGGGTCCATGTCGCTCCGGCGTCCGTGCTCTTGAGCGCTCCGCCAACCTCTAGTCCCGCGTAAAGCGTTGTCGGCGTCTGGGCGTCGATGGCGAGGGACCAGACGGAGTTGACGGCCTCCCAGACGCTGTCCCACGATTCTCCCCCGTCCATGCTCTTCAAGATGCCATCGGCGTATGTTCCCGCGTAGAGGGTCGTGGGGGTGTGCGGATCAACAGCCAAGCCAAAGACACTTTGCGGGCAGCCAATCAGGGCGCCTTCGGTCCAGGTTGCTCCGCCGTCTGGGCTCTTGAAGACGCCATTCGAAGCTCCCGCATAGAGCGTCCCGGGAGTCCCGGCGACGGTGGCCATGGAGAAGGCGCCGATTGACGCAAGCCCCGCGTTTGATGGGCTCCAGGAAGAGCCGCCGTCCGTGCTCTTGAGGACGCCTTGGTCTCCGTTTATTCCCAAGTAAAGCGTGGCGGGGGCTAAGGGATCGATAGCCAGAGGCCCTAGGAAGGAACAATCGAAGTCCGCATGGATGAAATTCCATGCCACCCCGCCGTTCGTGCTTTTGTAGAGGTCCGAGGGCGTTCCTGCATAAAGCGTGGACGGGTCCTGGGGATTGACTTCGACCACGCTGACACTTGCTTGGGCCGGGAGCCCCGTGTTGATGGGAGACCACGTGGATGCGCCGTCCAGGCTTTTGAACAGTCCGCCCTGATTGGTTCCCGCGTAGAGCGTCGCCGGTGTCTTGGGATCTATCGCGATGGCACGCACCCAGGTATTGGTCAAGCCCGAATTTGCGGCGCTCCAGGTCGCCCCGCCGTCCGTGCTCTTGAGAACGCCGCCGAGATCTGTCCCAGCATAGAGCGTAGCCGGGTTTAGCGGATCAATTGCGAGGGCCCAGACCAGTGCTCCTGATGGCCCGACACTCGTGGCGGCCCACGTGGCGCCACCGTCCACGCTCTTGTAAATGCCGCGCCCCCCCGCGTAGATCGTGGTGGGGTTCTCTGGATCTATCGCGAGGACGGCGAAAAAGAGCTCGGTCGGCCCCACTTCTGTCCACGTACTCCCGCCGTCCGCGCTCTTGTAGATGGCGACGTAGTAGTCGTTGGCCACCGCCGCGAAGAGCGTCGCCGGGTTGTGCGGATCAATGGCGATGGAGGCGATGGTCGTGGTCAGGGGAACCCCGGTGAGGCTGGCGGCCCACGTCGCGCCGCCGTCCATGCTCTTGAAGAGGCCGCTTATCGTCCCCGCATAGAGCGTGGAGGGGGTCACCGGATCAATGGCGAAGCTGGCGACATAGCCCCCATACGGCCCGGTGCTCGTCCAGGCGCCCTGGCCCGCGAGAACGGCACCCGGCGCCAAAGCGCAGACGAGAATCGCGACACAGAGCACGCGGCCCAACCCGTTCGGAAATCGTGAGGATGAGATCACAATCGGCTTCATTTTTTGGCCTCCATTCCCCAATGATCTGCGACGGCTCCAAATGCTTCGGGGCTGTAATTGAAGCCACTCGCGAAGGCGCGCAAGCGCTCTGCGGGCAGCAAGTCCTCGAAAAAGTGGTACTTCTCCAGAAGCGGTTTGAAGGTCTTCCGCCCGTAATGGCTCAGCCCGTCATAAAAGAGCAGGGCCAGCTCGTCGTCCGAAAGCTGGGCCTTCAAGATGGCCGCGTAGCGCCGCTTGTCTTTCTCCGCAAGTTCGCCATCCTCCACGTATCGCGCGATCTGGTAGAGATTGCGGAAGCAGTGCCCCAGGTAGCAGGAGGGCGAGAGGCAGATGCTTTGAAAGAAAGCGTCGAAGGCCGTCTGCGTGGCCTCGTCAAAAGGAGGGGCCGGGGCCTTCTCCTGGATGAGCGCCCGCACGCGCTGGAACCCGTCGCGCCCGTGATATTCCTTGCTGTGGCTGCTGATGAAGGCTTTGTAGTTCCCGACGATCTCATGGTGCAGCTTCAAGAGCTCAAAGAAGGAGTGCTCGAACTGCTGCGTTTGGATCTGCCTCTGCTGGTCCCGCAATTCCCTTTGCTGGATCAGGAGCGCCACCGCCACCAGCACGAACCCCAGCCCCGAAAACAGCGCATTGAACGCCCCGAAAGAATCCCCGAAGGCACCCGCATTTTCCCATGGGGATGATCCAGCCCAAAATCGCATTAGCAAAGGCGAAAAAAAGAACGAGAGGATAACGATTGCGAAGATCAAAGTCAAGCCAATAACTGCTGGGGTCCTTTTCATTTTGTGCCAATTCTTGGCGGCTGGGCCATCGGCTTCGTCACTGCTCATGAGAACCCACGCATTTGATGATGATTACTGTCTTTCTATTACATCTATTACTCTAGTAACGACCCCGCGAATGATCTCAATGGTCGCATTGTTCAAGGGCAGCGCCGTGATTTTCACTGCGAAATGCAGGCCACCCGCAGGGTCTGGCATTCTCTTAGCGTTTGCATAGCCGCTAATCGCCTCATCGATCTGCTGCCAGAGGATCTGTCTCGCCTTTCTATAGTCCGTTTTTCCCGAGAAGGACAAACCGAATTGGGGATTCCAACCAATAACAAAATTAGCCCCTTCTGTGGTGGTTTCCTCAATATTCACACAGACCTCTGTCCTCCCCGAAGCAGTGGCGAAGGAGTTTTCACCGCGCATCCTATCGGGAGATAAGCCAATGATTGAGAAAAGCAGTTCTTTCATGAAATCAGGTCGGGGGTATGCCTCTTCCTGCCCTCTTGCCGCCCGCATGCCGATGCCGATACGAGTATGGTATAACCTATCGCATATCTCGCGAAAGTCACCAACCCGCCTGCCAGGCTCGACCTCCGCCATGTCGTTGTACAGGGACATGAACTCGCGCGCCCCTTCTTCTCCAGGCCATATTCCAAGGGCCTTTTCAAGAAGTTTCTTGTTGTCTGCCATAGATAAGGGCGTGGGGTCGGAGTTTGTCAGAGCGTAAAAACACAGCTGGCCAAAAGAGAAAACGTCCACAGTGTTAGTATGCGCTGCGGCAGAGCCAGGCTTTGAAAGCTGCTCTGGAGCGGCATAATAAACCGTGCCCAAGGCTTCTGTCGTAAGCACACTTGCCGTAGAAAACCAAGCCAGATCAAAATCGGTCAGATACGGTTTCCATTGCTCATGGGCTTCATCGTACTGGAGGACAATATTTTCAGGCTTTATGTCCCTATGTATGACCCCCCGGCTATGCGCGTGCTTTATGGTTTCCGCGATTGTAAGGAGGATGTTAAGCATTTCGCCGACATCTGTGGTCGTGCCGACGAACTGGCGCATGTTAGGGCCATCAATGAAAGTCATATAGAAGGCCAATGGGCAAGTCGTCGCTTCAAATACCTTCACGATATGCTCGTGATCTAGTTGTTGCATCGCCTTGAAACCTCGTAAAAATCGCTCTCGTTTTTCTCGGAGATGCAGGTCTTGCGGGTGATAGATCTTTAGCGCCTCTGTGGCTTTCCCATGTGAGTCGCGCGCCAAGCACCAGACTGATCCGAAAGTGCCACTGCCAAGGCGCCGCACGATGACGCCGCGTCCGACAGCAAAACCCTCCGACACGTTCCCAAGCAATGACCTTGTAGAATCAATGGTTTCTTGGGCTTTCTTGAACCTTGGTATCATCTTTAGTTCTGGATTCGCGAGCACTTTCTCTTCAAACCACTCTTGTACCGGCGTAAGGCTTGCGCACGCATGTTTGTACCCAGCTTCTCTAAAACTGGCTGCATTGCTATATGACTCTGCAAAGCTATCCTGGAAACTCCCGCTTAGGCGTTCTGCCTTCGAGACCATTGCTTGAAATGTTTCCTCATCTAGCTTGGATTCCACTGCGGATGGCAGGCCCTCTCCCATGGTAATCGTGCCTATCTGGTCCCCCCTGAATACGGGGACTTGGGCTTCCTTGCCCTGCATTTGCCTGCAAACGTGTTCGTATAGCCCAGAAATCGTTGTGATGCCATGTTCGTTTGCGGCAGCTCCTAGCATCCCTTGCAGCAGATGGAAGGTGAATATGCCATGACCATACACTTCCTTCCCGCGGGCAGCCCCGCTTGAAGCGCATGCTGCAAGGATGACCCGCCCATCTCCCAAAACCGGGAGCTTTGCTTCAATAGATGGGCATGACCGGTTCGCCGGGCCTTTCGCTAGGTCCCTTAGTTGAGCCGCTCCTGCGTGACAACAATCGAGAATCACAATTACATTGCAGTCTTCAGGCGCTCGGGCCCTCACAAGGCGTTTCAGCAATTCGATATCCAAGCCCGGGTCGTACTCATCGCCATCTATGCTTAAAAGATACAGGCCTAAATCATTTAGGTATCCATGCCCTGCGAAATAAAACAACACCATGCTTGGATCACCGGAAAATAGCAGGTCAAGCTCTTTCCTTATTGCTTTCTTGTGCCCGTCCTTGTCTATCAGCCTGTTTACCTGAAATCCGTATTCCGGCATTTCTAAGGCAGCTGCGAGCTCCTCAGCATCATTGATGCAGTATGGGAGTGTGCCCTCAGGATAGCTTTCAACACCGATGACAAGAGCTTTTCTCAACTCATTTGTTGCCATTTGGGGCTTCTCCACTTTCATAAGGTGGGCAAGCCCATGCGGGCCTGCCCACTTTGCTCATCCGCGTTGCTAAGCCTTGACTGGGGCCTCGGGGGCTGGCGCCGCCGGTTTCTTGCCTTTCGGCGCGGGCTTGAAGTAAGTGTCCGCTTTCTTGGGGTCCTGGTAGAACATTTGCGCAAGCGTTCGGTGGTTCAGCTTGTAGGTGTCGAACCAGTTAATCTTTTCCGTCTGCACGAGTCCATACGCCTGCAACTCGGATTCGAGCGCGGCCCGGTGCGCATCCATCGCGGCGGTCAGGCTGTCCATCGCGGCCCGGATGGGGCCCGCATAAGCAGACAAGCTCTCGTCACTCTCTTCCGCCAGCTTCGAAAGGATCACGCCCACCTTTTGGATTTCGTTCTCAAGGGGAGCCGACACGACCGCCGACCAGCCTTGAGGGAAATAGTTCAGGTAGAAGGGGGCCTTGCGGTTGTTGTTGGCCTTCTGCAGGACCGCCAGCGCGAAAGCCCTCACCGCATCATCGAGAGCGGTGTCTTCCCCGTCACGGACGGCCATCGCCGTCATCGTGCCGGCCTGCGCGGCCTGGTGCGAGTCCACGCGCCCTTTCAGCCGGTTCTGGCACTTCTCCCAGGACCCCGCCATGTCCTGTAGGTTCTTGGCGGCCTTAAGCCGCGTCAGGTGGTAAAGCCCGTACTCGTTCAGTAACGTTTCGCCGCTTGCCGCCGAAGGTGGTAGGTGCATTGTCTTCTCCTCTTAGTTGTTGGGTTTTTGGACATTCCATTAAGAATCAGTCTGTTACACGCTTCTCCTATAAAAAACGGACTTCGGATGCCTCATTTCGGGGTTTCACGCTCGTGAAGCGCCGCTCTTGTCAACAGGGTCCCCGTTTCACGGTCGTGAAATGCCTTCCTTGGCTCCTGGGGGACCATTTTCTTCTCATGAAATGGGGCCCCTGGCGCCGGGCTCGGCATTTTTCGTCCGTGAAATGCTACCGCGCGCACCGGGGGAGCCGTTTTCGCGCCGTGAAATGCCACGCCTGGGGACCTTGGGACCGTTTCACGGCCGTGAAATGGCAAAAGGAAGCCCCTAACCTCCTTTTCACGACCCTTAAGGGACATGTGGACAGTCCGCCCCACCACCGAAGCCCCCCAGCCTCTTCTTCTGAGAAACCCTTTTCTGGTGACGAGGTTAGCTTATCCCGAAACCCCTTGGGCGTCAAGCGGCTAGGGTGGCAGAAAAGAGCGAAAGCGGGTCAAGGATGCGGTGAGCGAGCTTGACGGGACGCCTTGCGGACCCTAGATTTTCATCGCACTCAGAGGATCCCCCCTCCTCTAACGGGGCGCGGCGCATGCCGCGCCCTCTGTTTTTGTGGGGGTATAATGCCCGCAGGGGGTCCCTGGCATGGCGGAAACTTCGGGATGGAAGAACAAGCTGTATTTCGGGGACAACCTGGGGATTCTGCGGGAGCACGTTCAGGATGGGAGCGTGGACCTGATCTACCTGGACCCGCCGTTTAACTCGAACGCGACGTACAACGTGCTCTTTGGGGAGAAGTCCGGCGAGCGGTCGGCGGCGCAGATCACGGCTTTCGATGACACATGGCACTGGGGCATCGAGTCCGAAGCGGCCTTCAAGGAACTCGTGGAGAAAGCGCCTGCGAAGCTCGTGGACCTCATGCGCGCGCTTCGTTCTTTCCTAGGCCAGAGCGACATGATGGCGTATCTCACCATGATGGCCATTCGCCTTGTCGAGCTGCACCGCGTCCTCAAGCCAACCGGGAGCCTCTATCTTCACTGCGACCCCACCGCGAGCCATTACCTCAAGCTAGTGATGGATGGGATCTTCGCTGTTCAGAATTTCCGCAGCGAGATAATTTGGAAGCGCACAACCGCGCACAGTAACGTCTACCGTGCCTTCGGGGACATAACCGATTCAATCTTCTTCTACTCCAAAGGCGATTCTTTTCAATGGACCCAGCAATTTCACTCCTTAGTCCCGGGGGAAATCGAACGCCGGTTCCCTCACGTAGATCCCGACGGACGCCGTTGGCGCTCAGAGAATCTGCGCAACCCGGGCATCCGTCCGAACCTTCATTATCCTTACACGGCTAGTAATGGGATCACCTACCAGCCCCACCCAAATGGGTGGACATGCTCAATAGACAAAATGCGAGAGCTTGACAAACAAGGGCGGCTCCATTTCCCGGCAAGAGCCGAAGGGCGCCTAAGGCTTAAGTTCTTTGCCAATGAATTCCCCGGGGTGAAACTTCAAAGCCTATGGGATGATATTTCCGCAATTGGCGCCCAAGCCAAGGAACGCCTCGGCTACCCGACGCAGAAGCCCGAAGCTCTGCTTGAGCGCATCATCAAGGCCTCATCCAACGAGGGCGATTTGGTCCTTGATCCCTTCTGCGGCTGCGGGACGACGGTCGTTGCAGCGGAGCGCCTCAAGCGGCGCTGGATCGGGATTGACATCACGCACCTCGCGATCAATCTCATGGTCAACCGGCTCCAGGACAGCTTTGGCTACGAACTGACGCCATTCGAAGTCGAAGGCGTCCCCAAAGATCTCGAATCGGCGCGCGACCTGGCCCAAAACGTCGATAGGCACCACTTCGAATGGTGGGCGCTCTCGCTCGTGGGCGCGCGTCCCGCGCAGGACAAGAAGAAAGGCGCAGACACGGGGATTGACGGCGTCCTGTACTTCTACGACGACGAGAGTGGCACGCCCAAGAAGGGCGTCGTCCAGGTCAAGAGCGGCCACGTCAAGAGCGGCGACATCCGGGATTTCAAGAGCGTCATCGAGCGTGAGAAAGCCGCCGTTGGCCTCTTCCTGACCCTCGAAGAGCCCAGCGAGCCCATGACCAAAGAAGCCGCCACCGCCGGATTCTACGAGCCCGAGCACTTCCAGGGCCGCGGCGTCCCCAAGCTCCAAATCCTCACCATCGAAGAGCTTCTTTCAAGCAAGCGCCCAGAGCTCCCCCGCTTCGCCCCCAGCGCCACATTCAAACAAGCGCCCAGAAAAACGAAAGGCGTCAAGAACGGCGAATCGAACCTCTGGCAGGAATAACGCTCAATCACCACGCACCATCTCGAAGGAGCCACGGGGGCAATATCGCCGCCGTGCAGACCCGGCGAAATCCCCCCTGCCCCCCTTTGATAAGGGGGGATCAAGGGGTTTTTTTCAAAGGGAGGAGCTTCTCAGGCGGAGCGTGCCGGATGGGGCGCGAAAGCGGCGTCCCGGCGCCAGTGGGCCTTGGTCGAGGAAGCCGATCGGGTCGCACCGTAGGCGTACTGGAATGTTCGTCGAGGATGCGGACAGCGAAGGCTGACAAAGGGCCAAGGTCCGACGCCGCCGGCGCCCTTGAGGTTTCTGAGGCCGCTCACTGTCCGTAGTGGCCCCAGGGGCCGCTGTAAGGGCCGCAGGTGGCGGCGATGACGTAGTAGGAGACCGGCGCGCCGCTGCTGGAGGAGTCGGTGAAGGTCGTCGAGTCCGTGGTCCCGAGGAGGCTGAAGTTCGCTGCCGAGGTGGGATCGGTGGCGCTGAAGACAGCGTAGCTCTGCACGTCCCCTGGGCTTCCCACGGCTGGCCAGGTTAGAACGGCGCTCGTGCCTGATTTCGCGGCCTGGTCTCCCGTGACGGCGGGCAAGTTCGCGAGGCATCCCATGCCATAAAACGCGACGTTGTAGACCGTAGGGCAGTATTGGCCCGTCACATCGCAGAAACCCGTGGTGAAGATCTCGGCGGGCGTGGTGTCCCCGGAAGACCAGGAGGAGAAAAGGAAGTACCGCCCGCCGTAGGTTGTCGCCGTGTCCGCCGTGACCGTCATGTCGTAGCCGCTCGCCCACGCGAAGGTCCACGGCCCCGTGTAGGTCTGCCCGTTGTACTCCAGGCCCGCGTCCACGTGGCCTGGATAGGTGGAGGCCGTCGAGATCGTGTCCAGAGTGTAGTTGTCCCCGAGGGTTGTCTCGTAGGGGTCCAGGTTCTGCCCGTAGCCAGGGTGGTCCGCCATCTTGAGAAATCCTACACCGGGGTAGCCGTCCCAATAGTCGAAGGCCGTGAGGGTGCGCGGCGCGGGATAGACGAGGCCGTCTCCGTCGCTGGCCGTTTCGTCCCGGGTGAAGGTGTACCAGGGACCGGAGGCGAAGCCCGTGCAGGACTCGTCCGAAGCATCGGTCAGGAGCATCTGGGCCTCCCCATAGGGCAGGGAGGAACTCAGCGGCCGGGTGTAGATGCCAAGGAAGATATCGGGGTGGCCGGCCGCGCCGCACCCGTTGGTGTCCAGCCCCATCCCGTCCCTCATC
>Ga0209777_10006897_pt1 | contig 12720 bp, 10 predicted proteins | sample FrelakmetHBP12HB_FD_187147 | JGI IMG/M metagenome (GOLD analysis project Ga0209777, IMG submission 187147) | Freshwater lake sediment microbial communities from the University of Notre Dame, USA, for methane emissions studies -HBP12 HB (SPAdes)... | ecosystem: Environmental > Aquatic >...
GCAATCCTTCGTAGGTTCACCCTTCCATCGCCGAGACTGGACACTGATGAATTAGCATATTTCAGCAAGACACCCGAATTGCCGCCGATTAACGCGGTTGTACCCCGTGCGTTCCATGATACGGTGCGCAAATTTTCGAATGTTGGGACTTCAATTTTGGTCACACTTTCACTTAGAGTAAAGAGGGTTCCTGCGTTTCCAGCGATTAACAGACGGCCATCCTTGGGATTTGCACTTATGCCTCTCAGATGAGTCTCAGTACCCGAGTCCAGATGCCTTAGAGTATGATCTGAGAAGACTCTGAGTACCTTACCGTTGTCGCCCACGAGTGTGGCATAGTCGTTCTTAGGATCACATGCAATTCCTCGGAAGTGCCCTTTCAGCTCTATTGTACCAAGCTCTCCCTTTTCATACAAAACTACTATCGTTGGCATTGACACACCCAGCGTGCTGGAAATTATGGATGGAGCAGAGATCCAGCTTAAGCCTCTTTACTGTGTCCATCTCACCTATGACAAGCTTACGCTATGGTAGGGATGGAAAATGGCGAGAAGGCGAATCATAGAGACGTATGAAGAACGTCCGATTAGGAGCGGGCAAGATCTGTTCGATTTTATTGAGGCGCTAGATGAGGATGAAGGAATCAGAGTTGAAGGGAACTTAGCCAATCATATTGGTGGGGGTTTCATTTTTGTCGGTTATTACAGAGGAAGTTATTGCATCAATATTTGCGACAGGCTTTGGAATGAGAACTTGAGAAAGTACGTGACCGGCCAGAAAGATGAATGGTACTATTTTGACACGGCCAAGGAAACTTATACTTTTGCGCTAAAGGAAGCGAAGCACCCTATTGAGGCGTGGTTATACTAGACTGTGATCCCGATTACTTTGGATATTCGTTGAAATGTGGCTTCAGCCTTTGCCTTAGAACGTGCGTCGATCTTCTGTTTTTTCGCAAGTTTCGATAAATGGGCAGCATAATTCACTAAGGTTTTCAAGGCGTTGGGAGTGTCGAAATCGTCATCCATCCGTTTTCGAAAATCCTTCTCGAATTTAATTGTTAATTGATTCAAGCGTTTATTCTCAGGTGCCTTCAGCCCCTGTGGGCTCTTCCTGAAGGTTTCCATATCCTTAGATAGTGATCGCAGATCATTTCTAGCTTTCCTGAGAGCCGATGTTGTCATAACGACGGGTTCTCTGTAATGAAAGGTTGCGAAGTACCATCTCAACTCCTGAGCCGAGTACTCTTTCAAGGCATCCCGGATCCGTACCACGTTACCTAATGATTTGCTCATCTTCCGTCCTCCAACGGTCAATAGTCCTGTGTGCAACCAATATCTTACGAAAGGGGACTTCCCAGTCAAGGCTTCTGCTTGGGCGATTTCTGCTTCATGATGTGGAAACATGAGTTCTGAGGCGCCACCGTGCAAGTCGTAAGTGTCACCGAAGACCTCCATGGAGATGGCTGTGTCCTCGACGTGCCATCCGGGGCGACCGCGACCCCAAGGAGAATCCCAAACAGGTCCACTGTCCTGTTTTCGCCAAACAGAAAAGTCCTCCGGATTTTTCTTTGTCGAGCACAGTTCAAATCGTCGAAGAGAAAATTCCTGCTGATTTAGATTTGATAATGCGCCGAATTTTGGAAATTTGCTGACTTCAAAGTAGACCCCCGTATCGGTTTCGTAAGCGACACCTTTTTCAATCATGCCTCTGATTTGCGATATCATCTGAGGAATATGTTCCGAAGCTCGCTCGTAAGTTTGGATGCTTACGTTGAGTGCCTGCATGTCTTCTTTGAACGCCTGCTCGTATTGGTGAGCTAGATCCTTCGGATTTCTGTTGAGTGCTTTCGCGCGTTCGAAAATTCTGTCGGCTACGTCTGTGATATTCATCAGATAGTTCAAGGAATAGCCAAGGAATTTCAGGTAACGAGCGATTATATCGAAAGCAATGTAGGTCCGTGCATGTCCTAGATGCGCGTAATCATACACTGTGGGTCCACAGACGAACATTCTCACGTTTGAGATGTGTCGCGGGAAGACTTCCTTCCTGCGTGACAATGAATCATATATTCGCAATGTCATTGCATCTTCCCTACTGTGGTCGCCAACCTTGCAAAGTCACGCGTCGTATATACTTCATACTGGTCTTGATGTTTCAGCTCCCTAACGAATAAAGATCACATCCGTATCATTCACTCGTTAGGGACGGGTTTGCGCTGTCGGAGCACCTTCGAAGGTTCATACAGGAGTTAGCCTCGGCAGGATATCAGCTGGACCGCTCAGCCTTTGATTATTTACGCAGTATGGAAGAACCCGAAGTATCAAGCGTGGCCAAGAGCGTTCTTGTGACGATTGGCGAGAAGCCAAAAGCCAGTACCATTCTGACCAAAAAAGAACTGCTTGAGATATCTCCTCATGCCTCGACCAGTCAAACCGCAGTACCCGTAGCACTCCAGATTCCATCGAAGCAAATGTCTTCTCGAGTAGAAGTAATCCGTGACCCCTCAAAGGAAATTGGCACTAGAGGAAACATTGACGATTTTTCGCATTATTTCCGTGACAGATTTCAGAAGATTGCTTCAACCTTTCGCATACGCCAAGATGTTCGAGACGCGACAACCATCTCTGCAGCTCTGAAAGCACCTCAAAAAGGAAAAGTCAAGTTCCTCGCCATGATTAGCGAGAAGCGGGAACGTCAACGGAAGATATTCCTTCAAATGGATGATCTTGAAGATACCGTTACAGTTCTTGCCTCTCCTGAAGAGAGGGGAGCTTTCGAGGTTGCCCAGAAGGTCCCTCTCGACCAAGTTGTATGCGTGGAGGGCGTCAGGTCGCAGGGGGATCTGATAATTGCGAAGCAAATTCTGCTGCCTGACATTCCAGACCATAAGCCGCGTTTCGCAGATGAGGACGTATGGGCAGTTCTGCTGTCAGACCTGCATGTTGGAAGCAAGAAGTTCCTGAGTGAGCAGATGGGCAGGGTCTTTGATTGGTTGAATTTGAAAGTCGGCAACCATAATCAGAGAGAAATTGCGTCACGCACCAAGTATGTTGTTATCTGCGGTGACATCGTAGACGGGATTGGAATATATCCTCGCCAAGAACAGGAACTGGCGGTTGTCGACCTGTACGAGCAGTACAGGGAAGCCGCGAAGTACGTTGGCAGAATCCCCGACCATATTGAAACTATAATGCTACCAGGCAATCATGACGCGGTACGACAGGCTCTGCCTCAACCCCCAATTCCAAAGGATTTCGGAGAGCCCTTGTACGAAGCGCGAAGATTGATTTCGATCGGCAACCCCGCTGAGGTTGCCTTACATGGAGTACGATTTTTGCTCCATCATGGACGCAGTCTAGACGACATCATAGCGAGCGTGCCCAGCATGGATTTCACTCAACCCGAAAAAGCTATGCGGTTGCAATTACAATGTCGGCACCTAGCTTCTGAATATGGAAAGAGAACGTCAATTGCTCCTGAAAGAGTGGATCATCTCGTGATACAAGATGTGCCAGACGTCTTCCAATCGGGCCACATCCATGTGGTTAAGTATGAGAATTATCGAGGCACACAGATAGTGAATTCCGGCACGTGGCAGGCTCAAACTGACTATCAGCGGAGGGGTGGTCTGATTCCGACACCAGGGATCCTTACAATGGTCAATTTACGTACCCTCCAAGTCCACCCGATGGATTTCATGAATGGATAGTCGCTGTTAGGGGACTCAGCCCCTTAGCCATTATCCTTGCAACTCTAATTGGTTCTGGCAATCTAGAGATGACAGCTGTTCTCGAGATGACGCGTCTTGCAAAATCCGGTGTCGCTCCCTTCACTTCAAAGTACAGCTTTGGTTCGTCTTTCAAAGGTCTGCATGCATATAGCTTGCCCGCTGACCGAACATTACCCCATCGCCTTTTCCAGTCGGCAAAATGGTCTTTGAGGGCTTTTCTCACGGCTTTATTGTCTGGTCTCTCACCGCTGACTGCGATAACCGGTTTCTCCAAGTCATGAGCTAGTTTCGATATGTCCATTATATTGAAGCCTGCATAGGATATGCCTGAAAGCATTACAAGATCCAAAGGCAACTTTCTGACTAATGATTTGAGTGTGGCTCCGGCATCAGTGCCATCTACTTCAATGGTCCCCAACCTGACTGTTTGGATGTGTGACATTCGATATAGGACCGCCAATAGCAGTGCTCGTTCTCCAATAGTTTTGATCGGGGAGAAGGCGCCGTCATCTACTCCCACTATTTTCAGGTCAAGAGGGTCCGTTCTTCCTAAGCGCTTTTGGTACGTGTCCAAATAGTCTTCCAGCAAGGTTGTCTTCTGCATACGTGTCGGCGATTACTCGTGGGGATACGCCGATTCTGATTTTCTTAGTTCTACCATACCTCCCAAAACTAACAACTCTGGCGTTCAGGATACCCATCACATCAAGTTCGTTGATCAACCCGCTCACCCTTCGTTGTGTTAAGGGTTCTAGATCACTGGCCCCGCATAGCTCATGGTAGACTTCGTACACGTCTCCCGTAATTGCTCCTCCAGAGAGATGATTGCTAAGCAGGTACGCGCCCACCAGCAAGATCTTCGAGTGGGCAGGAAGGGATTTGAGAACTTCAGAAACTCTGTCGTGTTCAATCTTCTGTTGTGCCTGGCGCACATGTTGCTCAACGACATTCACGACTCCTTCGCGTTCTGCAAGCTCGCCAGCGACTCTGAGAAGATCCAGAGCGCGTCTTGCATCCCCATGTTCACCTGCCGCCAGCGCCGCGCAGAGGCGAATCGAGTTGTCGTGTAGCGCACCTTCCTGGAACGCCAGCTTTGTTCTTTCCAGAAGAATGTCAAACAACTCATCCGCCAAATATGGTCGGAATACAACTTCTTCCTCACTCAGCGAACTCAGCACTCTAGGATCCAAGAATTCCTTGAAGTGAAGATCGTTAGAGATTCCAACTACACTTATCCAAGAAGCATTCAGCTTTTCATTGATGCGAGTGAGCTCGTACAACAGCGAATCATTTGCGCTGTGTTTTATCAAAGCATCGATCTCGTCAAGTGCCACCAAAAGCGCGGTCCTGTCCGCGCTGATGCCATTCGAGAATCGATCAAGAAGCTCGCCCACAGCGATCCCCGTAAAAGGAACGTCTACACCGATCGCCCTGCATATTTCAGCCAAGACGCGGTAGTTTGTCCCAGCCATTCGGCAGTTTATGTACGTTATCTTAACAGGTGCTCCTATTTCTTGAGCCTTTTTCTGTAATTTGTCCAAAACAAATTTAGTAACTATTGTCTTGCCAGTTCCAGTCTTACCATAGACGAACACGTTTGATATCTTCGATTGATGAAGCGCCGGAGCTAGAATACCAGCAAGCCTCTGAATGTGTTCGTCTCGATGAGGAAGATGAGTGGGCATGTAGTCATGCCGTAAGACATCACGTTGCGCGAAAATCTTCGCCGTAGATAGGTATTTGTCAAAAATACTCTCAAGAACATCTGGTGCCGACGTGCTCAATCCTCCAATGGCAATTGTGCCATTGCTGTTCGAAGAATAGCTAACTATTTTTGTACAGGAAAATCAACTTGTTCAAGTGGAACTAGACGCATAAACAACGCTTGACAGTTTGGAAAATTGTTGTGGCATCTGGAAAAAAGCAAATAAACAGCCCCACACCCCTCTAGTTCCATTAGAGAATATGTTTGAGTTGGTTATGATTGTATGTTATTATTGTCGTAGAAGAAGCCGTTGGTTAGTTTATCCGACGTCATATAAATCACACGATATCGAAAAATTGTGAGTTTACACTCTATTTTATCACTTCGTTTCCTCAAGAACGAGATGAGAGATGAAATGGAAAGTCCAGTCGAAATCAAGGGGTTAGGGTATGATCATAGAAATATCACCACGATTACGTGTTGACATCTGTTGACAAGGCAATTAACCCCTCTATTTCCACTGTACGCTCATATTTTCCACTGTACAGCACAATCCCATTCTCTTAACACCACAAGTCAACTTATAACATGTTAACAGACATATTCTGTTGACTATCTTGAAAAAGAAGATTCGGCTCGAATTCTATGATAGAACCGGAGTCAGGCATAGCGTAGCTATGGAGGGCGAGCTTACTCCAGATAAGGTTCGCAGATTGCTGGAATACGCTGAGATTGTTTCAGGACATGAATCTAGTTCAATTCTCCCCGAACCGCAGGAGAGCAAGATGAGCAGACTACTGGACGTGATAAACACAAGGCACTTCGATCACACCTTCGAATCAGGAGAATTGTGGAAGGAATATAGAGAGACTTGGGGTGATGACTTTAGCTTGGGTGCTGTCTCAACATATCTATCGCGTTTAGCCGACAGAGGCACTCTGGAAAGATCTGGATCTGCGGCGCACTGGCAGTATAAGCTTAGGTCTTCTCCGGCGGTGACACGCTAACCGGACCTGCCAAACTGGACCGAAGTTTATCATTCAACTTGTACCGAAATGGCGGACGATCCGCTTCGCGATCGACATACCCTTCTAAGTACAATCTCTTCATGAGGCGGGCCATATGTTCTCTCGATTTGTTCAATCGCCTGCCTAATTCAGGAGCTGGCAACGGGCCTTCCGTGAGTAACACGAGGGTCTGGCGTTCCGTCGGCGTTAGTCTGTCTAACACTGCGTCCTCGGGAAGAGTCGTGCGTGGCTGCGGGGGTGAAGCGGGGAGTGCAGGTGACGCTGCTGGGGGAACCACCAATCGTGACCGGAGTTGGTCCAGCTCTTGGAGCGTTTGTTTGTGTTGGGCAACCAGCTCTTCAATAGAGTTGGCTAATCCTTGGTATTTGGATTGAAGCATCAGATGAGTGTTGCGAAAAGTCGCAGACTCTGTTGTCTCAATTACTATCGTATCGCGTAGTTGGTCTAAGGTTTCCTCTAGGGATTCGATCCGAGGAGATAGAGCTCCAACGATAACGCTGACGTACGATGCGGCTTCTTTGAGAGCTTGTTTACTTTGCTTGAATCCGATCAAAGCCCATCTCGCTGTCAGAAAGGTCGCCCCAAGAAGGAGGAGAGAGACCATCGCCGAATAGAGCGTCCATGAATCCAAGCTAGAATTCCACCAACTGTGATATCACGTCTCTTCTTTCACATCACAATGAGTACTATGTGATTTCTCTTTGGGTCACATTGATGTCACAGAGAACCCTTGAAATGATGATAAAATGAGATAAACGTTGTATTTTGGAATGTTTCAATTCTCGAGTGGAAACTAACATCTCACAGACGCGTCACCGCGAGATCCACATCACGTGACATCACATAACCGTTGAATTAGAATGTGTCCTTGAAACTCTCCCGTTTCGCCAAGGCAGATACAAACTCTAGAAGCCTTGCAGTGAGGTGCTCGACGGCAGGGTTTTCATGTTCCGCCGTTTTCTTCGCTTCCTGAACGTAGGTGTGAACGGTATCAGATAGTTCAAGAAATGGTTGTAATGATGCACTATCGAACAGTTCAAGATATCCGAGGAGTAGAATCGTGTAAATTGATCGAATTACGTTATTCTGGGCTTGAATTAGTGTTCTGTTATACGCACCGCGGCTAATACGCGCCTTAGAAGGTCTATACATGCGTTTCTGAGACTTTTTTAGCTTGCCGCTTGTCGACAGAGAATCAGCTAGTAGAGTTTCGAGTTGGCTGGTCGTAAGTTGACTATTGGCCAGAAGAGTCTTCGTCACTGGATCGCGGATTAGGTTTCGAACAGATTCTCGGACTTCTAACACGTCTTGCTGGTCCGACAGATGAACCACCCTGTGGATACGGTTTCGTATTCGCTCTTAATGCTTCCTAATCACGAACAGACGAAGGTCATGCAATCTTGAAATAAGTCGTTACTCATGTGACAGTGAATGATGGGTTGGTCAAGATGGGAAGACGACGTCGCAGGGTCATCAAAGTCGTGAAAAAGAAACTCCCATCCGTATTCAGTTGCCCCTCATGCGGTGAAGAATCCATACGAGTAATAATGCCTCAAGGCTCGGGACCTGCAATTGTCCAATGCGGCTCGTGTGGACTCAAGCGGGAATTCGAAGCTACACCCTCCAGTCAGATCGTGGACATATACTGCAAATTCACTGACAGTTTCTACGCAAGTAGCAAGCCAGCTCAGCCGGCACCCACTTCATAGGGTTACACATCTCTTATTGTTAAATCAGGGTAAAGGGTTCTGTAGACCGGGCCCTGCGAAATGGCAACGAGGCTTCTCAATGAACACGACGTATACTTTCAGAGACTTAAAGAGGAATTTGACAGGATACATACAGTAGCCAAACTCGCACGATCTAAAGGTCTGGATCCCTCACTTGAGCCGGAACCTCTTCTGACCCGTGATTTGGCAGAACGAGTAGAGAAGGCCGTAGGACCTGTCGGAATCGCAGAGAGGATTCGTGAACTCTCCACACTTCTGAAATCTCGTGAGTCAGTCTCTCTGTACCGCGAATTAACCGCTCTAAAAATTGCTGAGGAGATAGCTCTTGGAGGCCAAGGAAGTAACGAAGAGACCGCTGCTGAACAAGCAGTTCGCACCGCTTCAGCTATTTTGGACGAGGGTGTCACGGCAGCACCAATCGAGGGTATCTCGAGCGTACGCGTTAGATCCAACTCGGATGGAAGCAAGTACCTGGCGGTCTATTTCGCTGGTCCCATTAGGTCAGCCGGCGGCACGGATATGGCGTTAATTGTCGTTATCGCCGATTATGTTAGACATCAACTTGGTCTGGGCCGATACAAAGCAACAGAACTAGAGGCAAAAAGGTTCGTCGAGGAACTGAGGCTCTATGAGAGAGAGGTTGCGCGATTTCAGTTCAAAGTCTCAGATGAAGAGTTGTTCAATGCTATAATGCGTCTACCCGTTGAGGTTAACGGTGTAGAAACGGATCCATTCGAAGTTACCTCGTACAGAAACGTTCCGAGAGTGGAGACTAACCGAGTTCGAGGTGGGGCGCTTAGAGTTGTGCATGATGGCCTGATCGGGAGGAGTCATAAGGTTTTGAAAATGATTGACAGCCTTGGAATAGAAGGATGGAATTGGTTGAAGGAGATCAAACCACCCGTAGCGGAGGCTGATGAAGCACGTGAATTCATGTTTATGGAGGATGTTTTGGGTGGGAGGCCGATATTCTCATTCCCACAGACTCAGGGCGGATTCAGGCTAAGGTATGGCAGAGCGCGTAACACCGGTTTGGCCGCCGTGGGCATTCACCCATCTACAATGATCATTCTTGGGAGATTCATTGCCGTTGGCACGCAACTTCGACTAGAGAAGCCTGGGAAAGCTGGTATAGCGGCTTCGGTTGATTCGATCGAACCCCCCGTTGTAAGATTGAAAGACGGATCAGTTCTCAGACTCTCTGATTCGAAAGAGGCAGAGGTGCTTCTTGACTCGAATAGTATAGAGAAAGTGCTGTTTCTAGGAGACATCTTGGTCGGATATGGTGAGTTCCTTGAGAACAATCGACCACTTCTGCCTTCAGGATTCGTGGAAGAATGGTGGCAGGAGCTACTCGCACTTGAGCTCACCAATTTCGCGAATATAGAAGAGTTTGCCAAACAGGTAGGAGTAGGCACTCAAGATATTGTAAGCTTCCAAAAGGGAACCATCCCAACCGTCGAGCAGGCAGTCGCTATTGCAAAGGAGTCAAACATCCCCTTGCATCCGCGGTACACCTGGTTCTGGGAGAATATTCGACCAGAACAATTCGATTACCTTCGCGCGAAACTGCTCGATCCTGTTGTCTCCGAACTATCGCGAACTCAAATGAAGATTAGAAATGACGACAAGACCAAAGAAATCTTCGAGAACCTCTGTTTGCCTCACAGAGTGGATAGTGGACAATTCCTCCTCGATACGGAACAAACCACGATTTTGTACGATTGTCTGGGTTTGGCATCTAAATCGACGGTGGCAGCGGGAAAGGATGTTTTTGAAAAAGTCCTCAAAGTCTCGGGGATCCACCTGGTAAGGAAAGGTCCGGTATACGTGGGAGCGAGGATGGGCCGGCCCGAAAAAGCGAAACGGAGGGAAATGCGCCCTCTGGTTCATTGTTTGTTTCCAATAGGCTTGGCAGGTGGCCCGCGACGAAGCATAGTTGAAGCTGCCTCGAACCACTCACTAATCTCAGTTGAGATAGCGAACCGCAATTGTCGCAGCTGTGGCAACGTCACACACACGTTACTCTGCGATAAATGTGGAGAAAAGACCGAGCTCAAGCCGATATGTCCAAAGTGTGGTATTCAGACCGGCGGGAGTCATTGTCCATCCTGTAAGGGACGAACGGAACTCTTCACCAGACGAAGCATTGCTATTCGGGAACACCTCTCTCGGGCAGAAAGAAGATTGGCTCTCACGGTCGTTCCAGAGTCGGTCAAAGGCGTGAGAGGGCTAACAAATGCCACTCGAACACCGGAACCAATCGAAAAAGGATTGATCAGAGCTAAACATGACGTGTCCGTGTTTAAGGATGGTACTGTGAGATTTGACGCAACGAACGCGCCTCTAACTCACTTCAACCCTGCAGAGATAGGAGTCGACGTCCAAAAGCTAAGAGAGCTAGGCTATAACTACGATGTGGATGAAAAGCCGCTGGAATCTGAGTCGCAATGTTTGAGCCTAAGAGTCCATGATATTATCGTACCTGAACAGTGCGGCGACTACTTCGTCAGAGTCGCCAAATTCCTCGACGAAATGCTTCAAACATTCTACGGAGATCCACCGTTTTACAGAGTCAAGAACAGGCAGGACATCGTCGGTCACTTGGTTGTAGGCCTTTCCCCTCATACTTCTGTGGGCGTGATCGGTAGAATTGTGGGATTTACCCGCGCTAGTGTTTGTTTCGCTCACCCATTCTGGCATGCAACTAAGAGGAGAGATTGTGATGGTGATGAAGATTCGGTTAGTCTGGCTTTAGATATACTCTTGAATTTCTCCAAGAGCTTCCTTCCATCGAGAATAGGCGGGATAATGGATGCACCAATCCTCCTCACCGTCTCGATCAAGCCAACTGAAATCGCACGCCAAGCTTACAACCTGGAAACCGCTGGACGTTTGCCGCTGCGATTTTACCAGGAAACGCAGCATCGTGGCGACCCCAAGCCACTAAGCGCGATAATCGAAACAGTCAATGCACGACTGGGATCGACTATGGTGTTGGACTCGCTGGGATGCACGCTTCCGGTAAGTAATATCAATAACGGAAATCTAGAGAGCACGTACAAGAAGCTTGGTAGCATGCTAGACAAGGTCACCGCACAGTTGAAGGTGGCAGAAGCCGTTAAGGCAGTTGATGCGGCGGAGGTTGCAAGACGTGTTCTATCCACTCACTTCATGCGGGATCTGACTGGGAACCTAAAAGCGTTCGCAGTACAGCGATTCAGATGCACTAAGTGTAACGCGAAATTCAGACGTGTACCGTTGAAGGGGGCTTGTCTTCGGTGTGGAGGAAAACTCTCCTTGACCGTGTACAAAGGGGGCGTGGAGAAATACCTCACTGTAGCACAGGATTTGGTTAACAGATACAACTTAGGGAAATATCACACTCAACGCCTGATATTACTCAGACAAGAGATCAACTCAATGTTCAATGAATCTGAAGAGAAAAAACAGCCCTCCTTAGCGCAGTTTGTGTGAGATGGAAATATGAACCGCGGTGAAGCTCTGCATCCTAAAGCGTACCTCACATCTAAGAGAAACGTTAGAGCGGGATTGGTCTCGCGTAGCAAAATACTCCGCACACTTGACAAGAACAGAAGATCTGCCACTGAGATATCGCGGGAAACCTCTCTCTCATATGAATGCGTAGCCTACCATCTCATGTCGCTGAGAAAGGATCGACTCGTCGAACGCTTGACCAGAACGAGGCCATTCACGTGGGGCCTAACACCATACGGACAACAGAAACTGCCTACCGATTGAAATCTGCAAACAGCTAATTACACGCGACACCTTACCATAACTAATTGCGCGCTTTTGGAGTAAGACACGATGCATACTGAGATCAAATATCTTACTGAACCCACTCTAAACAAACCAGTAATGGTTTGTGGTCTTCCAGGAATAGGGTCAGTAGCATGGCTCGCAGTAAACCATCTTCAAAAGGAATTGAAAGCCGAACTATTTGCTGAAGCTTATTCTCCTACGTTCTCTCCAAAGGTCTGGCTGACCGAAGAGGGAATTGTCAAGTTAATGAAAGGTGAGTTCTATTTCTGGAAGAATTCAAACGGCGGCGCAGATCTCCTTCTGTTTAGCGCCAACGAGCAACCCTATTCGCCCGAAGGTCAGTACGAATTAGCCGATGTAGTCTTAGATTTGGCGCAGAAGTTTCAAGTAAAACGGGTCATAACGATGGGCGGAATGGCTACTGACAATTTCACTGATCATCCCAAAGTCTACGTCGGTGGAACCGATGCGGACCTAGTCAAGGAGCTTGAGATGTTTGGAGCCGTCAAACTCGCGGGCGGCGCGATAACAGGAACCAATGGTCTAATTTTTGGGTTGGCAAAACCGAAGAACCTTTCTGCTATATGCCTACTGGCTGAGACTCCCGGCTTTCTTTCACTGGATGCCAATGCAGCAAAATCTGCATTGGAAATGTCATCGAAACTTCTCAACATAAGATTGGATTACTCCGCACTTGAGAAACAGGCCAGTGAAAATTCTGACGCAATACACAAGGCG
>Ga0209777_10006898_pt1 | contig 12718 bp, 8 predicted proteins | sample FrelakmetHBP12HB_FD_187147 | JGI IMG/M metagenome (GOLD analysis project Ga0209777, IMG submission 187147) | Freshwater lake sediment microbial communities from the University of Notre Dame, USA, for methane emissions studies -HBP12 HB (SPAdes)... | ecosystem: Environmental > Aquatic >...
TCGAAAATTAATATATGTAGAAGTTGAGGGTATCCCTGATTGATTATCTGAGGAAAATACTGGGGGTGAATGGAGGAGAATTGAGGAGAGGAGGTTCTTTTTGGGTATTCTATTTAATCACTGTGAGAGATTTCTTAGCTTGGTAAGTTCTTCTCGTTCTTTTTACAATTGTCAGGAAGCAGGTTTCACAGGGTATCTCGGTTATGAGTTTGGTCCCTGGATCTGAGAACAGAAGGAGATGTGAAGGAGGTTGTTTATTTCACCTACAAATCTGCAATAGCAGGTTGACCTGGGAGTTGATGATTACCGAAGGAAATAAACAAAAAAGGCAGAGCCGAGTAGACCCTGCCTTTCCCTCCTCCGATTAAATAGAGATTTATTTTTTAAATATCCTTCAGAGTTATAGTGATTGGGATAGGTCGATAAATTCTACAGGTTTTCTCATCCATCGTCACTTGAATGAAGAAAATATCTTTGGTATCTAATTCTTTACCAAAAATAATTTTCCCCCATCGCATAATAGACTCTTGAGTTACTCTTGCAGTGTTCTTTCTCCTTTCGGGTAGAACCCCCATTATCTGGTATCCCCCTGTTGGGTCAAGCCAGTAGAATTCATAAGCTACCATACCCAACACTCCAATCACTTCTTAAACTTCCTCCTGAATCCCCAAAGTCCCAGGAACCCAGAGCCAAGAAGGAGCATAGTGGCTGGTTCGGGGACAGCGGTGGTAATGATGTACGGCGATGTAGCCAATCCGAAATAATCTGCAAGAGGGAAGGACGCTGTCCCATACTCTGCGTCGAACGCGGCCTGGTCAAAACTAATACTTGGGTCGCACTGGACGGTGTTTTGATATATGAGTCCGGGATCGGGCCCGTATAGGGAGACGATCTCGAACGAAACTCCCATGTAAAGGGTCGCGGCGATTGCTTCGGTGGCGTTGGCCGGTGTGACGGGCATGTCAAGGGTGAGGGATCCGCCGAAGGGCAATGAGGCGGATGAGTTGCCATAGAACTCTATCGGGTTTACGTCTATAAGGGTGCCGCCTGGGACGCCGGCGGACGAAGCTACTCCTGCCCATATATTGTCCTCCATAAAGGCATGGGGATGACTGGGTGTTTGGTAGGGGTCGACACTATACTCGGCGATGGATCCCGTGGCTGTTATGCCAATAGGGACTGTGGGTGGCATGAAGGGCGGGATGAGATTTTGGATCACCGCGATCGAAAATTGGGCTTCACCGAGCACGGTTATAGCGTCATTGGAGTAAGGGTACGGTCGGGTACCTTCAACGACTGTGCCTGAGACGTAGACTTCTCCGAAGCTGGGGGAGGGAAATTGGTGGTAGGAGGGGGTTGCCCAGGCGGAGGCGCTCTCAGATAAGCTACTGCCGTCGGGGTTGATCGGGGGCATGTCGATGCGCACAGGGCCGGTGGTCGCGGTTGCGTAGTAATTCATCCATCCGGTTACGTTCGAGTACGCTTCAATGTGGCAGTATGCATTTGGTAAAGGGTATGGCAAAGGTGTGATGGTGATTGCACGTACGCACGGTATACTGAGTCCTAGCGCAATGATGAGATTCAATATAAAGGAAAGAATAATGATGGGTGTGACGGCTGGTACGGCTATAGATTTTAGCATTTTATACCCCTTCCTTTAGTTTCTTTTTTGAACAACATAAATATAAAAAACAGAAAGATCAGTTCTTTGAGCAAATTTAGACTAACCCACCACTTTACTGGCAAAAAAGGCCGAATCTGCCATTCCGTTTTCCTTCGGCAGGTCGGCCATTTTTCCTAAAAGACCCGCCGCTTTCAGCCCCCTTCTCACGGAGGGTTAGGCTTTATCGGGATTTATCCGTACCTATACTCACTTAAAAAACAGCACTTCTTATGCCAAAACTTTACTATTTAACAAATTTTCACAAATGTGTAATCTATTCAACTTATTATAACTTTTGATATAAATGTTTGTGAAATACTTCACTCTTAAAAAGTGTAAGGTTTCCCGACAAGAGTTTTATGCTGGTGCCCTATTCAGTATGATTTAATTAGATAATTTGCCCATTCTTAAAGTTGTAAACTTTCCTGACAATTTCCCAATTTTTTATTGATTTTGGATTGAAATCTTCTATTTGGTGGGATGAATTAGAAAACTGGATTACAGGAAGAACTAAACAACGACCCTACCCACCCCTCCTTACAACCTAAAGATCCCAAATCGCTGCGTATAATACGTATTAAGAACAGTCCAGCACCTTCCCTTGTTCATCTTTAACCTGTTTAAATCATACAAATATTTTCCGCCGTAAACCGGCCACCAATGTAAATACCATACTCCATATTTTACTGAAAGCCCTGAACCGTTTCCCTCACAGATAGAGTTAAGGAATTAAGGGACCGGAGATGACCCTGACTCGACGCATCGGGGTAGGATGGGGTTATGGGTTAGGGAGAGAGTTTCGTGGTGAGGTCAAGAATTGTTGGGTAGGGGTGTGGATAACTTCCTGAAGTCAACAACCAGACGTTCTAATGAAACATGCTTGATTTGAATCGGTAATCATCAATGCTCTTTTTCCCTTTACATACTATTCCCTTTTTTATATATTCAACCCATCCCAAAAGCGAGTTCTTATCACTCAAATAGCTCCCTCCTTGTAAAGGGGAGCAGGGAAGATTTTCCACTGGGAGATCTTTCAAGAGTCACATTCTGAAAGGAGGATAGACATGATCAACAGTAGATGGAAAATGGGAATTGTTCTGTGCTTTCTTTCGATTGTTCTGGTCTGCGGCCCTGCCCTTGCCGCAGAGAGACCTGCCAAGCCCATTAAAATAGGTGTTCTTTTCATCATGTCCGGGCCTATGGGGAGCTACGGCAAGCATGGATCCCAAGCAGTTCAGCTCGCCCTTGATGAAATAAACGCCAAAGGTGGAATCCTGGGAAGAAAGGTGGAGGCCATTTTTGAAGATGACAAGATGAAGCCCGAGGTGGGCGTTGAGATCGTCAACAAGTTCATCAAAAAGGATAAAGTGGACTTCATCATTGGACCCACATCGAGCGCTATTGCGGTAGCCTTGGCTGACCTGGTCCTGGAACAAAAGAAGATCCTCGTCCTTACTCAGGCAGCGGCCAGCGCTCTCACAGATGTCAAATTCAATCCCTACCTATTCAGCACACTGAGTAATGCCATGATGCACTCGCGCGCCGGAGCGTACTTTATGGCTCCAAGAGGATATAAACGCTGGATGAACATTGGACCGGATTACGCTTACGGTCGTGAGTCCTGGGCATCGTTTATTTCAAAATTGAAGGAGCTTCAACTGGATGTGGAGGTTGTGGGCGAATTGTGGCCAAAGTTGATGGAGAAAGACTTCACGCCTTTTATACAAAAGATCGTAGAAACCAAACCGGATGCCGTCTGGTCATCTCTCTGGGGCAATGATGCCGTCAATTTTATAAAACAGGCCCTGCCCACCGGCTTGTTTAAAAATGTGAAGTTCGCCTTCACAGACGGCGCTGCCCTGGAGACGCTGATCCCTCTTGGGAAAGACATGCCTAACGGAGTCTTCGTGTCAGCTCGTTACTTCTTCCTTACTCCAGATTCAATCTTGAACCGCAATTTTGTCAAGACCTACCTTGACCGGTTCAAGGAGTACCCCGACTACATGGCTCAGGAGACTTACGCGGGAGTCTATTTCCTGAAAGCCGCCATAGAAAGGGCCCGAACCACAGAGCCGCAAAAAGTGATCAAAGCTGTAGAAAGGGAACCTCTGGCCTGGGAGACCCCGGAGGGCTGGAAAATCATGAGGAAAGAGGATCACTCGGTTGTAGAGGATGTCGTGTGGGGTGAAACCATGTTCAGTGACAAGTATGGTTTCGCCGTTCTGAAGGATCTGCAGTCCATACAGGCAGAGCAGATCTGTAGAACGCCTGAAGAACTGAAAGCTGTCCGGGACAACTACGAAAAAAGGATGAAAGAAGCGAAGAAGTAGTCTGACCCTGCTCTTCTCGAGGTGGCGGCCTTTGCCGCCGCCTCAAGGGTAACGCGGCAGCACCATTAAACTGTGGAAGTCAGGATTTGACTATACAGACATTGTCAAGTGTGATGGTGAGTTCTTCCTGTAATCGAGCTTTGCCATATTCTGCTAAAAGATGTAGATTTCTTTCGTAAATAAACAATTGACAAAACCTTCTATTTTGTGTATTAGAAGGCGAGCATCCCTCCAAAATAACAAAACGTAAAAATTTAGTTAAAAGTTTTTTGATCAGTGCTGATGATAATCTGGTCATCATCTTTTGGGGGTGAGGTGGGAATAGATTTAAAATGCCTGGCGTTCAAAAAGAAGCCAGGTTTTATTTTGGGCAGGCTTCCACCATGTGGAGATTAAAGCTTCCAGGGCTGTCCCCCGGGAAAGGAGGAAAACATGAATCATTTCGGTTCGTCTGCAGGTAAGGTGCATTGGATCCTGGTTTTGGCCCTTTTGCTTATTCTCGTCGGTGGTTTCGTGGCGTATCAGACACAAACCGACAGGGGAAAGATTGCCATTCGGGATGTCCGCTTTATGGGTTCCAACGGTATCATGATGAGCGGTTTACTCTATATACCCAAAGGAGTAGATGCAAAGAATAAGGCTCCGGGCATCTTAGCCGTCCATGGCTATATCAATTCTCGCGAGACGCAGGATGGCTTTGCCATTGAATTTGCTCGTCGAGGATATGTCGTCCTGGCCTTGGATCAAACAGGCCATGGCTATTCCGATCCTCCGGCCTTTGCCAACGGTTTTGGAGGGATAGATGGGCTGAAATATTTGCGGTCACTGGATATGGTCGACCTTGACAACATAGGGCTGGAAGGCCACTCCATGGGGGGTTGGGCAATAGGCATTGCTGCGGGCATAATGAAGGATGCTTACAAGTCTTGTGTTTTTGCAGGCAGTTCAACCGGAACTTATGGCGCTCCGGATGGCACCCCGACTTTTCCGCGGAATCTGGGCCTAATCTACGGCAAATATGACGAGTTTTCACAGTTGATGTGGTTAACCCCGATTCCCAGGAATATTGTCAAATCCGACAAATTGAAAAAGGTTTTCGGTACCACGGAAGATGTGGTGGTTGCAAAGCTATACGGGTCCATTGAAGAAGGCACAGCCCGGAAGTTGTATCAACCCCCCGTGATCCACCCCCGAGAACATCTCTCCACAGAGAGCATCGGAAATGCCATTGAATGGTTTCAAATGACCTTGAAAGGGGGAAACAACCTGCCCCCATCGAACCAGACCTGGTACTGGAAAGAGTTTTTTAACTTAGTGGCCTTGGTCGGGATGGTCATCCTTCTCATTGCCCTGGGAGGATACCTGCTTAAGACCAATTATTTTAAAGAACTCCAGGAGGAACCGGCCCCAAAAAAATCCATGTCCGGAGGAGGATGGTGGATCGGTGCGGTGATCATGGTGCTCCTTCCACTCCCGATCTATTTGTGGGCCTGGGTCTATCATTGGAACAGCAAAGGGATAGCGAGACCCTCCTGTATATGGCCGGAGCAAATTACAACCGTTATTATTTTTTGGGCTTCTGGCATGGCCATCGTTTCACTGATTCTTTTCTTGGTCTGGTATTTCCTGACCAAAAAGAAATCAGGAGCCACCTCGGTCAATTTGGGTTTGACCTGGAAGGACGAAGGCTTGAAATGGGGTAAAATCGGCAGATCATTCCTGCTGGCCTTTATTATCGTCTTTATTGCCCATCTCACTCTGGCCGTCTCGACCTGGTTGTTTCAGACGGACTACCGTTTTTGGGTTTTTGCCGTAAAGCCGCTGGATGCTCTTTATTTCCGCATCACTCTGGGTTATGTCATCCCCTTTCTGTTCTATTTCATCATTCTGGGGATTGTGTTGCACGGACAGATGCGACCGGGAAAACCTGATGTAACCATGGGCATGGGAAAAGAAACGATCATCAATATAATCCTGCTGATCCTCGGATATTTTATTTTTCTGGCCTACCACTATATCCCGCTTTTTGCCGGTGGAACACTGGGATTTACACAGCGTTCCGCAAGTTTATTTGGTATCGTCATGTTCCAGTATATTCCCATATTTGCTATCGTAGGGTGGGTCACAACCTATTTCTATCGAAAAACAGGACACATTTATGTTGGAGCTTTTCTCAATACTATGCTGATTACCTGGATCATCGTGATGGGTCAAGCGATCCACTTCAAATTCTAAAGATTTTCACCTTTTTTAAATCTCATTATTATTTGAAGAGGGAAAAGGCAGGGCCATTCGACTCTGCCTTTTTTGTTTATTTCTTTCGGTAATCATCAACTCCGAGATCAACTCACTATTGCAGAGTAGTAGGTGTTATCAGTAGCCTGTGGTAGCGGGATGGGAAGTGAGTGGCTGCCCAAAGCTTCAAAAGAATTCAATAAGAAAAATCAAAATTTTATGGTAAGGTAAAATCAGATTTAGATGTTGTGATTAAAAGGGGGGAAAGAATGAAAAAAGGTGAGACTAAGAAAATCTACACCTACACTGATCGAGATATCGCAAGGGTTGCCGGTGTTTCAATAGGAGCGGTGCGAGTGGCAAAAGCCCGCAAGAAGATTTTGGCAAATGATTTAAGAAGTGCCTCCGTTTACATCATAGAGCATTGGCTAAAAACAATGCAAAGGAAGGGCGAGAGGTAGACCTGAACGCGGAAACGTTCATTAAGCACTATGATTAAAAAAGGGGATTCATTAACGGCGCTTTCTCTTTGAAATAACCACCGCGGTTATTGTGAGAGGAGCCTTTTTAAGGGCATTACGATTGACCATGATAGTGATTACCGGGAGAAACAAACGACTTTTGGTCACCTACCGTTGGTCTGTCGGGTAACAATTTGTCCTGAATCCTAACCTTCTCAACACAAATTTTATCATGTTACTTCCTGAAATCCACAACCTGTCATTTTGGTGAAACATGCTTGATTTCAATTGGAAGTCATCGGTGCTCCTTGTGCTTGACATATAACTCCGTTTTTTCGTACATTCAATTCATCCCAAAGCAAGTTTTTATCATTGATTAGCAAAAAATCGTCAGGGAACCGCATGGTGAGGAACAAGCATGTATGAACAGGGAGTGATCAGGCCGCCGAGTGAGGCATCGAGCCTTCTGATCCGCGTAACGCGCAATTGTCCATGGAACCAGTGTCTCTTTTGCCCGGCTTATAAAGGCGTAAAATTCTCAAAGAGAACTGTAGAAGAAGTCAAGAAGGATATTGACAGCATGGCTAACGAGCTCAGGGATTACCCGGGCGTCAAAACGGCCTTTCTACAGGATGCTGACAGCCTCATCCTACCCACAGACGATCTCATTGCCATTCTCGATCACCTTAAGGAGAGGTTCCCGAAGATCGACCGGATCACGACCTACGCGCGTGCGCGCACATTGAGTCACAAAAGTGTTGACGACCTCAGACGTCTCAAGCAGGCAGGTCTGACAAGGATCCATACAGGCATGGAGAGCGGATCAACCAGGGTATTGAAAATGATCAAGAAGGGGATAACACCTGAAGAAGTAGTGACTGGGGGCAGGCACGTCATGGAAGCGGTGATCGAGCTCTCTGAATATATTATGCCTGGCATTGGCGGCCGGACCATGAGTGAAGAACATGCTACAGAGACGGCAAGACTGCTTAATCTCATCCGCCCCCATTTCATAAGAGTAAGAACCTTTGCCATGCATCCTCAGTCGCCCATGCAGAAGATGGTCCGGGAAGGAACCTTCGTGCCGCTGACAGAGGACGAAATCGTCGCCGAAATACGCCTACTCATCAATCACCTTGACAATATGCACAGCTATTTCTCGTGTAACGATTTTAGTCTGAACCTCCTCATGCAGGTGGATGGCTTTCTGGACGAAAAGAAAGAAGATATGCTGAAAGAGCTCGATGCCTTTCTGTCCATGACAAAAAGACAGAGACAGGTCTATACCTTTCTTCACTATGCCAGTTTCGGCAACTATCCTTTAAGCGTCGTCCAGGATCAAAATGTCCTGGACAGGGTGGTACCCGAGATAGAAAAATTGGAGAAGAGCGGCGTCGAGCACGGGTTCGACGAGTACATACGGATGCTCAAAACCTACCAACTCCCCCAGCCTCAGACCGATAATTGGTGCTAAAAACCTTTATTTTCCTTACTTGTGGATAATTAATTTGCGTCAGTGCTGACCGCTTCGTTAAAAGAAATCATATGATAATTCTTTCCGGGTGCGAAAATATAGTGAACGACAATCCTCGTGCAAAACCAACCAGCGTCATATGCATATCGCGGGCAAGCAGCACTGCCTGATGCGTTGGTGCACTGAGGGAAACCGTCACAGGAATCTCGCACCGTTTAGCTTTAAAAAGAATATCCGATGAAATGCGTCCTGAACACAGTAATACTGACACTTTGAAATCAAGCCCTGCAATGAGGGCAGAACCTATGACTTTGTCAACTGCATTATGTCTGCCAATGTCGTCACAGACTATTTCCGGCAGTGTTCCTCCTTTGCTTAATGCAGCGGTATGGACTCCTCTTGTGCTTCGATAAAGTTGTGATGAGGTTTGCAGCCATCGCATAAGTCGAAGAATAACATCGCTGTGAATTGTAAATTCATCTGCAAGAGGTCTTCGTAGAGCGAGTTCAACCACACTGGAGAACATAACGCCTCTTCCACAACCCGACGTATAGAGCCGTTTGGTAAGTAGGTTAGGTTCCGGCGGATTGTCCAGTTTCACTTCGATCCGCCATTTTGTCTCATCCCAAAAGAAAGATTGGACATCATGGGCCTCTTGAATGAAACCGGCGGTAAATAGGAATCCGTAAACGAATTCCCGCAGATGATCAGGGCTGCCTGAGAGCGTGGCAATCTCTTCATCGTTCGCCACAATCGTGAGCGGTACTTCTGTGGGTACTGATGCAATGGTGTTCGTTGTGTTACCCTTTTTTATCTGTACGACCTCGAAATTGACGGACATCCCGAGAGTATCTGAATGGTTCATAGGTTTTGTTCTTTCTGTCGATTTACATTGAGCGTATCTGCGGGCGTATTAAGATTTATATCCCGCTAAATGTCCTGAAAGTCAAATCCTCTTCACGACTCCGGGTCTGATTGTATTCGTTACCCCTTGAGTAATTATACCAAACATTCTACCAAGGTGTAAGGCTTAAATTTGTAATAATCTAATAGTCCTCCTTACCATAGGCTTGTTCAACGGGTTTTCTGACCAATTTCCTGTCGCCTTCTGTGTAAAAAGCAACATTTCTTTCTTCCTGTAATCGAGTTTCCTCAATCATCCTTCAGTATAGAAGACTTCAATCCGAAATCAATAAAAAGCAGGGAAATCGTCGGAAAACCTTACAACTTTAAGAATGGACATATTCCTTTATAAGTCAAAATGGTTAGACCATCAGCGTAAAACTTCTGTCGGGAAACTTTACACTTTTTAATAGTGTCGGATTTCACAATCGTTTACATCAAAAGTTATAACAATCTGAATGCATTACACATTTGTGAAATATTATTAAATGGTAAAGTTTTGGCATAAGAAATGCTGTATTTTAAGTAAGTATAGGTACGGATAAATCCCGACAAAGCCTAACCCTCCGTGAGAAGGGGGCGGAAAGCGGCGGGTCTTTTAGGAAAGATGGCCGAGCTGCCGAAGGATGAAACAACGGCATGTTCGGCTTTTCTGTTTTGCTTTGTCTTTGGGGATTCAGGTGAAAGTTTAAGAAGTAAACCAATATTCGCAGTCAACGGAGATATGAATGAGGAGTCTCCTGATTAATAAAAACCTATCACTTTATTACTGGCTCAAAAAGAGAATCGGAAAAGAAAGGGCCTATAGGGTGGCAAGTGCCATTGAGAAGGTAATCCTAATCTTTGGGAGAGAGTCATGAAACGTGGGATCCAAAAAGTACCAATATGAAGCCCCCAGGGGATTCTTCGTCCCTTTCGAGGCTTTTCTATTTCAAAATGAGTGTCTCTGTGCCTTTTTCATTTGTTTCGACTGTTATCGTTGATATCCGGGTGTACCAGTTATTGAGCGTATGAAAATCTGCGGAAATCTCAGCGAGACTATCGGGCGTGTAAAAGTAATCAGCAACACACGTTGCCTTCCCACCAAATTCATTACTAAGAATCGAACATCGATGAACCATGTAAATAGGAATAATATTATAAATTCAGGGACCAAGTTCAAAATACTGTCGTATTTCTTATTGTTTGTATGCACAATAATTCTTTTTCAAGGATGTGATAAAAAATCCAATCAAAAAATAAATATTGATACTGAATACAAAGCAGTTTTTCTGGACAATGGACAGGTCTTCTTCGGGAGAATAGAGGAGGCAGGGCCATCTTATCTCGTGCTCAAAGATGTCTACTACGTCCGGAGTCAGGTCATCGAACGGGAGAAAGATAAAAATGAAGTGACAAACACTCTCATCAAGAGGGGTAGTGAGTGGCACGGACCTGACAGAATGTACATAAACTCAAACCATATAACACTCATAGAGCCAGTTTCACCTTCTTCAAGAGTGGGGGAGCTTATTAAAGAGGCCAGTAAGAAGTAGCTGAAAAACATGTTGCTAAGATTACTGAGAATTACCGATTTTTTCTAAACTGGTTTTCAGGGAATAGAGAAGGAGGGCGTCATGAACAAGATAAAGATTTGTTTGCTCCTGGCAGGCATGATTCTCATTGGTATGACCGTTGTTGTGCAGGCCGATCAGATTGAGCCGAATCCGAACACACCGGGTTGGACTATCACTGTGACTGCATCCGACGCATATAACAGCCTTAATCCTTTTGATAACAATGGCCATATAGAAATCAAAGTATCTGGCATGCTGAACAACAACGGCACCCTGAACAACAACCTAAGCTACTACGACCTCGGCGACCTGGAAAACAGGGGCACCCTGAACAATAACCCCAGCAGCACCCTAAACAACTACGGCTACGTGGAAAACGTCGAATACGGCACCCTGAACAACAACGGCACACTGAACAACACCCTGAACAACAACTGGCCCGGCGGCTCCCTGACCAATCACGCCTACCTGAACAACAACTCCGGCGGCTACCTGTACAACTACAAAGACATGTACAATTACAGCATCCTGAATAATAACTCCGGCGGCTACCTGGGCAATGAGGTAGGCGCTACCCTGAACAATAACCCCAGCGGCACCCTAAACAACTACGGCACCCTGGAAAACTTCGGCAACCTGAACAATAAATTCAGCGGCGTATTCACCGGCCAACTGTTCAATGAGATAGGTGCTACCCTGACCAATTACAAAGGCGGCGTGCTGACCAACGACGGCGGGCTTGAAAATTATGCCACCCTGAACAACAACTCCGGCGGCATCCTGAACAATAACGGCACCCTGGAAAATTACTACTACAACTCCGGCACCCACTCCTACGGCGCGACCCTGAACAACAACGGCACCTTGAACAACGCCGGCCACCTGGAAAACTATGGCATTCTGAACAACTTAGGCACGCTGACCAACAACGGCACGCTCAACAACAATCAATTAGACTTCCCGTTGGGCACTTTGAACAACTACGGCACGCTGACCAACAACGGCACGCTGACCAACACAGAAATCCTAAACAACTACGGGATGCTGACCAACTCCAGCGGCGGTCTGTTGAACAGCATCGGCGAGCTATACAACTACAGCACCTTGAACAACAACTCCGGCGGCTTTCTGGACAACGGAGGGACGCTGACCAATTACAGCGGCGGTGTGCTGACCAACGACGGCACGCTGTTTAAATACGACGTCGGCACGCTGACCAATGACGGTACGATCAATGGCACCGGCACCTATATCCAGTCTGGGGGTCAAACCAAGAACAACGGCAGCATGACCCAAACATCCATTGAGATCGACGGTGGCACCCTAAGCGGTACCGGCACCATCACAGGCAAAGTAGTTATCGGGAGTAAGGCATCAGTAATTCCGGGCAATTCTCCAGGCACACTCACAATCAACGGTAATTTTTGGAGCAAGGGCAACCTCATTTTTGATATCGCAGGCTTGGGCAGTGGGCAATACAGTGTGCTCGATATCAACGGCAACGCCACTTTTGCTGGCGGTACCGTTGAGTATGATTTTATTAACGGCTTTAACCCTTCTGCGGGCAATTCCTGGGACTGCCTGCTTGCCACTTCAATCACCGGATGGGACAAACTAAGCTTCACCGTTAACGGGTTGGGCACCGGACTGGGCTGGGAATTTGACCCCATTGCAGGTGGCGAACGACTATTGATCACACAAGCACAAGCCGTGCCCGAACCCACCACCATGCTTCTCTTGGGTTCAGGGTTGATAGGGCTGGCAGCATATGGGAGAAAAAAGTTCTTTAATAGGTAAATCAATATCTAATTGTCAAAGAGGAAAGGCAGGCTCAGAAATGGTCCTGCCTTTTTTCTGCATATTTCTAACCGTAATCATGGAGTTTCCTGGCTATCCTTTTCTGAAGAGTAGTAGGTGAAAGCGTTAAAATGGCCTTGTGGTCGGCAGGATCTGAGAAAAAAGAGGACTTCTTCCTGTAATCGTCGGCTGACAGACTTCGACCATCATGCAAGATTTCATTTGGTAATCCTTATCTGGGATACTGGCTTAAGACCTTCCTCCATATTTCCTGGTCTTCTACGATTGACATACTACTC
>Ga0209777_10006899_pt1 | contig 12717 bp, 14 predicted proteins | sample FrelakmetHBP12HB_FD_187147 | JGI IMG/M metagenome (GOLD analysis project Ga0209777, IMG submission 187147) | Freshwater lake sediment microbial communities from the University of Notre Dame, USA, for methane emissions studies -HBP12 HB (SPAdes)... | ecosystem: Environmental > Aquatic >...
GATCACATTGGTCAAACAAAGATCGGTGATTTCACTGCAGAGTAATAGTTATATGTAGAATTCAAAAAGTTTGACCCCAATTCATCCCAACAATAAATTGTTGGGTATTCTTGGGGATTTTTTATAAGAGTCGGCACACTGATATAAGAACATACTTGATTAGTAGTAGTGGATAAGATCTATTGAATGTTAGAAAATCTAGGATGGGCGACAGAGAATCTAGAGGATGATATCGATTGTGATAAATCGGTGAACTCTCGTATCCTCTGTGACCTGGGGAGAGACATCCTCCCGTTCAAAGATACCTCAGTAGACAGGCTTTACAGTAAACAATTCCTTAAGCATCTTCTACAAGAGGAAGCAGAGCGTTTACTTACGAAGTTATATCGAATCTGGAAAAATAAATCTATTCTTTAAAGGATGATTTAATATATACTGACGTTATTCAAACCATTTATGAAAAATAAAAAATTAGCTATGATATTGCTTGTTCTTGTAATAATAGGAATCCTATCATTATTTTTAATAGTAACATATGATGGTGATATTCTTAATCATCTCTTTGGCAAAAAAACAGGAGAAAAAGTATTAGCTCTTGGTGATTGTGCGGTTGTACAGTATATTGCTAGATACGCGTCTAATAATACAATTTTTAACTCTTCATATGCTGATGCGATAAATAAAACTGGTGGGGAGCCATTTAAAATATTTATGAGTTGGAACGAGAGTCAATCTCCACCCAAGGGATATGGAAATTTTACGTCAAATATTAAGGGTCTTATTGAAGGACTCATTGGATTAAAAGAAGGTGATTCAAAAACTATTGGCCCTATACCACCTGAGGAAGCATTTGGTATTTATCCAAAAGTAGGGGATGTTATTACAATACCTAATCTATCAAAGATAAAAGAACTTAAATTTCAAATTGCGAATATCATAAATAATAAAACAACACCTTCGTTTGTTCTGAGAGATATCTCATATTCTCCTGGTGAAAAAACAACCCTTTGGCCATCCTGGGTAAATGCAACAGTTATAACAAAGATAAATGAAACAAAGATTTGGATGTATACAACGCCACCTGTGAATGAACGTGAGAATTTCACATGGATTCTGAGCAACAGCCAAAGACGGATGACATATTGGAAGGATGAGAGTAGTGTTACAAGTATGAACGATTCTACAATTGTTATAACTCATACTCCTAAAATTAATTCGCAAATAATCGTTTCAACTTTATATGGATCGTATAACTATACTGTCGTATATATAGGCAAAAATATAACCGTGAGTTATATTAATCAAACCACGGGTAACACTACATTTTATAATATTTCTAAAACTTTGGTTATTGCGAGAAATGAAACGCGAAACATCACAAGTATATATTCTGAACAGCAAATGAGGGATTTCCTAACACTAGTAAAAAAGTACTATAATCCTAATTTGATTCTTAGTGTTAATGATCTTGCTGGCAAATCTTTAATCTATGAGGTAAATATAATAAAAATCTATAAAACTAGTTGATTTTTTTTAATCTTCTTGTAGAATGGTTTCCTTGATGATTCTTTTCATCGTGATGGACTAAGTAGAGAAATATGGGTAAACTAAAAATTAGGAATAAATATCGAAAAATAGTGAAGTGTAAGCAACTATAAAACGAAGATTTCGGTAGATTTTATAGTGGCATAGATCAAATAAATCCCATTATATTTTTGATTCCCTTTTTTACATCTACATATGGCAAATCTAAACAATATCAGGAAGATTACCTCCTGATGGTGTATCGTCAGAAATAGTGTTCATCTATCACATCAGCAGATTTGAAAAATTTTAGCGGTTCTTAACGTTTTGGCTTATCCTACCCTTTTTTTATGAAAACTTGTTGATGTGGATGATATCATCTAATTTCCGTTTCGGGACATGTAGAACCTCATGTTCATCCCGCCAATATTTCACTGAGTCCTTCATGTCCTCCACCACGGATATTTCAGCTTTATACCCAAGCGCAATCACGGAGTCAACCGCAAGCGTCAGGGGTATTTTACATATCTCTGCTATCTTCACTCGTTCGATATTGCATAAAATACAGCTTCCAAGACCTTCTTCCTCCGCAGCAAGGACAATATTCTCAGTTGCAAAACCAACATCTCGTTCATAATAGGGATCCTTGGTATCTTTCACAAGGACAACGATATACGCGGTTGGCCGTTCCGCTTCCTTTGGAGCCCATTTCGGCTGGATATATGCTGCCCAGTGAAGTGTCTCGAACAATTGGGCACAGAGGTTTTTATCTATAACGATGCAATACTCAAGCGGCTGAAGATTCGCAGCTGAGGGTGCAAGTCGTGCCGCGTTTACACATTTTTTTAATATCGCAAGATCAACTGGTTTTTGGTGAAACCGGCGAATACTCCTTCGGGAGATGATCGCGTCATGCACTTTCATAGTACCACAATATCTGGAAACTATTGTCCTTCCTTTAAGGTATCGGAAATACCCTCGTTCTATGTATCTGTGTAGGGGACCTAAGGTATGTCACCCCTCGGATTTCATGACAAGAACATCCTCTCATTTAAGGCTTTTGACAAGGCTGGTATACCATTTGATATCCCCGATTTGATGCCATCTTTTCTGACAAGTATTCTTGAGACGGCTCGAGGGAGGATCCGTTCAGCCCTCGCTCGATTCCATAGGCTGATATTCACGAGGTGGGGAGATATGGAACGACCCGAAACCTGTTCCATGTCTCAGCTTCACGACAATATCTTCCAATCATGATGGAATCCTCTGTGGACTCCGATATGGCCGTTGTGACTTATGTCGAAGATCTGGTATTCTCTTGCTCTGAAAACGTTTGAGGATCCGCTAGGATTGATGTTTCTCCTTGTATAATACGAGAATTTCTCCTCCTTCCTACCACAATATACTTTAACACATCTCCTTTTATCATCCGATTAAATGGCTAAGAAAGAAAAAATGGCTAGAAGCTTTGCACGGACCGCACCGAAATCGCAAGAGAAATACCTCATAGAAAACGCAAAAAAATTACAAGAAGATCCGTTTCTCATCCTCCCGACATGCACAGAAGAGAGTAAAAAATATTTTCAGAAACTTCGAAAACAACTCACACGAATACATCACTATCGCACTGATGAGGGAAAACTTGAGACACTGTCACATAAAAAAGGGTTAGATGGCGCTCTTGCGGGAACCTATTTACTCGCAATTTCAGAAAAAGCACCGTACCTCGCAGCATTGACGTTTCCCACCGGGGACATCGCCTACGCGCTACGCGGAAAGGCGGATAAAGAAAAACTTATTGCCGTACAACATTTTGATGATCCTGTGTTTCGGCTTCGCGGCATTAAAGATCATGTTGTGAAGAAAAAACTCTATGTGTACTCCTGGGATACGGGGTATGTATGTACGGGGAAAGAAGCACATCCTCCCCGAGAATTTATCGAGTTCATCAGAAATAAAGTTGGTTTATCATCCGTAAAGGACGTCATAAGCTGTCCACATGTCCCTCCAGAGACAGCGAAGAAGAAAGAATATCTGAGCCTTAATTATCTCCGAATCGAATGGAAATCAGCACAGATTATCATTGCGCTATGTGAGAACTGCGCAAAATCTACAAAAAACACCATGTTTACGATCTCGAAATACATGTTGCAACGAAATCTCTCAGATGATTTTGATATCGAGGTGATGACACAGGTCGGAAAACATAGCGTTCTCTCTAAAAAACAAAAAACCGTACATCTGCAAGAATACCTGACCGGAGGATTGACCGACTCTGAGTTCATTAAAAAAATTGCGAAAAGCCATGAGGAACATGTCACACGATCTGAAGAAAAAATCTTGGTGTTAGACGGGGTCTCATACCGTACTGATGTTCCTCGGTTTGTCGATGCATTACACCCAAATTCTACTGAAAAAACCGCGTTAGAATTTATCCTTCAAAAAAGCCAGGAACCGTTAATTGTATCAAAAACCACTCCCAGTAAAGTCCTCGAGCGATACTGGAATCAATATGGGAATGAATTCCTTGAATCACTCCTCGATGATAAAGAGATGGCTGCATCGCTCTTTCAGCTTAATGATACACCGTCGAATATCGTCATCCTCGCGTCTGAGTATAAACAACGACGAATGATATTATCTCAGCTTCCCTCCTATGATGACTTACCACCGCTTGCCGCATTTGTAGATTCTATCGCCCGTACCTATCGGACCTTCGGGGAAAAAAAAGCGCTCGCAGAAATAAAGAACCATCCTGATACTCCGAAAGGAAAATCAATCGCGTATGCGTTTTTCCTTGCATTCGGAAAAGGCACTGAAGTGAAATGGAAGTACTCAAAAGAAGAGGTTGATTACGGGGAATTCTTAAAAGACCATGCCCGAAAACTCCTCGATGTCAAACCAGAAGAATACAGCAGTGTTCTGCAAGAACTTCTGACTGCATGTGGTTCTTCTGAAATCATTCCCCACTAAGGTACCCCGCCTCTTTTTTTTCTTCGGTTGTAAAAAATTCTTCATCCATCAAGAACCAATTATTATCACATGACAAGAGATGTCTTCCCGTAAATATCTTTTTGCCCTACTGTCGGTCCTTAACTGTTTTTATCATTTCCTTTCCAAAATCAGTGATTCCGTATAAGTGAACGTTATTCCCACAGCTTTTTTCTTGCACAATATCAAGATTTAACAACGATTCATCTTCCTTGTATCGTTCTTCCATCCCTCGTATCGCACCAATCACATTCGAAGGAGTTGTCCGTACATGATACGCAATTTCAGCGGTGTAGCTGTAGTTTGGACTGATCTCAAAAAGATATTCCGTAATCTTCTTCCGTACATTACTTCTCCTGAGCGCTCGAACTGCAATTGGTCGTTTCAATTCGAGCGTTGAGGCTCCCTTTTCCTCGCTCTGCATCCCAATCCACCTTCAAACAACTTATGGGTATTTCTGTTAATAAACAATTTTCTCATGTAATGAACCTGGTATATCTCCTCCTACGTGTTCATTTACATATCCCTATTCGGTGAATATCATCAGAAATGATGAATCATGTGGAGAATATTGTGGAAAGATACTGTTCACAATTCTTGTCTTTTTCTCCCGTATTGTTCTTCTGTTACCCTTAGGGTATTGACCCTCTGAATAAGGATTATATGAGTATGTGTGAGAATACGATAAAGTTTATTTACTCGTTTAATATTATTTTACCTGGTGGTCTGGACTTTCCTTTACGGAAGTAGTTTCGTATTTCTTTCCTCCCAGACTTTTTGAAAACCAGACCCAATTTCTTATAAAGAAAAGAGAGGGGGAGTATGTTTTTCAAGAAAAAAGTCTGATCTCATAATTTTAGGTTTTATTTCCTACGAGTTTTTATACGTTTAGGCCTCACAACTTGCTAGACATTCTGATATCTTTCTTGTTGAATCCTTTTTAAAATATTTGAAAAATTTTTTTCATTAAAATCATGGGAATTTTCTCCATATAATGCCCGGGGAAATTTATTATATTTTTTATCTTCTTTTAACATAAACGGATTTCACTTTCACCAGATCCTAATCGTTATACGTTTATAGGATATGAAAATAACCTTTAAAAATGAAAGGATCAACATCTGAGAAATACTCGTGGAATCCTCCTATTTCAGTATAAAAACATTGGTTAGTCTTTTTTGTTCTGGTGTTCCTCGCATAAAAACGAGAAATATTTAGTTTTTTGCACGAGTCTGCAGATACGGCAGGTTTCGATGACGATATTGGTGCCATCGTTTTTCATGATGCGTTCTGCGGCAATGGTGATTTCTTGGGTGATTGTTTCATCAAAAATATCGGTTTTTCCCCGTTTTTTTGTGAGATATTGGTTGACTGCTGAAGGGGTTATCCCAAGTTTTTCTGCGGTTTGGCGCTGGCTGAGTCCATACTGTTGAATTAAGGTTTCAGCGAGTTCTTTTCGTATCGTTGGTATGCCGTTCCAGAGCATGTATTCACAGGGTGTGCGCTGCATAGAATAGAAATATCTTTTCAGTATATATAATTAACGATTGTTAACACTATTCATATTTCTCATGAACGGAGTAGTAATGATTGACTAGGGCCATGCTATGCTGTAAATAAAGGTTGGTCTTGATTGCATCTGTACTCATGAAGCACAAAGCTAGACAACCAGAACACCTCCTCAACAAGTACAAAAACGAATAACGCTTTCTTCCATGACATCTGGTTCATTATTGTTGAATAAGGATTTACTATTACTTATATTTTTATTCACGATTGATTTAAAAAGAGAATACGATGTTTGACAAGGGAATTGTATTAACCTACCCATTTTTTTGTAGCAACGTGGCTAGTTTTCAATCCTCAGATAAAAAACTACCTACGTATTTATTGGTTGATTGTTTTTGTAGTAATTATAATAGGGAGTGTAGAAATGGTATAAGTCTATGCTATAAATCGTGTCAATGCTTCTGTTTTGTATTTTTATCTTTTCCAAACATTTAAATGCAAAAAAGTGATATAAACTCTTAACCTGTTTTTCAACAGGGGAGGCAAAACCTATACAGAAAAAGATACTTGGTATGTTAGTGTGTATACTGTTGATTTCATCTGTTGTAACTGTAGTTACTACAGCAGAGGATATCCCCATTGATAAGATGCATTTGATAACTCATCCTGTGGACATTACAAACCATGATGTTTATCAATTCAAGAATGATCCGTTCTCTTCTGGTTCCATCATCGCCTGGGGAGATAACAATTGGAATCAGTTAAATGTGCCATCGCCGAACAGCGGCTTTACCGCTATTTCCGCAGGTGGGTATCATAGCTTGGGTTTGAAGGCAGATGGTTCCATTGTCTCCTGGGGAGCCAACTCCTATGGTCAGTGTGATGTGCCTTCACCGAACAGTGGCTTTACCGCTATTTCCGCAGGCGAGTATCATAGCTTGGGTTTGAAGGCGGATGGCTCCATCGTCGCCTGGGGAGATTCCGATCAGGGTCGGTGCACTGTACCTTTGCCGAACAGTGGCTTTACCGCTATTTCCGCAGGCAACCAGCATAGTTTGGGTTTAAAGGCGGATGGTTCCATTGTCGCCGGGGGGTACAACTATTATAATCAGTGTGATGTGCCTTCACCAAACAGTGGCTTTACCGCTATTTCCGCAGGCGGGTATCATAGCTTGGGTTTGAAGGCAGATGGCTCCATTGTCGCCTGGGGAGACAACTCCTATGGTCAGTGTAATGTGCCTTTGCCGAACAGTGGCTTTACCGCTATTTCCGCAGGCATGTATCATAGCTTGGGTTTGAAGGCAGATGGCTCCATTGTCGCCTGGGGATGGGAGTTCCATGGTATTTGTAATGTGCCATCGCCGAACAATGGCTTTACTACTATTTCCGCAGGCGGGTATCATAGCCTGGGTTTGAAGGCAGATGGCTCCATTGTCGCCTGGGGAGATCCCAACCACGATCAGTGTACTGTGCCATCGCCGAACAGCGGCTTTACTGCTATTTCCGCAGGCGAATGGTATAGCTTGGGTTTGAAGCCTGAAGGTCCATCAAATAATCCACCGTTGTTTGGTAATCCTTCACCTACAAATGGATCAACCAATAATCCTCCCAGTTTTACTTGGAGCATCCCAATCAATGATCCCGAAGGCGATAAACTCTCGTGGACTATTCAATGTAGCAACGGACAAACCAACAGTGCCACTGATGCAACAAATGGAACAAAGTCACTATCATGTTCTGACCTCATATACTCAACTAACTATACTATCTGGGTCAATGCGACAGATCCAAGTGGTAGTGGTTTGTATACTCGCAGATGGTATACATTTACCACAGAAAAATTAGATCAACAGCAAACACAGATGAAAAGCAATTTTGCGTTGTATACAATTCGATGGGGTGGGCAATCATTTATTCCAACAGTGAATACATTGCCACGAGTGGAGGTATATATACGAAAAACAGGGAGCCCTTCCTCTGATATAGTGTTATCAATTCGCAGTGCTTTAACTGGTGCTGATCTTGTAAATATCTCAAAGCCTGCGTCTCAGATCTCAACAACTAGCAGCTGGGTGGAGTTTGATTTCAGTGATCTTACTGTAACTCCTGGTAGTACATATTATCTTGTTCTGAAGACTAGTGGTGGGAATTATATGAATTTTTATTATTGGGGGTATGGCTCTAGAACACCGTATACGAATGGGATGCGGTGGTCTAGTTTTATTGGTGGTATTATTTGGACGCGGTCTCCAAAGTTTGATTTCTGCTTCAAAACCTTCGGGACATAAACTCGTCTCCAGTATAGACCCCTCTCCTCTTTTTTCTTTTTTTTGTCAACGATTCGCACAAAAAACATGAGTCGTAAAACCGTGTTAATGCTTCTCAGAAAAGTGATCATAGATTTATATATTATGGGTTCCATTTTGAGAAAAATAATCATTTTTGATGTTTTTCTACTGTTAGATTTAAAATTCATTTTTCTTGTAAGCAATCTACGAAAATGACTTTATACAAGATTGCATTTAACGTTCTGGTGGTACTGTGGCAGATCTCCGCGCAACAATTAGTTCTCTTCAATTAAAAAACCCAACACTGCTTGCTTCAGGAATCATGGATGAGGATGCAGGCAGCATGCAACGCATGATCGACGGTGGTGCAGGCGCTATTGTCACAAAATCCATTGGGATGCAGCCCCGGGATGGATACGCAAACCCCACGGTTCTTGAGCTCGAGTATGGTCTGTTAAATGCCATGGGGCTGCCAAACCCTGGTATCGATCAGTATGGCGAAGAAATAAAAAAACTCCAAAAATCCACCACGCCGATTATTGGCAGTATCTACGCTGCTGATGCTGAGGAGTTTGTCGCGCTTGCTATGAAAATGGAGCAGTATGGTGCTGCGGGGGTAGAACTGAATGTGAGCTGCCCGCACGCAAAACGATACGGGTTGGAGGTCGGCTGCGATACAACCTTGTTACAAGCGATCGTCTCTTCAGTCAAACAACAGGTTCACATCCCGGTGTTTGTGAAGGTTTCACCCAATGTGGTTAACATTGTTGAAATCGCGCAGGCAGCGGAAAAAGGGAACGCGGATGCGATCGTCGCCATCAACACCGTGAAGGGGATGATAATCGATCTTGAAACCGCGCATCCGATCCTAGCGAACAGGACTGGTGGGTACTCCGGCAAAGCCATCAAACCAATCGGGGTCCGCTGCGTCTACGACATCGCACAAAACGTCAATATCCCAGTTATTGGAGTGGGTGGCGTCACTACGGGGGAAGACGCGATTGAGTATTTCTTGGCTGGCGCGTCGGCTGTTCAAATAGGCTCCGCCGTTTATTATCGTGGCCCGGATGTCTTCAAACACGTCTGTAAAGAAATCAATAGCTGGATGGACACACATGGGTATAAGAAAATCGTTGAACTTGTAGGAGCCGCGTACCAATGAACATTCCCACTATTACCACTCTCCTTTCGAGCACCACGGAAACAGCAGATATTAAAACCATCACCTTCCGATACCCCGGAACCGTTGTGCCTGGTCAATTTTTCATGATATGGATCCCGGGTGTGGACGAGATCCCCATGAGCGTTTCTAAGATAACCAAGGATGTGAAAGGAATCACTTTCCGAAAAATCGGGGACGCGACTCACGCGCTATATTATTTATCGCCTGGGAGCAAAATCGGCCTGCGAGGACCGTATGGAAACGGGTTCACACTCACAGGGAAACATCTTCTTTTTGTTGGTGGTGGAACCGGGGTTGCGACGCTTGCGCCAGCGGTCGAACACGCACGAAAAAGAAAACTGAAATCCACGGTGATTATCGGATTCAAAACAAAAAACGAGCTCTTCTTTGAGGATCACCTCCGACAATGCGGTGCAACTGTCTTGGTTTCCACTGATGATGGATCCCAGGGGTACAAAGGATTTGCGTCAGACCTAGCAAAAGATGTCCTGAAAAAAGAGAACATCGACGCGGTGTATACCTGCGGTCCGGAGCCGATGATGAAAACCCTTCTTTCCTGCTGTCGGACCATTCCGTTCCAAGCATCCCTTGACCGATACATGAAATGCTCTATTGGGATTTGCGGGCAATGCTGCGTAGGAAATGGTTTACGCGTATGCCTCGATGGTCCGATTTTCGATGGAAAGACATTACAAAAAGTTGAGGACTTTGGTGTCTATCGGAGAGATGCCGCAGGACGAAAAATCCCGTTTTAAGAGAAAAAAAATGTTTTTTAATATCGTGAAACGCGGTTCCGAACGACAACAATCTTTGTTTAAATTATGATAGAAGATGGTCACTTGTCTACCATTTATTCTCATGAATTCGAGACTTGTCGTACCGTTCTTCCCTTACTTTTATCTCTGCAGGGTACCCAAGGGAGATTAATGCAAAGGGGATGATGTGGGTTGGGAGACGTAAGAGCTTTCGCATCCCCGCAACACGGCCTTCCCGCGGATACAAACCAAGCCAGCAAGCACCAAGTCCGAGACTATGAGCTGCAAGCAGGATGTTTTCTGCTGCGGCTGCACAATCGATCATCCAGAAACCTTTGAATTTTTCCAAGTTCAGATCCCCACACACAAGGATTGCTTTATCTGCTTCTGTTAACATCCTTGCGCTCGGATGAAACGTGTGGATGACGTTGAGGATTTTTCGATCATCCAATATCACAAAATGCCATGGTTGTTGATTGCCTGCGGACGGGGCGCTGAATGCAGCTTGTAAAAGTTTCTGCAATATTTCCTCTGTGATTGTTTTCTTTTTGTATTTTCGGATACTTCTTCTTGTGAGAATCGCATCAATTGCGTCCATGAGTTCTTACCTCAGTGCAACAACAAATCGTTTCTATATAAATACTCCGAGGTATGGGATGAAAAGGGAGATAGACGTAGGATTCTGACGGATAGGCTGTGGTTACAAAACCGGGAACGGGAAGGGTATGAAAATATCGTAATATCCAAAAGCTGCAGGTTGTCAAATACTCTTACTCCTAGATTTAGAGGCTAGATATATGCCTATTATCATTGTAATTTGAAAAATTAGGAAAATTAAGAAATGAAATATAACAAATAAAGAGAAAGATAGAAGAAAATCTTAACCCATTTTTTCCTTCAGATTTCGGCGTCTCCGTGGACGTAGATCCTGTTTCAGGAGAAACCTATTATAATGTCTTTTATTCTAATAGAGTTGTAAAAACAAAATTATCATTACATTGATGATTTATCAATATATAGTTTACCGATTGATATAATAGGACACAGGAAAAAATAGTCTGTTCTTTTTTTAAAAACCTTATATATTTAAAACTAAACTCAGGTTTTGCGCTAATGAGAAAAACATGAGAAATAAAGAATCATATGATTATTTAGTCCATTATCCAATCATCTCTGAAAAATGCTTCAGAGAACTTTTCAACAAACTCTTCACTGAAATACAAGGGTTCTGTACCTCCTTTTCTCATTTCATCTGTGATTGGATAATGTGAAGAAAGGGAAAATAGTGAAGCGATAAAAAATAAATAAACGAGAGAAAAATGTACAATCATTCTCTCTCCTCCTTTTTTCATTCTTATTCCTTCAAGATGAGTAGAGGAAAGGGAAATATGAGGGATGTAATGGAAGACATTACCTTTCCTCTTTTTCTCCAACGAAACGTAACTTCACCGTATTTTTATAATTTTCTGTATTTTTCATAACATTTGTAACAAAATGAGTAAAATTTTCTGTGATTTTTCTATAACAGTTGTAACGATACGTAGCTAATATTACGAGAGAAGTCGATTGTATAAGACTCGTTTTTCTCATTAAAAACCTAGACTTCAAACCAACCAAATGTTTATACAATAAAAAGATACTAATTCCTTGGGGAGTCGATAATAGATCAGGTAGAATTTTCCCCCCGACTGTTCTTTCCTTTTTCATCTATCGTTCCTCCCAGACTGGACGCCCCATTATTTTTCATGTGATCCTCCTTTTTTAAATAATATCATTCTTCTTCTAATTTTGAAATGATTTTTGAAATATTTTCTCTTTTTTTCCAATGAAATTTATAGTGGAAGATGATATACGACATATGGTTCTTGTCTCCATCCGATTTTCTCATACACCTGGAGAGCGGATCTGTTGTTCTTATGTGCGTACAGTCGAAGAAATGCTACCCCTTGTTTGCGCGCTTCCAGTCGTATATAGTCAAGTTGCTGGGTAAACACACCTTTCTTCCGCCACGCTTTCTGAACGTAAACACTTTGAACCCACCAGATGGGTTTATTCCTCCAATCACTCCATTCAACCGTGATCATCAACTGTCCAACAATCGTATTGTTTTCCTCTGCAACAAGATAGAATCCTTTCTTTTTATCAGACAACAGCGCCTTCACACCTGCAAGAACCGTCTCAGGATTAAGAAGAATATTTTCAGATTCTTTAGCAAGGGATATATTCTGTGTCGTGATCGCCTCAGCATCTCCTATTTTTGCGATTCGTATCTTCATATTGATAGAAAAGAACGACATGCTCTCTTTTAATATTTCGAAAAAACGACATGATTATTTTTTGTCAATATGCGTGCCCGCACCACCAGTCAGATAGACTGGTGGCATGCTCGGCTAACTTCATTAGCCTCGGCGGTCACGCTCTACGTGGTAAGTTCAACTCTCAATATTACTCCTTTAGGATGCGAAAT
>Ga0209777_10006900_pt1 | contig 12717 bp, 11 predicted proteins | sample FrelakmetHBP12HB_FD_187147 | JGI IMG/M metagenome (GOLD analysis project Ga0209777, IMG submission 187147) | Freshwater lake sediment microbial communities from the University of Notre Dame, USA, for methane emissions studies -HBP12 HB (SPAdes)... | ecosystem: Environmental > Aquatic >...
ATCCACAGCTCGTACCGCGCGGGGTACGAGCTGTGGATCCCGATCATCAAGGCGGCGCTGGAAAAGGACGCCGGTCCCAAAGCGCCCGCCCCTGCCGCAACTCGCGCAGGGCCCGGGCCAGATCGTGCGGCAAGGGGAAAAGAGCCGGCTTTCCTTGGGCACGGGCAAGAATGTGTAGCGTTCCTCTGCGTCCCGCCGCAAGCGGAGGTGATTCCGTAAAGAATTGAGGCAACCATGATTTATCACTATTCTTCAGGCGAGGAGGTATGCCTCGGGGATAAGGTCTTTACTGCAAACAAGAAATGGGGCGTGGTTGTAAAGGTCATTGACCCCAATTCCAAAGACTCGGCCGACTTCGATTGCCCCGAGGGAGGGGTCATGATCAGTGAAGATTGGGACGGCGTTTCAAGCTGGATCCTATTCACAGACCAAGAGAGCATCTTTAGTGACTTAAATTTCATTGGGCGAGCCACGGCCGACAACGATACGCACATATCATAGATTCGGGTAATCTGACGTAATCTCGGAACTCTCCGCGGCTCTGCAGTGGAGAGGTGATGAGTGAGGAGGCTAAGATGCTTGCGGCCCAAGAGCAGATGCCGCCGTCACTTGTAACACGCATGTGGGTGGGCGCCACCTGCGCCGCGTGCGGCATCCTGATTGTTCCAGTTTTTGTGGCGGTTGTATGTCTTGTCCCGATTGCAGCGTGGGCGGTTCGCCAACATCGTACACGGTGCATCCTGTGGCTTTGCGCCATCGGTATTGGTGGCATGTTTATGGGCTCAATATCGGCGTACAGCATCTGGAAGTTGGTACACTTTGGAATGTACCAGTATGAGCAGAGTTTGCACACATGTATGCTCTCGGCGGCAATCTATGTGTATCACGAAAGATACAGGAGGCTTCCGGAAACCCTCGAAGAGATCCGCCAGACGGGGCTTTATGGCTCCCAGGCATATCGGTTTCCGGATAGCGACAACGGCGTGCCGCCCATCTACCTGCCCGTGACCCACTGGGATGGGAAGGCACCGGTTGTGGTTGCGGTTACGGGGCGATCAAGAGACTACCCAAGGGACTATTCCGAAAGGATGCGCGGTTATGTCATCCTCGGTGATACGGGTGGTCATTCCGCTTCAGAGCGTGAACTGGAATGGATACTCAAGGCTGACGATGTTGTTCGAGCGGCCTTGGGTGAGCCAAAGAGGTGGGAATCAGTCAATTGGAGATAAGTATCGCGTCCCCTGAACTCCCCGTCCCCTGAACTCCCCGTCCCCTGAACTCCCCCTTATGACGCCCGCCCCAGGAAATGGCCCTACTTTCCGCCGGGCTTGATCTTGTCGAAGAGGGTCTTGACGAACTTGTCGCGCTGGGCCTGGAGAGGGGCATCGTCGGCGGCCACGAGGGCAACCGGCAGGTTGTTGGGCAGGATCACCTTGCCGGTGTCGAACGCCTTGGCCTCGTTGGCAAGCGCGAAAGCCTTGACGGCCGCGCGGAAGGCCCGGTCCTCGGCGATCGTCCATTGGTTCTTGCGATTGAGTTTGGAGAGGAAGTGCAAGGCGAGTTTCCCCTCGGCCCCCTCGGCCGGCAGCGTGTCGGGCAGCGAGAACAGCGGATACGTGGCCGGCGACTTGAGAACCTCCGCCACCAGCATCGCCGCCGCAGCCTTGCGGGAGTTCACGATCTCCATCTTGGCATATTTCTCCATGTAGGCCGCCAGGTACAGCCACAGGCCCCACTGCCGGATGGTGGGCGTGCCGTAATAGAGCACGGTCAGGTTGCCGCGGAAATCGAGGTAAATGCCCAGGCGCTGCTTGTCCTTCTCCGTGATAAGGCCCCCGAGGCTCCTCTGCGGCAGCGAGGCCCAGCTCACGGCGGTCCCCAGGGCGCTCCACACGCCTACGCCGGCCAAGTCGCCCTTGGTGTAGCTGTGCTCGGCATGGTCGGGATTGTCGATGGCCATGTCCGCGCCGTACGTCACTTTCGGTTTTTGGGCGTTCAAAGCTAACTGGAACGTGCCCTGCTTGGCGTCGGGGTCGCACGCAACGTCCATCGCGTGGCCCCATACATTGACCGGAAACGTCGCCTTCTTGCCGGCCTTGAGGGTGTTCCACCAAAGCGGGCGGCACTCGGCCATCGCCTGGCGGACGTAGTCGGCGTCGGCCCGCTGCGCCTTACTGAGGGCCTTGGCTTCCGCCGGCTTGGCGGCAGCGACGAGCGCCTTGTCGAGCTCCTCCCAGTCGCCGTCCATGTATGCCGAGGTGATGCGGGCAAGGAGTTCATCGCCCTTGCCTTCCGCCGGGGCCGGTTTCTCCTCTGCCGCGGCCGCCGCAACAGAACAGGCAAAGGCCAGCAGAAGTGCCGAAACAGAGACGAGGCGCATCTCAAGCTCCCTCTCGCAATGAGAAGCGCGGCCCCCCTCACATGACCGCGCCACTTTCACATCTTGCGCGGCGGATCGCAATGACCGTTGCGTGGCGCTACTTCTTGGCGGCCTTGAACTTGTCGAAGGCGGCTTTGATAAACTTGTCGCGCTGGGCCTGGAACTGGGTATCCTCGTCAGGCATCATCGCAAAGGTGAGGTTGTTGGGAAGCGTGACCTTGCCGCCGTCGAGCACCTTCTGTTCGTTTGCCAACGCGAACGGCTTGACGGCCGCGCGGAAGGCCCTGTCCTCGGCAATCGTCCATGCGGACTTGCGGCTGATCATGAACTTGTAGTGCACGGCAAGCTTGGCTTCGGCCTCTTGCGCCTCAAGCGTGTCGGGCAGCGGCAGCGACGGGTACGTGGACGGCGACCTCATGATTTCGGCCAGGAGCATCGCCGCCGCCGCCCTGCGCGAAGCCGCCACCTGCCCCTTGCCGTATTCCGGCATGTAGGCCGCAAGGAAGATGTGCAGGGCCCACCGGCGAATGGGCGGAGTGCCGTAATAGAGGGGGGTGAGGTTCCCGCGAAAGTCCGCGTACAGGCTGAGGCGGAGCTTGTCTTTCTCGCCGATGATCGATCCCGCTTGCTTCACCGTCATGACCGAGAAGGCGGCGGCGCTACCCAGGTTCTGCCAGACCGCCGTGCCCGCCAGGTCGCCCTTGAGGTACTCATACTCGCCCTCGTCTGGGCTGTCGACCGCGGCCGCCATCGCGCCGAGGGTCACATCCACCTTAGGGTCGCCGAACCTGAAATTCGTCGCGCCCTTTGAGTCGGGGTCGCACGTGAGGTTCAATGTGCGGCCCCAGACCACGGGCTGAAACGTGGCCTTTTTGCCGGCCTTGAGGATGTTCCACCAGGCCGGATGGCACTCGGCGAGGGCCTGCCGCACGTAGTCGACGTCGGCCCGCTGGGCCCGCGAGAGCCTGGCCATTTCCGCCGGGCGTGCGGCAAGGGCCTTGTCGAGGTCCTCCCAGTTGCCGTCCATGTAGGCCGCGGTGATGCGGGCCAGGAGTTCGTCACCCTTGGATTCCGCGGGAGCCGCTTTCCCCTGCTCTGCGGCCGCGGCCGCAGCGCCGGCAAAGAGCAACAGGAGCGCCGACAGAAAGACGTGTCGCATGGGCCTCCTCCTCCCTGCAAGTCAAACGCACGAGCGTCGCGGCGATTGCCGCGCCCGCCCTCACCCGCCGCCTGGGCGTACGCTTCAGCGGGCCTTCGGGCCCAACGGGGCCGGCTTTGAGATGCCCCTTAAAACTTTACCCTATCCCGAGGCCGAAACACAAAGAAATCCCGGCTGCCCGACCGGTTCCCTGCCCGCACCGTTGTGCCGTTCACTTTGAACTTTGAACTTTGAACTTCTTGGCCTACCGTTGTGCCGTTGTCCGGTTCCCAGTTCCCGGTTCCCTGTTCCCCGTTCCCTGTTCCCCGTTTTTCCCGTTGACGTAAGTCGCGCTTGCCTAAATTGCCAAATGGGATTATTAGAGCGGCGCGCCGCCTTTTTGCCCCTTTTGGAGGGTCAAAACGGCCCTGGCGCTAGCGCCAGAGGGGTTGGAGGGGCAAAATGTTAAGATGGGTAAGGCAAAAAGTGTACCGAATTTACTACTTTTGAGCCCTGTTTTGATGGAACTTGATAGCGTTTTGCTCTTTTTTCGCCTTTTTTGCGCTCTGGTCATATACATCCCTTGATGGGTTCCGAAAACACTTACAGCGTTACTTTTTTCACAGCGGTTCCGAGGGGGCCAAAAATGTTGCTTTTTCGCAACATGGTTTAGTGTACAGGCATAGCGTAAAGTGGCGGCGGGAGTCGGGATTCGGGGAACGGAGGACCGGGGAACCGGCAACAAGCCCGCGGCATGCCGCGGGATGGAGCGGCGGGAACTGGGGCCGGGAACCCGCCCTTATGCCTGGCGGGCAGGCTTTGAAACCTGAAACTTGGAACCTGCCGTTTGACGGCGGAGGTCGGGATTAAGGGGCCTCCCGGAGGCGGGCAGACCGGCTTATTCTTTATCCTCTTTCCGCCCCAGCGCGGCGAAAGAAGGCCCTCCGAACCGCGATAGGAGACTCCAGGAACTTGCCTATTAACGGCGCCGAGTGCTGATGCAGGGCGGACCGCCCCGATGCCACTGCGCCGCACATGGCCACGAATCAATTGACGGGGCTTCCACGACTCGCTACCTTGTCTTTGTGGCCCGGGTCTACTACTCCCAAGCGGGATAGGAATTTTGTACGGCCGGCCAAAATCCCGTTAAGAGTGGCAGCAGGCGTACGCCACCGACAAACAGTATTTTCCGGTGAAGGTGAAAGATAGTCATGGCACGAGCGGACCTACTTCTGAGTCTTGTTCGGGCAGGTGCGAAAGGTGACCAAGCGTCATTCCGCAAGGCCATCGAAGCCCTGATCGCCGAAGAACGATCCAAACAGCACCATATCCTTGCCGACCGCCTTGCGGCTCACCTTGCTCAGAACGGTAGTGCAACTGGCAACCCCCCGATCAGCGGTGTCCGTAACGGCCAGCCCATTGACCTCTATCACGAGATCGAACCGCGTCGCCGCCTTCAAGATCTCATCCTTCCGACTTCAGTTGACGCGGCCTGCAAAGAACTGATCGAAGAGCAGAATCGGGCTGATCTTCTCCGCTCGCACAGCCTTGAGCCGCGGCATCGCGTACTCCTAGCTGGACCACCGGGAAACGGGAAGACGACTCTAGCCGAAGCCCTGGCAACGGAACTGGCTGTATCCTTCCTCGTTGTGAGATACGAGGGGGTCATCGCCAGCTATCTTGGTGAAACCGCTGTTCGGCTGGCGAAGTTGTTTGAGCAAGTCAGGTCGCGGCGTTGCGTTCTTTTTCTCGACGAATTCGATGTGGTTGGGAAAGAGCGAGGAGATGTGCACGAGACCGGCGAAATCAAACGCGTTGTAAGTTCACTGCTTCTTCAGGTGGATGCCTTGCCGTCGTATGTCGTCGTGGTAACGGCAACCAACCATCCAGAGTTGCTGGACCGCGCTGTGTGGCGCCGTTTCCAGCTTCGTCTGCGCCTACCGACTCCTTCGCAATCGCAATCTGAAGAGTGGTTCAGGCGATTCGAGCAGCGGCTAGGCACTAATCTGGGGCACCCATACAACACGCTCACTAAGAAACTCAAGGGTTTGAGTTTCTCGGAACTCGAACAATTCGGGCTGGACGTGCAGCGACGCTACGTTCTCTCTCTGCCTGATGCCGACATTCGGCGGATCATTAACGACCGCCTGACTCAGTGGGAAGAACGTTTTACACCCCAGACGAACAAGGACGGTGACCCCGATGCCTGAACGTCCATTACTGATACTTCCGACACCGGGTGAACCGGCGCGGCGCCCTAATAAGCCTGGCGGCGGGGGCAATCTCCATTTGCCTTCTCGTGAAAGGCAGATCCAGCGCCTTACGCCTAAACTCCAGTCTCTTCAGCAAGCATTCGATGCTCGAATGGCACGCGTTCGTACAGAAGCGGCCGGTCTGACGCCAGAGGAAGTCGTTGTCTTGGAGACTGTTGGCCCTGTAGAGGATTTCATCGTAGCAGTCCGGGGCATTCCAGGCCTTGAGTGGTTGGGCGAAATCGAGGAAGAAGACATACCGCCCGACCAAGACTTTTTTGTTCCCGCGCGTGATGGAACCGCTCGGAAGGACAAGAACCTTCGCGGACGGGTTTTCCTTGTCTTCAGCAATCAGCAGGCGTTTCAGCAAATGCTGTCCTTGTGGCACTTGTGGGAAAAAAAACGCACGCTCCCTTATGGTCTTCGGAAATGGGGAGACGTGCTTTCCATGCTCAAAGATGTCCGCCCATGGGGAGTACGCGACCGATTGGAGGAGACAGGTGTACTTGACGACTGGCGGGAGCGAGTTGAATACGGCCAGGAGATAATCCCCTGCGAGATTGAACTGTGGTTCCACGTAAGCGCCCAACGCCGACAGGCCGCCAGACAGCGTGTTGTGGGCCTTGTAACCGCTGTGCAAGGGCAAATTCTGCGCGAGGCGGTAATTGAGGATATCTCCTATCACGCCTTGCTTGTCCGCCTGCCGCTTGCTGCTGTACAACAAGTGATGGCTGAGGCAGGAAGAGACACGGCGCTGGTCCAATGCGAGCAGGTGCAGTTCTTCCGTGCAACTGGCCAGATGGCGGCAGTCATTAGCGATGACACGCGCACACCAGACACCGGTGGAGTGCCTGTTGTCGGAAAACTCGATATGCCGGTTGTGGCTCTGTTTGACGGTCTTCCTCTACAAAACCACGCGCGACTCGCCGGCCGTCTGGTCGTGGATGATCCCGATGGTCTTGAACCGCAGTATCCAGCCGCTGAGCGCCACCACGGGACTGCAATGGCTTCACTAATCCTTCACGGTGATCTAAACGCGGGGGAATCACCGCTGAACCGCCGTCTGTATGTTCGTCCGATTCTTCGACCAGACCCACGTGACTGGCGTACTCCTCGGCCTGAGACGGCTCCAGAGGATCAGTTGGTCGTCGATCTGTTGCATCGCGCGGTCCGACGTCTTTTCGAGGGAGATGGAGGCGAACCTGCCGTCGCCCCGCAGGTATGCGTTGTGAATCTGTCGATTGGAATCATAGACCGCCCCTTTGATGGAGCAATGAGTCCCCTGGCACGGCTTCTTGACTGGCTTGCCTGGAAGTACAACGTGCTTTTCGTCGTAAGCGCAGGTAACCATCCTCAGAAAATAGAATTTAGTGTGCCGCGCGCGAAGACTGCGGGGATGTTACCAGAGGACATGCAGGCGAACGTAATCCGGTCGATTGCGGCAGACGCGCGCCACCGCCGACTGCTATCTCCGGCAGAGGCTGTAAACGCACTGACGATTGGCGCGATTCACCACGACTCATCGCCACCCACACCGGTTCATCGTGCAGTGCAACCATTGGTTGATCAAGGCTTGCCGAGCATCATCAACGCGCAGGGAATGGGTTATAGACGGTCGATCAAACCTGACATTCTATTGCCGGGAGGTCGGGTCATATTGCTTGAAAGCCTTCAAGCAACCACGAATGCGACCTTTGAAGTCTACACTCAAAGTAACTCACCTGGGCAACGAGTGGCGTTTCCCGGCTCAATGCCAGGCGATCTTAATGCTTCGCTGTACACTCGTGGGACGAGCAATGCAACGGCACTGGCGAGCCGGACTGCCTCGCGGCTCTACGATGTTCTTGACGAATTGCGGGGCCAGCAGGGCGGATTGCTGATCGACAATGTGCCCCGGTCCCTGTGGATCAAGGCGCTGCTCGTCCACGCGGCAAATTGGGGACCTGCCGGAGACCTACTGGAACGGCTTCTCAAAACACCGCAGAATAGTCGCCAGTTCAAGGAGTATGTGACCCGACTTCTTGGATACGGAGCGGTGGATACATCCCAGGTGGGCGAATGCACTCCGTATCGAGTGACGGCCCTTGGAGGTGGCCAGTTGCAGGCCGATCAGGCGCATATCCACCGCTTGCCACTTCCACCATCTCTGGGTGGACGGCAAGCATGGCGGCGTCTCGTGATTACGCTGGCATGGTACACACCTGTCAATGCGGCACATCAGTCTTGGCGTCGTGCTGCTCTTTGGTTCAATCCACCATCGGAACCCCTTTCCGTTGATCGACAACAGGCGTCTTGGCAAGCGGTCAAGAGGGGAACTGTTCAGCATGAAATACTTGAAGGGGAGCGCGCGGATGCCTTTGTTGATGGTGATGCCGTCGAGGTCCTGGTGAGTTGCTGTGCCGATGCGGGAACACTTGCAGACGCGGTGCCTTACTCCTTGGCGATAACGCTGCAGGTTGCAGAAGGGCTCGGTATTGACATCTACAACGAAGTGCGTGTCCGCGTCCAACCCACTCTGGTCGGCATCACGCCTCCTAAATGAGATCGCCGAATGCTGGTAAGGGGTTGGTCTCGGTCGGCTCGACGGGTGCCAGGGGCGTTGCCCATCCAGGCGGGTTTTCGACTCGCCAACTCGTGGTCAGTCGATTCCGTTCGTCCTTATTGCCGTTACCCGACATCCAGGGACTGCCGTGCCACCCCACCCAACTCCCCCTACTCCGCTGGCGACTTGCCGAGCGGCGGGAGGGCAGAGGATTTGAGGATCACGGTCGTCCGGCCCGCGCGGCGGAAGGGCGGCTTGGCCTGCCCAGCCTCGGCGGGAGGGTTGGTGGAGGAAGGGGTCAGGAGCCTTACGGATAGGGCTCCAGACCCCCCTCGCAAGTGACGCAGTGCTTTGGTGCACTCTTTTTGGTTGAGACCGGCGCGCGGGCCGATTATTCTCTGGGGCCGGTCGGGAACCTGCGCGAGCGGCTATAATGCGCATGAAGACCGCTGCGGCGATGGAAGACTGCGGGTAGGGCGAAATAATGACCGTCTGCGACATCTGCGATACGCGGCACATCTTCCGGCCGCTGAACCGGCGCCTGGATATCCCGGAATACCGGATGATGACCGGGTTCTGGCCGTGGGTCGAGTTGCGTGTCTGCGACGCCTGCCTGGCGGACTATGACCAGGAATTCACGGAGCGGCTGAGGTTGCTGGCGCCCGACGTGCTGGAGAACGATGAGCCGGTCGCGATGGAACTCTGCCTGGCCTGCGGCTCGCTCGATTCGCACGGGCGGTGGCACGTGGCGTCGCGATGGGTCAACGCCGAGAACCGCCCCACCGGCCGCGCGACGTTCTACCTGTGCCATCGCCACAGGGACCTGCCGTACGTCGAAGGGATCGTCGTCTCGTCGAACCTGACGGACGTGGGGCGGATACAGGACGTGCTGGACGAATTGCCCACGGCCAGCGGGGACCTGCTGGCCCGCGTGGAGGGGTGGCGGGTCGCCCAGGCGACCAGCGGGCCGCCGGGGGCGATGGACTTTACGCCCGACTGGAAGCGGGACGCCGTCGCACAATTCATCCTGGATTTCTGGAAAGCCAAGGTCGACGGCCTGCGGGCCAAGGCGGCGTGGTTAGGGCCGATCCGCAAGGATTACCGACTGCGGTACCGGCTGGACCTGGTGCGCGATTTCGCCTCGCGCCAGCGCGAGACGGTCTCGGTCGTCCGCCTGGGCCAGGACTCCTTTGCCACCTATCGCACCGTCGCAAAGCGGGCGGAGAAGTGACGCGGTAAGCACTCACCCCTTGTGGCTGGCGAATGCGGCAACCTTGGGCTTGGCCAGGCGCTGGTAATCCTGCCAGGACATGAGGACCGAGTCTTCGTGCGTGCCGGCCGGAATGAGAATCTCGGGATCGGCCGCAAGGCGGCTCTCGACGTACATGTCCACGCCGTACTCGGCCCCGAAAGGCGGCATGGCGCCAACCTGGCAATCGGGAAAGATCTTCTCGATCTCCTCCTCGGTGGCCAGGCGCACGTTGTTTGCGCCGATGACCTTCTTGACCTCGGCCATCTCCAGGACGCACGTGGCCGGCAGTACGAACATGGCGAACTTCTCCCCGGCCTTGACGACGACGACCTTGGCGACCTCCTCGCCGGTGATGTGCTCGGCCGCCGCAACCTCCTGGGCCGTGAAGCGGGCCGGGTGGTGCCTCAGGTGGAACTTCACCTTGTTCGATTTCAGGTACTTGACGACGTCCATGGTCGGCCCCTTTCGTCGCACAGCCTTATTCCCTCTCTTTTCATCTTAGCCCGGCGCGCTCGGGAGCAACAAGGGGCGAGTGAAATGATTGCGAACCTGCCCGTCCGGCAGGCGGGTTGCGGTTGCGGATTGAAAAAACCGCCCGCCGCGCGAGAGGCTACAAGCAAGCGTGAACTGCTCTAGCCGTCGCCGCACGTTTAGCCGTCGCCGCACACGGCGACGGTAATCATCGCGGCCGTGTGCGGCCGCGGCTAAACAACGGCACCGTCGCCGCACCGGCGACGGCTAAACGTGTGGTAACGGCTCAGCCGGCCACCTCGGCCGGATGCGTGATGCGGCCGGTCACGGCACTGGCGGCGGCAACGGCCGGGCTCGCCAGGTACACCTCGCTCTTGGGGTGGCCCATGCGTCCGGTGAAGTTGCGGTTGGTGGTCGCCACGGCGACTTCGCCCTCGGCCAGGATGCCCATGTGGCCGCCCAGGCACGGCCCGCACGTGGGCGTCGAGACCACCGCGCCGGCGTCCATGAAGATCTCGAGCCACCCCCGCCGCATGGCCTCGCGCTGGATCGTGGGCGTCGCCGGAATGACGATGCACCGCAGGCCCACGGCCACCTTGCGGCCCTTGAGGATCTTGGCGGCCACCTCCAGGTCCGACAAGCGGCCGTTGGTGCACGAGCCGATGACAACCTGGTCGATGCGGACATCGCGCAGGGCCCCGACGGGCTTGACGTTGTCCGGCATGTTCGGGCAGGCGACGACCGGGCCGAGGTCCGACACGTCCCACTCGATGGCCTGCGCGTACCGGGCGTCGTTGTCGCCGGCGTAGTAGACCGCTTCGCGCTCCAGGCGCCCCTTGACGAACGCGCGCGTGACGGCGTCGGGCGGGATGATGCCGTTCTTGCCGCCCGCCTCGATGGCCATGTTGCACATCGACAGGCGGTCGTCCATCGGCAGGCCCTCGATGACCGGCCCGGCGAACTCCATCGCGCGGTACAGCGCCCCGGAGACGCCGATCTCGCCGATGGTGTACAGGATGAGGTCCTTGCCCGAGACCCACGGCTGCCGCTTGCCGGTGAACGTGAACTTCATGGATTCCGGCACCCTGAGCCAGACCTTGCCGATGGCCATGACGGCCGCAAGGTCGGTCGAGCCGACGCCGGTGGCGAAGGCGCCCATGGCGCCGTATGTGCATGTGTGGCTGTCGGCGCCGATGATGAGGTCTCCGGGGCCGACGACGCCCTGCTCGGGCAAGAGGGCGTGCTCAACGCCCATGCGGCCGATCTCCCAGTAATGCGTGAGGCCCTGGGCGCGGGCGAACTCGCGCAGGACCTTGGCCTGCTCGGCGCTGGCGATGTCCTTGGCGGGCGTGAAGTGGTCGGGCACCAGGGCCACGCGCTTCGGGTCCCAGACCCGCTCGATGCCGGCGGCGGCCAGTTCATGAATGGAAATCGGCGCGGTGATATCGTTGCCGAGCGCGATGTCGACATCGGCAAAGACGAAGTCGCCCGGCTTGACCGCCTCGCGGCCCGAATGGGAGGCGATGATCTTTTCAGTAATAGTCATGCCCATGAGATAAGTCGCTCCGAACAAAATCAGTTATGCTCAAACCTCGCCCGCTGCCGCAACTTGCTCCCCAGCGGGTCCTTCAGGTACGCCTCGTGGCACTCCTGGCACAGGTCGTAGCGGAAGGTCTTGAAGACCCCGGCCTCCAGGTCCTCGGCGTCCATGCCTTCCATTTCCTCAAAGAGCCCCTGCATCTCGTCGCTCCGGTCCTCCGCAAGATCGTCGCCGGTAATCTCCATCGGGTCGTAGGCGGCATAGACCTCGATCTTGACCACGTACCGCGTGTCCTCGTCCGCCAGCAGCGTCTTGCCGCAGAGGTCGCAGGTAAAATGGATCATAAACCGCTCCCATGCGATAACTGATTCAGGCCAATCGTACGCACGCCCCGCCGCCCGGACAAGCCCGGCGCCGCCGGCGCATAGACCAAGCGTCGATGCAACCCGCATAAGGGATGATAGCATCGGCCCGTCGGCCGTGCAAAGCGATTCTGGGCAAGCACCGGCAACGTCGCCCTGAGCCTAACGCAATGAGCCCGACGCGGAAGCGTCGGGTGACGCACGAACACGGCGCGATGCTCAATCGCCGGCTCATGCGAGAACGCGGCGCGCTGCCGAAGTGCCAGGTAATGCGAGAGCCACCCGACGCTCCCGCGTCGGGCTCAGGTATCATCACGTGCTTGCGTTCGAAAGCGCGACGAGCGATTCCAGCACCCTCGCGGCCTCGCCGGAATCTATGGCGGCGGCGGCGCGGCGGAGGCCGTCGTGAATATCGCGGGCGATGCCGCTGACGTAAATGGCCGCCGAGGCGTTCGCCAGGACGATGTCCCGCCGCGGGCCGCGCTCCCCCGCCAGGACCGCCCGGATGGCGGCGGCGCTCTGGTGGGCCGAGTCGACGCGAAGCGTCTCATGCCCCGCCGGCGCAAGGCCGAGGGTCTCCGGCGAAAGGTCGTAGCACGTGAGCGTCTCGCCCCGCACCTCGCAGACGCGCGTAGGGGCGGCAAGCGAAACTTCGTCCAGTCCGTCCTCGGAATGGACCACCAGGGCGTGCTCCGTGCCCAGCCGCCGCAGGACCTCGGCGATCGTTTGCACCAGGTGCGGCGCGAAAACGCCCATCACCTGGCGCCGGGCGCCGAGATC
>Ga0209777_10006901_pt1 | contig 12714 bp, 20 predicted proteins | sample FrelakmetHBP12HB_FD_187147 | JGI IMG/M metagenome (GOLD analysis project Ga0209777, IMG submission 187147) | Freshwater lake sediment microbial communities from the University of Notre Dame, USA, for methane emissions studies -HBP12 HB (SPAdes)... | ecosystem: Environmental > Aquatic >...
AGTATATAAGGGAGAATACATGCGTCCAACAATGGGGGGGGATTACTAAGAAAACTACACGCAAGAGTAAGAGTAAGGAACCTCAGTATCATCAGACCCTTTATAACAGTATCTATGGAAGGTAGGTTTAACTTTAATGTCAGATAAAGTTATGGTAGATGTTGGTGGTTCAAAAGGATTTGCTTATATACAAGCACTGCAGGCAAGAATTGATTCTGGATTTGCAGATAAAGAAGCCCGAACTGCTCTACATAAGATAGAGAAGGCTAGACAGAAGTCTGATAAGAAGTACAATCATATCCATATTACTCCTAGAGAATCTCATGAACTCCATGAAGCCTTGGAGAGAATATTCTCTGATGATCCTCTGGATATTTCTGTACCTAGTGGTACTACTTTAGGGTGGGGACAAGGTGGTAAGACTTTTCCAGCATTTAAGAATCCAGATAGAAGGACTCCTTATCCTAAACCTGAGGAATATGAGGACTAAGGTTTCTAATCATGACTATTCAACTTGAAATAAAGAAACTACCAGATGAAGAGTATTCCGTTCATGGAAGAGAAGGTACTCTTGATGATATCTACTTTACTGGTAGTGATATAGGTGCAGTTAATAGTATCTTGGAGCTTGGTCATAAGGAAGGTAGGAAGTTCAGGATTGAAATGACTGGGCTTACTAAATCTTTAATAGACAGGTATGGTAATAGAGATATAGAAAATCTCCACCAGGACTTACGTGATGAACATACTGCAGCCTATAACTATAGTGTACATATACTCCAGACAAAGAATCCAGTAGTCAAGAAACAGTTACAAGAAATACGTGGTGAAGAAGAACACCATATAGATGAATTGAATGAACTTATAGGGGGAATCTAGAGAGATGAGAAAATTACTTGTTATAAGTACCATAGTATTTTTACTGCTGTGTAGTGCACTACCTGCCTTTATCATTGGTGGTGATGTTTATGCCTCTGACCACCAGTACACATTATCAGATTCATCTTTCGAGTATAATGGTACTCCTTATGTTACAAATGTAGGTGGCACTATTTACTATGATTCAATATTGAATGTTACTACATCTTATTCCTATCCATGGACACTAGCAGGAACTAGTGATATAGATTGTGGTCTATATAATGAAACAGTAGGTGGCCTAAGTTACAATATCACTATTTGGTATGAGGATGGACAGAAAACTAATCTTGAGAACTTTCTTAGTAGTTTTATTCCAGTTTGGGTTTGTGACGCTTATGCTACTAGCTTATTCATTCCAAAAGTATCTTGAAGAAGTTGAAGACAAATAAGTTATAGAGAAAAGAAAGAGAAGGAGGAGAAGGAAATGAAGTCACCAACACTGAATGACCTTAAAAGGACAATCCCACCCGGTGGACTGATGAACCCAGGTCTGCGTTCAGGAGTTGGAGGCCTTAAGGCTGACAACTTTAGGAATGTCAGAGGGGGACTCCAAAGTTCCAACTTTCAGAATGTTCTACCCAGGCGGAAAAAGTAAAGTGGAAAGAAGACTCCCTACGGCATCTAAGTAGTACTACTTGGCTCTACCGTAGGGAGTAAACTCAAAGGTGAATATGGCAAAGAAGAAGAAAACTGATAAGAGAGGATTGTTCAGAGTCTCCTGGACAGAGAAACGCTTTGCCTGGAGAGTAAAGAACGGACAGGAAAGCTTCTCTTCTTTGCCTTTAAAATCTGATAATACCAAGGCAGCTACAGTAGCAGGTGCTGTTAATAACATTAAGAAGACTCATAAGTTAAATTGGGATTTACTAGGCATAGTAAAAGTAGAGCAGTATGACTATGACAATAAGGATTGGAATACTATTAGGGAATTAAAACCCGCTAAGCAGAATTATAGGGACTATCCAGCATCAGGTCCATTTCAGATACTTCTATAGGTAAGAAAGGAGTAATAGGTGCAGATATTTCTTGACAGTGGTGATATAAAGCAGATTAAAAAGTGGTTACCTTTTGTGGATGGTTTAACTACTAATCCTACCATTCTTAAGAAAGATGGTTATTCCATTGAACAGATACTTAAGGAGCTACCTGAAGGGTTCCCTATATCACTGGAAGCAGTATACCCATTCAAGGAGCAGGCAAGGTACCTTGCAAAATTAAGTTCAGGAGTTTATGTTAAAATACCACTGCTGAATGGTGATGGTTCTGATAACCTGGATATAATCAAGAGGTTGTCAGATGAAGGCATATCTATTAACTGTACTGCATTATTCAGTCTAGGTCAGGTTATTCTTGCCTCTAAAGCAGGTGCGGATTATGTTTCTATATTCGGAGGTAGAGTTGAAGATGAAGGGGGAGACCAATTTGAGATAACTAGACTTGCCAGTGACTTCCTATTTGAATCCCAGTCGGATTCCCAGATTATATTTGCTAGTGTTAGGGAAATATCGCAGATAGCGGGGGCACAAGATGCAGGTGCTAATATAGTTACAATTCCTCCTGCCATACTTGAAAAGATGCTTATGCACAGGTACAGTAAAGAGACTTCCGCACAATTCGAGAGGGATGCAAAAGGGTGACAGTCTACTATCAAATAACCGAATCTGGTCTGGCTAATTTGGGAATAGATCCTAGATTAGATAAGTTTCTCACTAAAGGTGGAATTACTCCTAACGATGTATTAAGTATACTAGATAATAGATTCTATCCTACTGGTTCAGTTTCCTTTGCCTCTAAAGATGTAATTGCGAAAAGGTTAAAAGAAGATACTAGTAGAATAGAAAGTATGCTTGAAAGGCTTGAGCAACTAGGATATGTTAGGAAGGTTGGTTCCAATAAGAGTTATGAGGAATCCATTATTTATACAGATATAGGTGCACTTCCAGCAATACTTTAAGGAAGGTAGATAATTATGCCTTATGAGATTCGCTATAGACCTGGATTAAAACCTAAAGAGCGTCCTTGGAAAATTTGGAATAAGGAAAAGAGAATGTATGTAGGTTCTTCCTTAACAAAGGAGAGGGCTGAGTCTGCAGTTAAGGCACGACTAATGGGTGAACATGGAATATTTACTAAGTTGAAGAAACAAGGGAAGCTAAGGAAGAAGCAATAGTGATATTCTACCATGCAACTCACAAGAGTAACTTAGGTAGAGTTCTTAAAGAAGGACTTAAACCTAATCCTAAAGGTTTTATCTATGTTGGTAAGTCACCAGAATCTGCCCTTGCCCAGGCCTATGATGACCCTCCAGGACCTTTTAGGAATGCTAAGAAGTCGGATTTAGTAGTACTTGAGTTGAGGGGATTAAGTAGAAAGAATCTTCATTCTCAAACAGAGAAAGAGCAATGGGAAGATGATGAAGATTTAGCTCTAGTAAGAGCAGTACCTCCAGAAAAGATAAGAGTATTTTCTGGAATGGGTTATGGTGAACATATTGATTTAAGTGGTCCAGTGATAAAGAAACTCTGGATTGATGTAGGAAATAAACCAAAGGAAAGATGAGAAGGATATACAGGAGCAGTGTATGTCAATTTACAATACCAGTTCTATCAGTGATACAATAGTTGATTGCATAAGTGATGGGGGAAAGGTCTTAGTATTTGGTGTAGGGGGTAATGCAGCAAATGCAGTCCACTTTGCTGCTGAACTGCAGGGAAAGTTTGAAAAGTTTGAAGAGCCTCTTCCTTGTATAGACCTATGCTCAAATGTTGCAGTACTTACTGCCATAACTAATGACTTCGGGTGGGAAAATGTATTTGCAAGGCAAATTCAGGCACTTGCACAAGAAGGAGATATAGTACTTGCATTTAGTATAAGTACTAAAGGCCCCTATCTTAGGAGGGCATTTGAGGAATCACTTAGGTCTCTGGCTAAGGTTATCTTAATATGTGGTAGGTATACTCCTATACCAATCGGTAGTACTAAAGATGTAATGTACCTTGAAGAGTCGGATAATTTCGTTTACTTTGAATTAGATTCTAATGATACTCCTAAGGTACAAGAGATACAGTTGCAGTTAACCCACCAGATATGTGGAGAAGTTAAAAAGAGGTTATCTGAAAACTAATGACTACTTACTATGCAAATGTTCCAGGGCATGAGGAGTTATCTGCTGAGGTAGATGCTCCTGATAAACGTCATGCCAGGACTGTCTATCTTGACCACTTATCCCGGAACAAGTTAATTCCTTATTCCCAGAGGGGTACTTATAGGAAGATAGTGAAACTGGATAAGATGCAACCTGGAGAAGTCCAAACTAGTATAAAGTTAAGGTATGGAGATGGAGTTTCCATTCCAGCTCCAGTTCCTGAACAAGTAGTAGAGGAACTTCCTCAACAGGTACCTCAACAAGAAGTACAACCTGAAGTGGTTTCTCCTTATCCTCCACAATCTAACTATACACCTGAAGTTAAGGTAGAATCTAGACCTGTTAGTACTATCTTTGGTCCTAAAGAAGTAAGAACTAAACCTACTACAGCGAATAGTCCTATTATGAACCTCAGTAAGAGAACAGGAGGCAGATAAATGGCCTTAAGAGATTGGATAGCAAAGAAAATAGCAAGTAAACCTAAAGAAGAGAAATTGGAACAGGAAACCCCTGTCCAGCAGGAAGCTCCTGTTGCTCCAAAGTCTATTCCTCCTGTTAAAGAGACCATTCGTACTCCTGATGAAGAGAAAGAACTAGATGCTGATACTGCGATGTATCAGAACCTCTTGACAGAGGAGTATAAAAAGCAGACTAGCTCTCCAGGTAAGCCTCTTAGGCAATCTCTTACTGACCAAGAGAAAAGGGTAATCGAGCAGAGGGCCCGGTACATGGCAGAGAATAAATTAGTAGATGTAGAGACTCAGGCTAAGGCTGCCTCCCAAACCTTTTCTGCTGGAATACCTGCTACTGAATGGGTATGGCATAAGGAGTATGATGAGAAGTTAAAGAAGGAGATTGGGCATTGGGTGGAAAGGCCTATACCTCCTTATGAAAGAGTAGAGAGGGCAGCACAGCATAGGGTTAATGTTGAAGCATTAGGTGGTAAAGAGGAAGAAGTAAAGAGACTTAGAGCTTCTGCCACCAGATTAGGACCAACAATATCTGGGATAGAGGAAGAACAGACTAAAGGTACCTTAGAGGACGTTCAGAGACAACGTCAACTTTCTCCTATGTATAGTAAACTAGAGAAAGGCAACCTAGAGGCTGCCCTATACCAACAGAAGCAGCAGGAGTTTGGTAGAACAAAGAGAGGACGTGTACTAAAGGCTGCAGGTAAAGTTGCAGAAGCCGGTGCAAGTGGGTTAGGACATGCTTCTGCAGGCATGGGTATGGCAATACTTGCACAACCTAGAACAGGTACCCAGTATATAACAGGACAGTATGATCCTCGGATGATGCAAATGTATACTCCTAGACCTTTACCAGTTGGTGGGCGGCTTGCAGGAAGTGGTATGAATCCTGGAATGTCTCCTGCTGGAATGGCTCTTATACCTAATCTTAAGAATCTTAATCCTGCTATAATGGTAAACCCAATAAGGCCTGGTCAGAAGCAGCAGGTTAGACAGTCACTTAGTCCTTTGCCTAGAAGAAGGCAGCAACAGCAACCAGGAGCAACAAGGATAGGTTAAAGATATGCCAGAACTTCCTCCTTTCATAGAGTCAGAGCAGTATCAACAGGTACCAGATCTTACTACTTCTGGTGACAGTACTAAGTTTGTAAAGGTACCTAAATCTTCTCCTTATGAAATATTAGGAGTAAGTCATAATGCTAACCCAAAGGAGATAAAGAGGGCCTACAGAGAAAAAGTCCGGATTTATCATCCTGATGTTAATCCTAATCAACCTGGAGAAGCTGAGAATTGGTTTAAATTTACTAGTGAAGCTTATCAGGTTCTTTCCAATCCTAAGGAAAAAGAGATTTATGATAAGTATGGATGGGCATCTGCAAAGAAGGGCCTTGAACCTAAACCTAAAGTTGAACTAGGAAAGACTGCCCAGAAGTTTATTGAGAGAGATCAGGACATAGGTACTAATATGCCCCGTGGTAGAGTTTATGATGACTTACTCTCTTGGAATATGCCTATAAAGGTGCAGAACTTAGGTTCTGATGCTTACGATAGGATAGTTAGAAGTCTTAATGCCTATGATACCGAAAAAGTATGCCATTGTGAAGAACCAGTGTTCAGATTACAACCTAGAAAGAACGAACCTAAGAATTATTGTATAGTATGCCATAAACCAGTAGTTGAAGGATTAAGTGGTTCCGAGAAACCAGAAAGTAGAGAAGGATTTAAGCAACTTGGAAGTGATGTTAAAAGGCTTCCTGGTTCTAGTGAAATAAGGTAGAGTATGCCTGAACCAAATATCAAGATACTTAATCAAGGTTCAATTTATACCTTTCCAATAAAAGGTAAAGGTGAAATTGCTAAGTTAAACTTACCTAAGATTGGTGCATCAATCCAAGTTAATGCAGGTAAGAAGAACTTCAAGTCAATAAGGACTGCAGGTCCTGCCTTTGAAGAGCTTACAGGGGTAAATGTTGAGGGATTACCTAATCTTACAAAAGGAAAGTCTTGCAAGTGTAAAGGTAAGTCAAGACCAGTTTCGGTATCTAACTTTAGGGAAGATCCTAAAGGTAAAGAATACAAAGTATGTTTAAGATGTGGAGGGAGAATTAAATGAGTAAAGGCATAGAGGTAAATAAAGAACAGGCCCAATATATTCATTATATCCAAAGGGCTTTAACTGCTAATCAGGATAAAGAGATAAGTTTAGGTAAACTAAGTGATTGGATACCTGGTCATCCATCTCCTAAGAAGGAATATTCTGTGTTAAGAACTTTGGAGGAAATGGGTTTGGTAGACCTTAAGTATGGTGGCCGTAGTGATGCAAGTACTAAAGTTAGTATGTCTTACACTAAAGGTAAAGACGATAAGGTGATTGACCATTTCGTAAAGTGTCCTACTTGTGGAATGCAGGTATATGAAACTAATATAAAGAAAGGCACCCAATTAGATTACTAGGTAAGTATTTTGGCAGACCTTGGAGCAGGAGGTGATAATGCCTAGGAGAAACCATGACAAACAGTTTATCATTAGATTTAAAGACAGAAATGGGGATTCTAAATCAACTAAAGTGTTCTCCCAAGGAGGGAAGAATGCAAGAGACCATTTCTCTGGAGGTAAGGTACTTAGGATAGGAAAGTGGCATCCTGATCAGGTACACAGGGTTGGAGATTACAACGACTTACCGGATAGATTGATGAAGGAGTTCTCTAGAGAGAGGAGGAACAGACCTATAGAGCAAAGTGCACCAGAAGTTAAGCCAGTTTTAGAGTCTTAGAAATTTAATAGGAGGTTTAAATGTCGGATAAGGAAAGGAATACCAGGGAACCAGCAAATCTAGACCCAGAGGCAGTGGGAAAGGCCTTAAAGGAAGAAGGTCTACTGGGAGCCAGTAAAGCTCCTGCAGGTGGAAGTATAGAGGTACAAAAATCCAAGAGGAAATTCAGTATGCCTAAAGTTTCAGGTAAAAATAGCTCTGCCATTATGGTGGCACTTACGGTAGTTATATCTTTGGTTCTGACAATAGCAGTGGTAACATTTATGTGCCCCACTAAAAGTCAGATGACTGATGTCAATTCGAGATGTAGTATACTAAATACTGAGATGCAGTCTAATTCCTCTAGGCTGGCAACTGTATCAAATAGTTTAGATACCACTATAACTAGTTTGAATACTACTGTAACAGCAGTAAAAGGGTTGCAGACCTCAGTTAGCGGTATACAGACAAGTTTAACTAGTGTCCAAGCTACTGTATCTGTATTGCAGGCCAGTTCCTATAGTTCTGGCACACAGTTCACAGTAGGAGGTAATTCCAGTGGTACCTTAAGTGGTAATTCTAGTATAGGATATACAGGAAATTTAAGTTCCATACTTAATCTCCTATATAATGAATCTACTAGTCAAGTTACAGGTTCTATAGTTCCAGTTGAACCAGTATTAATTAGTCCTTTAGCAGTAGCGAATCATTCTGCTTGTACCTTAGTATGGAGCTATACTGGTACACTTAATAGTACATGGTTTCAGGTATATTTAAGTAGTGCTACAGATAGTTGGACATTTAATACCAGCTCTACTTCATATATACTTCCATCCAGTATACTTACCATTAATACTCCATATGCTTGGTGGATTTCGGCAACAGGTACTGATGGTATAGATAACACTAGTTCAGTAGGACAATTTACAACTTACTAGAAGAAAGGGGGTGATTAAGAATGGCTGGAGAAAATCTTCCACAGCTTCCAGGTGTAATGCAGTTGCCCTTCAGTGGACCTGAACTCAAAGAGGCAAGGAGAAAGGTTCTTGTGGAGGGAGGACTTCTTGGTACTAGGAAGAAATATGCTTCTAAGGAAGAGCGTAAGAAGGCCCAGAAAGAAAGGTCAAAGAAGAGGCGTGAGGAGAAGAACAAACTTCTCATGGAGAAGGGGCTTAAAATGCCCCGTGTCAAATTGACCAAGGAGCAGAAGAAACTGCGCCGGAGTATGAAGAGTAAGATGCGCAGGTCAGCGATGGTTGAGTATGCTCAGAGTCACCCTAAAGAGGCAATTGCAGCAGGATTCAATCCCAATAGACTTGGTACTAAGCCCAAGACGAAGAAGGAAAGTAAAGGAAAGGGAAAGAAGAAATAGTAGTAGGTTACTACAGCTGTGTAATCTAAGGATGGGGAAGGAGTGTAATAGATTAATTAAGTTGGTTTATTACACTCCTACCTTAAACAGTGTAATCTATAGGACTGGGTAAGTGTGATATGAATACTTTGGTAGGAAAATCTTTGACCAGTAAAATAAGAAAAATGGGTATCCTAATACTCACTTCTTTAATACTCACTGTAGTAGCGGGTTCTGTTTGCTCTACCCCTGCTTTTGTGGATTCAGAAGTTTATTTTCCAGACCCTTATCTAAATACCTCAATATGTAATGCCTTGGGGATACCTTATGGTAATCCTATAATGCAGTCAGGTTTGGATAATCTAACTATTCTAGTTGCTGAGGCTAGTCCCATAAGTAATCTAACTGGTATGGAATATTGTACTAATTTAAGTTACCTTAGTTTTGATGGCGATGCACTAGATGATACAAGTAATATTTCAACATTATCCAATCTAACTAACTTATCTACTCTTTACCTAAGTAGTAACCAAATAGGCAATATTTCGGCGTTATCTGGTCTTACTAATCTATCTATTCTATATCTAAGTGATAACATAATAAGTAATATATCAGCCTTGTCCAATCTTACCAACATATATTTCCTTGAACTACCTCACAACCAGATAAGCAATATATCAGCTTTATCTAACCTTACTAATCTAACTATTTTAGCCCTAGACGACAACCAAATAAGTAATATATCAACCTTGTCCAATCTTACCAATCTATATCTACTTGGACTTGATACAAACCAGATAAGTAATATTTCGGCACTAGCAAAGCTTACACACCTGGATGAACTTTATATTGACAGCAACCAAGTAAGTAATATTTCACCCTTATCCAACTTAACTAATCTGACTATGTTATGGGCTATGTCCAACCAGATAAGTAATATTTCGGCACTAGCAAACCTTACAAATCTATCCATACTTAACTTACATAACAACTTGGTAAGTAATATCTCTATACTATTGAGTACATTGAAGCCAGGTAGTTGGTTGGAGATAACAGGTAATCCCCTTGACACCGATGATTTTAAAGTGGTTATACCAACTTTGTTGAGTAAAGGAGTATTTGTTACAAATGATACACCTTATACCTTAACATATACAGCAGGGGTAGGAGGCTATATAAGTGGAATTAATCCTCAATATGTAGGGCCTACATTCAATGGAACAGCAGTAACAGCAGTACCAAATAGCAGCTACTCATTTAATAATTGGGGTGATAGTAGTGACCAAAATCCAAGATTAGATACTAATGTAAATAATGATATAAATGTAACTGCTAACTTTAGCCCAATACCCAATCCTTTTAACAAGTCTATACTAGTAGCTGTTGCCGTGGTTTGGATATGTATCTGCCTACTTTTTATAATGGCAAATGCTGAAGAAGGAATATTTATTTTGATAATACTAGTACTACTTACTATTGCTGGGTTAGCAGCTATTGTACCTTTCCTTTAGGCTCAAGGGGTTAAATTGGATGACTAAAAGGCCGATAGAAAAAGGAATATATGTAGAAGGTCTACATGGACAAATTTACTGGGATCCTCCTATCTTAGGTAAGGTAAGGGTAGATGGTTCAACTTTTGAGGTAGTGGAACTTCCTGGTCCTGCAAAATTTCACTTCATAGGTATGAATGCCAGAGAGGCTAAAAAGGTAGGAGTTAAAACTAACCTACCTTATCATATAGTGGCAGTATCTGATACCTCCAATATAGAGGCAGAGATGAATACTGCTAGGCATGAGATTGACGAAGAGTATGTCGACCGGTATGGCAGGTCTTATAATAGAATTGTACACCATCTTATGAAACATGGTATGCCTTACCACATAGCACATAGATTGGCTCTATGGGCAGAGGATAAGCCCTGGGTAACACCTAAGAGAGTTTTGCAACATTATAAAGAAGAGTGTAAGAGAGAACATAGACAAGCTTATGGAGATAGGAAGGTGAAAAGATGTCAAAGTTAGTTAGATTAGTAGCAGTTATACTATTGGTAGGACTGGGGATAATTCCTTGCTTTACTTCTTCTCCTGTCAATGCTACAAGTGCACCGGCCGATGCTTATTGGGTAGGGGGAAGTGGTAATACATCAGATACTGCCAATCATTGGGCAAATGTTTCAGGAGGACTTCCAGACCCAATAAATATGCCAGATGATACTTCCAATGTTCACTTTGATGCTAATTCTTCAGGTGGAGGAGCATGGACAGTAACAGTAGATACTAACGAAAATTTTCTGACTATGGATTGGACAGGAGCAACGGATACGCCAGTCCTTGCAGGTGGGAATAGTTTATCGGTCTATGGAAACTTAACACTTATACCAGCAATGACTTGTCCATTTGGTGGTATATTACACTTCAAAACTAATGATAATGTCTTTGATACTGGTAATATAACACTAGGTTGCGAGGTAGAAATTGATAGTGGCTCCTTAAAATTGGCTGATAATCTAAGTATAGGCAGCAATACTTTTGCAGTTGGAGGAGATTTAGATACAAATAATAAGACGATTAACTGCGGAGCCTTCTCAGCGACAGCAGGTAGTCTTAATATAGAATTTTGTACTTCAACAGTTTGGTGTGATTCTTTCTCTTTGGACCCTACAAATATTTTTAATTGTGGATACAGTTATATCAGAGACTATGGGGATTTTAATGGTGGAGACCAAACTTACTGGAATGTGTTTCTTTATAGCACTCCCCATACAGTATCAGGAAACAATACAATTAGAGAGTTTGCAATAGCGAGTAATGCTGCAGAGACAGTAAAGTTTACTGATGGCGATACCCAAACAATACAAATTCCCTATTTGAATGGCAGCGCAGGAAATATACATATACTTCAAGGGACAGGTAGTGGGGGGTGGTACCTAATTAAATCTGGTGGTAGTAGAGTATTTTCCAATTTTGTAACACTTACTGATTCAAATGTGAGTCCTTCTAATATTTGGTATTATGGATTAAACTCTACTGTGGGTATTGGTAACAATGGTTGGAATTTAGGAGAATTCCTTCTGAATTATTCAACTGATGGGCAAGGAACTATTACAGGTAATACCACTCAATTAGTATGGTATAGGCAGAACGGAACCACAGTAACAGCAGTTCCTAATGGAACATTAGAATTCTATGAGTGGAACGACAGTGTAACCTCAAACCCACGTACTGATACAAATGTTACAGGCGATGTAAACGTGCAGGCAAACTTCTCATCGGTTGTTGTCTTCCCAGATGCCGCTTTGAATGCTTCGGTATGTTCGGCTTTGGGAATTCCAAATGGCAGCCAGATTTATCAAGCACAGTTGGATACAATAACTGCGATAGATGCCCAGTATTGTGTCCCCTCAATAACTAATCTTGAGGGACTGGAATATTGGACAACCGCAAATTGGCTTAATCTTGCGGGAAACAATATTACTGATGTTTCTCCTCTAACTAATCTTACTACCCTGACACAACTGTATCTCTCCGAAAATAATATTACAGATGTCTCACCACTGGCTGGATTAGTAAATCTGTCATATTTGGAACTCCAAACAAATCCTAATCTTGCAGATGTCTTACCATTAACTGGGTTGACCAACCTAATTTGGCTTCAGATAGACCAAGATAACCTCTCTGATATTTCACCCCTTGCTAGTCTTACAAACTTAACAATGTTTCTTATTTCTAACAACCACATTACAAACATATCATCTATGGCTGGAATGACAGGTATGGTATTTTTTATGGCTGGTGATAATAATATTATAGATATTTCACCACTTACGGGGTTGACAAACTTAGTTATAACCGCACTACAAAACAACAATATTGTGGATATCAGTAGTTTTGTAGGAACGAGAACATCAGGCTTTTTAAATATCATGGGAAATCCTCTCAATACACGTGCTTTTACAACCGACATTCTTGCACTATTAGCTGCTGGTGTGACAGTTACCAATGACACACCATATATCCTAACCTACACAGCAGGGGCGCATGGCACAATAAGCGGTATTGATCCTCAGTATGTTGG
>Ga0209777_10006902_pt1 | contig 12714 bp, 14 predicted proteins | sample FrelakmetHBP12HB_FD_187147 | JGI IMG/M metagenome (GOLD analysis project Ga0209777, IMG submission 187147) | Freshwater lake sediment microbial communities from the University of Notre Dame, USA, for methane emissions studies -HBP12 HB (SPAdes)... | ecosystem: Environmental > Aquatic >...
AAAGTCCCCGAGGCAACACTCGCCCCAGCATTCACTGCTGTGATCGCTGTGTCCTGAAGAACCGTGAATAAATCCTTGATTGAGACTTGCTTGGAAATATCAACCGCAGTGTTGAAAAGCGATTCAGGCGATTCGGGGAGAATGCCTCCTTGCGACACTCCAAGGGCCTGGAGCGCCTCATATAAGTCTTGCTGATGCCCGGCATTCATGGAAATCGTCACCGCATCGCTGAAATTTTTATACCAGCTTGGGTATTTCGCCGCCCAATAATCAATCACCGCTTGGCCCGGATCATCATTGGTTAGGTATGGGAAAAAGGTGGGGGCCTTACTCATGCCTCTGATGTAGTAACCAAGCGCATTACTTGCGTAATCAGTTGCCATAAAATTTTATCCGATCTTAAGAATATGTGGGAGAACCACTTGCACTACAATTTCAAAGCAGCCACCAACCAGCAGCATAATGATTCCGGCTTTTCCTATCATCTTCCAGCGGTATTTATTCAGAGTGTCCACTTGTTTACTCAAATCGCTGACGCTGACTTTCAAGGTCTTAACGGCCTCGGTCAGCTCGCCTAGCATGAATAAAATTTTTCCGTCGCTGTTCACGCGCTTGCTCCCGCTAAGCCTTTTAAGCCTCCATGCGAGCTAAGATATTTATAGGCAAGATAAGCAATCGCTCCTGCGATTAAAATTCCCGCTCCTCCCGCAGCGATTGCCGCAACCGGATATTTTGAAGTCCAATCAGCAATTTCGTCACTGGTCAGACGAACATAGCCCCCTGTGGTTTCATCTTCCTGCATGGGAGTAGCACTTGGAAATTTATCAGTGGGAATGGAAACGTGGATGATTCCTTCTTCGCCTACATAGGCAATCTGGCCTAGTTTTGGCTTTAGCACGTCACTATTGATCAATTTCACGTAGAATTGCTCAAGTGACATTGTGGTGGGTTTTATGTCAGCGGCAAGTCCCAGAGAATGATACGAAGTGGTGACTGCGATTTTCGCTGACGTTGCTCCCGCCCCACCCGCTTTAATTGCGTCTTGCGTGGCTTGCGAGCGATAAGCGGAAGTCACAGTGATTGGCCCGATATTGTCTATGATGAGATCAAGAGTGGGAGCCAATAGTCGTAAATTGGCGAGAGCAGCATCATCGGGAAAATTAGCAGTGCCTTGTGAAGTCTTGATTAAATCAGAGAGCATGAAGTACTTTGATAACTGCTCGTCTTCACCGGCCCCAAGCGATCCTAATGGCTTATTATTCATGATGATACCCATGAGTGAAATTATCTCACAACTTTGAGGCAGAAAAAAGTTTGGTTGTATATCCATTTTCTTGTTGCACTCTGAAAACTCTTGGGCTATAACCATAATTACTTATGACGGAATTTGAACAGAATAAGAAAATATCTCAAAACAGACCAAGCGAGTGGGTAGAGAAGATGAAGCAATCAAAAATTGCTTTTTCTCTCAAACCCTCGCTGGTGAGAATGGCGCGCTTGAATCGTGGCTTAAGCCAAGAACAAGTAGCCGATGCTGCGAATATCAGTCTCACCACTTATGGTGATATTGAAAGAGGCGTGAGAGCGGCTAAAAAAGAAGTAGCCGAAATGATCGCACATGCAGTTCGTATGAATCGCCATCATATTTTTGTTCAAATCGAAGGCAAACGAAAATTTAAAGCGAGGATACAATAATGACTCCTCTCTACGATTATAAATGCGATACCTGTAAAAAGATTTTCAAGGACGTGATGGTCGATTTCAATTCGCCTTTTGTGCATTGCCAGGATGAAAACTGTGAAGGCATGATGGAGCGTCAAATCAGTGCGATCGGTCATTATAAAATCAAAGGCGATAATAGCGCCTCGGTTACTCCTAAGAAATTCAGGGGTGAGTCATGAATCAATACGAAATTGAAACCATGGGACAACCGACCGCCCGAAAATTTCATCTCAAATGTAAGATCGTGGTGAAGCGAATCGGAATCGAAGAAGAACAGTCAAAAGGAAAATTCAATACCGAGCGAAATTTCGTGTTTCTTATTCCTTCAAAAATATCAGGGGAAACCTGGGGATTTTTAGATGCTTGGCTTCCCATTGAAGATGGCAAGCAACATAGTGAATTTCCAATGATCATTGAGCATCCTTTTCACGTCTACGCTCGCGGGGCGGCGGTCAGACGAAATGAAAAGTGTGAGGATCATTACATTCATCTGATGAGCTACGGCCTAGCGCAACTCATTTGGGAAACTCCAAGTCTTCACAATAAAGAGATTGACGTAACAGTTTTAACCGAGCATGATGACGCTCTGGCGGATTCAACGATTCAGGGGGAATTACCATTTGAACAAAAAGATTATGAAGGTAAGGAGTCGAATTGATTTTCGATCTTAATCTTCCGGCAAAAATGACCACTTACTAGCGGTCATGCCATGGGGCGCAGCCAATGGAGATATAACTCTAAGAGGCAAGCCCCAAAATTTTCGACGCTCATGGGGAGGGTCGATTAACAACAGGTCTGAACTTTTTCGGACCTTTAACGAACGTAGGAGAACTGACATATGTCGAAAACTGAAACTGCTGTCAAATCAAACGCTGTGAATCCGGTTGCTGCACCCTCTTTCAAACGCACGAAGCTCACCGCTGAGTACGTGGATATGAAGGATATGGGAGTTCACTCGAAATTCCTGGGTCGCTTCATCGGTTCACAAACCGGCCCTTGGGTGGACAAAACCACTGGCGAAGAAAAGACTCTCACCAAGCTCATTTTTGACAAACTGAGCCCTGAGCTGACGATTCTTGGCCGTTGCATTTTGTTCCAAGATCGCGGATTAGAGAAAGCCATGGAAGATGCGGTGGTCGTCCCCGGCTCTGCCATCGAACTCGAATACTTGGGTCAGCTTGACTTAGGCGGCGGCAAGCGCGTCAACCAGTACGACATTTTCGGAATTGATGATCCCCGGATCGCTCAGCTTCCGAAATTGGCCGCAACTGTGAGCCCGGTATTGCACCAGGCCGCATAAGTACTAGCGTACGGCTAGTATAAAACCTTTAACCAAAACGGTTAAGGCTATCCAATTGATGCCCGAGGGAACCTTATCTCTCGGGCATTTTCGTATCTAAAGTGACTTGCGTACCGCGATCTAAAAAAGACTCGGCCTTTCCCACGGGTTTCCTCCCGCGTTTTCTCGCACTTTTTACGCGCAAAAACGGAGTCTACCTGGACAATCAATTAAAAGACATTGACGGAAGTCTCTTTCATGCCCAATATTCTTACCAGGAGGGCATAAAAATGCCAAAAGAAACAAAGAAAAAGCAATCTATCACGGATGAAATAGCTGATCTGGCGGTCGAAAGGATGGAAGAACGTCTTCAAGAGATTGAAGGGGGAGCAGCCAGCAGTGAAACCGCTGAAACTTTAGCCCGCGATGAGGAAGTTACACGCCAAGAAGCCTCAAGTATGTTTGACCTATTCTCCCATTGTGAGGAAAATATCGTCGCAAAAGGAGATGGAATTCGATATCACATTTTCCGCGACGGAGGACTTCTTGCAATCCGCGAGCATCCCTATTCCTGGGAGGAAGTGCAGAAAGAATTCGGACAAGGATATTACAAAGTCCAGGCTAAGATTATTTCCACCGGCAAGTTCTATAAACAACAAACCCAGCGCGTACACGGCCCGGTCATTTCATTGAATGACGAGCCCGCAAACGACGCTCCTGAAACAATCGCTCCGGTTAATTCCGGCCCCAGCATGACTGAGACTTTGATGCTTTTAGAACAGATGCAATCAAAGAATGCTGAAGCCTCTCGCCAAAATTCCGAGCGCACCATGCAAACAATCACGACCATTGCGAGCACCCTAGCCCCGCTACTGCTCAAGATGTTTGAGCGCCCGGCAGTAAGTGAGCCTCGTGAAAATGAATCCCTGAAAATGATGATGGAATTCATGCGCGAAAATATGCGGAATAATCAGGAGCAAATCAAAGGCGTGATGGAAGAAGTCAAACGCCTGGGTACGGCTCCGAAAGCACCAGAAGGCCCGAGCCCTCTTGAGCTGATTAAACAACTCAAAGAGGCCGATAAAGACGGCTATAATCGCGCCATGCAGATGATGGAGATGTTAGAAGAAAAAGCGGACGCTAAAGCGGAAGCCTTGATGGAAGCTAGAGGCGGAAATAACGAAGAAGATGAATCGTTATTTAAGACTTTGGCTAAAAACATTCTCCCAATTGTTGGCCAAGTAGTTAGTGCACAGGCACAAAAAGCGGGAACTGAAGCCGCTCTCGCGCCTCCCACAAACTTAAGACAACTTCCGGTGAAGCCGCAAGCAGTAGCCGCACCGCAAGCCGCTCAAGTGAGACTGTCGCCCCCGCGCGGTGCCACCCCAGTTCCACAAGTCATGGCAAAAGCGCCCCAAGTAAATAATCAACAAATAAAAAAGGTAGCTCCCACTGCCCCTGTTATTGAAGGAGAAAAAGTTGTGAAAAAATCAGGCTCAGTTAAAGACAATATTCTTGAAACCGTACTTCCCTATTTAGGCTCGGTACTTTCCAAGATGGTTGTAGGCTCAGTGACCAAGGCAAGCGATGCAGCAAGCGAAAGTATTAAGTTACTTGAAGCCAAAGGAATCACCAAATCTATGGTGAAAGAGCACTTTACTCTCAATGACGTGATGACTATCGTTAAGTCCTACGGTTTGCCTGAAAAGGTACATCCGTGGTTTAATGAATATTATGCCAATGTTAACCAGATTACCAGCGCAGTGGATGATCGGACAAGCCCCGCAAGTGCAGTCACAGGAACTTGACGGAGGCGCAAAAGGCAATTATCAGACTGTTGAAGTAATGAAAGGGGTTGCTGGCCGCGCTGCTGGCGACCCCTTAGTGCGTCAACTGGCTTGTGCGATTCTAAACACCGCTGGTGTTAAGTCCATGAACTATTTGGACGAAGCAAGGGCCATTGGCGAGTTTGTCCGTAAAAACGTCCGATACGTGCGCGACCCCGACAACATTGAGCAATTGCAAGACCCTCACATGATGGTCGAGCATATCCGTACCGGCCAGGCGCAAGGTGACTGTGACGATATGGCGCTTCTCATTGCATCTCTTTTAAAATCAGTAGGACACCGGCCATTCTTTCGCTTGGTGAGATACAAAGGCAATTCCGGCTCTTTTCAGCATATCTACGTGGTTGATTATGAGAAGAATCAAGGCGGAAAAGTTCAACGTCTGGTGATTGACGCCATTATCAAACAGCGAGCCATCGGATTTGAAATCCCTCATGCCTCGGGTGAAGAAGTCGCTGTCTAGCCAATAAAATAAAAAAGTGCGAGAATTAAGACTATGAAGACAATGGACACTGACTTCAGTTATGAGACCGAGTCCCCTTGGGGGATGGGTAGTATCTTCGACGATATTTTAAGCGCAGGATCAAACGCGCTTCAGACCGCAGCCAAAGCAGGCGCGGGTGATCTTCTTTTAAATGCTGGCACTCAGATCATGCAAAACCCCAACGTGCAAGCAACCATTCAGCAAAATGCTCTGCAATCAGCCGGTGAAGCGATTGCCACTCAAGCGCAAAATGCTTTAAATTTAGTGAAACAATACAAAACATATTTCATCGTAGGCGGTATCGGAGTTGCGGGATTGATCGCTTACTTAGTCTTGAGAAAGAAATAAGTCCCAGGCGGGACAAGGAGAACTCCCAGATGCGCGTTTCCATGAATCGTTTCGGCCAAGTGGTTGCAGCGGGTGAAGGAAGTTACAACAAGCCTTGTGAAGTTGAACAACGGATGCACACGCTTGGAAATCCCGAGGCGGTGGCTGAACAGATGCGTTCTGAAGAACGTCGCGGAATTCAAATGGCTCGCGCCAAAGATGAGGCTCGTGCCAAAGTTTATCGCGCACGAAAAGCTATGGCTAAAAAAGCCATGGGTGAAGCTCAGGAACTTTCCGACTACCAGAAACAAATGTCAAATGAGTCAGCCGATTTCGGAGAAAATCAAAAGCTTTTAGCTTTAGCCGCTGGACAGACTTTAAACGGCGGATTGATGAGCGAGTTTGAAATGGGAATTTCTGGCTATGGATTATCCATTGACGGACGCCCGGCCCTTGATCGCGGTTTAGGATTTTCCTGGGGTGACGTGACAAGCACCATTCAAAACGTGCAAAGCGTAATTGAGAATCCGTCTGAGATTATTGAAATGGTCACGGAAGCGGCAACTCCCGATGCTCCGGCTCCTACTCCCTCAGTGGTTCAAGTGAGTGCAGCAGCGAAACCCGCAGGAAGCTCGATTGTAGCAGTTGCAAAACCAGCAGTGGCGGCGTCTGCCGGAATCATGAGTCAAAAGATCGCGGGAATTCCAGTTGTTACCATTCTCGGCGTGGCTGGTGGCTTGGTACTGATGCTTGCGATGAAGAGTAAGAGCGCGTAACATAAATGCATGACTCAAGCACGCGGATTTCAGTTTAATGCCCAAATCCCGTTAATTCTTCCGAGTAGCTCTCGCACACCTACCTATCCGATGGGTTTTATTGCCAAACCCTTAAAATTAACGCTTGTTTCGCCGCCTGATTTTGCTTGGGCCATGAAGACTCATAAGATGAATAAGGCCCGCCTTCTTTATCCCTCGGCGCGCAATCAAGCGTTGGGAAATATTTTTGGTGATATCTGGGATTTCATCAAAAAGATTATTTCCAACATCATTGATGCGATCACGAAAATCATCATGGGGATTATTCACTTCTTTCAAGACCCGATTGGAACCATCAAAGCGGTTTGGCACGAGCTTGGAGTATTCGTCAAAAACGGTATGTTCTTAGGGTGGCTAGAGAATAGTTGTCTCACTCGTTGGCTTTTTCGCGGGATTGATTGGCTGACCGGAGGATTCTTAACGAATCTCAAGAACACTTTAGGATTGCCTGGGAAAGTAATGCTAGGAGAAAAAATAACTCGCCGGGATTTGATGGTTGCAATTTCAGTTGTGGCAACTCTTGTGGCAGTGGCACTTACGGGAGGCTTACTTAGCGCATCGTTTAATGCCATTAAATCAGGCCCGATTGGAAAGACTTTATTGGGCGCTCTTTTAGTTGGAACGGTGGGTGCCACAGTACTGGCAATCGTTTCGGGCGGTGATGTGGTATCTGCTCTTTCTGATTATGGCGAAGATGAAGCCAAAGATCAGGCCACTGACGCCTTGGCCGCTAAAACCGGCGTGCCAGCCGATGCGATCAGTATTTCGTCAGGCTCAGCCATTGATATCGTGCAAGGGGATAAATCACTGACTGACATTGGAATTGATGCCGCTAAAGATACAACGACTTCTTCGATGATGCCAGAGCCCGTGAGAGTAGCAGCAAATGCTACTTATTCCGCAAATGATGCTGATCAGGGAAGTGAACTTACCGCTGCAAAAGATTCAGTTTATGATTCTCTGCAAGATAAAAATCCGGTTGCTGCCTACACGCTTAAAACAATGAGTGATCCGGCAAGTGTAGCCGATTCGATTAAATCAGGAGCAAGTTCTGCTGTTGACGTGGTGAGTGATCCGGGTGGTGCGGTAAGTGATGCAGCAAGTTCAATCAGTGATTATATTTCAAACCCGACACTTCCTTCAATTGATCCGGGTGCAATTTTAGACACCGTGACTGATTACCTCACTCCTGATCAACAAGCACAAGCGGCTGCGCAAAAGAAAACGACGGTTAAAAAAGTAGTGGTGGTTAAAAAAGCTCCTGCGGCAGTGCCTAAGTTTGATACTACTCCTCAACCACAAGCAGCTCCGAGCGGTGGTGGCGGGGTACTTGCAATCGCGGGACTTGCAATTGCAGCACTCATTCATTTCAGCGGGGATGGTAATGCATGAGCCCTATCGTTGGAGTAAGATCAGAGTTTGATTCTTTTGGTGATATCGCGCCGATTCCTGGGCAACTTCCAGGGATGCTGCCAACCGCGCCTTTTGTGCCGACTCCAGCCGCACCCTTGCCAACTCCCGTAATTCCTAGCTTAAGTGTACCGACCCCGATGCCCGCTCCTCCTATTCCAGTTCCAGGACCGGCTATCATGCAAGCGCCAACTCTGAATCAAAATTTTACGAATGGAAAAAATTATTTTGATGCCTTATGCGCAAAGCATACTTTATTTCGCTCTGATCTTTTAGCCATTGATTTAAGTGACGTGAATAGTTGGTACGCAAATAATGCTGATTCAATACAAGCGTTAGAAGAAATTGCGCTTCCCTTGAAAGTTGAACAAATCATAGGGCTCAGGGATTGGTTGCATGGGATTGATGCGAATCGGAGATACTCACCCGCTGAGATGGTTTCTATCATCAGGAAAGTGATTCTAGGTGAGAATGTTTCTTTCCCGTCATTGGAAGTGGCTCCCAGGATTTTACAATTCATTAAAGATTGTTTTCCTTCGATGCAGGATTCCGAAGAACTTTTCAATTGGCTCATGAATCAGGATTTAATCATTGATCTTCAGAATCGCTACTTTCAAATCAAAGCTGCTGAAAAAGAAGCCGCTTCTCTCATGGCACCCCTCATTGACGAAATGAAGGCAGCGGTTGCCGCTCGCTCGCCCGTGGTTGATCGCTTGAATAAAGCTCGTACCAATCAAACTTACTGGCTAAGAATTGTCGCTTCCAATCCTAGCACTCAATATGATGCAAATGGAAATCCCATTGATCCTAGTGTTGCTCTTAAAAATGCCCAGGTGGAAGTAATGATAGCGCAGAATTTATTGGTTACTGCACAAGGAGCGGTTGATCAAGTAAGTACTAAAATGACCGCTCTCGCCGCGAGCCACCCTGATCTATTCCCTGATTCAACGAATCCCTCGCAAGGAGTAAAGGTTTCTGATCTCATTGATTCATTTTGTGAAGACTATCTCACTGATAAGCCTGATGTGATGCTGAAAGTCACTGAAACCGTAATGACTCAAAAATCACAATCCGCCGATGATCAAATGAATCAACTCTCTGTTGATAAAGCTGCGATTGTTGATTCTAAGAAAAAAGCTTTCAACGATTATTTTCAGGTACGTGCCACAGCAGAACTTCAACCTTATTACGACATGATCAATAATGCCGCTTATGGTTACAACACCAACATGCAGCAATTAAACGACAAGACAGATGCCTTAAACAAACTGCAAGCACAAATCCCGGCTAACATTCAAACTCTGGGTGGTTGTATCGGATGGTTTTGTCATAACTCTCAAATCTCTGAAGATGTGATGACGAAACCTTATTTCATGAGACTTGCTTTAAACGCGGTTGCCAACCAATCAATGGCAATGAGTTCTCATAAAGGCTTGGTAGGCGCGCTTGAGTTTGGTGAGATCGAAGCCACCGCTTCAGGAATTACGATTGATCAAGAAGTATCGTTTTGGGATGGAGCGGCGGGAGGATCGAAAGACTTGGCACGAGACACGCTTAATTTAATGGATGCTCTTGATAGTGCCCAATACGATATGCAGTACGGAGAAGGAAAAAATCTCAGAGATCAGATACAGAAAATTTCTGATTGGCTGACTCAATGTCAGACCGCTGTGAAAATAGTTCAGGCCCGAGTAAACGGCGAGCCATTTGCAAAACAAGTTATGAGTGATTTCAGACTTCTTCCCGCACAAATAGAACTCGATAAGACTCTGGTTGATCTCTCAAATCAGGTACGCGATATTTCGGCCAGTGTGAGTTATCTTCAGGAACGAATGGAAACTTTATGTGATGATATTGAGAAAGAGTCATTGCGAAAAGAAGGCGTTGTGATTCCAATGGTGGAAGTGATGGACTATGATTCCAAGAAAAAAGTTTATCGAGGGACTAAAAAATATGTGGACACTTATAAAGATCAGGCTAATCAAATTCTGGATTACATTACAACCTTGGGCCAAACTCATAACGTAACCGATGAAGACAAACAAATGCTGCCAAGTGCGAAGCATTTCTTGTTGGTTTTCACTTCAAGCACTCATTTGATGAGAGCGATTGAAAAGGATTCCAATTTCATTCTTACGGTACAGAAAGAAATCGAAGATCAGGCAAGAGGTAAAATTCAATGATGACCTTGGAAGAATTCACGGAAGCGGCAGGGAGTGAAGCGGGACGAATCAAAGTCATGCTTTCTTATTTCGATATGATTCTCTCAATGACTGAGAAAGAGAGAAAGTCATTGGTTGAGACTGTCATGAAAGGGGTTCGATGTTTCAACTCAAAAGATGGGAAAGAAACAAGTGAAGGCATTCGCTTAGCTGATTATCTCTTAAGCCGCGAGTTTGAACTCTTGGGTTTTGTTCCTAACTTCATGTATTGCAAAGTAGAGGGCGATAAAGACGAGCTGAAATCGACATTCGTTCATCCTTGGGGCGCTCCCTGCCTTGCCTTCTATAAAAAGCAAAGTTGTGCGATCATATTTGTAGGCCCTGGTATCAGATGGAATAAGGTGATGTTGGATGAAATCGACGCCAATGGCGTGCGTTTCAGTGGCGATATCAGAGGGGCTACCAGTTAACGGAGAAAACACTCATGGAACTTCAATATGTGTTCGGTAATCCTCGTAAGGGTGTGGCTATTGCAAAAGCCAATAAAAAACGAGACAATAAAAAACAAGGAGCAATCACTGTGAAAAAAGCTCGTAAGGCAAAAAAGGCAAAATCTCGTCGTCGCATTCGCCGCATTAAACGAAATCCCTTCAAATCAGTTGCTACCAAGAAAATCGGCAAACGAATTATCAAAAAGACATTAGGCACCGCCACCACTGCAAGTGAGAATCGTAAAGACTTAGCCATTCTCCGCAAGGGGAGTGCAGTGATTAAGCATCTCACTGCTGTCATGAGTCGCGCTGATATTCCCGCGTCAGAAGCCGCTCAGCTTAAATCAAAGATTGCAGAACTTAAGCTTGGAATTCGTGATGGTGCGAAATCTTTGGGCTGGCTTAAGATGGAAGGCCGAAAGCTTCTCGGACGCATTAAAGAGTTCAAAAAAACAGGCTGGAAAGTAAAGAGCTATAAGATCAGCGATAAGAAAGCCAATCAGGTTCGCGCTGGACTCGAACTGGCTATGATCAAAGCTCGTAAAGCCGAAAAAGGAACAGTTAAAAAGGCCCCCAAAGGGGACAAGGAGAAATCTGTGGCTAAAAAACGTAAACATAAGAAGGCTTCAAAGAAAAAGTATCATGCGAAGAAAAAGGCTAAGAAGGCCAAAAAGCATGTAGCCAAGAAACATTCTAAGAAGCGTAAGCACGCCAAGAAGATTTCTCATAAAAAGGTGGCGAAGAAAGCTCGTCGTCACGTGAAGAAGCGTAAGCACGCTAAGAAAAAGTATCGGCACAGTCATGCAGCCGGAAGTGTTTTCCACGTCAGCGCGAAAATGCGCCGGGGTGCTGTGAAATCACGCAAACATAAGCATGGCAAAAAACGCTATACGTCTGTCATGGTCAGACACAACCCAGGAGGACAAGTCATGAATAAAGTCGTCGGTCAGATCAAGAATTACTTCGCATCAGCGGGGAGCATAGAGGAAACTGCATACCTCGTCGGTGGCGCAGCTCTTGTTCGTCCGATCACCGGCCTCATGATGAAGGCCCCGGTTGTGGGTTCGGCGATGACCTGGATTAATACCCAGTTGTCAAAATTCAGCCCCCAGGCCGCTTCAATGTTCATGCCGATGATTCCCTCGACCATCGCCGGTATCGCCTTGGAATTGGCGAGCGATAAGCTTCCCGGTAAAGCCGGAAAAGCAAGCAAAGAACTTGCCAAAGCATTGCTCATCAATAACTTGGTTTCTCTCGGAGCCTCGTTAGGTGCGATCATCAATTCTGAACTCGTGAAAATCGCCCCGAGCCTGTTTGCGGGCGTTCAGTTCACCCCGACTAATGGCGTAGACTTCACCCCGACCGCAGGAATTCCTGATCTCAGAGGCGCGGACTTCGGTGGTGCGGACTTCGGTTCAAACTACTCAAGCTCAGCTGGTGTATTGAAAACCGACGCTGATTTCGGTGGTGTGGATTTCACGCCGACTTCGGGCGCTCACGACATGGACATGCAGTATGAAGAAGATGAAGATGAAGCCCAAGGACATATGGGCTGATTGAATTTTTGATAGGTGAAGGCCGACTCCTGCGAAAACAGGCAAGAGGTCTTCACCCATCAGGCTCCCTGACTCCAAGGATGGAGGCTGGGGAGTTTAAACCCTGCTTCCGATCAATTAGCGTATCGACATTAGACTGAGAACTAAGAGATCAAAAAGCAAATACATGGAAGGATAAAACCATGAGTCCTCTAGTAACCCTCCCAGGCGGTCAACTCCGCGATGAAATCAGACAAGCCGTTTATGACACGATCATTCAGCAGGCTGCTGAGTCTCCCATCGCCACTCGTTCATTCTTTTCAGCGGTTCAGGGTAAAGCCTTGTATCTGACGAATCTTCGCCAGAACAACTTGCTCGAAACCGCCGTTAGCTTCCGCGTTCAGGGCTTGGCTTTAGACGCCCAGAACATTTACGAAGCCAACAAGAACCTTCTTGCTCTTGTGGTCGAGAACTCCTCGATTCAGTTGCGAGTCGGTGAAAAGGTGTACTTCCAGTCTCCTCTGACTTTTGTCACGGGTCGCGTGGACAACTCGGGCGCGATTAGTCGCTCCTCGGGAACCGGTGAAGCGGCTGGCAGCGTGGTCGGTATGCTCCATCAGAAGATGGGTCAATCGGCTGTAG